>Ga0302157_10004248_pt1 | contig 15666 bp, 15 predicted proteins | sample I_Bog_N3_3_FD_193502 | JGI IMG/M metagenome (GOLD analysis project Ga0302157, IMG submission 193502) | Peat permafrost microbial communities from Stordalen Mire near Abisko, Sweden - I_Bog_N3_3 | ecosystem: Environmental > Terrestrial > Soil > Wetlands > Peat | place: Sweden: Abisko, Stordalen...
GCCGTGCCTCGGATCGCAGCGGCAGCCGATTTCGCAAACGTGGAGAATGACGCAATGACGATAAGCCTGCTCGATGCGAAGCCCGCTTTGCTGGTCGTCGACCTGCAGAAGGGCATCGTCGGAATACCGGTGGCGCATCCGATTGCCGCGGTGGTGGACAAGTCCGCCAGACTGGCCGCGGCCTTTCGCAAGCACGACCTGCCGGTCGTGCTCATCAATGTCGACGGCGGGGCGCCAGGACGCACCGAGCAACCGCTGCGTGTCCGCGATTTTCCCGCCGGCTGGACCGATCTCGTCCCCGAACTGAAGCAGCAGCCGAGCGACCACCTCGTCACCAAGCGGACCTGGGGCGCCTTCACCGCCACCGATCTCGAAAGATATCTCAGGCAATGCGGCGTCACCCAGGTCGTGGTGGTCGGCGTCGCCACCACCGCCGGCGTCGAATCCACCGCGCGTCACGCCCACGAACTCGGCTTCAACGTCGCGCTCGCGGTCGATGCCATGACCGACATGAATGCCGACGCCCACCACAACAGCGTTGTCAGGATATTTCCGAGAATGGCCGAGACCGGCACCACACAAGAGATCATCGATCTCCTGGACGCGAGATCGCGGAGCGGAAACCGGAGCGCCTGAACATGCAATGGATTCACTATCTCAGCTATTTCTTCGGCGGCGCCTTTCTCAGCAACGCGGTTCCGCATTTCGTCAGCGGCGTGATGGGACGGCCGTTTCAAAGCCCGTTTGCCAAGCCGCCCGGCGAGGGCCTTTCCTCGTCGACCGTGAACGTGCTGTGGGGCGGCTTCAATCTCGCTTTGGCCTACCTGCTCATCTGCCAGGTCGGCGATTTCGATCTGCGCGCGATCGATCAAGCGATCGCGCTGGGATTGGGCGCCCTGCTGATGGGAATCGTCGCGGCCCGGCTGTTCGGCCGGCTGCATGGCGGCAACTCCCCGCTCCCGGGATGAGCGGCCGCTGGCGCGGCACATTCGGGGCGCTTGAGAGCCGCAATTACCGGATCTGGGCGGCGGGCGCGCTGGTGTCCAATATCGGTTCGTGGATGCAGCGCACCGCGCAGGACTGGATCGTCCTCACCGAACTGACGCCGCACAACGCCACCGCGGTCGGCATCGTGATGGGGCTGCAATTCGGTCCGCAGATCCTGCTGCTGCCGTTCACCGGCTATGCCGCCGATCATCTCGACCGCCGCAAGCTGTTGTTCTGCACCCAGGCCGCGATGGGACTGCTGGCGCTCGGTCTCGGCCTGCTGGTGGTGACCGGCCGGGTCGAGCTCTGGCACGTCTATGTGTTCGCGTTTCTGCTGGGATGTGCGGCCGCGTTCGATTCACCGGCGCGGCAGACCTTTGTCGCCGAACTGGTCGAGCCGCATCACCTGTCGAACGCGGTGGGACTCAACTCGGCCTCGTTCAACGCCGCGCGGATGATCGGCCCGGCGATGGCCGGGGGCCTGATCGCCGCGGTCGGCTCCGGCTGGGTGTTCTTGATCAACGCCGTCTCCTTCCTGGCCGTGCTCGGCGCCCTGGGCCTGCTGCGCCGCGACGAGCTGAAGCCGGGTCCGCGCGCGGTGCGGGCCCGCGGCAGCCTTGTGGAAGGCTTTCGCTATGTCTGGCGGCGGCCGGACCTCAAGACCATCCTGTTCATGCTGTTCCTGGTCGGCACCTTCGGGCTGAATTTTCCGATCTTCATCTCGACCATGTCGGTCACGGTGTTTCACGCCGGCGCCGGCCAGTACGGCCTGCTGACCTCGATGATGGCCGCGGGATCGGTGCTGGGAGCCTTGATGGCCGCGACCCGGACCAAGCCTGGCGTTCCGGTGCTGCTCACGGGGGCTGCGATCTTCGGCACCGGCTGCGCGGTTGCCGCTGTGATGCCGAGCTACCTGACGTTCGGCATCGCCCTCATTTTCATCGGCATGGCGGCGCAGACCGTCACCACCTCGACCAACAGCCTGGTGCAGATCTCGACCGAGCCGGCGATGCGCGGACGCGTGATCGCGATCCTGCTGGCGATTGCGCTGGGCGGCACGCCGGTCGGCGCCCCAATCGTGGGCTGGGTCGCCGACCGGTTCGGCCCGCGCTGGGCGCTCGGCGTCGGCGCCGCCGCCGGCCTGCTCGCGGCCGTCGTTGCCATGATCTATCTGGCGAGGCAGCGGCGCGGCGGAAATCCTGAAGCGGGGTGAAAGTGCCGCGGCTACGGCCGCAGCAGCCGCCGCCGCACCGGAAACAGCGCGATGTTGTAACGCTGCGCGACATACCCCCAGATCCCCCTGGGCGCGAACAGCATGGTGGCGATCGCCAGCGCGCCGAGCAGGATCAGATACCAGGTGCCGAAGTCGGCAAGGTAGCGCTGCAGGGCGTAGAACACGATCACGCCGACGATCGGCCCCTCGATGGTGCCGACCCCGCCGATCACGACGATGAAAATCACATAGGCGCTCCAGTCCAGCACCGAAAACGCCGCGTCCGGCGAGATCCGCGCCTTCTGCAGATAGATCAGCGCGCCGATCATCGCGGTTGCCGCCGCGACCAGTACATAGACGCCGAGCTTGGTGCGAAAGCTGTCGACGCCGGCGCTTTCGGCGGTCGCCTCGGAATCGCGGATCGCGAACAGCGCCAGGCCGTAGCGCGAACGCAGCACCAGATAGACCATCAGCGGCGCGCCGGCCGCCAGCACCAGCGCGATCCAGTAGGTGATGATGTCGCGCGCCGCCGGGGAGCGCAGCTCGAACGCCGTCTTGACCCATTCGATGCCGAAAATCCCGCCGGTGGCCGAGGGCGGCAGCGACGTGCCGGTGCCGCCGCCCAGCTGCTTGAACTGCGCGAACACCAGCCGGTACACCTCGGCGACCACCCAGCTTCCGATCGCAAAATAGGGCCCGCGAAGCCGGAACACGACCAGCGCCGTCGGCACCGCCAGCACGGCGGTGATCAGCCCCGACAGCACCAGGGCGGCGAGCGGATCGATGCCGGCACCGATCGTCAGCGCAAACAAGAGATAGCCGCCGAGGCCGACAAACGCCTGCTGCCCGACCGAGACCAGGCCGGCATAGCCGGCCAGCAGATTCCAGCACTGCGCCAGCGCCAGCATGTAGAACACAAAAATCAGGTCCTGGATCAGTCCCCGGCCGGCGAAGGCGGGCAGCACGGCAAGCATCGCGACCACCGCGATGCCGCCGAGCGCCAGCATGGTCGATGCCCGGGTCCCGGTTTCGATGCGATATCGGGGCGGCTCGGCCGGCGGACTGCTGCGCAACTCGGCCATCGGCTCAATCCTCCGCGCGCGGGAACAGGCCGCGCGGCCGCAGCAGCACCACGGCCAGGAACGCAAGGTGTCCCGCCAGGATCTGCCATTCCGGATTGATCTTGGCGCCGACGGTCTGCGCCACGCCGATCACGATGCCGCCCGCCAGCGTGCCCCACAGGCTGCCGAGGCCGCCGATGATCACCGCCTCGAAGGCGTAGATCAGCCGCGCCGGGCCGATGGTCGGATCGAAATTGGCGCCGGCGCCTAGGTAAAGTGCCGCGACCGTCGCCACCAGCATCGCGATCGCCATCGCGATCGCATAGATCCGATGGTGATCGATGCCCATCAGCTGCGCGATCTCCAGATCGTCGGAGGTGGCGCGAAACGCCCGGCCCAGCGCCGTGCGATAGAACAGGAGATTGAGCAAGAGGATCACGGCAATGGCCGAACCGAGCGTGAGCAGTGGCATCACGCCGATCGCCAGGTTGCCGCCGAGCTGGATCGAGGCGGTCTCGATCGCGCCGAGCCGCAGCCGCCGGCTGTCGGCGGTAAAGGCTTCCAGCAGCCCGTTCTGGATGATGATGGACAGGCCGAACGTCACCAGCAGCGGCGGCAGGAGATCGCGGCCCAGCGTCCGATTGAGCAACAGCTGCTGCAGGCCGAAGCCGACGGCGAACATCGCCGGCATCGCCAGCAGGGTCGCGAGCCAGGGATCGATGCCGAACCAGGAGGCCAGCGCCAGGATCGCGAACGCCGCCAGCACGATCAGGTCGCCATGGGCCAGATTGACCAGCCGCATGATGCCGAAGATCAGCGACAGGCCGGCGGCGAACAGCGCATAGAGGCCGCCGAGCAGCACGCCCTGGATGATGGTGCCGATCCAGTCCAGCATGCTCAATGTCCGAAATAGGCGAGGTGGATCTGTTCGCGCGTCAGTTCGGCCGGCCGGCCCGACAGCGAAACCCGGCCTTCCTGGAAGCAATAGACCCGGTCGGCGACCTTCAGCGCCTGTGCCAGGTCCTGCTCGACCAGCACGATGCTGGTGCCGCTCTGCTTGATGCGCGGGATCACCTCGTAGAGGTTGCGGATGACGATCGGCGCGAGGCCGAGGCTGATTTCGTCGCACAACAGCAGCCGCGGATTCGACATCAGGGCGCGCCCGATCGCCGCCATCTGCTGCTCGCCGCCGGACAGCGTGTGGCTCGGCGCGGCGCGGCGCCGCTGCAGCGCCGGGAACAGCGCATAGATGGCATCGAGCGACCACGGCCCGGCGACGTCGCGGGCATAGCTGCCGATCTGCAGGTTTTCCTCGACCGTCAGCGAGGCGAACAGCCGCCGCCCCTCCGGCACCAGCGCGATCCCGAGTTTCAGAATATTGGCGGCGCCCAGCCCGCCGATCGGCCTGCCCTCGAAGCGCACGCTGTCGGGCTCGGTCCGGATCAGCCCGGCGATGGCCTTGAGGTAGGAGGATTTGCCGGCGCCGTTGGCGCCGATGATCGCGACGGTTTCGCCGCTCGCGACCGCGCTGTCGATGCCATACAGCGCCTGGAAATCGCCGTAGCGCGCGTCAAGCCCAGTTGTCTCGAGCAAGGCAGCGCTCACGCCAGCAATCCGAGATAGAATTGCCGGACCTCCGCCGAGGCCATCACCTCATGCGGATCGCCCTCGGCGACTTTCCTGCCGAAATTCAGCACCGCCAGTTTGCCGACCACGGCCAGCAGCGCATGCACGATATGCTCGATCCAGATGATGGTGATGCCGGCGGCATGGACCTGGCGGATGGTCTCGACCAGTTCGAGGCACTCGCCCTCGGTCAATCCCCCGGCGATCTCGTCGAGCAGCAGCAGATGCGGGTTGGTGGCGAGCGCCCGCGCCATCTCCAGGCGCTTGCGCTCGAGCAAGGTCAAGGCGCCGGCCTGGGTGTTGGCGCGTCCGATCAGATGCAGGCGCTCGAGCAGTTCCGCGCAAGGAGCGGCGGCGGCGCGCTCCGTCATGCCGCCGCCGTGGACGGCGGCGACCAGCAGGTTCTCGAACACCGTGAGATTGTCGAAGGGACGCGGAATCTGGTGGGAGCGTCCGATCCCGGCGATGCAGCGCTGGTGCGGCCGGGCCGCGGTGATGTCGCGGCCGTTGAGACGGATTTCGCCGGCGTCGGGGGTAAGGCCGCCGGCGATCAGGCCGAACAGCGTGGTCTTGCCGGAACCGTTCGGACCGATGATGCCGAGCGCCTCGCCCGGCGCGACCGACAGATCGATGTCGTCGGTCGCGATCACCGAACCGAAGCACTTGCGCAGGCCCCTGATCTTCAGCATGCGCTTCGGTTTGGCAACCGGGCGGACCAATCGTCACGAACGCGCGGGCCTGCGCCCGCGACCGTCCGCTGCTGCAGCTTCGCCATCAAGCGATCGGCTCCATCTTGCCGCCGGCCGGAATGTTCGGCGCCGTCCGGTTGTCGGTAATGACGATGTCGTATTTGTTGCCGTCCTTGAGGCGCCACTGGCCACCGACCAAAGGCGTCTTGGCGACGTTCTTGGCGGCGAATGGCGGCAGGTTGGCGCCGCCCCACTGGATCTTGCCGACCACGGTATCGAGATTGGTCGCGGCGATCGCGCTGACCACGGCCTTGGCGTCGCGTTGCGGCGCGCGCTGCAGCACGTCGACCGCCAGTTCGAACAGCGCATGCACGAAGCCGATCGGCTGGGTCCATTGCTTCTTGGTGGCGGCCTCGTAGCTGGAAGCAAGATCCCTGGCGCTGGCCCCGGTGAGCGAGGACTTGAACGGATGGTTCGGCGTCCACCACACTTCCGACGACAGGTTGTTGCCGTCCTTGCCGAGCGCCTCGACCGCGACCGGGAACAGGATCGCCTTGCCGATCGAGGCGACCTTGGGACGAAAGCCCTGCTGCAGCGCCTGCTTCCAGAACGTCGTGAAGTCGGGCGGCAATACCACGCCGGTGACGATCTCGGCATTGGCGCCCTTGAACGCGCTGATCTGGGCCGAGAAATTGTCGGTCAGATTCTGGTAGCGGCCGGGATCGGTGAGCTTGTAGCCTTCCTTCGCAAGCACCGGCGGGAATCCGACCTGCTTGTCGCCCCAGGCATTGCCGTCGCCGTCGTTCGGAAACAGGCCGCCCACCGATTTGTTGGTCGGCAGCTGGCTCCACATGTTGGTAAAGACCGCGATCACGTCTTCCAGCCCCCAGAAGAAGTGGTAGGTGTAGTTGAATGGCTTCCAGGCCGGAGGTCCGCCGGCCGGATCGGCCTGGCGCCCGATGAACCAGGGTTGCCACGGCGCCACGGTCGAGATGCAGGGCACCTCCTCGATCTCGCATTGCGTCGAAACCGGGTTGGTCGTCTCCGGGGTCGAGGCGACCAGCATCAGGTCGATCTTGTCCTGGACGATCAGATCCTTGGCGACCTCGGCAGCGCGGTTGGGATTGGACTGGCTGTCCTTGACGATGACTTCCACTGGGACCGTGGCGTTGCCGAGCTTGATGCCGGCCGTGGTGGCTTGCTTGAAATTCGCGATGATGAAGTTGTCGGCTTCGGCAAAGGCCGCGAGCGGCCCGGTCTGCGGACTGACATAGCCGAGCCTGATCGGCCGTGCCTGCGCGACCGCCGGCATCGCGATGCCGGTGGCAAGCGCGGCGCCTGCCGCGGCTGACGATGCGAGCAATGTTCGCCGGTCGATCCCGGTGCGCACGATCCTGGTCATGTAGCCTCCCTCCCCTGTTTTGAGAACATGGCGGAGCGGGATGGCTTTCGGATGAAGCCTTGACCGCTCCGTCGAAAATGTTCGATATTCGAACTTACGTTCGCTTTTCGATGAGTTTCGATGACCGCCCTGCCGGTGTCAACCGGCTCGGGGCACGGTGCGCATGATGACCGCTTCCGAACCGCCGGCCGACGACGTTCACGACAAGGAGTTCATGACCACGCTGGCCAAGGGGCTCACCGTGCTCAGCGCGTTCGGCAGGCAGCGGCCAACCATGACCCTGTCGGATGCGGCGGGGGTTGCCAACCTGTCGCGCGCCGCCGCGCGCCGTGTGCTGCGCACACTGGCCCAGCTCGGCTATGTCTCGCAGGCCGGCCGCGCCTTCTCCCTGACGCCGCGGGTTCTCGAACTCGGCTTCGCCTATCTGTCGGGGCAGGACTGGATCGATCGCGCGCTGCCGATGATGAAGCAGCTCAGCGAGCAGCTCGGCGAATCCTGCTCCGGCTCGATCCTGCAGGGCATCGAGATCGTCTATGTCGCGCGGTTGCCGGCACGCCGCATCATGTCGACCGCATTGGCGGTGGGCAGCCGGCTGCCGGCCTTTCACACCTCGCTCGGACGCGCCCAGCTCGGCCATCTCGACGCCGCCGAAATCTGGCGGCGGCTGCGCTCGGCGCCGATCCAGGCCTATACGCCCTACACCATCACCGACATGCAGGCGCTGTTCGACCGCGTCTGCGCCGACCGCGAGCAGGGATTTTCGATCGTCGACGAGGAACTCGAGCGCGGGCTGCGCTCGATCGCGGTCGCGGTCCTCGACCGGACCGGACAGGCGGTCGGCGCCATCAACCTGTCGGCCCACACCACGCGGACCACGCGCAACGAGATGCGCGAAAGATTCCTGCCCGAGCTGAGGCGCATCGCACAGCGGATCTCGCAAGCCCCGGCCCACATCCAGACCAGTCGAGCGATTCCATAACCGGTCGGTCGCAGGCTCTCTGACCTTATCCTGAGGAGAAAGCCGTCGCCCCTGGGGCGACGGCTTGCGTCTCGAAGGATGGCGGCTTGCACGGCCGTCCTCCGCGGCTATCCTTCGAGACGCATCGCTTCTCCTCAGGATGAGGTTTGGTCCGCAGAAGAAATTTTTCTGCGCGCAGGTCGTCTTGTCAGGGCGCGGCGAAGACCGTATCGTTTCGGTTCGCATTCCGCACATAAGTTCGAATATCGAACAAACGCGGAAAATCGCAGCGGTCGAATTCCAGGGGAGGACACGATGGCAAAGGCGACGACAACCAAGGCGGCCATGGCGAAGCCGGTGAAAACCAACGGCGGCGGCGAGCGCGCGGCGGTGGCGCGGCGTTCGGAAAACATCGGCCAGGTGCAGGTGAGCCAGCCGCAGACCGGCGCGGAATATATCGAGTCGTTGCGCGACGGCCGCGAGGTCTTCATCTATGGCGAGCGCGTCAAGGACGTCACCACCCATCCGGCGTTCCGCAACACCGCGCGGATGGTGGCGCGGCTGTTCGACGCGCTGCATGACGACAAGCGCAAGAAAAAGCTGCTGCTGCCGACCGACACCGGCAACGGCGGCATGACGCATGCCTTCTTCAAGGCGCCGAAGACCGTAGCCGACCTGATCGCCGGCCGCGACGCCATCGCCGAATGGGCGCGCATGACCTATGGCTGGATGGGCCGCTCGCCGGATTACAAGGCGGCGTTTCTCGCCACCCTCGGCGCCAATGACGCATTCTACGCTCCCTACCAGGACAACGCCCGGCGCTGGTACAAATTCAGCCAGGAGCGGGTGCCGTTCATCAACCATGCCATCATCCATCCGCCGATCGACCGCGACCGGCCGCCGAACGAGGTCAGCGACGTCTGCTGCCATGTCGAGAAGGAGACCGATGCCGGCCTGATCATCTCCGGCGCCAAGGTGGTCGCCACCGGTTCGGTGCTGACCAACTACACCTTCGTCGCGCATCACGGATTGATCCCGGTGCAGGACAAGAAGTTCGCCGCGGTGTTCATGCTGCCGACCAATTCGCCGGGCGTGAAGTTCATCTGCCGCACCTCCTACGAGATGAGTTCGACGGCGATGGGCAGTCCGTTCGACTATCCGCTGTCGAGTCGTCTCGACGAGAACGACGCGGTCTTCATCATGGACAAGGTGCTGGTGCCCTGGGAGAACGTGTTCGTCTATGGCGACCTCGAGAAGGCCAACAATTTCTTTCCGCGCACCGGCTTCCTGCCGCGCTTCGTCGTGCACGGCTGCACCCGGCTCGCGGTCAAACTCGATTTCATCGCCGGGCTCCTGCTCAAGGCCACCGAGGCCGCGGGCACCAAGGACTATCGCGGCGTGCAGGCCAATGTCGGCGAGGTGATCGCCTGGCGCAACCTGTTCTGGGGACTCTCCGACGCCATGGTGCGCGATCCGAAGCCGTGGATCGGCGATTACGTGCTGCCGAACATGGATCCCGGCAACGCCTATCAGATCGTCGCCACGATGGCCTACACGCGGGTCAAGTACCTGATCGAGCAGACCGTCGCCTCCGGCCTGATCTATCTCAACAGCCACGCCCGCGATTTCAGGAATCCGGAAATCCGGCCCTATCTCGACCAGTATCTGCGCGGCTCCAACGGCTACAAGGCCGAAGAGCGCGTCAAGCTGCTCAAATTGTTGTGGGACTGCCTGGCCAGCGAGTTCGGCGGCCGGCACGAACTCTACGAAATCAACTACGGCGGCTCCACCGAGGAGATCCGGCGCTACTGCCTGTTCGGCGCCCAGGCCTCCGGCAATGCCGACAAGTTCAAGGGTTTCGCCGAGGAATGCATGGCCGAGTACGACCTCGATGGCTGGAAGGTCCCCGACCTCAGCGATCCCGGCGAACTCAGCTATCACGTCATGCGCGGCGCCAAATAGCCGGCACGCAAAGCGGGATCATCGGGCAAGGTTCGGCAAGCTCACGGCAGCACTTCGGGCGCGCTCGTATCCAGGATGTGCTGCGGCGTGCGGCACCACGTCCGGGGCACGATGGGACGCCGACCGGATCCAAAGCCGATCACACATTAGGCACGCCTGGTCGGCCGCCTGCGGCCGACGGCAGCGGCGGCGGTCGCGACCGCGGCCGGCTGCAGCGATGTCACGCGGCTCAGCAGGCTGCGGCAGTATTCAGGGGTCAGTTCGCGGTTGCCGAACAGGATGTGATAGATGATCGGCGCGATCACCTGGTCGATGACCTCGTCGACGTCGAAGGCGGCCTCGCCGCGAGCCCTGGCCCGCTCGGCGATGGTGGTGAGATGGTCGCAGGTGAAATGCGCGCATTGGCCGGCCTGGGCTTCGCCGGAAGAAACCGCGAACACATCCCGGATCAGCGCCCGGCCGACCTCCGACGACATCTCCTCCATGTACTGTTCGATGAACAGCCGCAGGTCGGAGGCCACCGAACCGGTATCTTCGGGATCGGCGATCGGCCGCAACCGCTCGACCGCGACATCGGCGAGCAGCGTGGCGAGGTCGCCCCAGCGCCGGTAGATCGTCGAGGGCGTGACCCCGGCTTCCGCGGCGATCTGCGGCACGGTGAGTTCGTCGCGGCAACCCGCGGCACTGAGTTTCTTCACCGCCTGATGCACCGCGCTCTGGATCCGCGCGCTGCGTCCGCCGACCCTGATGCGCTCTTTCACCGCCAACACCGCGCTCCCGACAACCCAGCCACCGCGTCATTCCGGCGCGCGCTCTGGCGCGAGCCCGGAATCCCTAACCCCTGCGGGCGATATGGATTCCGGGCCTGCGTTTCACGTCGGCGACCGCCGACTGGAGACGGATGCCCGGAATGACGAACATCTTAACGCAAAGATGTTGCGTTAAGTAGATACCCCGTCTATATCGCTAACGCAATAAGTTAGCTTTAAGGAGACGGGCATGCAAGTCGCCTCGGTCAAAGCCCACGCCGAAAAACGCAGCTTGCCGCCCGGCGCGATGACCGGCTTCGGTGTCGCCGGCGCCATGCTGATCGCCGCCAGCAGCAGCGCAGTGACGCCGCTGTACCGGCTCTATCAGCAATCCCAGCATCTCACCCCGCTGATGATCACCGTGGTGTTTGCCGTCTACGCTGTCAGCCTGCTGGCGGCGCTGCTGACGGTCGGCGGACTGTCCGACTATGTCGGGCGCCGGCCGGTGATCCTGGCGGCGCTGCTGCTCAACGCCGCGGCCATGCTGCTGTTCGCGCACGCCGGCGATGTCGGGCAACTGATCCTGGCCCGGGCGGTGCAGGGCCTGAGCGTCGGCACCGGCATCACCGCCCTGGGCGCCGCGATCCTCGATACCGACCGGCGGCGTGGACCGCTGCTCAACAGCGTCACCGTCTTTCTCGGCATGACCGCCGGCGCACTCGGCACCGCGGCTGCGCTCACCTTCGCCTCCGATCCGCTGCACCTCGTCTACGACGTGCTGCTCGGCGTCACGGTGCTGATGGCGGCGCTGTTGTTCGCGCTGCCCGAAAGTGCCGCCCGCAAGCCAGGCGCGCTGGCGTCGCTGCGGCCGCGTCTCGGCGTTCCCAGCCAGTCCCGGCCAGTGCTGCTGCGGCTCACTCCGGCCAACATCGCGACCTGGGCGCTCGGCGGATTCTATCTGTCGCTGATGCCGACGGTGGTGGCCTCCACCATGGGCGTGGTCTCGCCCTGGGTCGGCGGCCTTGTGGTGGCGACCCTGATGCTGAGTGCGGCGATCGCGGTGGCGGGATTCCGCGAGTGGCCGGCGCGGCTTCTCGTGGTGCTGGGACCGGTCGCCCTGTCGGTCGGCGTCGCGGTGTCGCTAGCCGGGATCGCGCAGCACCTGGTGGCGCTGCTGCTGGCCGGGACCGTGATCGCCGGATTCGGATTCGGCGCGATCTTCTCGGGCACGATGCGGGCGCTGCTGCCGACCGCCCACCCCGACCAGCGCGCCGGACTGCTGTCGGCCTTCTACCTGCAGTCCTATCTCGCCTTCAGCCTGCCCGCGGTCGCCGCCGGGCTCGCGGTCCCAAGAATCGGGCTCTCCACCACGGCCTATGCCTATGGCGCGGTGATCATCCTGCTGGCGGTGGTCTCGATGCTGGCTTGGCTGTGGAGCAGGCGCTGAGGCGGGATGTTGCGAAAACCGCAAGCTCCCTCCTGTCTCGACTGGATCATCTCGAGGGGGAATGGTGGGCGCGACAGGGATCGAACCTGTGACCCCCTCGATGTCAACGAGGTGCTCTCCCGCTGAGCTACGCGCCCTGAAACCAGCAACCGACGGGTTCGGTCCGTATATCGGCTCCAAAGCGGGCAGGCAAGGACGCTTGGAAGGATGCTCCCCTGGATTTGCCGGCGCGAATCAGGCCGCCAGCATCTTGTTCACTTCGCTGACCAATTCGCGCAGGTGCACCGGTTTCGACAGCACCTTGGCGTTCTTGGGCGCTTCCGAATCGGAGTTGAGGGCGACGGCGGCAAAGCCGGTGATGAACATGATCTTGATGTCGGGATCGAGTTCCGAGGCGCGCCGCGCCAGCTCGATGCCGTCCATTTCGGGCATCACGATATCGGTCAGCAGCATTTCGAACGGCTCCTCGCGCAGCCGCTGGTAGGCCGACAGGCCGTTGTCATGGGAGGAGACCTGAAACCCCGCATTTTCCAGTGCCTTGACCAGGAAGCGGCGCATGTCGTTGTCGTCTTCGGCGAGGAGGATTTTGTGCATGGCGGTTGGTCGTCGAATCCCATTCAGAGGATCAATCCGCTCACTAAGCCCGACAGAGGGTAAATTTCGGGTGAAGGCAAGGAGCGCGGCCGGCAGCGCGGCGGCTATTTCTGGACCGGAACGCGCAGCAAATCAATTCAGCCGGGCGATTTCCGCCACTCACGACAAGTTCCAGCCGGCAAAAACCTTTTTTCGCTTGGCAGGACGGTTGCGATTACCGACAATGCGCCCATAAAACCTCCGTGTTTCTGGCAGAAATCGGCTTTACCAGTGCAGCGGATTCAGGGACGGCGCCCAGGGATGACCGAGCTTGATGGCGAACTGTCGCCGCCCTTCGTGATCGTGGAGCCGGCCGCATGGCGGGCGCCCATCATCTTCAATTCTCCGCACTCCGGCTCGGTCTATCCGGACGAATTCCTCACCGCCTCGCGAATCGATCTCGGCGCGCTGCGGCGCTCCGAGGATTCTTTCATGGACGAGTTGATCGCGGCGCTGAGCGGTCATGGTTTTCCGACGGTCAGGGTCAATTTTCCGCGCTCCTATGTCGATGTCAACCGCGAGCCCTACGAGCTCGATCCCAGGATGTTCATCGGGCGGCTGCCAAGCTTCGCCAATACACGATCGATGCGCGTGGCCGGCGGTCTCGGCACCATCCCCCGCGTGGTCGGCGACGGACAGGAGATCTATCGCGAGCGCCTCAGCGTCGACGACGCGCTGGGCCGGATCGAGGCGCTCTACAAGCCGTATCACCGGGCGCTGCGGCGGCTGATCAACAAGGCGCACCAGAGTTTCGGCACCGTGGTGGTGGTGGATTGCCACTCGATGCCGTCGGTCGGGGTGTCGCGCGACGAGCCGCGGCGGCCGGACGTGGTGATCGGCGACCGCTACGGCACCAGTTGCGCAGCCCTGCTTGCCGACACGGTCGAGGAGACCATGGGCGCGCTGGGTTATTCGGTCGGGCGCAACAAGCCCTATGCCGGCGGCTTCATCACCGAGCACTACGGCAATCCCGCCAGCGGCCTGCATGCCATCCAGCTCGAACTCAACCGTGCGATCTACATGGACGAAAGGCGGCGCGAACGCGGGCCGAGATTCGCGCAGGTGGCCGCGGACTTCGCCAAGCTGGCCGACGCGCTGGCCATGGTTCCGCTCGGCGATCTCGGACCATTCCAGGCCGCCGCGGAATAGCGCAACAAAGCGCCACGGGCCAAATGAGCGGCAAAAAAAGCGGCAACTACGCCGGGAAAAATACCGAAAAGAAAAAGCGGCAGGAAAAGCGGCAAGAAAAAAGGGCCGCTTGAATGAACAAGCGGCCCAAGTCTAGGGAGGAAACGCCCAAGGAGGGCAGCGATAGCGCAAGGCGCTACCGCACCGCAACAATATGCGACCGCGCTGCACAAAACGCAAGGGCCTTTTAATCATTTCCGGTGCACAAATCCCGCCGCCGGAAAGCCGCCCGCGAAAACCCGCAAGGCGATTTTTTCGCGAGTTTTTTCAATAAGTTAAAAGAATTTCCGGGAGCGAATCAGCGATTACCCCGATCTGAGGTGAGGATGCTCTCGAATTCGTGATCGACGCTGTCATCCAAAAATGCAGCGTGCGCCGATTGATTGAAATCCGAATACCGGCTTCCGCAGCGGGCCCTGCCGCATTCGTTAGCCGTGCATGGCTTGCGGGATTGGGCTAGGCAAGTGCCGGCACATTCTCCAGCCCGCAAGGAAGCGCCCGTGACGGTCATCGATTTTACTGCCTTCATCGGCCGGCTTGCGACCTCCTCCGGAGAAACCATCCTGCCGTTCTTCCGAACCTCGCTCAGCATCGACAACAAAAGCACCAGTCACGATTTCGATCCGGTGACCGAGGCCGATCGCGCGGCGGAAGCGGTGATGCGGCGGTTGATCAAGGCGAATTTTCCGCAACATGGCATTGTCGGCGAGGAATTCGGCAGCGAGCGCGAGGACGCAGAATATGTCTGGGTGCTGGATCCGATCGACGGCACCAAGTCCTTCATCGCGGGCTTTCCGATCTGGGGCACGCTGATCGCGCTGCTGCACCAGGGCACGCCGGTGTTCGGGATGATGCACCAGCCCTTCATCGGCGAACGCTTTTCCGGCGACAGCGGATCGGCGCAATACCAGGGACCTTCGGGCGAACGGAAACTGGCGGTGCGACGCTGCGCATCATTGCAGGAAGCGACCGCGTTCACCACCAGCCCGCTGCTGATGAACAGCGCCGACCGCGCCGCCTTCGGCCGCGTCGAAAACGCGGTGCGGCTGACCCGCTACGGCGGCGACTGCTATTCCTATTGCATGCTGGCGGCCGGACATCTCGATCTCGTGGTCGAGACCGAACTCAAGGCTTACGATATCGCAGCCCTGATTCCGATCATCACCGGGGCCGGCGGCATCGTCACCACCTGGGAAGGCAAGCCCGCGCAGGGCGGCGGCCGCATCATCGCCGCCGGCGATCCGCGCGTGCATGAAGCGGCGCTGAAGCTGCTCAACGGCTAGCGGCTCTGGTTTTGGGTTGATGCAGCGCTCGCTGGTCGGGTACCTGCCTTGCCGTCCAGGAGTTTCAGGTGGGCAGCCGGCATTTGCCCGCGCCAGCGCCTCCCGCTGCGGTCCGTTACACCGCGATCTCGCAGCCGAGATCGAGGTCGCGGGCGGCGCGGCCGCCGCGCAGCCCGACGCTTTGCGCGGACGCGCAGTTCGGCCAGAACGTCCGGCATCCTGGATTACTCCCGCCATCACCGCGCCCGCGCGCAACATTCCTTGCTGCAACGATGCGGACAATCTGGAAATCCCTGAGCCTGGCTTCGCCGCGACCGAAGCCGGCGCCGGTCCGCCATCAGCGCCCCTGAGGCTGGGACTGGCGGTCCCCCGCAAGTGGGAATGGGTCGTTGCAACTCGAACTCATCGCGCAATCGGCTGGCGCCGGGCGGCCGCGGCACGCAAATGCTCGACCAGTTGCCGGGCCGG
>Ga0302157_10004251_pt1 | contig 15654 bp, 12 predicted proteins | sample I_Bog_N3_3_FD_193502 | JGI IMG/M metagenome (GOLD analysis project Ga0302157, IMG submission 193502) | Peat permafrost microbial communities from Stordalen Mire near Abisko, Sweden - I_Bog_N3_3 | ecosystem: Environmental > Terrestrial > Soil > Wetlands > Peat | place: Sweden: Abisko, Stordalen...
AGGCACTCGCCGACAGCCTTGACGGCGATGCCGCGCTCCGCGCCGCCACCGAGGCGGCGCTGCGCGAGCGGGCGCTGGCGGGGGTGCGGCAGGTGGAGGAGCACTATCGCCGGCGCGTCGCGGCGGACAGAACCGACAATGTCAGGTCCAGGCTGGAGGCGGCGATCGGCGCCGCCCCGATCGGACGGCTGGCCGGCGAACTCCTCGGTGAGGAGCCGCGCGCGGTGAGTCGGACGCCGGCCAAACACGATGGCCTGGATGAGGGGGTGCCGCTGTGATCCAGCCTCCGTTTTCCGCCGACAGCGCGGCGCCGGTGCGCGTCGATGTGGTCGAGACCGGCCGCAGCGCGCGACGCGACACCCTGCGCTGCGAGATCGGCCGGAACATCACGTTCTCAACGGCCGGGCTGGAAAGCTGGTTCTTCGCCGACTCAAACCCGGCAGTCTTCGACCTGCTGGTGGTCGCCGCGGCCGTGGAGTTCTGCGACAAGCTCAAGGCCCGGCCCGCCCATGGCTGGAGCCGGAGCTTCGAATTGCGGATTCCGGTTCATGATCTGACGCTCTGGCGCCAGCCGCGCGTCGGCGAAGCACTGACCGGCGCACTCAATTTCCTGACCGGCGACCAGTGGGACATCGCGTTCGTGGCACGAAAGGCATCGGTCGAACGGAGCGGGCAGCAGCCGCTACGCCTGGATCCCGACATTAGCATCGTCATGCCGTATAGCGGCGGCCTCGATTCCCGCGCGGTCGCAGCACTGTTCGATGCCCGGCACCGGCAAAGGCTGGTGCGCGTCCACCTCGGCAGCGCCGGCGCCGAGGCAAAGTGAGCCTGAGCACGGTACGTGATGGGATGGCTTGGGGAAACCGAGCACGATGTATGATGTTTCTCGATATGTGCTCATCGCCGAATTTGCTCAGAAAACTATTTATTTCGGCGAAAACAGAAGGAAAACAGATCACGCAACCGAGTCGTGCGCACTCAATTCGGTGGACGTCGAAAATTGGCACAAAGGTTGCCGGAGCAAGATAACCAATCCACGATATTTGATGGCCACGAAATAATGCGATATATCAAAGACATCGCCCTTGTTCCCATCCCTATGTTCGACCGAAGAGACCATCCCTCCGTCCCGACCTGCCTCCCCCGACGCGTAGCAGCGAACGGCGGTCAAGGATGGCCGAAGGCCACCGCGAAGCGGCGCGTAGCGTCCTTGATGGCCGTTCGCTGCTACGCGATCCTCGGCGCAGGAGGGGCGCGCGTTCGGACGCGGTTCCCACTTCCGCTTCCGGGCGTCCCTACAAGTGACGGGAAGCGGAAGTGGGAAGCCCATCAAAAAGCGTGCTCAGCACCCCATCAAAGAACGCGATCCCTCTCAGCAAAGCGCCATGGCAAAGCGCAGCAGCCCTTCGCCACGGTTCCTTATCGTGTCCCCATGGGCGATCGGCGTGCCCGCGAAACCAGCGCCCGCTCGCGCGGCTTCAAATTCGCCGCCGTCACCGGCATCGCGGCTGCTCTCGCCAAGGCCAGCGAAATTATCGTTACGGAAAGCGGGCAGGGCGCGCTGGGGCCGATTCTGACGGTGTCAGGCCAAGCCTATGCCGATTATCGCAGCTATCCCGCCTTCACCGCACGGATGGAAGACCTGCTGGCACTCGTGCTGGGGCACCGGCCGCACTACCAGTTTCCCCGACTGTGGCACACCAAGGGCGAGACGCTGGCGGCATGGGCCGGCGCAATGAAGGGCGGCGAGGACTGGTGGATGGCCCGGTCGTGCTGGCAAGGATCACGGCAGGTGGCCATCGACCACACGCGGCGGCAATGCGGCGTCTGCGCCGCCTGCCTGCTGCGCCGGCTGAGTGTCCATGCCGCCGGGCTCGAAGAGCCGGCGAGTGGCTATGTCTGGGAGAACCTGCGGGCGTCGGACTTCGAGGGCGGCGCGGTTGCAGGCGCCCCCCGCCCGACCGGGGCCATGCGAGAGTACATGATCGCCGGGGTGCTGCATCTCGACCAGCTCGCGACGATGGCCGGATCGGTTCTCCATGAACCGGTGATCAATCGTATCTCAGGGGAACTTGCCCCGCTGCTGAAGCAGCGCCGTGACGCGGTGAAGACCCGATTGCAGGCCATGCTGCAGCGGCATCGGGTAGAATGGCTGGCGTTTCTTGATTCCCTCGGACCGGACTCTTTCGTGACCAGACAAGCATCGTGCCGACCATGAGCACCACTCTCGATACCCTGTCGCCCGCCGAACTCGGAGAACGACTGCGCACCGCGCGCGAAAGCGCCAAGGTTACCCAGGCGGCTGCCGCCGGCGCGCTGGACGTGGCCCGCACCACCATCGTGGCCATGGAGCAGGGCCAGCGCCGCGTGAAGCTGGACGAGTTGCAGAAGCTGGCCAAGCTCTACGGCACCTCGCTCAATGCGCTGCTGCGCATGGAGGCGGTGCATGTCGATCTGAAGCCGCAGTTCCGCCAGGCCGGCGGCAGCGGCGATGCCGCAATCGACGAGGCCGTCGAGCTGATGACCCGGCTGGTCAAGGCCGAGGTCGAACTTGAGAATCTGCTGGGCGTGCAGCGGGCGCGTAATTACCCGCCGGAGCGTCCGCTGCGGCCGGGGGATGTCGTCCTCCAGGCCGAGCAGGATGCGGCGCGGCTGCGGCACTGGCTGGGGCTGGGCATCGCGCCGGCCAAGGATCTGCCCTCGCTGCTGGAACTCGATCTGGGGGTGAGGGTCTATGTGCGGCGGTTGCCGCCGAAGATTTCCGGGCTGTACGCCTATGATGAGTCGGTTGGCGCCTGCATCCTGCTCAACGCCAGCCACCGGCGCAGCCGCAGAACCCAGTCCGCGGCGCATGAACTGGGGCATTTCGTCGCGACCCGCCGGGCAGCGGATGCTTTCCAGGACGAGGCCCCGGATGCAGCCCGGGAAGAGAAATACGCCAACGCCTTCGGCCGGGCGTTCCTGACCCCGCCCGAAGCCGTGCAGGCGGCGTTCAAGGACGTCACTGCCGGCGCATCACAACTTTCCCGCCGGCATGTTATTCTGCTTGCGCATATGTTCGATGTCTCGCGCGAGGCCATGGTGCGCCGGCTGGAGGAGTTGGGGCTGCTCAAGCCGGGAAGCTGGAACTGGTTCGAGGCCAATGGGGGCATCACCGACGAGCAGGCCCGGCAGGTGCTGGGCGAGGAGCGGGAACTGGACCCGGCCAAGACTGACGCCGATCAGCCGATCTCGTTCCGGCTTGCGCTTCTGGCCAGCCAGGCGTGGCAACGCGACCTGTTGAGCGAGGCGCAGCTCGCCCGGTTGCTGCTGATCGACCGGATCGAGGTGCGCAAGCTGATCAACCAGTTCGAGAGCGAGGGAGAAGTTGCCGATGCGGCGCCCGACCTCCGCCCCTGATCCGGGTGCGGTGCTGGTCGCCGACACCAGCTTCTGGATCAACCTCGCCGCAACGGAGTGCTCGGCAGAAATCCTGCACGCGCTGGCCGCGCCGGTGATCCTGGTGGATGCCGCACTCGAAGACCTGAAGCGTGGTCAGGCGCGGGGCTGGCAGTCGATGGAAGTGGTGGAGGCGCTGCTGGCCGCGGGTCATACCCGGGTTGAAGCCCTGCCGTCATCGGCCCTACCGGCCTTTGCCGGGCTGGTGGCCGGCGGAGCGGCCGACACGCTCGACGACGGCGAGGCAGCAACCCTCGCCCTGGCTCACGCCGTCGGCGGCATCGCGATCGTCGACGAAAAGAAGGGGCGCCGGCTGTCGGCGGCACGCTTTCCCGCGCTGCCTTTGACCTACACGGTTGAACTGCTGATGTCGTCCGCCGTGGAAAGCGTTCTCGGGCAACCAAGGCTCAACGAGGCGATCTTCGCCGCGCTCAATGTTGCCCGTATGCGGGTGCCGGCTGAGATGCTCGCGGCCGTCGTCGGGCTCATCGGCCCTGAGCGGGCAAAGCTGTGCCCCAGCCTGCCGCTCCGCAGCCGCACACCGATCGACATCACCGCCGACTCTCCAACCGCCACGACCTGAAACGACACCTGACGCAACCACCTGCTCCGCACCGGAGCACCCGCGCACGTACCAAGCAAAGCTGGGGACTGACGTGTACATTTCCGAACTTTTTGTAAGTGGCTTCAGGTGCTTCCCGGTCGCCGGGCCGCTCCAGCTTGAACTAAAGCCAGGACTGAATATCATCGTCGGGCCGAACGACGCTGGCAAGACAGCAATTATCGATGCTCCTCGCCATGTTCTTTGGACGCGCGGTGACGATTTCGTGCGTCTCGACAGTGGCGACTTTTACGTCGATCGCCAAGGCCAGCGAACGACCGAGCTACTGATCCGCTGCACCTTCGACGACTTGAGCGAGCTGGAAGAGGCCCGGTTCCTCGAATGGTGCTCGAACGAAGCGGGGCGGTTTCGGCTGCACGCTTGCCTGCGCGGGACACTTCGCCAATCCGCCGGCGGCGGACACACTGTCATGACCCAGTACCGGGCCGGAAAGGATGCCGACGGGTTGCCACTTGAAGGCGACCTGCGGGAATACCTGAAGACTACCTATCTTCGGCCGCTCCGTGATGCTGAGCGCGAGTTGCGGTCCGGCCGCCGTTCACGCCTATCCCGAATCCTCGGCGCTCTGCCGATCATGGCAGCCCAATCGAAGAACGCAGAGGAAGGGGCTCCACCGACGCTCCTCGACACACTGCAAACCGCCGACAACGCCGTGAACGCAAACTCCAGCGTGCAGAAGGTTGAGGAAGCCGTCAACACGACCTTTCTGAACCGCCTGTCATTCGCCGGCGATGAGCTGTCGGCAACGCTTGGTCTCGGCGCAAAAGGGTCGTTTGACCAAGTGCTGGAGCGCTTCGAGCTGTATCTCAATGCGAAGGCGGGTCATGCCGAACGGACCGCGCGGGGCCTCGGCTACAACAACCTGCTCTTCATGGCGGCCGAACTGCTCCTGCTGCAATCCCATCTTGAGCAGGTGCCGTTTCTCCTCATTGAGGAACCGGAAGCCCATCTGCACCCGCAACATCAGTCGCTGTTCATGCAGCTGCTCGCCAATCGCGCTGCTCCACCCCCGGCGGAGCAACCAGAGCGCAGGCAGGTGCAGGTCCTGCTCACCACCCACAGCCCCCATCTCGCCGCCGGCGCAGATGTCGAGTCGCTCGTGCTGATGGTAGAGCACTACGCCTACCCGCTTTCGGAAGGCAGGACCCGGCTCGATCATGACGACTACGGATTCCTCCGCCGGTTCCTCGATGCCACCAAGGCGAACCTGTTCTTCGCCCGGGGCGTCATCGTCGTCGAGGGCGACGCGGAAAACCTTCTGCTTCCTGCCATCGCCAGGAAGCTGGGATGTTCCCTGGAAGATCATGGCATTTCGATCGTCAATGTGGGCCATGTTGGGCTGTTTCGCTACAGCCGCATCCTGCAGCGCAAGGAAGGCCGGGAAGTGCCGGTTCCTGTAGCCCTGCTGCACGATCGCGACATCCCTCCCGACGCCGCCAAAAAGCTCGTGGGAGAGCGCAAAACCGAGAGCGAATGGGACACCACCAAGAAGGCTGCACGCCTTGCCGGCATGCGAAGCGAAGACAGCCAGGGCGTCAAAGCCTTCATTTCAGACCAATGGACTCTCGAATTCGACATTGCCAGGCAGCCCAGGTTTGCACCACTTTTGCACCGCGCGATCAGGCTGGCGCGCGCCAGCAGGAAAAAGCCTCGTGACGAGGTTATCGCGGAAGCCGACGCTGAACTCGCAGGCTGGCGAGCGAGCAATGGCGCTGATACCGATGTGGTTGCGGTCCTGATCTTCCAACCAATCTACGAACGCCAGATTTCGAAGGTAGAGGTCGCTGAGCAGTTGGCCGATCTGGTTGACCAGCTGAGCGACAAACCAGCCGACTTCCGGGCCAAATGCCCGCCCTATCTGGTCGAGGCAATCGAACACGTCACGAGACGACCGGCCCTGCCGGCGGGTGGCGCCAAGTGATCGTCCTGCCCGCATTGACCAATGAAGTCCTCGATGAGCTTGGCCGGGAAATGGGAAGGTGCGATTTCACCGATCCCCATCAGCGGGCGTTCCTCGCCAGCCTGGAGTCCTGCGATGTCCAAGCGGCTCCGGGAAACGGCAAGACGACCCTGCTGGTCGCGAAGCTCGCGCTGCTGTCCCGCAGCTGGAAGGACCGACATCGCGGCGTTTGCGTAGTCTCCCACACCAATGCCGCGCGTGAAGAAGTGCAGCGCCGCCTTGGGGACCATTCCACGGCATCGGCCTTCATGGCCTATCCACACTTCATAGGTACCGTCACGGCCTTTATCGATCAGTTTATTGCGATTCCATATCTGCGTGGTCTCGGATGGCCGCTCAGGCGCATCGATGACACAGCGTTTGCAGCCGCCGCAAATGCGCTGGTCTCGTCCAAACCGACCCTCAATACGATGCGCCGCAGAAAGGGCGGTGATTATCAGGTGTCGCAGTGGGTCGAACGCCTGGAGTTGGGAGAAGATTTCACCACGCCGGCCGATCAGCTTCCCCGCCGGCTCGCCGTTCTCGGGCGAACCCGGCAGCCTGGTGCCCATACACCTTCGGGACGAGAGCTGGAAGAAATCAAGGCGACCCTTGTCGGCTGGGGCCTCTACCGATATGGCGACATGGTGGTTCTCGCGCGCCGCGCCCTGGCGGAATGTCCGCATCTGCGCGACCGCCTCCGGTCGCGATTTCCGTTGATACTGCTGGACGAGGCGCAAGATACGCATGGCGGTCAACTTGCGCTCCTCCATGACATCTTCGGCCAGGGGGCGATCTTCCAGCGCCTGGGAGACCGAAATCAGACGCTTTACGAAGATCAGGATGTGCCGGCGGATCAGTACTGGAAACCCGGCGAAGACCTTATCCCGCTGGATACCACCAGACGCTTTGGCGCGGGGATTGCGGCCTTTGCCAGCCGCCTGACTGCGCGGAGCAGCCAGACGATCGTCGCCGCCGGGGACCGCGATGGGCATCGGCTGCTTCTGACGTTTGACCGCGCTTCGATTGATCAGGTTCTACCGAGCTACGCAGAATGGGTGTCACGACACCTGCCGGATGGTGGCAGGCAGGCTGACGTCCGGGCTGTGGCGTCACGCCACAGTCTCTCCCGTGATAGCCGTGGGGCCTGGCCGAAGAGCCTTGTCGACTATCATCCGCACTATCGGGGCGGAGGGGGAAAGGACGCCGGAGGAGGTACATTCTGCGGCGCCCTGCGCAAGCTTGCCCACGGCCATGGCACGGGCGCTGCACCGCGGGAAACCCATGCGGCGCTTTCCTCCACCCTCGTCGATTACCTGAACCATCACGGCTTCGCCTCGCCCACCGGGGGGCGTCTCACCGTGAGCACTGTGTGGAAGAGCCTCGCCACCATCCATCCCGAGATGCCAGCGCGGGTGCGCCAATTAATCATCGCGCATATCTTGCGCGCCGGCGCCGCATCGGACGCGGGTCGGTGGGCTGTATTCTGCGAAGCTCTCCGGCTGACTCTTGGTCGCGGCGAGACGGTGAAGGCAACGGCATACTGCGACTTTGTGGAAGCAGGCGCGGATGCCGGCGCAACGGCGTTCGGGTCGCAGCAGATCGCACTTCACCATGGCATCGGCGTTCGGCTCGGCTCGGTCCATTCAGTGAAGGGCCGGACGGCCGATGCAATGCTGCTCGTGGAATCGGAAATCTGGCGAGGTTCTGCCGCCAACCAGAAGGTAATGGATCTGGCCACCGTCATTTCTCATGCCCTTGGCGTTGAGGACCGTGATTTCTCGCAGAATGACGCCGAGTTGGCCGCCGCGACCAATGTGTTCGTCGCGATCACGCGGCCACGTTTCCTGCTCGCGCTCGCCATCCGGCGGGATGCGTTGTCGCACGCGGCCAGCGAGGCGGCCCAGGCACAAGGGTGGATAGTAAAGGACCTGTCTGCATCACAGGTTGGCACCAGCATGCCGCAGACCGATGCCTCAGGCCGGGACGTATTCCGGCCACGCCGGGAAGACATTGACAAGGTCTCCATCGGCGCATCGGTCACCTGACCAATGCCCAAGGTAGCCACATCAGATCACGATCCGCTCAACCTCATCGAGCGTAATCTCGTCGCCGGTACGGTCATAGAGCTTGGTGGTGCGCGGGCTTTCGTGCGCCGCCATGGCCTGGGCCTTTTCCAAGGTGCCGCCGTTTTCGAGATAGGCGGTGATCCCGGTGGCCCGGAAAGTGTGGCAGCCGATGTGAACCTCCATGCCGGCCTGGGCGGCGCGGCGCTGGATCATGCGGTAGGCATCGATCCGGTGCATCGCCGTGGCGGTGAGCTTGCCGGTGCGGCGGGCAGCGGAGCGGAACAGGGGGCTTTTGCCCTCATCGCCGATCTCTGCGGCTTCAATATAAGCGTCGAGGAAAGCTTCGAGCTTGTGGTGCGCCGGCATCTCGTGGCGCTTGCCGCCTTTTTCGTGCAGGCGCACCCACCAGCGCTTGCCGTTGGCGAAATAGTCCTCGACCCGCATGGCGACGACGGCGCCGACGCGGGCGAGGGCAAAGGTCATCACCGCGATCAGCGCCCGGTCGCGCAGGCCGATCAGGGTGGCGGTGTCGATGCTCTCGATCAGCGCCCGGGCCTGTTCGGTGGTCAGCACCGGCGTCTTGCCGCGCTTGACCACATGCTTCGGCCCGCGGACGGCATGGGCCGGGTTGGTGGCGAGGACGCCGCCGGCGACCAGCCAGTCGAGCAGCATGCGGATGGCGGCGAGATGCTGCTTGACCGTCGGCTTCTCAAACTCCTTGCCCAGGCCCTCGACATAGGCGGCGACGTGGAGCGGCTCGATGTCGGCCAGCTCGCCGAGATGGTGGCGCTCGCACCAGGCAAAGAACCGGCCGGCGGCGTGCAGGTAGGCGGTGCGGGTGTTCTTGTTGCGGATGGTGACGGCGAAGAATTCCAGGAACCGGCGGGTGGCGTGCTCGCCGGCGTCGGCGATGATCCCGGGCACGACGACGCTGGCCGACAGCCCGGCGACGGGTCCGGGAGGCGGCGTGACGGTCAGCGCGCGGGCGGGTTCGGCGGTCTCTTCTGGCATGGCCGTGGTGTAACATAAGGTCCTTTATGTTACACCACTTTTGTCGGCATCTGTTAGGCGTCAGTGCCGTCTTCGGTCTCGTCAATCTCTCAAGAGTTCGGCGGTCAGTCCGGTGACCGTGCCGATAGCGTCGTCGAATTTCCACCTGTCACCATAGACCATTGCGGCAACGAAGTCATCGTAGCGTTGGCGGTAGACCGGGTCGGCTTGCAGCGCCTGGACCGTCTTGCGGGTCTCGCCGGCAGTGTCGGCAGCATAGGCCGGGTGTTGGTTGCGAAACTCCTCTGCATCCGTGGCGGCAGCGGCGCGGGCGAGCCGTGCGATCTGGTCGGGATCGATGTGTTGGCGCAGGACATGCAGGTCGTAGATATGCCGGACCAGCGTCGGGTCCGGATCGCGGCTCACCCCGGCCCGCTCCGCGGCGATGCGGCGCGTGAGCGAGACGAGCTTCTCGGCGGCGGTTTCAGTGAGACTGACGCAGGCGATTGCGGCCACCTCCGGCGTGCGGCCGAGTGCCTCGGCGACAAAGGAACTGACCGGCAGCATGACGGCGGGCAGCCGGAGTTCGGCATAGGTCAGTTCGACCTGGATGGTCGGACGAAGCCCCTGACCAACTCTGTCAGCGTTCTCGTATGGGATCTGCCAGATCGTGTAGCGGTTTTCGTTCTTCGAGCGGTGTGCAGGAACGGCGGGGTCGAAAACGAAGCCGGCGTCCCCGAGAGCGGCCGTGACGAGATTGCGCAAGCTGCCGAGCTGCTGGCGCAACCGAGTGCGGCCGACCGGGGCTGGCGCCAGCGGCACGACCTTGAAATCCACATCTTCCGACATGCGCCCAATCACTTTGTGGGCGCGCGCCAGCGCTGTGCCGCCGGCGAACACGAGCCGGAACGGCGCGGCGTCGAGCGCGGCAATGGTGCGGATCGCCCGGACGACGTGGAAATCCTTCTCAACCGGCGGCGTCCCGATCAGCCCGAAGAAATCGGCGACGGGCCGGAGATTGGCGGGCAGATCATCGTTCAAACGCGAGCTCCATCGTCTTGTAGCGGAGCTTGCGGCTGATGCGGGTGCCGGGCCGGAGACGCACGCGCGCCGTCATCGGCACCTGGGTGCTGCGGCCTTCGTTGTAGTCCCGCTCGGCGCTCGTCGGTCCCCAGCCCACCTTGAGCTTGTCGAGCACCTGGCGCGACACCGAGCCGAACCCATCACCGGCCAGCATCGGCTTCTGCGTGATCGGGGAGATTTCCGCGCGGGCATAGGCGCCGTAGCCGAGGCGGATCAGCTTGCCTGCCTCGGTCAGCTCGCGCAGGGCGCGCAGCACCTGCCGCTCACCGCCGAGATCGGTGAACTCACGGGTCAGGAAGGCATCGTCGCCCCGCTCGGCGATCCGCGCTTCCACTTTCTCCCGCAAAGTCAGCCGGCGGCGCATGGGACTCCTTCCTACAAAAACCTGACTCAGTGTATATGCAAAAACCTGACAAACGCAAGAGAACTCGTCTTTTATCAGAAGGTTATATAGCTGACCGGAAAGGGGCCTGATTGCGCGCCACCTACCCTGTTGGGGAACCGGCAGTTTGCTGGTGCTGATGGCGCCTGGTCAGCCGTCCTTGCGAGGACGCAGCCGCGTCACCGGCGGCGGCAGGTCCGGCAGCGGCGTCCACCCGGCGATGTTCCGGGCGCAAGCCCGCGCCTTGGCGTTGTCGGTGACCCCGGGGAACCGTCGGCGCAACTCGATGGCAGCCGACAGCTCGCCTTCCTGATCGAAGACAGCGCGGATCGCAGCAGCATCGGCCTCGGTGACGACGAACATTCAATGAGCATGGGGACGCGCGCCGCCGCCGGCAAGCGCGGCGTGCCGATCGCGCACCTTGTTGGTCGCACGATGGCGCGGGCACCGTTTTCCTGCCACCTCGGCCGTGCCACAAGCCGCATTCCAGGCTTTGCTGCGGCATCGGCGCAAGATGCGCAATGCCTCCCCCAGCAGCGCCCGCGATGGATCCTGGCTTACCCACCCCGCATCCCACTCAGGCCAGCAACCGCGCGAGGGCCTCGGACTGCTCAATGAACTTCCGGGCATTGGTCTTTTGCAGCCGTTCCAGGTTGTGCAGTTTCCAACGGATGCCGGGGAGATGTTCCAAATGCGCCAGCCCCAACAACGACCATTCCGGCTGGTTAGCGACGAGTGAAAGCAGGAATCGGCGCTCGTCAGCGTCCAGACCTTGCTGCAGTTCGCGCACCAGGCGTTCACGCGCGGCCAGCAATTCCGCCAGCGCCACGGGTTCGACGGTCATGCCTTTGAAGTTGCGTTCATAGTCCTGGCTGACGTCGCGCAGCGACGGAAACAGGATCTCATGGACCGGCCGGTTGTGGCAGGCCAGATAGACGACGAACGCCCGGCGGATGCCAGGGGTGAGTCCTTCGTGCGCGAAGAGCTGCATCACGTCGAACAGATCACGAGGATGCTGCCGGTCCATGGCGGCAACCAGCTTGCCGCCGTACATGTCCTCCAGTGACACCACCGGGATTTCGAGATCGGCCAGCAGCGTTTCGCGGGCATTGGCGGTCAGCGAAGCCATGCGAACCGGAAAGACCGTGCCACGCATTACGAAGTTGACTTCGATCTTGACCTCGATGCCGCCACGCCGCACCAGCAGCTTGGTCTCGCCGGCATCCACCGTGGCTGGCACGTAAGTCTGGAAGCCGCGCTGGCTGAGGCGTGCGGCGGATTGCCGGATTGCCTCGTTGATGCGCTGAAGCGCCTGGTCACGGGGCGGGGCATAGTCGGGGAAGATCAGATCGAGATCGACCGACAGCCGCGGCATGTCGCGAACGAACAGGTTGATCGCGCTGCCGCCCTTGAGCGCGAAGATCCCATCGACGAAGACGAAGGGCGCCACCTGCGTCAGCAGGCGCGCGGTGTCGAGGTAGAGCTGGTTCATGGTTTCAGCACCAGCAGACCGTCGGCGGAGCGGGACACCCAGGGCCGGTCGCTGCCGGTCGGAAGTTGCGCGGGATCGAGCCGGGCGGCCCAAGGCAGCGCGCGTTCGCGGCCAAGCTGCAGGCACAGCCGCACGGTCTTCACGCTGGTGCAGCGCTGGAGCAGGTCGCGCAACACGTCGCCACGCAGGCTGTAGGTGCTCTCCACCAGTTCACGCGCCTCCTGAAGCGGCTGGCGCACGCCAACCTCGCTCAGCACCTCCAGCAGCGCGCGCTCCGGCGCCGCGACCTGGGGAGCACCTTCGCGCTTCTCGAACGCGCCGACGTGGAGCAGCGCATTGGGCTGCTCGTCGAACAGCCGCTTACGGTGGTATTCAGCCGGGAACCGCAGGGTAAACCATTCGGGCAGGCGCCCCGCCGCCCAGCCATAGAGGTGCAGAACCGGCTGCTGGGATAGGTAGTGGCGCACGCCATACCAATCGAGCGCGGTCTTGCCGCCGACGTGCAGCCCTTCGAACCGGCGTTGCAGCAGGACCAGGCAGGCGTTCAGGGTGAGCGTGTCGTTCGGCCGGCAATAGACGCCGCGCGCCAGCCGGCTGAGCCAGCCGGCGCGGACATAGTGGACGGCGAGGTCGGCCGAGACCCCCCGGGCTGCCAAGTCCTCGGAGGTCAGCGGCCTCCCCGGCGCCAGGCTGGTGTAGAGGGAATTTAGCTTGTTTCGTTGGGTCGTAGCCATACTACGACAATAGCAACAAACCCAAGCAAGCGCTAGATTTAATGCGTAGTGCCCGGTCGTAGTTTGGCTACGATCAGACCGTCTTTTTCAAATGTCGCCATCGGGGCGACGGATTAAGCTTGGATCAGGGGTCCTGTTCGCCCGCGACAGCCACGGTGGACACCGCCGGCAGGAAGCGTGCCAGCCGGTGACATCCTCGGCTTTTCGCTTGACGACACGGCGTTATCGGTTGACGTGGCGCCGGTTTTAGGTTTACGTTTTTGCCATATCACTTTACGGGCAAGCCGAAGAGATGACATGTCTGTGCCACCTGACGATCTGATTGAACTGGTCGATGCCGCTCTTTCGGCGGACTACACGCGCGTGCGCCGGATCGGCAGCAAGCTCGCAAAACTTCTGAACACCGATAATGAGGAAGCTGCCCGCCGGCTGCGGACGCTAATCCGCCAGCGTGGAGTGCCATTGCGCGCGTCCGGTTACGCCGAATCACTGCCGGTCGATAGCAAGTCCCGCCTTCCCCTGGTTGAGGAACAGGCTTGGCCAACCACGCCCGCATTTCTTGACCGGAGCGGCAAAGCGGTCATTTCGGGGTTTCTTGAGGACGTTCGGAACGTTGATCTCTTGACCGCAAAGGGAATTGCAACGCGCCTAGGCATCCTGCTGGCCGGGCCACCGGGCACCGGCAAGACGCTGTTGGCGGGTCATATCGCAGCCCAACTCGGACGACCTCTTTATATCGTCAGGCTGGACTCAGTGATCTCATCCCTGCTCGGTGACACCGCCAAGAATGTCCGCAGCGTCTTCGATTTCGTGCCGGCACGAGATGGGGTGCTGTTTCTCGACGAGATAGATGCCGTCGCCAAGCTGCGCGATGACCAACATGAGCTGGGCGAATTGAAGCGCGTGGTCAACACCGTGATCCAGGGGCTGGATTCCCTCGATGATCGAGCCATCGTGGTAGCAGCGACCAACCATCCGCAGTTGCTCGATCCTGCCATATGGCGACGCTTTCCCTACAAGATTGAGCTTGGGCTACCTGATGCCGCGGTGCGCGAAGATCTGTGGCGGCATTTCCTCATGGAAGACGACGCCGGTTCGCCGCTACCGCCGCTTTTGGCGCGGATTTCGTCCGGTCTCAGCGGCGCTGACATCCAGAACATCGCCCTGTCGGCGCGTCGCAACGCGGTGTTTGAAGGGCTGCCTCTCGATGCCGGTAGCGTCGCCTGGGCGGCAGTTGAGACCGCCGCCGGACGGCTGTCATTGTCGGAGCGAGGCGGTTTGAGCAGTGAGCGCAAGCGCAGCCTTTCGATCAGCATGGTCCGAGAGCGCGGCCTTTCAGGGGCCGACGCGGCCCGACTGCTAGGCGTCACCAGACAGGCCGTTTCGGCATGGCTGAAGGAGGACGGTCATGGCGAAGGATGACCGCGGCAACCCGCCGCTTCTTAATCCGGTCCTGGAGCTACGCAAGGACCCGCTACCGCAGCGGGCACAGGGCGGCGGCGTCGGAAAGAAGGATATTGTCCACGAGAGATTGCAGGCGCAGCGTGATGCCTTGGCCAGCGCCGTGGAAGCTATTGCCGCTGACTCACGACCCGTCGTCGCACATGGAGGGCGCCTCCATCTCGTGGCGCGGATGTTCGCCGATTCATACGCCCCGAGCAAAACACCGACAGGGCTTGTGGATGATCGCTTTGACTGTCGCCTCGTGGCGCCGGTGCGAGGCGGCTATCTGATCGAAGCGGCGACGGCAAAGCTGCGTTTCTGGGCAAACTATCTGCGCACTGCCGTTTCGATTGAGGCGATGGTAGCCATCTCGCGCGTTGCCGAAATTCGTCCCTTTGATATTTCCGAGTTGTTAAACGGCCGGTCTCTGGAAGCAGTTTGGGACACGGCAGCCGAAGTAAACGGAGGGAAGGCGTTCATACTCTGGCTGGCACCTTTCCGGAATGTCGATGCGCGGCAATCGGTGATCCAGACGCTGGAGACCCTGGAGAAACGCCAGGTGATGCTGCCAACCTGGCCCGGTGTCGCGCTGCCGCCGCCGGGTATGGCGCCGGTCGCGGCCGTGCCGGTAACGCGGCGGGACCAGACGGGATTGGCGCGGGCGGTTCGCCGCTATCGCAATGAAGGTGTCGCTCGTAGCCTTGTCACCATACCGGGCAAGGATGCGCTGGTCGAACTTGCCGCGTCCGGCTCTTCGTTTCGAATTGACCCGGTGCGGCGGGTGGAGGTAACGGCACCTGGGGTCGGCGCTGAGCCGGTGCCGCCTGTGCCGAATGCGGCAGCACAGCCTGTAGTCGCCGTCATTGACGGCGGCTTGAGCGCCCGCAGCTATATCGGAATGGAGGCGTGGCGGGCTCCGTCGCTGGTGCCCGATGGCATGAATGATCATGCCCACGGCAATCGGATCAGCTCTCTGGTGGTCCACGCTCATGCCTGGAACAACGAGCTCGATCTGCCAGAACTGACCTGCCGGGTCGGAACAGTTCAGGCAATCCCCCGCCAAGGCGCCAATTTCACGGCAAGCCCTCAGCAGTTGATTGACTACCTGCACCTTGTTGCGCGCAACCATCCGGAAGCGCGGGTATGGAACATGTCCTTCAATGCCATTGCGCCGGAGGACGATCCAGGGCTGGTCAGCTATCTGGGTCACGAAATCGCTCTGCTGGCACGGGCAAATGATATTCTTCCAGTGGTTTCCATAGGAAATCGTCGTCCCGGCAATCCAGACCGCTTGTGCGCCCCAGCGGATTGTGAAGCAGCCCTAACCGTTGGCGGGCGTCAGTTCGATAAACATGGCCGGCCTGCCGCCGAATGTCCGGTCTCGCTGAAGGGACCTGGGCCAGACGGAATGTTGAAGCCCGACCTGTCCTGGTTCTCGCATCTGCGGATGCTGGGCGGCACA
>Ga0302157_10004256_pt1 | contig 15642 bp, 15 predicted proteins | sample I_Bog_N3_3_FD_193502 | JGI IMG/M metagenome (GOLD analysis project Ga0302157, IMG submission 193502) | Peat permafrost microbial communities from Stordalen Mire near Abisko, Sweden - I_Bog_N3_3 | ecosystem: Environmental > Terrestrial > Soil > Wetlands > Peat | place: Sweden: Abisko, Stordalen...
CGAGGGGGTGGACCTGGACGCCAGCCTGATGGATTTGCTCGACGCGGTGCTGGAGAAGCTGCCGGAGGAATAGTGATTTCGTCATCCTCGGAAAATGCGCAGCATTTATCCGAGGATGACGGGGATTTGGATTGAGCGCGCTAAGCCGCCGCCGTTCTCATCTTGCGCGCCTTTTCGATCAGCGCCCTGACCAGCCGATACCCCAGCAGCGCTAGGATGATCGCGCCATAGATCAGGGGCGGCCGGTGGTCGGCCTTGACCAGCAGGTAGTAGTGAACCACCCCCAGGGGCGCGATCAGATAGATCAGCTGGTGCAGCCGCTTCCAGCGTCGCGGCCCAAGCTTTCGGCGCAGCCCATCGGCCGAAGTGATCGCCAGTGGGATCAACAGGGCGAAGGCGGCCATGCCGATGGTGATGTAGGGCCGCTTGGCGATATCCTTGCCGATCGTGCGCCAGTCGAAGGCCTGGTCGATGGCCACATAGGTGGTCAGATGCAGACAGACATAGGCGAAGGCGAACAAGCCGATGCGACGCCGATAACGGATCAGCCACGGCTGGCGCAGCAGCTTGGCCGCGGGAGAAATCGCCAGGGTGACCGCCAGGAACCTCAGCGCCCACACGCCCAGCTGACGCAGAACGTACTGGATTGGATTGGCGGTCAGTGAATCGGTGAAAGCGCCGAACACGAAAAAGCCGAGAGGCGACAAACACGCCACCCAGATCACCAGTGAAATCAGACGATCGCGCCAGACGCCCCGCGCTGTTCCGTCCTTGGCCACGACGAGCCTCAGTAGAGCTTGCGCGGATCAAGACCCCGGTAGAGCGAGGCGACCTGATCGCCGTAACCGTTAAACGGCAGGGTCTTGCGCCGGAAGAACTCGCCGATGCGCCGCTCGGTCGCCTGGGACCAGCGAGGATGGTCCACCTCCGGATTGACGTTGGCGTAAAAGCCATATTCGTCCGGCGCCATGGTGCTCCAGGTGGTTTTCGGCTGGGTGCGCACGAAGCTGATGCGCACAATGGATTTGACGCCCTTGAAGCCGTACTTCCAAGGGACCACCAGCCGTATGGGCGCGCCGTCCTGGTTGGGCAGGGTCTGGCCGTAAAGGCCCACCGCCAACAGGGTCAGCGGGTGCATGGCCTCGTCCATGCGCAACCCCTCGCGATAGGGCCAATCCAGGATGTGGTCCTTCTGGCCCGGCATCTGCGATGGATCGTAAAGGGTCTGGAAGGCCACGTACTTGGCGTTGGCGTTGGGCTGGGCGTCCTTGATCAGGCTAGCCAGGGGAAAACCGACCCAGGGGATGACCATCGACCAGGCCTCCACGCAGCGCATGCGATAGATGCGCTCCTCCAGCGGATACTTCTTGATGATGTCGTCGATCCCGTAATGGCCGGGCTTGGCGCATTCGCCGTCGACGGCGACAGTCCAGGGCCGCGTCCTGAAGGCGCCCGCATTGGCCTCTGGATCGCCCTTGTCCGTGCCGAATTCGTAAAAGTTGTTGTAGCTGGTGATGTCCTTCAGCGCCGTGGGCTTCTCGTCGATCGGCATCTTGTTGGGTGAATGGGCCAAGGGCGAGGCTTGGGCCGCGCCGGCCTCCAGGGTCAAACCCGCGCCCAACGCCGCGCCGGCGGCGATGAACTCGCGTCGACGCAGATACAGGGCATGATCAGTGACGTCGCAGTCCTTCAGATCAGGTGCGGATCGGATCAACATTCACGTTCTCCCGTCGCCCGTGCGGCGCAAAGCGAGCATCCTGGCCTTCGCCATCGCTATCACAGGGGCCCAGGCCAGAGAAGCAATCGAGCCTGGGCGACCGTGTGTCATTGCAATACGCCGCAATCGCGGCGGCGGTTCAGCGACTGCCACAAAGAAGGGCTTGAATCCGGCGCCGGGAAGCCCTCTCATTCGGGCAAAGCCGGGGGATGGGACGATGCTGGGCATAACGCGCCGGCTTGGGACGGGTTTGGCCGCCCAGGCATGTCTGATTTTGGGCGTGGCCCTTGCAGCCGTCGCTCCGGCGCGCGCCCAAACCGACGAGATTCAGGTCTACAACGCCCAGATCGCCGCGCCGGGCGTGTTTAATCTGACCCTGCACGACAACTATACCCCGAACGGCATCAAATCCCCCGCCTTCCCCGGCGCGGTGGTGTCCAATGGCTCGCTCAATGGCGTGCCCGAGTGGGCCTACGGGGTCGCGCCGTGGATGGAGGCGGGCCTCTATATGCCCCTCTACAGCGTGCCCGCGCACGGCGGTCCGGAGCTGGATGGTTTCAAGCTGAGAACCCTGTTCGTTGAGCCCGATGCGGCCAAGCATGACTTCTTCTATGGGATTAACTTCGAGTTCAGCTTCAATTCCAAACATTGGGACGAACACGCCTACAGCTCGGAAATTCGCCCGATCCTCGGCTGGCGCTTCGGCAAATGGGACTTCATCGTCAACCCAATCCTGGACAACAGCTGGACCGGCGTGAAGCACTTGGATTTCGCCCCGGAAACTCGGCTGGACTACAATTTCTCCGAGAAGTGGGCGATCGCCGCCGAGGAATACGACGATCTCGGCGAGCTGCATCGCTTCCTTCCGGCCAGCCAGCAAAGTCACGAGCTTTTTGGCGTGATCGACTACAGCGGCCAGCCGTTCGACGTGGAGGCGGGCGTAGGCTTCGGCCTGACGCAGGCAACGGACAAGGTCACGCTCAAGCTCATCCTGTCGCGCGACTTGAACTGAACGGAAAAGGGGCCGGACCTTGCGATCCGACCCCTTCATGTCTTGGTGCGGCTAATCCTAGAACGGATAGTGTGGGTGATCCTCGATGGTCAGCCACTTGACGTCGGTGAACTCGGCGATGCCGTAGCGTCCGCCAAACCGGCCGTAGCCTGAACCCTTGACGCCGCCGAACGGCATCTGGGCCTCGTCCTGCACGGTCGGACCGTTGATATGGCAGATGCCGGCCTCGATGCGGCGCGCCACCGACAAGGCGCGGTTGATGTCCGAGCCGAACACCGCCGAGGACAGACCGTATTCGGTGTCATTGGCCAGGCGCACGAGATCGTCGTCGCCATCGCCGCGGATCACCGACACCACCGGGCCGAAGGATTCCTCACTGTAGATGCGCATGTCCTTGGTCACGTGGTCGAGCACCGCGGCGTCCATGATCGAGCCTTCGCGCGAACCGCCGGCCACCAGCTTGGCGCCCTTGGACACCGCGTCCTTGATCAGCGCTTCCACGCCCTCGGCCGCCTGCACGCTGACCAGCGAGCCCAGCACCACATTGCCCCCGCGCGGATCGCCGGCCGGCAGGCTCTTGGCCTTGGCCGCCAGCTTGTCCACAAAGGCGTCGGCCACCTTGTTGTCGACGATCAGGCGCTCGGTGGACATGCAGATCTGGCCCTGGTGCATGAAGGCGCCGAAAGCCGCGCCCTTGACCGCGGCGTCGAGGTCCGCGTCGTCCAGCACCACCAGCGGAGCCTTGCCGCCCAGCTCCAGAACCGCCGGTTTCAGATTCTCGCCTGACAGGCGGCCAATGATCCGGCCCACCTTGGTCGAACCGGTGAAGTTGACCCGCTTGACGGCCGGGTGAGCGATCAGGGCCTCCACGACCTTGGCGGCGTCCTCCGGGGCGTTGCTGATCACATTGATCGCGCCCGCCGGCAGGCCGGCGTTCTGCAGGCACGCGCCGATCAGGCGGTGCACGCCCGGAGAAATTTCGGAGGACTTGAGGACCACGGTATTGCCCACCGCCAGGGGCACGGCGATGGCGCGCACGCCCAGGATCACCGGGGCGTTCCACGGCGCGATCCCGAGGACGACGCCCGCGGGCTGACGGATGGCCATGGACAGATAGCCCGGCTTGTCAGAGGGAATGATCTCGCCCGCGATCTGGGTGGTCAGGGCGGCGGCCTCGCGCAGCATGCCTGCCGCCAGAAAGCAGTTGAAGCCGCCCCAGGGCGCCGCGCCGCCGGTTTCCTCGGCGATCAAGCGGATGAACTCGGGCGTGGCGGCTTCCAGGGCGTCGGCCGCGGCGTTCAGCACCTTGCGACGCTCGGTCGGGCTCGTGGCGGCCCATTGCGGGAAGGCCTTGGCGGCAGCGTCGCAGGCCGCGCGCGCGTCCTCGACACTGGCGGCGGCGGCAATGGTGACCACTTCGCCGGTGATGGGATTGCGGCGTTCGAATTCGGCGCCGCCGGTCGCGGCGACGTCTTTACCGCCGATCAAGAGTGCGATTTTCGTCGCGGACATAGGTTTCCTCCAAAGTGTCAAGCGCCGACGGTCGATATGCCAACGGTTTGCGGGGCGCAATAAAGCCTGAAACCGACCGCGATCCAAGCGCGCGCTACGGTTAAATCGACTGCGCCACTTCGCGCAAGGTCTTGGCGAACCAGACCACCGCCGGCTGGGCTAGCCTATCGGCCCGGAACAGGGCCCCGATCTCCAGCGGCAGAGTCGCCTTGAGCGGCTCCATCATCGCAACGTTTCCGTTATTGGACGCCGTTTGGGCCAGCCGACGGGGCACCAGGGCCGCCATATCCGAGCGACCCGCGATGACAACGGCCGAAAAGGCGTCCGGCACCGTGACTCCCACGGCCTGGGCGGCCGAGCGCCCGTCGGCGGGGTCCTGGGCCGAACGGCGACTGATGGCGGCGCCGACCCCGACGGCGTCTCCTTCGATGGCGTCTCGATAGCCGGAAATGACGATGCGCCGGGCTCCGGCCAGGCGGGACTCGGTCAATTCGCCCTGGGCCAGGGCATGTCCGCGCCGCACGACCCACACCATGTCCTCGTTGAACAGAGGCAAGAACTTGAAGCGCCGCGCCACGCCGTCCCGGCTGACGATGGCCGCGTCGATCCGGCCTGAATCCAGTCGCTCATGATAGTCCAGGCCATAGGCCTCAATCTGCAGCTCCACCTTCGGCGCCGCCCGGTGCAGCCGCTCCACCAGTGCGGGGACAAGGATGGTGCAGGCGTAAGGGCCGGCCGCCAGGGTGAAACGGCGCTCGGCTGTCAGTGGGTCAAAAATCGGCGGAGAAAGAGCTTCCTCCAGTTGCTTGAGGGCCGCGTGCAGGGCCGGTCCGATCTCCAACGCGCGCGGCGTCGGCTCGATGCCGCCCGACTTGCGGGTGAACAGCGGATCGCCCAGCAAATGACGCAGGCGTCCCAGGGCGTGGCTGACCGCCGATTGGGTCAGGGCCAGCCGGTCCCCGGCGCGCGTGACCGAACGTTCCTCCAGGAGGGCGTCGAACACCCGAAGGAGGTTGAGGTCCAGATTACTGAAATGCAACTGGCTCATGATGCTCTTGACAATATATCATTTTGCTCATGTGTGCATCGGTCTTACATGCAAGCCTGTTGTGGTGGGGGACCGCCATCGGATCGGGCGGCGGCGCCAAACGTTCCAGACGGAGTTCAGGAGTTTGAGCGTGGCTCGAGATTCAGCGAACATCGAGACCAGGGGCGGGATGATCCAGCGGTTGCGCTGGCCCCTGCTGATTGGCGGACCGGTGGTGATCCTGGCCATCGTCGCCTGGTTCGTGCTGACCGGCGGCCGTTATCAGACCACGGACGACGCCTATGTGCAGGCAGCGCGCACCGCCGTGAGCGCCAGCATCTCGGGCCGTATCATCGATCTCGAAGTGCAGGACAACCAGTCGGTCAAGGCTGGCCAAGTGCTGTTCCGCCTGGACGACCGCGACTACCGCAACGCCATCGCCCAGGCCGAGGCTCAGTTGGCCATGGTCCGTCTGCAGGTGCAGACCCAGCGCGCGTCCTATGGTCAGCAGGAGGCCTCGGTGCAGGTCGCCCAAAGCGCGGTCGCTTACGCCGACAAGGAATTGGCGCGAGAACAGGAGTTGGCCTCCGGCGGCGTCGCATCGCAGCAGCAGCTAGACCAGGCCGTCAACGCCGCGCGCGATGCGCACGATCGGCTCGTCGTGGCCCAGCAGCAGGCCGAGGCCGCTAAGCTGACCGCCGACGACAACGGCCCAATTGACGCCCATCCGGCGGTCATGCAGGCCTTGGCCGCCCTTCAGCGCGCCCGGCTTAACGAGAGCTACACCACCGTCGTCGCCGCCCAGGACGGCGTCGTCACCAAGGTCGAACAGGTTCAGCTCGGGACCTATATCAACGCGTCCCAGCCCCTGTTCTGGCTGGTGTCGGGCCGCCCCTACGTGGAAGCCAACTTCAAGGAAGACCAGCTCGCCCACATGCGCGTGGGCCAACCGGTCAGCCTCAGGATCGACGCCGTGCCCGGACCGCCGCTGAAGGGCCGCGTGGCCAGCTTCAGCCCCGGCTCGGGCGAAAGCTTCTCGGTGCTGCCCGCCCAGAACGCGACCGGCAACTGGGTCAAGGTGGTGCAGCGTTTGCCGGTGCGGATCGAGTTTGATCAGGCGCCGCCCGAAAGCGCGCACGCGGGTCTGAGCGTGACCGCCAAGGTCGACACCCGCGCGCCGGGCGCCGGCGCCGCGCAGTAGGCGCGACATGAGCCCCGCGTCCTCCGGCTCCCCCAACAAATGGCCGATCACCATCTCCGTCATGCTGGCGACGGTGATGAATTCGCTCGACACCACCATCGCCAACGTCGCCCTGCCGCATATCCAGGGCAGCGTATCGGCGTCGCAGGACCAGATCGCCTGGGTGCTGACCTCCTACATCGTCGCCTCCACCATCGGCACGCCCATGACCGGCTGGCTGGCGGGACGGATCGGCCGCAAACAGCTGCTGATGGCCTCCATCGCGGGCTTCACCGTGGCCTCGGCTCTGTGCGGCATGTCCAACAGTCTGGCGGAGATCGTGAGCTTCCGACTGCTGCAGGGCCTGTTCGGGGCGTCGCTCATCCCGTTGTCTCAGGCGGTGCTTCTGGACGTTTGGCCCAAGGAACAGCACAGCCAGGCCATGGCCATCTGGGCCATGGGCGCGATCCTGGGCCCGATTCTTGGCCCTGCCCTGGGGGGCTGGCTGACCGACAATCTGGACTGGCGCTGGGTGTTCTACATCAACCTGCCCGTGGGCCTGCTGGCCTTCACCGGCGTCTTGATGTTCATCAGCGGTCGCAAGGAGGACAATCCCAGGCGGTTCGACTTCTTCGGCTTCGGAACCCTGGCGGTTTTCATCGCCGCCTTCCAGCTGATGCTGGACCGAGGCCCCTCCCAGGACTGGTTCTCTTCCAGGGAAATCTGGACCGAGGCCGTGGTCGCCCTGATCGCCTTCTGGCTGTTCATCGTCCACTCCATGACCGCCAAGAACCCGTTCTTCGATCGGGGCATGCTGCGCGACCGCAGTTTCATGATCTCGACCCTCATGGGCCTGTTTGTTGGCTTGCTGCTCTATTCCAGCATGGCCCTCATCCCGACCATGCTGGAGTCGCTCATGGGCTATCCGGTCGTGACGACCGGGCTGGTCACCATGCCCCGCGGCCTCGGCGCCTTCGCCGCCATGATCTTTATTGGACGGCTGAACAACCGGGTCGACGGCCGCCTGCTGGTGCTGGTCGGGCTTGTGCTGTGCACGGCGGCAGCCTTCCAAATGAGCCAGTTTTCGCTGCAGATGGACTCCCGCTTGGTGATCGTGTCGGGCGTCCTGCAGGGCCTGGGCACCGGCATGATCTTCGTGCCCCTGTCGACCCTGGCCTTTGCCACCCTTAGCGCCACCCTGCGCAACGAAGGGTCGGCCCTGTTCAGCCTGGTGCGTAACATGGGCGGCAGCGCGGGCATCTCGGTGATCGAGGCCGTGCAAACCCACAACAGCGAGGTGGCCCACGCCGATCTGGCCGCCCATGTCTCGCGCAGCGATCCGACTCTTCTGGCCTATCTGCCGTCGCAGCTCAGCCTGAACTCCACCGCGGGTCTGGACGCCCTCAACGGCGAGATCACCCGCCAGTCCGCCATGGTCGCCTATGTCGACGACTTCAAACTGCTGATCTTCCTGTCGGTCGGCGCCATCCCACTGCTGCTCCTGCTGCGCGCGCCCAAGAAGAAGCCCGCCGAAACCGTCGAGGTCATCGTTGACTAGTCGCATCGCCACGCCCCTGGCCGCGCTCCTGCTGTGCAGCTGCGCCGCGGTCGGGCCGAACTTCGCCCCGCCGCAGGGCCCCGCCGCGTCCGGCTTCGCCATGAAGGGCGACGCACAGCCCACGTCCGTCGCCCTGGCCGACGACGCCGCGCCCGCCGCCCGCTGGTGGCGCAACCTTGGCTCGGCGGATCTGGATCGCGTGATGGACCAGGCGTTGGGCGACAGCCCGACGCTGGCCGAAGCCGACGCCGCCCTGACGGCGGCCCAACAGGACGCCATCGCCGCCGGCGCCCAGCTCGGCCCGCAGGGCTCGCTGAACGCCGCGGTCTCGCGCGACAGGATCAATCTGGCCGCCTACGGCTTCACCGAATTCCCCAATCCCACGGTCAATCTCTATTCGGTGGGTGGAACGGTGTCCTACGACCTGGATCTGTTCGGCGGACGACGGCGCGCCGCGGAAAGCGCGCGCGCGAAAGCCCAGGCCGAAGGGTTTCGCGCCGGAGCCGCCTATCTGACGCTGACAGGCGATGTCGCGATGCAGGCGGTGCAGATCGCATCCCTGCGGGCCCAGATCGCGGCCGCGAACGCCGTCCTCGCCGACGATCGGGATAATCTGGCGCTCGCCCGCAAGGCCCTGGACGCGGGCAGCGAGGCGCCGTCCGCCCAGGTCAGCGTCAGCGCCCAACTGGCTGAGGATCAAGCGTCCATCCCCGCCCTGACCAGCGCCTTGGCTCAGGCCAGGCACGCGCTCGCGGTTCTCGTGGGCCATGCGCCTTCGGACTGGAGCGCGCCCGACTTCGATCTGTCCGACCTGAAGCCGCCCGCCGCCATTCCCATTGAACTGCCGTCGCAATTGGCTCGCCGGCGGCCCGACATCCTGGCCGCCGAAGCGGACTTGCACGCCGCGACCGCCGACGTCGGCGTGCAGGAAGCCAAGCTCTATCCCGACATCACCTTGAACGCGGGCCTGACCCAGACCGCCCTGACGCCGCAGAAGATCCTCGACTATGGCTTTTCCGGCTGGAACGTGGGACCCGGCCTGAGCCTGCCGATCCTGGGCCGGGGCGGCCTGAAGGCCGAACAAGGGGCCGCCCAGGCCCAGGCCCGCGCCGCTTTCGCCCGCTACCAGCAGACCGTGCTGACGGCCTTCGGCCAAGTCGCCGACGTCCTGCAGGGCCTAGCGAGCGACGATGAGGCCCTGGCCGCCCAGACCCAGGCCCAGTCCCTAGCGCAGAAGAACCTGGGCAACGCCCGCTTCGCCTACGCCCACGGAGGCGCAACCTTGCTCGACGTCACCGATGCACAGCGAGGCCTAAGCCGCGCCCGGATCGCCTACGCCCAGGCCGAGGGCAGGCGGCTGGCGGATGTGGTGCGGCTGTACATGGCCACGGGCGCGGACTGGACGGAGCGGTCCGCCGAGACAGCTAAGTCTTCAGCCGATAGCCCGTTGTGAACAGCCGCCACACCAGCAGCAACAGTCCCAGCGCCAGGACCCCCACGAACACAACGCCCACCGGCAGATCCTGGTCGGCGGCGCCGATGAAGCCATAGCGAAAACCGTCGATCAGATAAAACAGCGGATTGAACCGCGAGGCCGCGCGAAACATCGGCGGCAGCCGGTCGACCGAATAGAAGGTGCCCGACAGGAAGGTCAGGGGCATGATCACGAAATTGGTCACCGTCGCCAGGTGATCGAACTTCAGCGCCCACAGGGCGGCCAGAACGCCGGTGCAGGCCATGATCGCGCAGGCGCCCAGGCCGAAATAGGCCACGGCCCACAGGTGGGCCAGGCCCAGGTGCGAGAACGGCAGAACGCAAAGCCAGGTGACACAGCCCACCAGGAGGCCGCGGGTCATGGCGCCGAGGGTAAAACCCGCGGTCAGCTCGGCGGGGCTCAGAGGCGGAGTCAGGATGTCCTGGCTCAGGCCCTGCATCTTCAGCTGCAGCAGGGACGATGATGAATTGGCGAAGGCGTTGTTCAGCATGGTCATCATCACCAGCCCGGGCGCCATGAAGGTGACGAAGGGCACGCCGCCCACCGGCGGCCGCGCCCCCGCCGTGGCCACGGCGAACACCATCATATAGAGCAGCGAGGTGATCACCGGCGCGCCCACGGTCTGGCCGCCCACCTTCCAGAATCGGCGGACTTCCTTCAGATAAAGCGCATAAAGGCCCAGCCAGTTGGCGCCCACGTAACGGCGCGGCTCCAGCGACAAGGCCATGGATTCAGAGACGTCTCGCATGGGGCTGATGTGCGCCCCCGCGCGCGCCTGCGCAAGAGCCGCTCGGCCTTGCCTGCGACAAACGCAACATCTAGTTCCTGTGGACGGACGCCATGGCGCCTATTGTGTGCGCCGCCCATTTGGTTACGATATGTTGTGGATAGGGAGAGACATCCTATCTTTCCGACGCAACATCTAGCGTCTCGGGTGACGCGGCGTCCCTAGCGGGTGGAGGCTTGATATGGGCTGGACCGACGAACGGGTCGAACTGCTGAAAAAACTGTGGCTGGACGGCCTGAGCGCCAGCCAAATCGCCAAGCAGCTGGGCGGGGTCACCCGCAACGCTGTGATCGGCAAGGTGCACCGGCTGGGGCTTTCGGGCCGCGCCACGCCCTCTCAGCCGCAACGGACCACTTTCAAGGCGCCGCGCGCGCCTCGGCCCGCCGTCGCCGCCCAGCCCCGCCGGTTGAACGAGCCCTCCCTGCCCTCGGCGCCAGTCGCGGTGTACTATCCCGAGGAGCCCGGCTCGGCCACGGTGCTGACACTGGGCGCGCACATGTGCAAATGGCCCATCGGCGATCCCTCCACCGACGGCTTCACCTTCTGCGGCCGGCGCAGCAACGACGGCCCCTACTGCGTGGAGCATGCCCGGGTGGCGTACCAACCCCAGCAGAAGAAGGGCCGCAGCTCGGCTTCCGACCTAGCGCGGTCGCTTCGGCGGTATATCTAAGCCTTCGCGCTCTCATAAAACGTCATCCTCGGAAACGGCGAAGCCGTTGTCCGGGGACCCAGCCGCTCCGGGCTTTCGGCTGCGCCAAGCATCAACCGCCGCGGCGTTTAAATGCTCGTCACCCCTTCGCCAAACTCACCTGGATCACGTCAGTGCGGCCGGTGCGGAAGCCGGCTTCGCAGTAGCTGAGATAGAACAGCCACAGCCGGCGGAAGCGTTCGTCGAAGCCCAGCTCGGTGATCGCGCGCCAGGCGGCCTGGAATCGCGCGGCCCATTGCGACAGGGTGTGGGCGTAGTCCTGGCCGTAGCGCGCTGCCGACTGCCAGGTCAGCCCCGCCCGGGCGATCTCCTGCATCAGCCGGGTCTCGGACGGCAGCATGCCGCCGGGAAAGACGTACTTCTGGATGAAGTCGGTGTTGCGGCGATAGTGGCTGAACAGTTCGTCCTTGATGGTGATGATCTGCAAGCCCGCGCGTCCGCCCGGCGCCAGCACCTGCGAGACCTTATCGAAATAGGCGGGCCAGTAAGCCTCGCCCACCGCCTCGAACATCTCGATGGAGGCGACGCGGTCAAAGCGCCCCTGCACGTCGCGATAATCGGTCAACAGGATCTCGGCCCGCTCCGAAAGACCCTGATCGAACATGCGCTTCTTGGCGTATTCGTATTGAGCCTTGGAGATGGTGATGGCGGTGACCCGCGCGCCGAGCGTGCCGGCCACATACTCCGCGAACCCGCCCCAGCCGCAGCCGATCTCCAGCACATGGTGTTCGGGCCGAATATCGATGGCGCGCGCCAGGGCCGCGTACTTGGCTTCCTGGGCCGCCTGCAGCGAGGCGCTGGGCGATGAGAAAACCGCCGAGGAATAGGTCATGCTGGGATCGAGCCACGCCCCGTAGAAGGCCTCACCCAGGTCGTAGTGGGCGTGGATATTGCGCCGCGCGCCCTCGCGCGTGTTGCGCCGGCCCAGATGCATGACGCCGTTGATCAGGCGCATGAGGGGCCGGCCTTCCACCAGAACCTGCAGCCGGTCGAAATTGAGCGACAGGGCCTGCAGAAGCTCCGACAGATCGGGCGTGTCCCATTCCCCGGCCATGTAGCCTTCGCCGAAACCCACGGCGCCGGCCCACATCACCCGGCGCACGAAGCGGTAATCGCGCACGGTCAGGCGCGCGGTGGGGCCGGGTTCCGGTCCTTCGATGCGGATCATCTCGCCTTGAGGCAGGGTTACCTCGAACGCGCCGTAGCCCCAATTGCGCGCCGCCAGACGCACGAAGCTGCGCACGAGGGCCGGGGCGCGGCGCAGGGCCGGGGACTCGTCGGGACTGAGGGCGAGGACGCAGGTCATGAACGCAGCCCCCTGGCGGCCAGGAAGCCGAGGGTGGACGCGACGGCGCTGGCGGTCATGCCCCAGCACAGGTCCAGCAGGGTGAGCTTGATCGACCAAAGGCGCAGGGTCGCCTGATTGGTCAGGTCATAGGTGGCGTAAGCGACCAACCCCAGGAGCAGGCCCGACAGGGCGGCCGCTTTCCAGTCCTGCGCGGCCAGGCCCGGCCGCACCGCAAAGAATACCAGGCCGAAGATATAGATCAGATAGAAGGCCACCGCCGCGCCCCCGTCCACCTTGTCGGCCAGGAATGGGCCGAGCACGGGCCGGTAGAGGGTGGTCCCAGTAAGCGTGAGCCAGGTCATGTCCATCAAGACGAAGACCACCGCCGTCGCCCCGTAAGCGACCAGGAACTTGATCATGTCAGGCCCCATCCCAGGTCGGCGCGGGCTTCAAGAGATAGTGGCTCACGCCCCATTCCCCGCCGCCCTTGTGTCCGAAAAGACCCGACACCGAGAGGAAAAATAGCCGCCAGCGCCGCCGCCATAGGACGGCGTCGGCGCCGTAGACCTGTTTCAGCAACGCATCGATCGGCGCGCGGTTGCGGTCGAAATTGGCCAGCCAGTCCTCGGCCGTGCGCCGATAGTGCTCGCCGCTCCAGCGCCAGGACTGCTCCAGCCGGAACAGATCGCTGAACTGATCGATCAGGCCGTGGCTGGGCATCACCCCGCCGGTGAAGAAATAGCGGGCGATCCAGTCGGCCTTGTCGCTGGCGTCGAACCGGTAGGGCGTGACCCGATGGGTGAACACGTGCAGGAAAAGCCGCCCCTCCGGCTTCAGCCATCCGCGCACCCGCGCCAAGAGGCCCGGCCAGTTGGCCATGTGCTCGAACATCTCCACGGACACCACGCGGTCGAACAAGACGCCTTGCGGCGGCTCAAAGCGGTTCATGTCGGCGGTGATCACCGTGAGGTTGGAAAGGCGGCGCGCGACGGCCTGGCCCTCGATGTAGGCGCGCTGAGGGGCCGAATTGGACACGGAGACGATGCGGGAACTGGGAAAGTGCTCGGCCATCCAGAGGGACAGGGACCCCCAGCCGCAGCCCAACTCCAGCACCGTCTGGCCATCGACCAGATCGGCGTGCTGAGCGGTGAGCGCCAGGGCCATGGACTCGGCGTCGGCCAGGGTGTCGGTCGGGTTCGCGTAGAAACAGGAGGAATACTTGCGGTGCGAGCCCAGGATCAGGCCGAAGAACTCGGGCGGAAGCTCGTAGTGCTGTTCATTGGCCTCGGTGGTGTTTTCCGCGATGGGACGTTCGGCCATCTGCAGGGCGAAGCGGCGCTCGGCGCCGGCCGGCGCATAGGCCAGACGCTTGCGCGCAGACCCGACCAGAAACTCGATCCCAGCCCGCGTCAGGGCGTCGGGCGCGGGCGCGCGTTCAAAGGCGTTGATGGCGCCGGCCAGGGCGTTCATGGGCGATTCCCCCGTTTGCATGTCACGACGGACGCGTCCGGGGCGGGGCGGGGAAGAAGCGAGCCACCTTGGCCTTATAGTCGGCGAAGGCCTGACCCCTGCTTTTCAGCATATGGGCCTCCAGCGGCGGCACGCCGGTTCCCTTGTCCAGCACCAGATACATCAGGACCGGAGCGATTAACGTCGCCCAGCCCCAGGGGTATACGCCGCTGACGGGCCAGGCGATCACCGGATAGGCCAGCCAGCCGAACCATTCGAAGAAATAGTTGGGATGGCGCGACCAGGCCCACAGACCCTGGTCGCAGATGCGGCCGTGGCTGGAGGGATCGGCCTTGAATCGGCGCATCTGTTCGTCGGCCACGCCTTCACCCAGGATGGCGATCGCCAGTATCGCCGCTCCGACGACATCGCTCAGCGAAGGCCCAGGCGCCGGATTGCGCGCGGCGAGCATGATCGCCACAGCCAGCAGGAGGCCCACCGGCGCCTGGATCAGCAGGAAACCGAACAGCCGCGTTTGGAACGCCGCGCCCCAGTCCTCGCGCAATTCGGCATAGCGCCGGTCCTCCGGCGAAGACGCCACGCGCAGAGCGACATACAGGCCCAGGCGCAAGGCCCAGATCAGCGCCAAGGCCGCCACCAGCAGCTGTCGCGGACTCGGCGGCGCGCCATGCACGGGCGCCACGGCCAGGCCCGCGCCGGCCAAACCCGTCCCGAAGGTCCAGAACACATCAACCCAGCCCACATTGCGGGTCAGACGCTGCGTGACCCAAGCGCCCAGCATCACCGCGATCATCAGGACGCCGGTGATTGAGATCAAAACGACCACGTCAGACTCCGATTTTGCTGCGCTCAGACCTGCAGCAAAGGCTGCAGCAAACGCCCAAATCCCCGCACCCTGACCCCGCCTTCGGCCGCGATCAGACATAAGCAGGCTTCCTCGCCCGCCACCGCCGGGCGATGCTCGAGGCCGTCGTCCACCTCGGCGAAATCGCCCGGGCCGTAGAGGCCCGTCTCGTCGCGGAAGGCGCCATAGATCACCGTGGTCAGCTCCGCGCCCTGGTGACCATGCTGCAGCAAACGCGCGCCCTTGCCCGCGTGCAGCAGATAGGTGCGCCAGCCGTCCGGCGCGTTTGACTGCACGTGGGCGACCCACAGGTCCGGCGCGACGAACCGCCGTGCTCCGATGCCGCGTCCGGCCAAGGCGGCGGGCAGACGGCCCGCGCCTAAGTCGCGCCGATCTGGCCGCGCGCGCCGCGCCGGGCGGGGCGCAAAGGGCCGCTCGATCCGCGCCAGGGCCAGATCCAGGGCCTGGGCGTCCATGGCGCTGTCAGGCATGTCCTCGATCAGAGCGCCGCCCAAGGCTTCAAGCAGGCCCACCGCGCGCCGACAGGCGACGCACGAATCCAGGTGCACGGCGGTCGCCAAGCTGGGGCCATCGGCCAAGGCGCCGGAGGCGTAGGCCGCCAAGATCGTCTCGGATGGGTGATGATGCAAACTCACGAGCGGTCTTCCAAAGCGGCGCGCAGACGGTTCATGGCCAGCCGCAGGCGCGACTTGACGGTCCCGAGGGGCACGCCCAGTTCCAGCGATATTTCCGAATGGGGCTTGTCTGAGAAGAAGGACAGGCGAACCACCTGGGCCTGCTCCTCCGGCAAGGCGGTGAGCGCCTCGCGTAGCTTGGCGTCGCGTTCGCCCGCCGCCATGGCCGCGTCCGCCGGGATCAGAGCCTGCGGCTGCAGCGCCGGATCCTCCAGCCAATCGTCCGGCCGACGCTCGCGGCGAATGGCGTCGATGCGCAGATTGCGGGCGATGGTGAATATCCAGGTGGACGCACCCGCCCGGGCCGGATCGAAATAATCGGCCTTACGCCAGACCGTCAGCAGGGAC
>Ga0302157_10004257_pt1 | contig 15639 bp, 14 predicted proteins | sample I_Bog_N3_3_FD_193502 | JGI IMG/M metagenome (GOLD analysis project Ga0302157, IMG submission 193502) | Peat permafrost microbial communities from Stordalen Mire near Abisko, Sweden - I_Bog_N3_3 | ecosystem: Environmental > Terrestrial > Soil > Wetlands > Peat | place: Sweden: Abisko, Stordalen...
TCCCGACGGCTGCGGCTTTCGCGCTGGCCTGAAGCGCGCGCTGGACGACCGCGGGCTGCCGTTCCTGCTGCAACTGGACACGAGCGACCGGGAGCTGCAACTGGAGATGGTGGCGCGTGGACACGGCCTGGGCCTCGTGCCGCGGAACCTTCTTGCGGCCAGCGTGCATCGGGCTGCCCTGGCCGAGGTGCCCCTGTCCGACTTCAAGCCGGAGGTCGACCTCTGGCTCGTGCGCACGCGCGCGCCGGGCGCGTTGCGGGCGCCCATCGACAGCTTCGGCGCGCACGTGCGGCGCGGTTTCGCGCCAGCGGCCCGCGCGGCAGCCAGCCATCGAGTGGCCTGAACCGGGAACATCCGCGGTTCGCATCAGGGCCGCGCAAGTGCGGCCACGCCGGCCGCCGTGAGGATGCTGTCGTTCTGAGGCGTGTGGATGCGGCTGCACAGCACGTCCCGCAGATGGCGCTCCAGCGGATTGGCCCGCGAGAGTCCATGATTGCCGGTCAGTTGCAGCGCCAGCTCCACGGCCCGGATGGCATTGCCGGTCACGTTGAACTTCACGAGACCGCTTTCGGCCAGCGACGGCGGGGCGCCTGCGTCGGTGCGGCCCGCCAGGCCGTCCAGCAGGGCATCGTTGGCCCAGAGCAGCGCCTCGATCTCGCCCACGGCCTGCTGCACGCGCGGCAGGCTGGCCAGCGGCGCGCCGAGGCTGCCCGGGCTACGATTGCGGAGGAAGACGAGCAGCCAGTCGCGCGCCGCGCGCGCCACGCCGTCATAGAGCGTGCCGAGCAGCGTGATCATCCAGGCCTGGTTGTCCAGGTCGGGGCCGGCGGTCCAGTCGGCCGGCAGCCGGATGTCCACGGCGTGGTCGGCGGGAATGGCCACGCGGTCGAACACTACCTCGTGGCTGTTGCTGGCGCGCAGGCCCAGGTGGTCCCAGCTCTCGATGACGCGTTGGCCCGGGTTGGCGCCGGACGGGTTGCGCGGCACCAGGAAGGCGCCGACGCGCGGCTCGGGCTCGGCGGTGCGCGCCCAGACGTTGAGCCAGCGCAGTCCCGGGATCCCCGTGGTGTAGAGCTTGTGCCCGGACAACAGCCAGCCCCTGGCGGTGCGCGTCGCGATCGTGGCCGGCAGGCCGCCGCGCGCCGGCGTGCCCAGCTCCGGCTCGACCCGCAGCGAATTGGCGAGTGCGCCATCGCGGACCGCGCTCTGCCAGACAGTGTCCCGCAACGTGGGCGACCAGCGCGAGCCGGGGCGGCCGATCTGGCGATGGATCAGCCAGGTCATGGTCAACATGAGGGCGGTCGAGGGCTCGCCTTGCGCCACGGCGCCCAGGATGCGGCGAGCTTCGGCCAGCGTCGCTCCGCGGCCGCCGGACACCACCGGCACGACCGCGGCGATCAGTCCGTCAGCATGCAGCGCGGCCAGGTTGTCGGACGGAAACGCGCCCGAACGGTCGAGCTCGGCGGCGCCGGCCGCGAAACGGGCCTGCAGCGTCGCGAGGCCTTCTGCCGAGGCGAACAGGGGATCCCGCAAGGGTGCGTTCGCAGCGGACAGGCCGCGCAGGGACGCGGGAGATTCAGTGGCGAGGGACATGACGGCGGGCGGTCCTGCAGAGGACTCGCGCGTGACGGGTGAGTTCGCAGCCTAAGGCGCGCCACGTTCCCCGTGAATCATGCAAAGTGATTATGAACATTGGTTTTCGTTATTTCCGGAATGACGGTGTGCTGGCTACGCTCCCCATTGCCGCAACGGGCTGTCGCATCGCCCTCCGCCAAGCGGCGCCGCACCAACACGGGAGTTCCGAATGAGCGTCGAATTCATTGGCATGATCCAGTCGCAGAAGGTTTCCGAGACCCATGCGGCGCAAGGCCCCGCCATCGATCGCGACTATGTGAAGGCCTTCGCCCAGGCGCACGAGAGCGCCGGCTTCGACCGCATCCTCGTGCCGCATCACTCCACCGGTCCCAGCGCGACCCTGACCATCGCCTATGCCGCCGCGCACACGGAGCGCGTGCACTTCATGCTGGCGCATCGCCCGGGCTTCACCGCCCCCACGCTGGCGGCGCGGCAGATCGCGACGCTCGACCAGTTCAGCGGCGGCCGCCTCGGCGTGCACTTCATCTCGGGCGGCTCGGACGACGAGCAGCGCCGCGACGGCGACTACCTGAGCCACGACCAGCGCTACGAGCGCACCGACGAATACCTGGACATCCTGCGGCGCGTCTGGACCAGCGATCGACCTTTCGACCACGAGGGCAGGCACTACCGCTTCCAGAACGGCTTCTCGGAAGTCAAGCCGCTGCAGAAGCCGCACGTGCCGATCTACTTCGGCGGCGCGTCCGATGCCGCGATCCCGGTGGCCGGCAAGCATGCCGACGTGTATGCGTTGTGGGGCGAGTCGCTGGACCAGGTGAAGGAACTCACGACGCGGGTGCGCACGGAGGCGGCGAAGCACCAGCGCAACGTGCGCTTCTCGGTATCGTTCCGGCCGATCCTTGCCGATACCGAGGAGAAGGCCTGGGCCCGCGCCGACGCGATCCTCGAGGAGACCCGCCGCCTGCGCGTGGAGGCGGGCTACAGCCGCGGTGGCCCGCAACAGAGCGAGGGCGCGCGGCGCCTCCTCGCGGCCGCGGACGCTGGAACGCGCCTCGACAAGCGTCTCTGGACGGCCATCGCCAGGGAAACCGGCGGCCGCTCCAACAGCACGGCGCTGGTCGGTACACCCGAGCAGGTGGCCGAGGCGTTGCTCGACTACTACGACCTGGGCGTCACCACCTTCCTGATCCGGGGCTTCGACCCGTTGGAAGACGCCATCGACTACGGCCGCGAGCTCATCCCGCGCACGCGTGCGTTGGTCGCCGAGCGACTCGCGAAGCAACAGCCCCACCTTCTCCAGGCCGCCTGAGGCGGAGCACACCATGACCGACACGACGCCCATCGTCCCCGACGTTTCCACCGCCACCGGCCTCTCACGCCGCAAGCTCTTGCGTGCCGCCGGGCTCGCGGCGGTGGCTGCGCCCGCGATCATCAGTTCGCGCGCCTTCGCCGGCAACCGCAAGCTGACCTTCGCATGGAACGCCGGAGCGTTCTGCCTGACGCCCATCGTCGCAGCCATCGACCGCGGCTTCTTCGAGAAGAACGGCCTCGAGGTCGAACTGATCAACTACACCGGCTCCACGGACCAACTGCTGGAATCGCTGGCCACCGGCAAGGCCGATGCCGCCGTCGGCATGATCCACCGCTGGCTCAAGCCACTCGAGGCGGGCTTCGACGTCAAGATCGTCGCCAGCTCGCATGGCGGCTGCGTGCGGCTGATCGGCTCGCGCGCCGCGAACGTCACCAACCTGCAGCAGCTCAAGGGCAAGACCATCGGCGTGGCCGACCTCGCGAGCCCGGGCAAGAACTTCTTCTCGATCGTGCTGGCCAAGAACGGCATCGATCCCGACCGCGATGTCACCTGGCGTGCCTATCCTGCCAACCTGTTGGGCGTGGCCGTCGACAAGGGCGAGATCCAGGCGATCGCCGACGGCGACCCGAACCTGTTCCTGCTCGAAAAGCAGGCCAGGCCCAACGCGTACGCCGAACTGGCCACGAACCTGAGCGGCGTCTATGCCGACAAGGTGTGCTGCGTCGTCGGCGCGCGGGGTGAACTCGTGCGCCGCGAGAAGCCGGTCGTCGCGGCCCTGGCGCGCGCCATCATCCAGGGTTCCGACTTCACCGCGGAGAACCCGAACGAGGCCGCGAAGATCTACGCGAAGTACGCGCCCAGCAACTCGCCGGACGACCTGCGCAAGCTGTACGCGACGCTGACCCACCACCATCACCCGACCGGCGCGGCGCTGCGCGACGAGATCGCGTTCTATGCGCGCGACTTCCGAACGGCCGGCGTCCTCAAACAGAGCACCGATCCGGACAAGTTCGCGCAGTACGTCTTCGCCGACGTCCTGGCCTGATCGAGCACCGGCCATGAGCGCCATCCCGATCTCGCACCGCGAACGCGGCCCCGTCTTCGACGATCCGGAGATGCAACTCCTCTACGGTGCCGGACGCTATGCCGACGATCCCGTCAAGCCGGCGAAGGCCATCGTCAGAGCACCCAGTGCGCGGAGCGCATCGGCCTTCTGGTGGCTGGGCCTGCTCGCGGCGCTGGCGTGGTTTGCCGTGGGTGGCCTGACGCTGGCGTGGCCCAACAAGGTGCTGGGCTTCAGCGACTGGGCCTACACCGACCAGTTCGGCATCGCGACGATCGCCGTCGGCACCGCCATCGTGCTGCTTGCGGCGCTCGGCCGGCGGGCCGGGCGGATCGGTCGCGCGATCCGGCCGTCCGGCGCTTGGCTGCTGGTGCTCGCTATCGTGGTCGCGGCCTGGGAGATCGGCACCGCCAAGCTCGCCTGGCTGCCGACGCCGTTCTTCGCCCCGCCCCAGAACCTCGTCGAGGTCTACATCGAGGATTGGCGGCGCCTGGGTGACAGCGCCTGGCATTCGATCGTCCTGCTGGCCACCGGCGTGGCGTTCGGCACGGTCGTCGGGTTCGTGACCGGGGTGACGATCGGCTGGTCGCGCATCGCCGGCTACTGGATCCATCCCGTGCTGCGCTTCCTCGGCCCGGTGCCGGCCTCCGCGCTGCTGCCGCTGGCCTTCTTCGTGTTTCCGTCCAGCCACGCGGCGGCGGTGTTCCTCATCGCGCTCGCCACGTTCTTTCCCCTGACGGTGCTCAGTTGGTCGGGGGTCGCGGGCGTCAACAAGCAGTACTACGACGTGGCGCGCACGCTGGGCGCATCCGAGTGGTTCCTGATCACGCGGGTCGCGATCCCGGCCGCGCTGCCGCAGGTCTTCGTGGGGCTGTTCATGGGCCTGGGCGCATCTTTCTCCGTACTCGTCACGGCCGAGATGATGGGCGTGAAGTCCGGCCTCGGCTGGTACCTCACCTGGGCGCAAGGCTGGGCCTCCTACGCCAACATGTACGCGGCGCTGCTGGTGATGGCCGTGATCTGCTCCAGCGTCGTGACGTTGCTGTTCGTGCTGCGCGACCGCGTGCTGTCGTGGCAGAAGGGAACCGTGAAATGGTGAGCCTCGCCGTCGATCGACCCGCGCCGCACGCGGTGTCGCGCCAGCCGCGTGGTGCCCGCATCGACGTGGCGGGCGTCAGCCACCAGTTCGACGTGTCGGGCAGCCCGCTGCAGGTGCTGGCCGACATCGACCTGCACCTGGGCCCCGGTGAGTTCGTCGCGCTGCTGGGACCCAGCGGCTGCGGAAAGTCGACGCTGCTGCGGCTCGTCGCCGGGCTCGAGCCGGCCACCGCCGGCAGCCTCACGCACGATGGCGAGGCCATCACCCGTCCCGATCCGTCGCGCATCGTCGTGTTCCAGGATCCGACGCTGTTCCCGTGGCGCACGGTGCGGGACAACGTCGCGTTGGGATTGCAGGCGCGGGGTGTCCTGGCCAAGCAGGCGCATCGTGTCGACGAGGCGCTGGCGCTGGTGGGTCTCACCGAGTTCGCCACTGTCCACCCGCACCAGCTGTCCGGCGGCATGGCCCAGCGCGTCGCGCTCGCGCGCGCGCTCGTGAACGACCCGAGCCTGCTGGTGCTGGACGAGCCGCTGGGCAAGCTCGACTCGCTGACTCGCCTGACGATGCAGGGCGAACTCGTCGCGCTGTGGCAGCGCGCCGGCTTCTCGGCGCTGCTGGTGACGCACGACGTCGAGGAGGCCTTGTTCATGGCGCAGCGCGTGATCGTGCTGGGTCCGCGGCCGGCGCGCATCATCGCGCAATTCGAGAACGACCTGCCGTATCCACGCCATCGCGGCCATCCTCGGCTGGCCGAGCTGCGGCACGAGGCCTTGCGGCTCCTCGGGCTGGACGGGTCCTGGTGACCTTGCCGGGGGATCATGGCGTCTGATGGCTTCCTGTCGGGGCCCGGCCTGCAGAACGCCGTCCTGAACCTCGTGCAGGCGACCGAGACGGGAACGCTGAGGGCCCTGCACGCGGTGGGACTGGCGTCCGACGCGAATGGCCAAGCGGCTTGGCCCTTCGTCCACCGCGTCGCCATCGAGACGCTCGCGATCGACGCCAGCCTGGCGCGCCAGGTCGCCGTCACGCTGGCCTGCGTGGTGCTCGCGCTGCTTCTGGCGGTCTGGGGGACGGCGCGTCGCCGTGTGCGCCGGATCGCCTGGATCGCCGCACTGGCGCTGGTGCTTCTCGCGCCGTGGCCCGCCCGTTCGCTGATCCTCGTGGACGCGCAGGCGAGCAGTGTCCATCGTTCGCCCACGCGGTTTGCGGCCAGCTCGATTGTCCGGGGCCTCGCGCTGTACCAGTCGCGCTGCGCGTCGTGCCACGGCGCCGACGGGAACGGCGAGGGCCCGCTGGCGGCCAGCCTGCCGATGTGGCCGCCGCGGCTGGGCGGCGAGCTGCTGTGGCACCGGACCGAGGGCGACCTGTTCGGCACCATCGTCAGCGGCCGGCGCGATCGGCAAGGAACGCCCACCATGCCGGGCTTCGCCGCTATCCTGCGCGGCGACGAGGTGTGGGCCTTGATCGACGCCATGAAGGCGTTGGCGGCCGGCAGCAGCATGCGGGGCGAGGGCGCATGGATCGAGCCGGTGCGCGCTCCGGAGGCCTGGGTGCAGTGTGGCGACGGCGTGCCTGGCCGACCGCTGAGCGCGATGCGCGGGGACCACGTGCGCATCGTCGCGGACGGGGGCGTCGCCGCGCCCACGGCGGATCCACGGTTCGAGACCATCGTGCTCCAGGCGCCGGGGGCAACGCAGGCCACGCCGGAGAGCCGGGGCTGCGTCATCCGCGAGCCGGATGCCTGGGCGGCCTACGCCGAGGTGAGCGGTGCGGACGTCGATCACTTCGCCGGCACGCAGCTGATCGTCGACCGCGACGGCTGGCTGCGTGCCTACGCAGCGCCGGGCAAGACCGCCTGGTCGCGGAGCGACCTCGTCTGCCGCTCGGGCGCGGCGCCGGATGCAAGCGCCGGCGGTCGCGACGGACTCACGGAACTCGTTGCCGCCATCGACGCCGATCCGGTGCGCAGCGACGCGCTGGGCGTCGCGCATGCGCCCTGAGCCGGGCTTGGCCGACGGATGACGAGCTTCTTCCATTTCCACTCTTTCGACATCGCATGAACAACACCCTCGACTTTCGTCGCCGCACCCTGATCGCAAGCGCGTTGCTCGCGACCGCGGCTCCTTTCGCGGTGCGTGCCGCCGACTCCGAGAAGCTTCGCATTGGCTACCAGAAGTCCTCCACCCTCGCGATCTGGCTCAAGAGCAAGGGCGTGCTGGAGAAGGCGCTTGCGCCGCTTTCCGTCGCGCCCGACTGGCACGAGTTCAGCTCCGGACTGCCGCTGCTGGAGGCGCTGAACGTCGGCGTCCTGGATGTCACCGCCGACGTCGCCGACGCGGTGCCGCCGTTCGCGCTGGCGGCCGGCGCCCGGATCACCTACTTCGCGACCGAATCGCCGTCGCCGACGGCGCAGGCCATCGTCGTGAAGGCGGACTCGCCGATCCGCACGCTGGCGCAGCTGCGCGGCCGCAAGGTCGCCTTCGCGAAGGGCGCCGGCGCGCACTACCTGCTCGTGGCCGCGTTGCGCAGCGCAGGCCTGACGCTGGCCGACGTCGAGCCGGCCTATCTCAGCCCGGCCGACGGCCGCGCCGCGTTCGAGAACGGCGGCGTCGACGCCTGGGTCATCTGGGATCCGTTCCTGGCGGCCGTCCAGCGGCAGGGCGGCGCGCGCGTGCTGCGTGACGGCCAGGGGCTGTCGCAATACCGGCGCTTCTACATGGCGTCGACCGCCTACGCGAAGCGCCGCAACGACGTCCTGGCGGCGGTGTACGCCGAGTTGCGCGGCGCGGGGTACTGGATCAAGGCCAACCCGTCCGAGGCCGCGCAGTGGTACGCGCCCGTCATCGGGCTGGACGCCGCCACCGTGGAGGCGGCGAACGCGCGGCGCAGCTATGCGGTGCAGAGTCTCGACGCCGCCAGCCTGGTCGAACAGCAGAGCATCGCCGATGCGTTCTCCAGCGCCGGCGTGCTGCCGCGCAAGGTCGTGATTGCCGACGCGCCCGTCTGGCGGCCGGCCTGACAGGCTGTCACAGCGCGCTGTGACGCGGTGGCGGCTTGCCGTCGAGGACGAAGTTTCCCGCCGCGTGGCATTTCCAGTGCACCGGGCGAGGCCGAAGGGGCGCCTGGGGCTCGACAGAAGATTCGTGCGGGGACAAGGCAGGCCGGTGCGGGCAATGAACGAAGCGCCGATTCGACCCGCGCGGCGGCGTCCCCACCACGAATGTTTTCGCCATTGCTTGTGGACGGCGCCGCTGGCCCGGATTACCAGGCATAGGCCACCTTGGCGTACACCGAGCGTCCATCGAAGCCGAACGGCGAGAAGTTGCTGTACGGGAAGATGCCGTTGGTGTTGAGGTTGCCTGCCGAGGTGGTCTTGTCCGGATAGCGGTCGGTCAGGTTGTCCACACCCAGCGTCGCGCTCCACGCGCCGTGGCGCCAGCCGCCCGAGATGTCGAGCAGCCAGTCGGCGCCGTACTTCTGCTCCAGCGCCAGGTTGTTCTGCGGCACGATGAAGCTGCCCCAACGGGTTTCCGCGACGCGCAGGCTCCAGTCGCCGAGCGCGTGCTCCGCGGCGAGCGACAGCTTGGAGGAGGGCGAGGTCTCGGTCGCCCGACCGATGGTCTGGTGGTCGATCAGCGTCAGCCCGTTGGCGGCGAGGATCGCAGGGGTGGCCTCGATGCTGGACGCCGTCGTGCGGTTGCGGTTGTAGCCCAGAGTGAAGTCCGTCTTGCCCGCCGCGGCCCAGTCCTCGTGCAGCGTGCTGACGAGGTCGATGCCGCGCGTGCGGGTGTTCGCACCGTTGGTGAAGTAGCGCGCGGCGCTCGCCAGCACGCCCTGCGCAGCGAGCGCGGTCTGCAACGCGGTGGGCAAGACTAGGTTGGCCGAGAACAGCACGCGGTGGTCGATGTCGATCTGATAAAGGTCGACGGTCGTCTGCCAGTCGCGCGCCGGCTTGAAGAGCGCGCCCAGGCTGAGGTTGCGCGACTTCTCCGGCCGCAGCGGCTGCGCGCCGAGCGCCTGTGCGGCCGCGGAGCCGACCGCGAAGGTGCCGGTCTGCAGCGCCGTGTTCACGCCGTTGACGATGACGAAGTTGGTGGTCGTGATGGTGTAGTGCTCCTGCGCCAGCGACGGGGCGCGGAAGCCGGTGGACGCGGTTGCCCGCAGCGCGATGGCGGGGTCGACCTGCCAGCGGCCCGCGGCCTTGACCGAGGTGGCGTCGCCGAAGTCGCTGTAGTGCTCCGAGCGCAGGGCGAGCGAGCCGCTCAGGCTGCGCGTGAAGCCCGCTTCGAGATCCGCATAGGCGGCCACGCTGTTGCGGTGGCTGGTGCCGGCATCGGCGGCGCGAAAGCCGGAAAACCCCTGCGCGCCGCTGCCGCTGTAGGAATCCGCGTCGCCGGCCTCGATGCCGTAGCGCTCACTGCGCGTTTCCGCGCCGAGCGAGAAAGTCAGCGGCGCCGCCAGGCCGACGTCGAAATCGTGCACCGCGTCGACGTTGAACAGCGTCTGCGAATTCTCCAGCCGTCCGACGTGGAACGAGGTCGGGCTCGCGGCCCCCAGGCTCAGGTTGGCCGTGTCGTCGACGTCGAGCGAAAACGTGTTGCTGCCGTGGTTGACGCTGACGTCCCAGTGCCAGTCGGCCACCTCGCCGCGCACGCCGGCGACCAGGCCGAGATCGAGGTTGCTGCTGTTCTCGATCGGCAGGAAGCCCTCGGGATAGAGCGGGCTGCGCAGCACGCCCGAGCCGACGCTGGTCTCCGACGGGCGCCAGGTGGCGGCGGCCAGCGTGTCGCGCTTGGCGAAGGTGGCGAACGCGTAGGCCTCGGTCGTCGCGGCCAGGCCTTGCGCGGCGTTCAGCACGAAGGACTGCTGGCGCGAATCCGGGTCGCCGTAGCGCTGGTTCACGTCGCCATAGCGCGGCTCGGTCGGATCGCGCTTGTCGGGCCCCGCGCGGTTGGTGTGGTCCTGCTTGCGTTCCTCCACCGACAGGCGCACCCAGCCCGCGGGATCGAACGCGTAGCCGGCGCTGGCTGAACCGGCCAACTGCGCGCCGTCGTGCCTGCTCGTCTCGCCGGCCTCGACTTGCGCGAAACCGCCTTTCGCGCCCTTCTTCAGGATGATGTTGATGACGCCGGCGATAGCGTCCGAGCCGTACTGCGCGGCGGCGCCGTCGCGCAGGATCTCGATGTGGTCGATGGCGGCGATCGGGATGCTGTTCAGGTCGACGGGGGCCGAGCCCCGGCCCTGGCTGCCGTTGACGTTGACCACCGAGGTCGTGTGGCGCCGCTTGCCGTCGATCAGCACCAGCGTCTCGTCCGGCGCGAGGCCGCGCAGCTGGGCGGCGCGCACGGCATCCGAGGCGTCGGTGACCGAGGGCCGCGGGTCGTTGAAGGACGGCAGCAGCTGCGACAGGACGGTGCCGAGGTCCGTGGCGCCGCTGGCCTGCAGGTCCCTCGCGCCGAGGATGTCGATGGGCGATTCCGATTCGGCCACGGTTCGGTTCGAGCGGCGCGTGCCGGTGACGACCACGGTCTGGGCATGATCGCCGGCCGGCGTGGCCGAGTCGGCGGCCGGGATGGCCTGCTGGGCGCCGGCGGGTTCGACGAGCAGGGCCGCCGCGACGGCCACGGGGGCGAGGATGAAGCGGGAGGTGCGCGGAAGCGATGCCATGGAGAGGGTCCGTGTTGTCGTGACGATTGCAAAATTTTGTTATCGAGTCGACGACGACGCTAAGAACATTCGCTGCTTTGCTTGCGCATTGTTGCGGCGAGTCGCGCGGTTCATGCGCTTTTCCAACTCGCGCTGAAGATCGAACTTCCTGTCGCGAGCATGAGTTCTCCTGGGCGGCGCCGCGCTACCTGAACGACTGCTGAAGGGAATTTCGATACGGCAGACCGTATCGACCCGCATCGCGGCCGACTTCCCCACTGTTGCGCACCTGACATATGCGCGACTCGCACTTGCAAACTCGCCGTCGACTTGCGATGGGCGACGCCCATCGAGAATCGGCGAACACATATCGACAGCAGCATTGCGCCGTTGCCCCGCTCGCGATTCGTTCCTAGCATTCGCCATCGCGGTGCCGGCAAGACCGGCGTTCGCGAGGAGATGCAGGGAGAAGACATGCCCACGAGCTGGAAGCGCGCCGACGACAACGTTCTGCGCGCCCATTTGCAGGAGGCGCTCGCGCAGCGGGCGGCGACCTCCGACGCCGCCGACTGGAGCTACAGCGACTACGAGCTGGCGGCTATCCGTGCTGAGTTGAACGAACGCCAGCTCGCGAGGATCGCGCAGCGGATCGGCGTGGAGACGCTCGAGCTGTCCGACGCACGGGCCGGTGTCGCGTGCGGGTCAAGCGTGGAACTGCCGTTGGCGGGCGACGCGGATGCCGCTCGGCTGCGGATGTTGATCCCGCAATGCTTCAAGCCGGCGCGCCAGCGCAAGATGGACGGTGGAGCGGCCGGCGCCGTGCAGCCGGCGATCCATCGGCTGCACGGCGCTCGCGACGGGTCGGTGCGCGTCTTCTCGCGGCTGCAGCGCTTGCGCTAGGACCTGCTCACGAATCGAACGCGAAGCGCCCTTCCGCCACGATGGAACTCAAGGGGAGGCGCTGGTTGGGCGCTTCGCGGGCCTGCAGTGCCGGCGGCAGTGCCTCCTTGTCGCCGCGCCGTCCGATCGCGATCACGGCGTGGAGCTCGTGGTCGGCGGGAACGCTGAATACGCGTCGAGCCTGGTCGCGGTCGAAGCCTCCGATCGCGTGGGCGTGCCAACCGGCCAGTTCGACCTGCAGCGCGAGATGGGCCCACGCCGCCCCTGCGTCGAAGGCGTGGGTGATGTTGGGCTGCGGCTCCAGACTGCCGGGCGCGGCCCAGAGGCGTCCAGATAGCACCAGGACGAGAGCGGACGCGCGGCGCGCCCAGCCCTGGTTGTACTCCGATAGCGTCGCGAACAAGGGTGCCCACGCCGGCGTTCCGGCGCGCGTGTAGATGAATCGCCAGGGTTGCGCGTTGTAGCCCGAAGGCGCCCAGCGTGCCGCCTCGAAGAAGCGGAACAGGGTCGTGTCATCGAGAGCTTCGCCCGTGAAGGAGCGAGGCGACCAGCGGCGCGTGAACAGCGGGTCGATGGCGTGGTCGGGCGTGCGATCTGCGACGGCGTGGGTCATGGGTTGCGGGTTCCGGGCTGATGAACGATGGTGGGGGGAGGTCGAGCCCAGCGTAGCAGCGCGCCCGTCGGAAGACGAGCGAGCTGAACGCATACCGACATGCGATGTCTGACTGACGAGATTGCGTCGCCGCAGCCGTTCAATGCAGGTTCGTGTCGGGCTTCTTGAACGCGGTCGCCGGCAGTGGGCACGATGGCGGTGGCGTGTCGATCGCGGGGTACACGAGTTCCTTGCGGAGCACGGCCAGTTCGATTCCGGGCACCAGGGCGCGGACCCTGGCCGAAGGCGGAAAGGGAAGGAACTCACCGGTCAGACGATAGCCGCGGCGCTTGTAGAACTCGATCAACTCCGGTCGGGGCGTGATCGACGTCAGCGTCATCCTTGCCGCGCCCCACAGCCGCTGGGCGAGCGTCTCCGCAGTGCGCAGCAGGCTTGTTCCGAAGCCGGCGCCCTGCAGCGAGGGCTTCACGACGAACATGGCGAGATAGGCCGTCGCCGGGCGACGCTGCAGCAGGACGCTGCCCACCACGTCGTCGCCGAGGAGGCAAAGAAGCATTGGGATTTCCTGCGTCGCGACCAGTTGCGCGATCTCCTCGTGGTCGGTTCGGCATCCGCTGACCAGGTGCACCTCGCTGGTCCAGCCGGCGCGACCGTTGTCGCCCGAATAGGCCGCGTTGACCAGTCGGACCAGTGCCGGCACATCGGCGGCCTTGGCCAACCGGAACGTACAGGCTTCAGTGGCGACCATGGCGACGGCTCGGATCGTCGGCAAGGCCGGGGTATCGCCCATACGCGCGAGCCGCGACACGCGTTGGCCTGGAAGTGTCTGATGCATTGCGTTGGATGAAAGCCATGCGTTCGTTCTCGACGGTCAGCCGGAGGGACGGGTACCGGCCTTTTGGGTCCACGGCGTCGCCGGATTGTCTGCACCGGCAGGGGCTCGTCCACGAAGCGTTGCGCCACTGCATATGCGCCGTTCGTTGGCTGTCATGCCGCTGTCGGTCAACCGATGAACGCTCGCCGTGCGCGGCGTCCCGAGCGTGGGCGCCATCGCTTTCTCGGCGGTCATGCGTCCGCTTGAGCGCGGCTGGTGCCCTGGAAGGGCCGCCAATGGCGTTGCTGTCGCGCGGCTGCGCCGCGTTGCCGTCGTGCGACGCGGCGCGCATGATGGCGACGACGCATCACCGCTTCGACCCAGGGGCAGCCATGACGGACGACACGATAGCCACCGAGATCCACTCGTACCATGGCTGGCCCATCCGGGTGATCTGCCGTCGCTGTCGCCTGATCGAAGTGGAGGCCCTGCGGCACGTCGGCTTGTTCAAGGCCGCGCCGCGTTCGCTCGCCCGGAACCTCGCACGTTTCGGACCCAGGAAATTTATGTCGCGCACGTCGTCATCGACGGTGAACGCCTGCGCACCGCGGCACCGCAACGCGCTGCCGAGGCCGGGGTGGACGGCCCGCTCGATCCGAACGAGATCGCCGAGAGCTATTGGCAGCTGCATGCGCAGCACCGCAGCGCCTGGACGCTGGAGCTGGACCTTCGGCCGTTCAACGAACGCTTCTGACGGTCGGCCTCGTGCCGATCGACGGGTCGGTGCGGCGTAGCGCATATGCACGGCCGGTTCGATTCGTTGTCCGCAGCGGCCCGTGTCCACAGAATCTCCTCGCATGAACCGCGCCGCGGCCGCACTCGGGTCGCGGCCCGGCCGCCCATCTTCAATCCGCGACGGAGTTCCCGCCATGAGCGCCGACATCAAGACCATTCCCCTTCACCGGCTCGACGGCACGCCCGCGACGCTCGAGGAGCACGCCGGCAAGGTGCTGCTGATCGTCAACGTGGCCAGCGCCTGCGGCCTGACGCCGCAATACGCGGGCCTGGAGACGCTCTACCGGCGCCATCGCGACAAGGGCCTCGTCGTGCTCGGATTTCCCAGCAACCAGTTCGGTGGCCAGGAGCCGGGCTCGCCGAGCGAGATCGCCGAGTTCTGCCGGGTCGGCTACGACGTCACGTTCCCGCTCTACGCCAAGGCGGACGTCAACGGCGAGAACACGCAGCCGCTCTATCAGTGGTTGAAGAAGAACGCGCCGGGACCCGACGGGGGCGCCGACGTGCGCTGGAACTTCGCGAAGTTCCTGGTCGGACGGAACGGCCGTGTCGTCGCGCGCTTCGATCCGAAGACCACGCCCGAGGCGCTGGAGCCGCACCTGGTCGCGGCGCTCGGCTGAGCGACATCTCGGCACCCCACAACGCCAGCCTCCCGCAAATGACCACTCTCAAGATCGTCGTCGTCGTCGGCAACACCAGTCAGCGTTCCCGCACCAAGGTGCTTGCCGAGACCATCGCCGGCGCGTTGCATGCCGCGCTCGGCGCGCGCCTTCGCGCGCACCTCGAAGTCCTGGAGATCGCCAACCTGGCGCCGCACATCGGCACGGCCCTCGCGCCGTCCCAACTGGGCGAGGAGGGCGCGGAAGCCATTCGGTCCATCGAGGCGGCCGACCTGATCGTCGCCGTGACGCCGGTCCACAAGGGGTCGTACAGCGGCCTCTTCAAGCACCTGTTCGACCTCGTCGACCACGAGGCCCTGGTGGGACGGCCCGTCCTGCTGGCGGCCAATGGCGGAAGCCACCGGCATTCGCTGGTCGTGGACCACCAGTTGCGCCCTCTGTTCGCATTCTTCCGTGCGTTGGCCATCCCGTCGGCGATCTACGCCGCCGAGGCCGACTACGCCGGCTACGCGATCGAGCCGGGCCCGTTGCGGGATCGCATCGACGAGGCCGTCGGGCAGGCCGTGGCGCTGCTGCTGGCGCGGCAGCCCGCGCCGGACCTGCGCCTTAGCGCGTAGGCGCGGCGCCGGTGCCGTCGTCCGGTACGGGCGCCGCAAGGTGGAACAGGCAGTCGCCGTGCTCCACGGCCGCCACGGCACGCTGGCACACCACCTCGCCGTCGCCCTCGAAATGCAGGATCGCCGGCTCGCGCAACGGCGTGCGCGGGAAGTGGATGCGCGCGGCGGGCTGGCCTGCCACGACCTTCTGTCCCAGTTCGACCAAGGGTTCGAACAGCCCCGTCTCCTGCGCGTAGACGTAGTGGGTCTCGAGCGACACGCGATAGAAGCGCGTCGTCGAGGGTGGCCCCTCGGGAACGATTTCGCCAACCAGCACGCCGACATGGCCCAGGAAGTGCAGCACGCCGAGCCGCGCCTGTTCAATGAGATGCGGCCGCACGATCGCGCCGCCGCCCAGTTCGGCCAGGATGGCGATCGCGCCTTGGCGGCGTGCCGCTCCGGAGGCAAGCGACGGATTGAGACCGTGCAGGAACGCGCGCGGCAGTCCGAACGCGTTCAACAGCCCTCGCAGGCGCGCGGCCTCCTCGTCGTCGCGCGGCTCCACCGCCAGCATGTTCGCGCCGT
>Ga0302157_10004269_pt1 | contig 15615 bp, 10 predicted proteins | sample I_Bog_N3_3_FD_193502 | JGI IMG/M metagenome (GOLD analysis project Ga0302157, IMG submission 193502) | Peat permafrost microbial communities from Stordalen Mire near Abisko, Sweden - I_Bog_N3_3 | ecosystem: Environmental > Terrestrial > Soil > Wetlands > Peat | place: Sweden: Abisko, Stordalen...
AACCACGAATTCAGCATGCGTTGCAATGCTTTCACGTTATTCAGGATCATGTCATCGAGCCGCGCTATCGTCGTGCCGGCACAAACCCGGCGACACAATTGCGTCGCTTGAATCACGAATGCGTCAAGCCGTTACAAAATGGTAAGTTGGTCTTGCCGGCAAGCGGCCTACACTGCGCGAGGCCAGCCTGGGAAAAGCGACATGAATTCGAAAAGCCAGTTCGCTGCTCTGGAAGCCATGTGCCGCGAGCGCGCCGCGCTTGCCCGGAAGGAAATGGAATACTGGCTGGCGGAAGCCGCCGAATGGAGCAAGCTCAGGGAATCCTCCGACCCCCATATCGGGGCTACCCCGATCCAGCTCGACTGGTGTCCGGAGCCGAGCAACCATTGAGGGATGCGAGGCGGCGGCAGTCGGCTTGCCCTGCGCAAACCATATCGAGCACTTGCATTTTCTCGACCAGGAAAGCCCAAAGCGCTCGACGCCAGACGATCGATCTTATGAAACCGACCCTATGATCCAGCCTTTGTCATTCCGGGATGCGACTTCGGTCGGCGATAGCCGACTTGAGGCGCAGGCCCGGAATCCGTAGTCCCGGTCGGGGTTATGGATTCCGGGCTGGCGCCAGAGCGCGCCGCGGAATGACGATTGTTGTTAATCGTCGCTACAAACCGAAATGATTCGAATCTCGAAATCGCTGAACTAGGTCAGCGCTCCAAGAACCCCGCGGGTGGCCTTGTCGATTTCCTCGACATAGCGGCGTCGCGCGAGGGACTCGCTGAGGAAACCGATCACCTTGCGGCTGTTCTCCGATTCGATGACGGCGAGCAGCTCCGCCTCGGCGTCGTCGAACATCTTCATCGCGGATTTGACGTTCATTTCCGGCAGCAGCACCACATCGGTATAGCGGGCGAGCTCGACCACCTGGATCTCGTCGGCGATGGTATCCAGATCCCCGGAAAACAGTTCGGGCAGCAGCACCAGCCCACGATAGTCGTCGGCGCTGTTGACCAGGATGACGGCCTGCAGGGAGCCCAGCGCGAACTCGCGGCGGCACGCCGCAATCGTCGCGGTGGAGGAGATCTTGGCGATGTCGGTTCGCATCATGCGGGCGACCGTGAGATTGCGCAGCCATCCGACGTCGTTGGCGCTGCGGATGGTTTCGCCGCGCAGGTGAAGCCGCCAGGTCGAGAACGAGTGACCGAACATCGAGCGGACGCAGATGCTGGTCACGATGCAGGCCGCCAGGACGACGGCGGTGACGTCGACGTTCCGCGTCATTTCCAGCACCAGGAACGCCATGGTGAGCGGTCCCCCAACGATGGCGACGCCCAGGGTCGCCATCCCGGTCAGCATGCTGACCTGGGGATCGACGGCCAGGTCCGGCGGCAGCAGCAGCAGGATGGCGGCGAAGAATTTCCCGATCAGGCTGCCGACGAACAGCGATGCGAAGAAAAGGCCGCCGCGAAATCCCGATCCCAGCGAAATCAGGCAGGCGACCACCTTCAGGGCGATGACCAGCGCGATCAGGCCGGTGGCCATCTCGTGATGCAGATCCAGCAGCATGGCGCCGTGACCGGCCGCCAGCACCTGCGGCGTGACGATCGCCATGGCGCCGACGCACAGGCCGCCGATCGCGGGCCTGATCCAGACCGGGATCCAGCGCTGGGTGAAAATCCGTTCGAACACCGGCGAACTGCGCATCACCGCGATGCCGACCGCGCCGGCGATCAGCGCCAGCACCACCAGCGCCAGATACTGTTCCACGCCGACGTCACCGACCCGCAGCACTTCGAGCGAATAAGGCGCGCCACCCAGCCACTTTGCGGTAATCGCGCCGGCCAGCGAAGCCGCGAGGATCGGCGCGGCGCTGCCGACCGAATAGACGCCGACGATCAGCTCGCAGGCGTAGAAGGCGCCGGTGATCGGGGCGCCGAAAGCCGCCGCAATGGCCGCGGCCGAGCCGCAACCGACGATCAGGCGCAGATCGTTGCGCCGGAGGTGGAAGAACTGTCCGATCAGCGATGCCGCGCCGGAGCCGATCTGGGTATAGCCCGCCTCCAACCCCACGGATGCGCCGCAACCGTTGGAGATCAGGGTCTGGCCGCTCACCACCACGCTGTCGCGCAGCGAGAGCAGGCCGCCGCGCAGCGCATTGGCTTCGATCGGGTCCACGGCGCGCGAGATCTTCCAGCGGCGGCGGTACCACTCCATGACGCCAAGCGAAAGACCGCCGACCGCCGGCGCGACCAGTGCCACCCATGGCGTGACAAAGGCGTTTGCGCTCAGCCGGACGTCGATCGGGATGCCATAGATCAGGACATGCGCAATCTGGGCGATCTCGCTCATCAGCGTCACGATGGCGCCGGTGACGACCCCGATCAGCAGGGCAAGCGGGATCAGGTAGAATTCGTTGCTGCGCAGAAGCACCCGCATGCGCGTCAAGGCGTGGGGCGAGCTGCTTCGATCGATGATCTGTCTGATCCGCTCCAGCACCGTCAATCCGGCTCCATCATTGATTTTCAGCATCGCGGTCGCCCAGAGGTAACGGCATCGTCGAATCGTACCCGATCAGGATCCAGCACATTCCGGTCGTCGCCCCCTTTCGGCGCCACCGGCGACCGGCCTCGAGGGCCATCGCACCTCAGGCTGCCCTGGCCTTGCGGGAGTCATCAATAGCGCGCCACACCCGCTCCGGCGTGAGCGGCATGTCGATTTTCGTGACGCCGAATTCGGAGAGCGCGTCGATCACCGCGTTGACGAGCGTGGCAAGACTGCCGGCGCAGCCGGCCTCGCCGCAGCCCTTGGTGCCCAGCGGATTGGATTTCGCGGGCGACGGGTGATCGCCGACGATCATCGGCGGAATATCGCCGGCGCGCGGCATCGCGTAGTCCATGAACGAGCCGGTGACCGGCTGCCCGCTTGAGTCGTAGCTGACCTCTTCCATCAGCGCCTGTCCGATGCCCTGGGCAACGCCGCCATGCAGCTGCCCGGCGACCAGCATCGGGTTGATGATGGTGCCGAAATCATTGACGCCGGTGTAGCGCACGACCTGCACCACCCCGGTATCGGGATCGATCTCGACTTCCGCGACATGACAGCCGTTCGGATAGGTCGAGGGGACTTCCTTGCTGCTGTGCTCGACGCTGAGCGAGGCCGGCAATCCCTCCGGCATCCTGGCTTCGCGCAGCCGGCGCGACAACTCCATGATGCCGATGCCGCGATCGGTGCCGGCGATGGTGAAACGGCCGTCGGCAAACTCGATGTCCGCCTCGGCGGCTTCCAGCAGATGGGCCGCCGCCAGCCTGCCCTTGGCGATCACCAGCGCGGATGCTTCGACAATCGCCATGCCGCTGGCGGTGACCGAGCGCGATCCGCCGGTGCCGCCGCCGCTGTGCACGATGTCGCTGTCGTTCTGCTCCAGTCTGATTTTCTCGAACGGGACTCCAAGCTCTGCCGACAGGATCTGGGCGAACGGCGTCGCGTGACCCTGGCCATAATCCAGCGTGCCCGTCACCAGCGTCACCGTGCCATCCGGCTGGAACACGATGTTGCCGAGCTCGGCCCGTGGCGGCGCGGTGGATTCGAGATAGGACCCCACCGCGATGCCGCGCAGCCGGCCGCGCTGGCGGCTCTGCCTTTTTCGTTTGGCGAAGCCGGCATGGTCGGACAATTCCAGCGCCTTGCCGAGCACGCCGGCGAAGTCGCCGCTGTCATAGGTGACCCCGGAGGCGGCCCTGAACGGCATCTGCGACGATTTGACGAAGTTGCGCCGGCGCAGCGCCAGCCGGTCGATCCCCAATTCGCGCGCGGCGCGATCGATCAGGCGCTCCATGAAATAATTGGCTTCGGGGCGTCCGGCGCCGCGATAGGCGCCCATCAGCGTGGTGTTGGTGAGCACGCATTTGATGTCCACCGCCAGCAGCGGCGTGGCGTAAACGCTGGCGATGTTCTTGGCAATGTTGGCCGACAGCGGGTTCGGCGACACGTTGGAAATATAGGCGCCGAGATTGCCGTAGCCGCCGATACGGAGCGCGAGAAATTTGCCGTTGCGGTCCAGCGCCAGTTCGGCGTGGATCTGCTGCGCGCGACCCTGGCTGTCCGACAGAAAGCTGCCGGAACGCTCGTCGGTCCATTTTACCGGGCGGCCGAGCGATCTGGCCGCATGCAGGATGCAGACATATTCGGGGTAGTGGATGTTCTTCATGCCGAACGACCCGCCGACATTGCCGGTGAGCAGCCGAACCCGGTCGCGGGGCACCCTCAGGAGTTGCGCCAGCGCCGCGCCGTTGCCGGCCACCCCCTGGGTCGGCGCCCGGATGGTATAGCGACTGGCCTGATCGTCCCACGAGGCGAGCGCGGCGCGCGGCTCCATCGCGACCACGGCGACGCGGGTATTTTCGATGTCGAGCCGGGTGACATGGTCGGCGGCCGCGAACGCGGCATCCACCGCGGCACTGTCGCCGTAATGGAAGTCGAGCGCGACGTTGCCGGGAATATGCGCATACAGCAGCGGAGCGCCGGGCCTGGCGGCGGCGGCCGCCCCGGTGACGGCCGGCAAAGGCTCGATGTCGAGCACGACCGCCTCCGCCGCGTCGCGCGCCTGTGCCACGGAATCGGCCACCACGAATGCCACGGGATCGCCGACAAAGCGCACCTTGTCGGTCGCCAGCGCCGGACGACTGGTCTGCAGCAGCGGCGAGCCATCGCGGTTCTTCAGCGGCATGCCGCAGGTAAAGGGCGCGTAGGCGTCGGCGAGATCCGCGCCGGTCCAGACTCCGCGGACCCCCGGCATGGCGCGGGCGGCCGAGCTGTCGATAGCGCGGATGATGCCGTGGGCGTGGCTGCTGCGAACCATCCAGGCGTAAAGCTGTCCGGGCAGATTGAAGTCGTCGGTGTAGCTGCCCTTGCCGCGCAACAGCACGTCGTCTTCCTTGCGACGGACCGGCTGCCCGACCCGCGTGTCTTGCGCGGCCGCCGCCGGGTATTGCGGGGAGGTGTGATCCTGCATCGAGACTCTCAACGGCGCCGGATTTGCCAGCCTTCCGGGCCAGTCTCCTGATAACGCAGCGCCGCTGCAACGACAACGCCTGAATGGGCATGCGAGCCGCCCGCGCGTGGCGGGAGAACGCCACTTCCGGCGCGTCGCCGCTACACCGGCTGTTGCCGCCCGGCCTGCAAGGCTTGCCAGATCTTCAAGGGGGTAAGCGGCATATCGAGGTGGTTGATGTTGAATTCCCGCAGCGCGTGCACGACGGCATTGACCACCGCCGGCGGCGATCCGGTCGCGCCGGCCTCCCCGCAACCCTTGGCCCCCAGCGGGTTGGTCCGGGTCGGCGCATCCTCGTAAAGCGTGACGTTGATCGGAGGCAGGTTGTCGGCGCGCGGCAGGCAATAATCCATGAACGAGGCGGTCTTGAGCTGGCCGCCGGCGTCGTAGCAGGTGTCTTCGAACAACGCCTGGCCGATTCCCTGAACCACGCCGCCGATCACCTGGCCGCGCACGATCAGTGGATTGATGATGCGGCCGAAATCGTCCACCACCGTATAGTTGGCGATGCGCGCCACGCCGGTTGCGAGATCGATCTCGACCTCGCAGACGTGACAGCCGTTCGGATAATTGAAATCCTCGCGCTCGTAACGCGCGGTTTCGTCGAGCTGCAAATTCTCCCCGGGCGGCAATCGCGCGACATCGAACGACGCCCTGACCACATCAAGGAATGAAACCTTTCGGTCCGTGCCGGCGACCCGATATTCTCCGGGCCTGTAGTCGACATCGCGGGCATCGGCCTCGAGCAGATGCGCGGCGATCCGCTTGCCCTTTTCGACGATCATGCGCGACGCCAGCAGCACCGCGGTGCCGCCGATCTGCAGGGAACGCGAGCCGCCATGTCCGCCGCCCTCCGGGGTCGCATCGGTGTCGGCCTGGCGAAAGGCAATCCGGTCCGGCGCCATGCCGAACTCGGCTGCGGCGATCTGCGCGAAAGTGGTTTCGTGGCCCTGCCCGTTGGACTGGGTTCCCACCGACAGCACCGCGCTGCCATCCGGCGCGAAGGCGATCCTGGCCGCATCCGACGGCGGACCAAGCGTGGCCTCGAGGTAGTAGGCCACCCCGATGCCGCGGCGGGCGTTGCGTTTGGCGGCCTGCCTGGCGCGCTTTGCAAATCCGCCGACATCGGCAAGCTCGGTCGCGCGCCGCAGCACCGTGTCGAAATCGCCGACGTCGATGTCGCGGCCGAGCGCGGTTTGGTACGGCAGCTGATGGCGCTTGATCAGGTTCTTCTGGCGCAATTTGATCGGCGAAATCCCGGTCACCCGCGCGGCGACATCGATGGTGCGTTCCAGCAGATAGATCGCTTCGGGCCGGCCGGCGCCGCGATAGGCGTCGACCGGGACGGTGTTGGTGAAGGCCGCCCGCACCTCCATGGAAATCGCGGGAATCGCATAGGCCCCGCCGAGCACCGCGGCGGTCGGCAAGGTCGGAATCAGCGCGCCATTGGTCGAGAGATAGGCGCCGAGATTGGCGACGGTGTCGACGGCCAGCGCGACGAAGCGCCCGCTTCCGTCAAGGCCGAGACGGACGGTGGAGACGAGATCGCGGGCATGGGCGTCGGAAACGAAGGATTCACTGCGGTCGTTGATCCACTTGATGTTGCGGTGAAGCCGGTCGCAGGCAAACAACACCATCGCGTGTTCGGGCTGCAGCTGGTTCTTGCAGCCGAAACCGCCGCCGACATCGTCCGCCCTGCAGCGCAGCTTTTCCTTGGGCCAGCCGAACAGCTCGCAAAGCAATCCCTGGAAGCCGAACGGATTCTGGATGGAGCCTGAAAGCGTCAGCTGGCCGGTCTTGCCGTCGCGCCGGACCACGGCGCCGCGGGTTTCCATCGAGTTCGGCACCAGGCGGTTGTTGACGAGATCGAGCGTCACGACATGTGCGGCGGCGGCAAGTGCCTGCCGGGTTTTCTCCGCGTTTCCGACCCGCCAGATAAAACCGAGATTGTCGGCCCAGATGCCGGGGGCGCCAGGCTCCAGCGCCTGCCGCGCCTCGACGACACACCCGAGCGGGGTGTAATCGACCCGCAGCAGCTCGAGCGCGTCCTGCGCCTGTCGCGCGGTCTCCGCCACGACCATGGCGACGCACTCGCCGACATGGCGGACCCGCCCGACCGCCAGTCCCGGTCGCGGCGTCGATGCGATCGCCGAGCCGTCGGCCTGCTTGATCGACGGCCGCAACGGCAGTCCCGAAAAGCCGGCATTCTGCCAGTCCGCGCCGCTAAAGACCGCGACGACCCCCGGGGCGGCACGGGCGGCGGCCGTATCGATCAGGCCGATCTCGGCATGGGCGTGCACCGAGCGCAGAAAGGCCGCGTGAAGAAGGTTCGGTTCATCGGCATCGTCGACGTAGCGGCCGGTCCCGGTAATGAACCGCCGATCCTCCAGCCGCGGCATCGGCTGGCCGATTCCGAACCTGGCCAATCCGTTGTCCGGATCTTCGCTGTTCGCCGGCAATGCCGCATGCCTGGTTGCCATTCGATTTCCCGCAGCTCGAGACGCCGTCCGCGATCCAGCCGATCGATTGCAAGAAACCGATCTCCTGATCAATCCTTTGTCATTCCGGGATGCGGTTCAGCCGGCGGTGGCCGACTTGCAGGCCCGGAATCCATACTCCCGGCCGGGGTTATGGATTTCCGGACTTGCGCCAGAGCGCGCCCCGGAAAACGATACGAACTTCGGAAACGATATACTAGCCATCCACCGGCATGGCAGCCTTCAGACCGCCGACATCGGCGAGAAAGCCGGCGACCTCGATCGGGGTATTCGCCACCCGGACGCCCGCCTGCTCCAGCGCCGCGCGCTTGGCGGCGTATCCGCCGCGGCCGCCGGTCACGATCGCGCCGGCGTGTCCCATCTTCTTGTCGGGCGGCGAGGAGCGGCCGGCGATAAAGGACACCACGGGCTTGTTCATGCCGCGGGCAACTTCGGCGGCTTCCTCTTCCATCGACCCGCCGATCTCGCCGACCAGCACCACCGCCCTGGTGCGCTCGTCGCGATCCAGCGCCTCGAGCGCGTCGCGGGTGGTGGTGCCGATGATCGGATCGCCGCCGATGCCGATGAAGGCGGACTGCCCAAGACCCGCGCGGGTCAGGTTCAGGCACATCAATGTTCCCAGGCTGCCGCTGCGCGAAATCACGCCGACCCGCCCGGGCATGAAGATATTGGGATTGTGGCCCGGCATGATGCCGACGAAACCTTCGCCCGGCGTGACGATGCCGGCGGTATTGGGACCGACGATGCGGCTTCTGGAGCCGCGGGCGCGCGCGAAGATCTCCAGCACGTCATGCCCCGGAATGTGTTCGGTCAGCACCACGATGGTGCCGATCCCGGCATCGATCGCGTCGATGATGGCATCCTTGGCCATGGCCGGAGGGATGAAGATCACCGAAATGTCGCAAGGCGTCTGCCGCGTGGCTTCCACCGCGGAGCCGAACAGGGGAACACCGATATGGCTGTCGCCGGCCCGCTTGGGATTGACGCCGGCCGCGACATCGGTGCCGCATTCCATCATCTTGGCGGCCCAGAACGAGCCCTGCTTGCCGGTAATGCCCTGGACCAGAACTTTCTGGCCGCGCCGATAGATCATTGTGCCGCCTCGACCGCCGCTTTCACGGCGTCTTCCATGAGATCAAAGGGTTCGATGCCAAGCCGGTCGCGCACCAGCCTGACGGCTTCGTCCTCGCCGGTGCCGTGGATGGAAAAGAACGCCGGGATTTTCGGTTTCAGCTTCTCCCAGGCGCGCACCACGCCGTCGGCCATCACGTCGGTTCGGGCGAACGCGCCGCAGAAGTTGACCACCAGGCTCTTGACGCCCGGATTCGACAGCACGAGGTCGAGCGCCAGTTCGGCCTTGGTGTAGGCCTCGCCGCCGATTTCGAGGAAGTTCGCCGGCCGACCGCCGAAATGATCGATCACGTCCATCGTCGTCATGGTCAGGCCGGCGCCGTTGGCCAGCACGCCGACATTGCCGTCGAGCTGGATGAAGCGAAGTCCGTGGGCTGCGCCGCGCTCCTCCAGCACCGTCATCTTCGGCGGCGAGGCGAAGCTGGCGAGCTCGGGCTGCCGCGCCGTCGAGGCGTCGTCCAGAACGAACTTGCAGTCCAGCGCGACCACCGCGCCGCCGCGCAGGATCGCGAGCGGATTGACCTCGACCAGTTCGGCGTCGGTGTTGTCGAATGCCCGGTAGAGCCTGACCAGCACGTCGCCGACGGCGTCCGCCGCCGTGCCCAGCTGCAGGCCATCGAGCAGCGCCGCGGCATCCGCCGCGGCAAAACCGCGCCCGATATCGACGATGTGCCGGCGGATGGCATCGGGCTTCTGCGCGGCGACTTCCTCGATGTCCATTCCGCCTTCGGTCGAGAACAATACCAGCGGGCTGCGGCTGGCGACGTCGACCAGGACCGCGGCATAAAGTTCGCGTTCGATCGGGCAGCGTTGCTCGATCAATACCCGCTCGACACGGCTGCCGCCGATCGTCATGCCGAGGATGGCGCGCGCGGCGGCCGCACCGTCCTCGGCACTGTCCGCCATCCGGATGCCGCCGGATTTGCCGCGCTTGCCGGCCGGCACCTGCGCCTTGACCACGGAGGGCCCGATCCTGGCGACGGCGGCAGACGCCTGTTCCGGCGTGGTGCAGACCGTGCCGTTCGGAATCGATATCCCGGCGGGCTGCAGCACATGGTGTTTGGCGGCGTATTCCTCGAGGTTCATGGCGATGCTGTCCTAGCGTCCGTAGCGCGCCCAATGCGGGCCGAACAGTTCCTCTTCGGACGGCCTGTCCTCCGGGATCGGCACCACGAGATGGGTGATGTTGAGAAAGTGCTTGTAGTTCAGGTTTTCCGAGATGCTGTTCTTCTGCCAGGAGCCGCATCCCATGGTCAGGGTGAATTCCAGCCCGCTGTCGAAACCGCCGCCATTGCCGAAGGTATGGGCGAAATTCACCAGCACCCGCACCACCGGCAGGTCCTCGGCGAGCTGGCGCGCCCGCGCCATGTCGCTGGTGTGCAGACCCATGGAATGGCCGAGCCCCTGGAAATTCAGGATTTTGCGCACGGTTTCGGTCGCGGCCTTGAAATCGCTCGCCCGGTAGACCGTCAGCACCAGCGCCAGTTTCTCGCCCGACAAGGGAAACGCCTTGCCGATCCCGGTCTCCTCCACCAGCAGGAATTTCGCGGCCGCCGCCGCCGCGGGCAGCCCGAAGCTTTCCGCCAGCACCGGCATGTCGCGCGCGATCAGATGGCGGTTGAGCTTGCCGCCTTTCCACAATTCGCCGACCAGCCGCGTCTTCTGCGCGCCATCGACCAGGTAGCCGCCGGCCTTCTCGAGGGCCTCGATCGCCGCATCGTAGACCCGGTCGACGATGACGACGGCATTTTCCGACGAGCACGAGGTGGCGTTGTCGAATGTCTTGGAGGCGCAGATCTTCTGCGCCGCCGCTGCAAGATCGGCCGTCTCGTCGATGATCACGGGAACATTGCCGGCGCCGACGCCGATCGCCGGCGTGCCGCTGCGATAGGCGCGCCGGACATTGTCCTGCGAGCCGGTCACCACCACCAGGTCGACCGCCTCCATGATCGCCTGGGTGGTGTCCTTGGTCACCGGCGCGGGAAGAATCTGCACCAGATCGCGGGGCAGGCCGATCCGGTCGAGCGCGTCGCGCATATACTGCACCGCCAGCGCGGTGGTCCGGTAGCCCAGCGGCGACGGCGCGATGATCACCGCATTGCGGCCCTTGATCGCCATCATCGCCTTGTTGACCGGGGTGGCACCCGGATTTGTCGACGGCGTGATGGCTCCGACCACGCCGATCGGCTTGGCGAACTTGACGATGCCACGCTTGTCGTCGCGCTCGATTTCGCCGACCGATTTGGCGCGCAGCAGATCGCGCAGCGTGCCGAAGGTCTTGCGCTGCTTCTTGATGATCTTGTCGGGCACGTTGCCGAGGCCGGTGTCCTCGACCGCGAGCTCGGCGAGTTCGCGGGCATGCTCCGGCTTGTAGAGCGACCACGCCACCGCGCGCACCGCCTCGTCGACCCGCGCCTGGCCGGCCTCGGCAAACTCCGACTGCGCGATCCGCGCGCGCCGCACCAGATCGGCGGCGATCTGCTCCGCGTCGGACAATCGATCCGGCATTTCAACAACGGCGCTCATGACTTTCTCCTTCTCAAGATTGTTGCATCCTGGCCCGGCTGGCGGTCCATCAGGTGGTGCGCAGGACCGGGGCAAAATCGTCGCGCACATCGACGAAGCGCTCGCCGGGCCTGCAGCGCAGCGCCAGCAGGGCGCCGACCAGGAGCACCGCAAGCGAGCCGATGAAGGGCACGTCCCATCGTCCGGTCAGATCGATCGCATAGCCGAAGACCACCGGCGATATGATGCCGGCCACGCCGAAACCGAAGTTCATGAAGCCGCTCGCACTGCCTGAATATTCCGGCGTGATGTCCATCGGGATCGCCCAGATCGGCGCCACGATCAGTTCGGCGAAAAAGAACGCCATGCTGAGGCAGATCGCCACCGTCAGCAGATCATGGATGAAGACGATCGGCAACATGAAGCAGAAGGATCCGAGAAAGCCGATCACGATCACCGAGATCCTGGCCTTGCCGACATCGCCGGTCTTCCTCAGGATACGGTCGCTGAGGATTCCCCCGGTGGTATCGCCGACCACGCCGGCGAAGAACACCCCGGCGGCAAACAGCGCCGATCGCTTCAGGTCGAGCTTGAACTCGTGCAGGAAGAATGACGGCAGCCAGTTGAGGTAGAGCCACAGGATCCAGCCGTAACAGAAGTCCGTCAATGTCACCGGCATGATGCGCTTCAACAGCGGACCCCAGGGCACCTGCTTGCGCGTGGCCGCGACCGCCGACGGCGGCAGATCCTGCAGATCCTCGGGCGTGATGTCGGGATGCAGGCGCGGATCGTCGCGGAAGTAGATCCACCACAACACGGCCCAGGCCAGACTGAGAACGCCCAATACATAGAACGAGGCCCGCCAGGAGAACGCGACAATGATCGCGGCGATCAAGGGCGGCGTGGCCGCGTTTCCGAGCCGCGCGAAGGCGTGGGTGATGCCTTGCGCATAGGCGCGCTGGTCCGGCCGCATCCAGTTCGACAGCGCGCGGGTGGCGGTCGGAAAAGCCGGCCCTTCGCCGATGCCCAGCGCAAGCCTTGCCATGAACAGCGTCGCCAGTCCGCCGACCATGCCGGTCCACGCCGTCGATGCCGCCACCAGCACCGCGCAAAGGAACAGCGTCAGGCGCGGTCCCATGCGGTCGCCCAGCCATCCGCCGGCGATCTGGAAAAAGGCATAGGGATAGGCGAAGGCCGAAAATGCGATGCCGAGCTGCGTGGCGGTAAGGCCGAGATCCTTCTGCATCACCGGCGCCGCGGTCGAAATATTGACTCGGTCGACGTATAAAATAAGGTACATCAGACAGATCGTGAACAGGACGAGGCGACTGGCCTGGTTCCTCATGACCCTCATGTTTCCCTCCCGGTATTTTTTGTTCGACTTCCTTTGCCGGCCCGAATCCGATGATCTGGTTCGACTGGCATGGCTATCGTTTGGCCAATGCTACAAGGTGCCCCGGCCGCGACAAAATCGATAGTCTGCATCGCCACCATTCACGGAATTCATCATTGAGCCCGGATCTCGACATCGCGTTGCTCAGGACCTTCGTCGCGATCGTCGACACCGGAGGACTGACATCCGCCGGCCGAAAGGTCGGACGCACCCAGCCGGCGATCACCCACCAGATCCGGCGGCTCGAGGACGCCATCGGCCGCACGCTGTTCGACGACAATCGCCGCAAGCTCAGCCTGACGCATGACGGGGAAGTGCTGCTCGAATTCGCCCGCGCGATGCTGCGGTTGAACGACGAGGCGCGCAGCCGCTTCGCCGCCCCCGACATCGCCGGCCATGTCACGGTGGGGACGCCGGATCTCTACGCGCCGTATATCCTGCCCGAGGTGCTGGAGAGCTTCTCCCGCTCCCACCCCAGCGTGGAGATCCAGTTGCGCTGCACCCGCAGCATCCATCTTCATGCGGCGCTGGAACGCGGCGAGATCGACATCGCGCTGATGACCAACCAGCCGGAATTCCGCCGCGGCGAACTGGTCCGCCGCGAACCGCTGGTGTGGGTCGCCGGCATCGGGGGCGGCCCGGAATTGCGCAAGCCGCTGCCGCTGGCGGTCCTGCCCCAGGGCAGCGTCTACCGGCATCATGCCCTCGAAGCGCTGGGCAGCGCCGGCCTGCAATGGTCGATCCGCTCGGTGTGCGACAGTATCGCCGGGCTGCAGGCCGCGGTGTTCGCCGGGCTTGCCGTTTCGGTGTTTCCGCGCTGCGCCATCGGGCCGAACATCCGGCGGCTCGGCGCGGACGACGGTCTGCCGCCGCTGCCGCCCGTCGAGCTGGTGATGCACCGCAAGAGCCAGGGCATTTCGGACGCCGCAGAGCAGCTTGCCCGCTACATCGCCCGTGAACTCGGCGACCCGCTTCACGCCGCGGCAACGGCGCCCTGAGGCGCCGTTGGATCCTATGGGACGCAATCGTTTGTCATTCCGGGCCCGCTGGTGCCGCGCATCGCGCGTGACCGGCGCCCCGGAATGACGATTGCTGAGGGCTCAGGCGGTCTTTTGCGGCCGCATGTCTTCGCGATTGATGCCGGCGACGACGACCGGCTTTTTCATGGCGTCGCGACGGAACGGCTCGCCGAGCTCCTGGTTGAGGATGACTTCGATGAAGGTGGTGATGCCCTTGCTCTGCTGCTCGCAGGAATGCCGCAGCGCCTCGGTCAGTTCGGCCTGGGTCCTGACGGTGACGCCCTTGAGGCCGCAGCCCTCGGCGACCTTGGCATAGCTCAGGTTGAGGTCGAGTTCGGTGCCGACGAAATTATTGTCGTACCAGAGAATCGAGTTCCGCTTCTCGGCACCCCATTGGTAATTGCGGAACACCACCATGGTGATGCCAGGCCATTCCTTGCGCCCGATCGAGCTCATCTCGTTCATCGAAATCCCGAACGCGCCGTCGCCGGAAAACCCGACGCAGGGCGTGTCCGGGTTGCCGATCTTGGCGCCGATGATCGACGGAAAACCGTACCCGCAGGGACCGAACAGGCCCGGCGCGAGATATTTGCGGCCCTTCTCGAACACCGGATAGGCATTTCCGATCGCGCAATTGTTGCCGATGTCGCTGGAGATGATGGCGTCGCGCGGCAGGCCGGCCTGAATCGCCCGCCACGCCTGGCGCGGCGACATCAGCTCCTTGTCGCGCTTGCGCGCATCCTCGTTCCACGTCGTTCCCGGATCATCGTCTTCGTGGTCCATGCTGGAGAGCGCCTGCAGCCATTTGGATTTGGTCGAGTGGATCTGGGCCTTGCGATCTTCGCGGCCGGCGTCGCCGGCAGCCGGTGCCAGGCGGGCCAGGATCGCCTCGGCGACCAGTCTGGCGTCGCCGCAGATGCCGACGGTGACCGGCTTGGTGAGGCCGATGCGGTCGGCGTTGATGTCGACCTGGATGATCTTCGCCGTCTTCGGCCAGTAGTCGATGCCGTAGCCCGGCAGCGTCGAGAAGGGATTGAGCCGGGTTCCCAGCGCCAGGACGACGTCGGCTTTCGCGACCAGTTCCATCGCCGCCTTCGAGCCGTTGTAGCCCAGCGGACCGACGGCCAGCCGGTGACTTCCCGGAAAACTGTCATTGTGCTGATAGTTGTTGCAGACCGGCGCATCGAGCCTTTCGGCCAGGGCCGCACAGGCCGGGATGGCGTTTCCGAGCACGACGCCGGCGCCTGACAGGATCACCGGGAATTTCGCTTCCGACAGCAATCTCGCCGCCTCGGTGACGGCGGCATCGCCGCCGGCCGGGCGTTCAAATTCGACGATGGCCGGCAGGCTGATGTCGATGACCTGGGTCCAGAAGTCGCGCGGAATATTGATCTGCGCCGGCCCGGAAAGCCGCTTGGCTTTCTGGATGACGCGATTGAGCACTTCGGCGACCCGCGAGGCGTCGCGCACTTCTTCCTGATAGCAGACCATGTCGCGGAACAGCGCCATCTGCTCCACTTCCTGGAAGCCGCCCTGGCCGATGGTCTTGTTCGCGGCCTGCGGCGTCACCAGCAGCATCGGGGTGTGATTCCAGTAGGCGGTTTTGACCGGCGTGACGAAGCCGGTAATGCCGGGACCGTTCTGGGCGATGGCCATCGCCATCTTGCCGGTCGAGCGCGTGTAGCCGTCGCAGATCAGGCCGCCATTGCTCTCATGGGCGACGTCCCAGAACGTGATGCCGGCCTTGGGAAACAGATCGGAGATCGGCATGAAGGCCGAGCCGATGATGCCGAACGCATGCTCGATGCCGTGCATCTGCAGGACCTTAACGAAGGCTTCCTCGGTGGTCATTTTCATGGCGCGCGCGCTCCTCGGAATGGCGTTGCAGGGGGTGACCCTTCTGGCCGAGATCCATGGCACGGCGGCCCGCGTCTCGCAACAAATATCTCATTTTTTCACTTTTTTCGTTTCATATTCCGGAATATTTGCTAGTCAGCATGCATGAATGATCTTCTCGGCGCA
>Ga0302157_10004273_pt1 | contig 15605 bp, 15 predicted proteins | sample I_Bog_N3_3_FD_193502 | JGI IMG/M metagenome (GOLD analysis project Ga0302157, IMG submission 193502) | Peat permafrost microbial communities from Stordalen Mire near Abisko, Sweden - I_Bog_N3_3 | ecosystem: Environmental > Terrestrial > Soil > Wetlands > Peat | place: Sweden: Abisko, Stordalen...
GAAGATTTTTACGCGGGGCGCAAAATCAATGGTGGGGTTGGCGCGGATCTCGTTGTAGCGCGCGATCGTCTCGAGGATGTTGAGCAACTGGCGCTTGTATTCGTGAATGCGCTTGATTTGCACGTCGAACAGCGCGTCGGGATCGATGCGTTGGTTGAGCGTGTCGGCGACGACCTGCGACAGCGCGACCTTGTTGGCGCGGCGCGCCAGCGTGAACTGCTCCTGCAGCGAGGAATCCTCGGCGTGTGCGGCCAAGCCCTTGAGAACGTCGGAGTCGAACAGCGCCTTGTCGCCGACAACCGCCCGGATGATCGCGGTGAGCCGGGGATTGCACTCCATCAACCAGCGGCGGAAGGTGATGCCGTTGGTCTTGTTGACGATGCGCCCGGGATAGAGCTCGTTGAGGTCGTGGAACACCGTTTCCCGCATCAGATTGGTGTGCAGTCCCGACACGCCGTTGATCTTGTGCGAGCCGATGAAGGCGAGCGAACCCATGCGCACGCGCCGCCCGCCATGTTCGTCGATCAGCGAAATCGAGGCGAGGGGGCCGTCGGTGATTCCGGCCTTGCGCGCCGCCTCGATATGCGCGGCGTTGATGAGATAGATGATCTGCATGTGGCGCGGCAGCAGGCGCTCCATCAGCGCCACCGGCCAACTCTCCAGCGCTTCCGGCAACAACGTATGGTTGGTGTAGGAGAACACGGACTTGGTGATGTCCCAGGCTTCCTCCCAATCGAGCCGGTTCATGTCGACGAGGATGCGCATCAACTCGGCGATGGCGATGGACGGGTGGGTGTCGTTGAGCTGCACCGACACATGCTGGCCGAGCGTGCGAATGTCGCGGTGCTGGCGCACATGGCGGCGCACGAGATCGAGCAGCGAGGCGGAAGCGAAGAAATATTCCTGACGAAGTCGCAACTCCTGGCCCGCCGGCGTGGCGTCGCTGGGGTAGAGCACTTTTGAAATCGCCTCGGCGCGCACCGTATCGGCGAGCGCGCCGACATAGTCGCCCGCGTTGAACACGTCGAGCTTGAGCGGATCGGGCGCGCGCGCCGACCAAAGGCGCAGCGTATTGACGTGCCGGCCCTGCCAGCCAGCTATCGGCGTGTCGAAAGCGACCGCTTCGACCGTTTCGCCCGGCAGCCAGATATGGCGGGTCCTTTCTTCGTCGGCAGGCGCCGCCTCGACGTAGCCGCCGAAGCCGATGGGGTAGCTGACCTCGGGGCGTTCGAATTCCCACGGGTTGCCGTGGTTCAGCCAATCCTCGGGCGCTTCGTGCTGCCAGCCGCTGCGAATGATCTGACGGAACAGGCCGTTGTCGTAGCGGATGCCATAGCCGTGCGCGGCGATGGAGAGCGTCGCCATGCTGTCCATGAAACAGGCCGCCAACCGGCCGAGACCGCCGTTGCCGAGCGCGGCGTCGGATTCGATGCGCCGCAAGGCGCCGAGATCCTGGCCGAGGCTGGCGAGCGCGGCGCTCATCGGTTCGACGATGCCGATATTGGTCATCGCGTCGAACAGCAGCCGTCCGATGAGGAATTCGAGCGAGAGGTAATAGACGCGTTTGGGCGCCTCGCGGTAGGTGCGGTTGGTCGAATGGTGCCACTGCTCGACGACGATGTCGCGAGTCGCATGGGCGACGGCGAGAAACCAGTCGCGCTGACTGGCGGCGACGGCGTCCTTGCCGACCGTATAGGTTAGCTTCGAGAGCACCAGGGCTTTCAACTCTTCGGCAGTCCGCGGCCTAGCTACGGCCTCGCCCGCCATCGAGTTGGCGTCCGAGTTCAACTGATCCATCGCGTCTTTTCCCTTGCCAGCAATCATCCCACAGCGGACGGCCAAGGGTCGAGCTTAGTAGCGCGGGTTGCCAATCGCCACAAATCTTTCTACCTCCTGGACGTCAGGTTTTTCGATGTATCGTTTCGGGACATTAGGGAAGAGCGGCGATGAAAATAGGCGGAAAGTCGTATCGCACATTGTGGCCGACGCCGCAGGGCGATGCGATCGAGGTGATCGACCAGACGCTGTTGCCGCATCGATTCGCGACTCGGCGCCTCGCCGATCTCGACTCGACGATCCGCGCTATAAAGACGATGGTGGTGCGCGGCGCGCCGCTGATCGGCGCGACAGCGGCCTACGGCTTCGCCATGGCCCTGCGGGCCGATCCGAGCGACGCGGCGCTCGGCGACGCTTTCGAACGGCTATTGGCGAGCCGGCCGACGGCGGTCAATTTGCGCTTTGCCCTCGAGGCGACGCGCGATCTCGTGGCGCCGCTGCCTCCGTCGCAACGCGCAGCCGCAGCCTGGCGCCAAGCGGAGGCCTTGGCCGACGAGGACGTCGACCTGTGCAAGCGGATCGGCGAGGCCGGTTTCGAACGTATCGAAGCGGCCTATCGCCGTACCGGGCGAACGGTGAATGTGCTCACCCATTGCAACGCCGGGTGGCTGGCGACCGTCGACTGGGGGACGGCGACGGCGCCGATCTATCTCGCCCATGACCGCGGCGTGCCGGTGCATGTCTGGGTCGACGAGACGCGCCCGCGCAATCAAGGCGCGGCTCTCACCGCCTTCGAACTGGGCGAACATGGCGTGCCGCATACGCTGATCGCCGACAATGCAGGCGGCCATCTCATGCAGCATGGGCGCGTCGATCTCTGCATCGTCGGCGCCGACCGCGTCACCGCGCGCGGCGACGCCGCCAATAAGATCGGCACCTATTTGAAGGCGCTCGCGGCGCGCGCCAACGGCGTGCCGTTCTATGTCGCCGCGCCCTATACGACGATCGATTGGCGCATCGACGACGGAGTCAGGGACATCGAGATCGAGGAACGCGACGGTGCGGAAGTCACGCATATCCAGGGCCGACTCAGCAATGGGGAACTGGCGCTCGTCGAGATCGGCCCGAGCGGCGTGACGGCCGCCAATCCCGCCTTCGATGTGACTCCCGCCGAATTGATCGACGGTTTGTTCACCGATCGCGGCTTCTGCAAGGCCGACAAAGCCTCAATGGCGGCGCTATTCGGGCGTTGATCGCTCGCGCGTTGATCCAGCTCAAACTCACCGCGCGCTCGCCTGGGCAGCATCGCTGCCGCTGCGCCCAGCGTTATGGCGCGGGGGCGACGTTTTCGGTTGGGGACATAGTATTTTGACGCATACCTCCGAAAATGCGGAGACGATCGTCGAGCCGCGCGCCCGTCACAGCGGCATGACGACGCTTTCACTGGGCGCGCTCGGAGTCGTCTACGGCGACATCGGCACTTCGCCGCTCTATGCGATCGACCAGATTTTCTTCGGCCCGGCCGGCGTCGCGCCGACGCCCGATCACGTAATCGGCGCCATTTCGCTGGCGATCTGGACGATCACGCTGATCGTCGCGATCAAATATGCGGCGCTGGTGCTGCGCGCGCAGAACGAGGGCGAGGGCGGCGTTTTCGCCTTGTATGGCCTGCTCCATCCTTACCGGGACCACGGCTATCGTCCCTTCCTGTGGGCGCTGATGCTGGGCGCCGGGCTCATCTTCGGCGACGGCATGATCACGCCGGCCATCTCCGTTGTGTCCGCGGTGGAAGGACTCAACGTCGCCACGCCCGCGCTTGCCAGCTATATCATTCCGATCACGCTGGCGCTGCTGACGCTGCTGTTCGCCATCCAATTCAAGGGTACGACCAAAATCGGCAGGGCGTTCGGGCCGTTGATGGTTGTGTGGTTCGTCGCCATCGCGGCCTTGGGGCTCGTGGCCATCGTCCGGCAGCCCGCCATTCTCGTCGCTTTCAATCCCTGGTATGGACTGGCCTTCCTGTTCCATGCGGGATGGCGCGAGGCGCTGATGATCCTGGCGGCGATGATGCTGGTCGTCACCGGGGGCGAGGCGATGTACGCCGATCTCGGCCATTTCGGCGCGCGGCCGATCCGCATCAGTTGGTTTGCCGTAGTGTTCCCGGCGCTGCTTCTCAATTATCTCGGGCAGGGCGCCTTTCTGCTGTCGGGCGCGCCGGTCGCCGCGGGCAATCTGTTCTATTCGCTGGCGCCCGCGCAATTCGTGCTGCCGATGGTGGTTCTGGCGACGGCGGCGACCATCGTCGCTTCGCAGGCGCTCATTTCCGGCGCCTTTTCGCTCGCCTCTCAGGCGATCGGCCTCGGCCTGTTCCCGCGCCTGGACATCCGCCACACCCATCTGCTGCACGCCGGGCAGATCTACATGCCCTTCATCAACTGGCTGCTCTACGTCGGCTGCGTTGCGCTGGTCGTCGGCTTCGGCTCGGCCTCGGCGCTGGCCGCCGCCTATGGTCTGGCGGTCGCGGGCGTGATGGTGATCACCTCAGTTGCGATGTTCGTCATCGCCCGACGCAAATGGCGCTGGAGCCGGCCGGTCACGTGGTTCGTCTGGGGCGGTCTGACGATCGTGAATGGCGGTTTCCTCGTCGCCTCGTCGGTCAAATTCATGGAGGGCGGCTTCGTTCCGGTCGGCGTCAGCGTCGTCGCCTTTCTGGTCATGGCGACGTGGAAATGGGGGCGCAAGGCGACGTTTGCCGCCTATGCCCGTCATTCGTCGATGACGATGGAAGACGTCGTGGAACTGCACCGTTCCAGTCGCATCTACATGGAGCGCAACGCGCTGCTGATGTCGCCGCATCCGGTGAGATACCCGCAAGACCGGGCGCCGGCGCTGGTGAGCCTGTTCTACGAGCGTTTTGGGCTGCTGCCGCGCAACCTGCTGCTCGTCGAGGTCACGCACCCCAAAATTCCCTATGTGATGGGCAACCGTTACCATGTGACGGTTTTCGACCGTCACCCTGCGCGCGGCAGCGTGATCGGCGTCGAACTGCGCTTCGGCTTCATGGAAGAGCCGAATGTCGAGAAGCGACTCTCCGATCTCGCGCGTCACAAACAGATCGATCTGCCCGCCGACCATGCGAAATGGGGCGTGCATGTGAGCCACGAGAATCTGCTGCAGGAGCGGGGCGCGGCGCCGTGGCGGCGCCTGCGCTTCCTGCTGTTCCAAATGCTGCGCCTCGTCTCGCGCCCGACCTATTACGCCTATGGACTGGGCGACGAAGTGCGACTGACGGCGGAAATCCTGCCGGTCGAAGTGCGCTAGTAGGCTGTTCTAAAATCATATTCTTATCCAGGAAGTCTGCAACTTCTCGGGAATATGCGCTGATCTCAGGCCCGCTTGCCGATCCGGATCATCGTGAACAGGCGCAGCGGCTGAACTTCGCGCCGCTCCAGCCAGAACGCGTCGGGACGCTCGGCGACCCAGTCGCCGATCGTGGCGAACGGGAAGGCGGGATGCCAGCCGAGCCAGCCGGCCTTGCGTTCGAACCACGCCTCGAAGCGGGCGCGCAGGCCCGTCTCGCCGTAAAAATGATTGACGATGACGAGTTCGCCGCCGGGCCGCAGCACATTCCACACGGAATCCAAAACCTGCGTCGGATGCGGCACCACGCTCATCACGAACGGGGCGACCACGCAATCGAAGCTCTGCGGCTGAAACGTCATCGCGCCGGCGTCCATCACGACCAGCGATTTGACGTTGAGCAGGTTGCGGCGACGCACGCGCTGGCGGGCGACCTCGAGCATAGGCGCGCTGATGTCGATTCCCGTCACCAGCGCATGGCCGGGGAGCAGGTCGAGTTCCAGGCCGGTGCCGACGCCTACGACCAGCAACTCGCCGTTGGGCGGCGTCGCCTCTCCCGCCGCGCGTGCCGAAGCGAGACGCCCGAGATGGAAGGGCAGGTCGAAAATCAGATCGTAAACCGGCGCCCAGCGACTGTAGGCGGCTTCCATTCGCGCCTGTTCGTCATGATGCGCATGCGTCGCGTCGTTGCGCGTCATGTCCCCCGCTCCTGTGTCATCCCCAGCACGCCCCCCCGAGCGTGTGGGTCCTTTACGCGCTGCGGCGCCATATTTCAATCTCGGCTTCGCACTGTCGCGGTTCCCCATTCGCTTTGCCGGTATGGCCGAAGAACGAAATTAGATCCCGGTCAGGCGCTCGCGGCGCGACTTCCGCGTCGGGCGAAAGCCTTCAACCCGAACTGCGCGCGCTCACCCCGTTTTCCCCGCCGCCTTCAACGCATCCTCGAGCCGCATCGCCGCCGAGCCCGGTTTCAGCGGCTTCGGTTGGCTCTCGCTCGGCGCCCAGCCGCTGATCCATAGCGTCTCGAAAGTCGCGCGCACCCGGCCGTCAGGGTCGGAATATCGCTCGCAATAAATTTCGGCGCCGCGTGTAAAAACCTTAGCGGAAAGCGGCTTTCGGCTGCGGTCGTGAAGCGCGTTGGTCGCGCCGAGTGCCCGCAAATCGCGCATCAGCGCGAACATGTCGGCGTAGCGCACGACGACGCGGTCGGCATCGACGACGGGCAGGGCGAAGCCGGCGCGTTGCAACAGGCCGCCCAGCGCGCGCAGGTCTGCGAACGGGGCGACGCGCGGCGAGGCGCCGCCGGTCAGTTCGCTCTCGGCGGCGGTGAGCGCGTAGCGTAACTCGACCAGCGTGTCGCCGCCGGCCAGCGCGGCGATGAGCAAGCCGTCGGGTTTGAGCGCGAGCCGCATCTGGATCAGCGCGCCGACGAGGTCGTTGACCCCGTGCAGCGCATAGAGCGACGTCAACAGCTCGAAATTCTCGGGTCCCAGCGGCAGCCGCTCGATATCGCCGACGCTGGCGCCGCCCTCGCCGAGCGCCGCGCTGGCCGCGGTCGGGGCGAGGCGCAGGGTCGCTTCGGCGCCGGGGCGACGTCGCAGCGCCTCAAAGCCGTGCGGTCCGGGGGAACCGACGTCGGCGGCGCGTGGAAATTCGCGGCGCACCAGGGCCAGCCGGTCGGCGAGCTCCTCCGCGGCGCGGCGCAGCAGGAAGTCGGCGCCGGCGACAGGGCGCGCCAAAGCGCGGTCGAGGCGGCGAGCCATGAGGCTGCGGTCGAACAATTTGGGAGGGGACGCCATCGCCGCGTTTATGCCGCGGACCGCGCGCTCGCGCCAGAGGGGGTTTTGCGCTATTGTCCCGGCGATGTCGTCCGCTTTCGAAGACGAGGATTTTCCGCGGCCGCCGACGCCGTTCGGCGAACGGCTACGCGCGATGTTCGCTGGCGCGGCGAGGACCGTCGTCGACATCGTATATCCCCCGACGTGCCTCTCCTGTCGCGGCGCGACGGCGGAAGTCGACGCTCTGTGTCCGAGATGCTGGAGCCAGATGGGGTTCATAACCGCGCCGCTGTGCGACCGGCTCGGCACGCCGTTCGAGCACGACATCGGCGAGCAGCGATTGTCGCGCCAAGCGGTCGACGACCCCCCGGTGTTCCGTCGCGCCCGCGCGGTGGCGCGGTTTGAGGACGGCCCGGCGCGAAAACTGGTGCATCGGCTCAAATACTCGGATCGCGGCGAGTTGGCGCGGCCGATGGGCGCCTGGATGGCGCGCGCCGGCGCCGAATTGCTCGCCGATTGCGACGTCGTCGCGCCGATGCCGCTGCACCGCACGCGGCTGTGGAAGCGCCGCTTCAATCAGGCCGCCGCGCTCGCCCGCGCCGTCGCCGAGCGCTCGGGCAAAGCTCTCGAGCCGACGCTGCTGGAGCGCGTGAAGGCGACGCGCAGCCAGATCGGCCTCACCCGCGTGCAGCGCGCCGAGAACATGCAGGGGGCGTTTCGCGCTCATCCGCGGGCGGAGCTGCGTGGCCGCCGCGTGCTGCTGGTCGACGACGTGCTGACCTCGGGCGCGACCGCCAACGCCGCCTCGCGCGCGCTGCTCAAGGGCGGTGCGGCGGCCGTCGACGTGCTGGTGTTCGCTCGGGTTGTGGCGAGGCCTCGCGATCCCATATAAGGTTCGGATTGCCAAGGAGATCTGTGCGTGCCGCCTGTCGTCATCTACACCAAATCGAGTTGCCCTTATTGCCACGCCGCCAAGGACTTGCTGCGCAGTAAGGGTGTGCTGTTCGAGGAGATCGGCGTTGACGGCGATCGCGCCGCGCAAGCGGCTATGGCGGCGAAAGCCGGCGGTCGTTCGACGGTGCCGCAGATTTTCATCGGTGACGACCACGTCGGCGGCTGCGACGATCTCTATGAACTCGACGACCGCGGCGGCCTCGATCCCCTGCTGGCCGGAAAACCATGATCAAATACTCGCTCGTCTGCGAGCGCGGCCATGAATTCGAGAGCTGGTTCGCCGATAGCGAGGCGTTCGAAACGCAGGCGCGGCGCGGGCTGGTGCTCTGCCCGGACTGCGACAGCCGGCAAGTGCAGAAGGCAATGATGGCGCCGGCGGTGGTGGGCGCGCGCAAGAGCGACGAGACGCAGGAGCGCCCGGTTGTCCTGCTCGACGACAAGCAGCGCGAATTGCGCGCTGCGATCCTCGAATTGCGCCAGAAGATCGAGGCCAACACCGACGACGTCGGCTCGGCGTTCCCGGAGGTCGCTCGCGCCATTCACGCCGGCGACGAACCCGAACGCGCCATCCGCGGTCGCGCGACCGTGGCCGAAGCCAAGGCGCTGCTGGAAGAGGGCGTCAACCTGGCGCCGCTGCCGATTCTGCCCGACGAGGCGAATTGAGGAGCGTCGGCCTCCAGGCCGACGGCTTTCGGCGCGCCGTCGTTACGTCGGGCTGGAGCCCGACGCTCCTTCACTTGTCTACCCTGAACTCCGTCGCCTCCATCACGGCCGTTCCCACCGGGGTGCGGATCGAGGCGCGGAACGGGACGAGCGCATGGAGGGCGCCGATGGGCGCCAGCCACACCTCCATGTCCTTGTTCTCAGTCCAGAACTTGGTGTTGGCGCGTTCGCGGCGGAAGCCCGCCAGCGGGGTATAGCGCATCGCGCAGATGGCGACCGGCCCGGAATAGCCCTTGGCCTTCACCTTGCGCTCGCCGACGTAGCTGAGCGCGACGTCGAACCGCGTGGCGCCGTCGAACACCGGCAGCGTGCGCTCGCAGGCGGCGGCGGCGTCCACATCGGGGCCGACGGCCGCCGGCATCAGCAGCGCGCCGACCGGGTCCACTACGCCCTGCTCGTCCTTGGGGGTGACCGGAACCACATCGGGCTTCATTTCGAAAGCCGGGGTGATATCGACCGCTTGAACCGCGTTGCTCTGCAGCGCCATACGGATCGTGCGGGTCATCTCCTTGGTGCTCGAGGTCGTGGCGTAGGTGGACGGCGACACGCGGCCGGCGGCGAGGACGCCGGAGGCGGTGGAAGAGGTGCGCCAATCCGCGACCAGCGCGGCTACGCCGGAGAGCCGCGCGTGGACCTCCATCGTATATTTCTCGCCGGAGAAGGTCGCGGTGATGTCGGCGACGCCGACGGGCACGCCGATGAGAGAAATGGTGTAATCGGCGTGCAGCGATTGCGCCTGCGCCGGGGCTGCGAACGCGGCCCAGACGGCGACGCCCCAATATCCCCAGCCTCTTGCGAGACCGTTCGCGCCCATTCTCGAATACTCCCGAATCGCTTCGCGACCTTATCTAGCAACAGCGCGTCCAAATTCCGACGCCGAGTTGTCCTCGCCGGAGAGCAAAAAAATCGCAGCGGCGCCGCTGTCAAGCCCTTGCGGGGCGGGCGAGGGCGGTCGTAACCTCTCGTTCATGGTCGAGACGGTCATCTCCATCCGCAATGCGCGCCCCGGCGACGAGGCCGGGATTGTCCATGTCCACGATGCGGCGTGGCGCGACGCCTATCTGGGGATCATCCCCGGGCGCGAGCTCGAGCGCATGATCCAGCGGCGCGGACCGAAGTGGTGGCGCCAGGCGATCCTCGGCGGCACGCGGCTGACGGTGCTCGATTTCGCCGGCCAGATCGCCGGCTATTCGAGCTACGGCCGCAATCGTATGCCCCAATTGGCCTATGCCGGCGAGGTTTTCGAACTCTATCTTGCGCCGGAATATCAGGGTATGGGGCTGGGACGGCGGATGTTCTCGGCCGCGCGCGACGATCTGGCCGCGCACGGCTATCGCTCCGTCGTCGTCTGGGCCCTGGCGGGCAACGACAGGGCGGTCGAGTTCTACGAGAAACTCGGCGGCACGGTGGTGCGCCGGGCGCCCGAGCGGTTCGGCGCGGAAATGCGCGAACGCGTGGCGTTCGGATTCGTTTGACCGGCCGTTCTCGGCCGGCGTTCCCTAGGAGTTTGGATTTTGAGACTCGACGCAATCTCGATCGGCCCCAACGCGCCCGATGAAGTCAATGTCGTAATCGAAGTGCCGATCGGCGGCGAACCGATCAAATACGAGATGGACAAGGCCAGCGGCGCCCTCGTCGTCGATCGGTTCCTCTATACATCGATGCGCTATCCCGGCAACTACGGCTTCATTCCGCACACGCTGTCGGACGACGGCGACCCCTGCGACGTCATCGTCGCCAACACTCGCGCCATCATTCCCGGCGCCATCATGTCCTGTCGCATCGTCGGCGTGCTGCACATGACGGACGAAAGCGGACAGGACGAGAAGCTGCTGGCGGTGCCCACCCCCAAGCTCACCCCGCGCTACGCTCACGTGAAGAACTACACCGATCTGCCCGATATTCTGCTCAAGCAGATCGAGCATTTCTTCAGCCACTACAAGGATCTCGAGCCGAACAAGTGGGTGAAGGTGGTCGGCTGGGGCGACGCCGAAGACGCCAGGAAGATCATTCTCGAAGGCGTCGAGCGCGCCAAGGCGGCGAAGTATTGAGGCGCAGGGGCGTCCCTGGCTAGGGAGCGGCAGTTGAAACGTTCGTTCATCGAGGCGCGCATCGAAAAGATGCTCGCCGCTTGCTCGGTTCATGGCGTCCGCTTGCCGCCGTTCGCGCTGTGGTCGGACGCGCAGTACCGCGACGACCGGAGCGCGGCGCGCTACATCGCCGAGCGCGGCCTGGGTTGGAGTATCGTCGAGTTCAGGCCCGGCGCGTTCGCGACCGACGGCCTGAGCGTGTTCACGCTGCGGATGGGCGATTGGCGCAGGCTCGGCAACGGCCGCGGCAGGCTCTACGCCGAAAAGGCGCTGTATGCCGAAGACGGCCAACGCACGCCCTGCCATTATCACATCGTCAAGACCGAGGACATCGTCAACCGCGGCGGCGCGCGGTTCGTCGTCGAATTCGTCAAGGTCGACCGTGCGGGCACGCCGACGAAGGAGCGTTTCCGCGTTCGCAAGGACGTGACGGTGCTCGATCTCGGCCCCGGCGATCAGGTGCGCCTGGAGCCCGGCGAAAGCCTAACGTTGGAGCCCTTCGTCGCCCATTCGTTCTGGGCCGAGGGCGGCGCGGTGCTGGCGGGCGAAGTGTCGCTCGCCAACGACGACCGCGCCGACAATTATTTCATCCCCCCGCTACCGCCCGCCGCCCGCATCGAGGAAGACAAGCCGCGGCGATATGTGACGGTGAGGGACCACGCGAAGCTGGTGGCGGCGTAGGGGAGCGTCCTCGGTCCCGGGGCGCCAAAAATATTCGTCGATCCCGCGAGTCCCAGGGCTTGGGCGCCAAAAAGCGGAATCCTCTTTCCGCCGGACTCCAAGGCGGTTCGGTATTCGCCGCGGGCTGTAAATAAGCAATGAAACAAGCGTCAGCGAATTAAAATCCCTCAAATCTCCCGGCGCACTGTCCGACAAGTGCGGGAGGGTCGCCGAGGTCCCCCATGCTAACGGATGCACGCATCTGTCGAACGGGAATCTTGAGGGTTATGTGAGGTCGCCGGCACGCAGGTTGGTGCTTCGCGGAAGGCGACCTCACATAAGCCGGATTGAACGAAGGCGCGGGCCGGTTAGGCTCTATGGGGAAAGCGCAGCGGCAGTTTCGATTTGGATACGCGCGTGTGCGATGCAAAGGCGGCGGCTGGGGATTTTCGACGGGCTTGCTCGTTCGATTGCAAGCATTCGAGCGACTTTAGCGACGACGACGAGGATGCGCGTGCGGCCGCGGCGAGGCCCATCGGCGCGGCGGAAACGTGAAGCCTCGGCGCCGGTGGCGTAGCGGCGCGGCGGCATGGGACGATAGAGGCGAGCGAGATCGGGCCGGCGTTGTTGGTCATGAGGTGTCGCAGCGAAAGGCGCCGGAGTTTTGCGGCGCAACGAGACCGATGCGGCGCATGAGACCGCCGCAATCTGGACAGACGGCAAACGGCGGGTGTGCATCTGCGTCCGCCTCTGGCTCGGACGTCGTCGGCGCTTGGTGTTTGTCGCCGGGCTCATGAGTCTGTTGGACGTTGAGCCACTCGCGAACGCGCGCGAGGTTCTCGCCTCGGCCGCCCTTGGCGAGGAAGCCGTAGTGACGGATGCGGTGGAAGCCGTCGGGCAGAACGTGGAGGAGAAAGCGGCGGATGAACTCGTGCGGGGCGAGGCGCATGACGCGCTGGCGCCGGCCTTGCCGATAGTCCTTGTAGCTGAAGGCGACTTCGTCGTCGGTGACGTCGATGAGCCTGGAATTGGCGATGGCGGTGCGATGGGTGTAGCGGGCGAGATAGGCGAGCACGCGCTCGGGTCCGCCGAACGGCGGCTTGGCGTAGACGACGAACGGGCCTTTGCGCAACGCACGCACGCCCTCGGCGAAGGCGTCGCCTCCGGCGAGCGGGGCCAGATCGCCGAAGAAGCCGAGTTCGCCCTTTTGGAAGGCCGCTTCGAGGCCGTCGAGGAACAGGCGGCGGAAGGTCTTCGACAGCGCATGGACGGAGAGCAGGAAGTTTGGTTTGCAAGCGACCCAGCGCTTGCCGTCGAGGGCTACGCCGCCGCCGGGGACGACGCAGTGGACATGCGGGTGGTGGGTGAGCGTCTGTCCCCAGGTGTGCAACACGGCGATCAGGCCGATCTTGGCGCCGAGCCGTTTGGCGGCAAGATCGGTGAGCGCCTGCGCCGCCGCGCGCATCAGCAGGCCATAGACGGTTTGCTTGTTCTGGAAGGCGATCTCGGCCGCGGCCGGCGGCAAGGTGAAGACGACGTGGAAGTAGGGGACGGGCAGCAGTTCGGCCTCGCGCGCCGCGAGCCATTGCGCTCGCGCCGCTCCCTGGCATTTTGGACAATGTCGGTTGGCGCACGAGTTGTAGGCGATGCGGGTGAGGCCGCAATCGTCGCAGCGCTCGACGTGACCGCCCAGCGCCGCCGTGCGACAGGCCACGACCGCGCTGATCACGCGCCGTTCGACGCGCCCGAGATGTCCGGCGTTCGCTCGTTGGTAAGTCTCGCCGTGGCGGCGAAAGACGTCGGCCAATTCGAACGCCGGCCGGACCTTCACCGCCTATCTCGGCGGCGTCACATTCAGCGAAAGCCTATCCAGCGGGCTCGACGTGGCGGCGATGACCCCGGTCGAGACGCGAGCGTACAGCGCCGTCGTCGACAGGTTGTCGTGACCCAACAACACCTGAATGATGCGAATGTCGACGCCGCTCTCCAGAAGATGTGACGCGAAACTACGCCGTAGGACATGCACGCTGACGCGCTTGTCGAGCCCCGCGGCAACCGTCGCCGACCGGCAGGCGGCGTGCAGCCCATTCGGGTCGATCGGCTTGTCGGCCGGCCGACCGGGAAACAGGAACGGCCTGGGCCGGCTGACAAGCCAATAGTCGCGCAGGATGCCGAGCAAGACCCCGGAGAGCATGACATAGCGCTCCTTGCCGCCCTTCCCGTGCTCGATCCGGATCAGCATGCGGCGGCTGTCGATATCGCTGACCTTCAGCGCCGCGACTTCGGAGACCCGAAGACCGCCGGCATAGGCCGTCGTCAACGCCACGCGCGCCTTCAGGCTCGAAACCGCTTCCAGAAACCGCACGACTTCGTCGGCGCTCAGCACTGTGGGAAGCTTGCGCGGTTTGCGGGCGTAGGGGATCCGCTCGGGAATCGTCGCCTGGCCCAGCGTCACGCCATAGAAGAACCGCAGCGCACATACCGCCTGGTTCAGCGATCCCCAGGACACGCCCTTCGAGGTCAGATGGACCTGGTAGGCGCGCACGTCTTCCAATCCGAGCCGATCGGGCGAGCGGCCAAAATATCGGCTGAACTTCGAGACCGCATGGAGGTAGGATTGCTGCGTCGCTGGCGACAGATTGCGGATCGTCATGTCTTCGATCATGCGGCGGCGCAGAGGGCTCATCTCGGCCATCTGAAAACTCCTGTCTGAGAGTGGGTTCCAACACCCCATCTTCTCAGGCAGGAGCGCCTTCACTCCATCCCGCCGCTCACAAACCCGCCTCCGATCCCGCCGCGGAAGCGGCTTCGTTCAATCCCCTTCCTACGCCCAAGTCTCCTTGGCGCGTCGTCGAGGCCGCGCCGCTGGCCGCCTTCCGGCTCCGGGTAAAATTTCGCGACGGGCTCGAAGGCGTCGTCGATATGTCCTCGTTGATCCATTCGCCGGGCGCCGGGGTGTTTTCGGCGCTCGCCGACCCCGCGCTGTTTGACATGGTCAGGATCGAGATGGGCGCGCCGGTTTGGCCTGGAGACATCGACATTGCACCAGACGCGATCCATGACGCTATCGAGAGCCGCGACGATCGTTCGTGCAATCTCGGCGCAGCCGATGCGAACCCATAAGGCCAGTTTGTCATGAACCGCACCAACGAGTTCGAGGACCTGCGCGACGCCCTCGCTCACGCCGAGGCGATGGCCGATTATCGAGCGGGGCGAGAGGAAGCGCTGACGCTCGAAGAAGTCGACACGCTGCTCGCGTAATTACCCACCCCTATTTTTTCGGCGATCCTTTTGGGGTTCACGAAAGACGGCGGCTTTCTGATTGCGCGCTTGCCAGGGTTCGAAAAGTCTGAATCCATGCGGTCATGGACCGAGTTGATTTGCAGCGCTTGAGCAAGGAGGAGTTGATCGACCTGATTTTGCGCATGCAGAATCCGGAGAAGACGTCGCGGACTTCATCGAAGCCGCCTTCGACCGTCAAGAAGGCGAAGCGAGAGAGTTCGCGTCCGGGCGGGGCGAAGCTGGGACACGAACCGCACAATCGCAAATTGAGCGAAAATCCCGACGACTTCATCGATCACAAACCGACGCTTTGCGACCGATGCGGCGGGGTGCTCGGCGCCGGCGCGGCGATGGAGTTGATCGGCGAATACGATGAGATCGACATTTTGCCGATCCAGCCGCGCATCACGCGCCACCGACGCTTCGTTTGTTCGTGCGGGCGCTGCGGCGCCGCCGTCAAGGGGCCGGCGCCGGCGGTTTCGAAGACGACGCCGTTCAGTCCCCGAATTCACGCACTGGCGATCTATTTCAAGGGCTTTCAGTTGATGTCCTACGAGCGCCTGCGCGGCATGTTCCAAGCCGTGCTGGGCCTGAGCGTCAGCGAAGGCGCGTTGATGAACATGTTCATTCGCTCCCATCCGGCGTTCGAGGTCGAGGCCGGCAAGGCGCTGGCGATCCTGCGCGAGGCCGAGGTCGTGGCGAGCGACGAAACGGGGGTGCGGATCGAGGGGACGAATTCCTATCATTGGGTGTTCCATTGCAAGGACGCCGTGGTTCACTGGCCCGATTACACGCGCGCCGGGCTGGTCGTGGACGAGGTCATGGGCGGGCATGTGCCCGAGGTCTGGATCTCGGATCGCTACGGCGCCCAGCAGAAACGAGGCGCGCGGCAGCAAACCTGCTTGGCGCACTATGCCGACGTTCAGATTATGCCGACGAGGGTCGGGTACTTGGCCTCGTCGGCGGTGATCGTCGCGATGGG
>Ga0302157_10004274_pt1 | contig 15605 bp, 10 predicted proteins | sample I_Bog_N3_3_FD_193502 | JGI IMG/M metagenome (GOLD analysis project Ga0302157, IMG submission 193502) | Peat permafrost microbial communities from Stordalen Mire near Abisko, Sweden - I_Bog_N3_3 | ecosystem: Environmental > Terrestrial > Soil > Wetlands > Peat | place: Sweden: Abisko, Stordalen...
CAATACCCAGCATCGAGTGCATGCCGGTATACGACTCCGCCGTCTCAAAGAACCGGATGCCGCGGTCATAGGCGTAGCGCACCTGCCGCGTAAATTCCTCCTGCCCGAGGCCGCGCTGCACAGCGCCGCTCATGCTGCCGGTGCCAAAGGCGAGCCGCGTCACCTTCACCTTGGATCGGCCCAGCGTCACCCAGTCGGTGGCCGTTTGCTTTTCCGCGCTGAGGGGAAGAGCGCCCGCGAGCGCGCCCGCGGCAATGGACGTTTTGAGAAAATCGCGCCTTGAAACACCGGACATGGATTCGCCTCCAATGAGCCGCATCGTAACACATGCCCGCGGCAGGTTACACGTGAAAAAAGTGGGGCGCGAAGCCCGTTGAAAATCCTTATCCCCGGCTGATACGATTCCCTCACTTTATGCCTATCCCCGAAGATCTCGCCCGCATCGCCCTCCAGGAACAGGAACTCCAATTCCCCAGCTTCAACGAGGAGACCGCCTGGCGTCTCGGCAGCCGCCTGCGCGCCCTCGCGGTCGAGCGCGGCCTCGGCATCGTCATCGACGTGCGCCGCTTCGGCCAGCCGCTCTTCTACTCGGCGCTCGCCGGCACCACCGCGGATCATGTCGATTGGGTCCGCCGCAAGAGCAACGTCACCGCCCGCTTCCTGCGCAGTTCGTACGCGGTCGGCCTCGGCCTGCAGCAGAAGAACTCCAATCTCACCCAGGAGTATGGCCTCGCCCACAGCGATTACGCGAGCCACGGCGGCTGCTTTCCCTTGTACGTCGCATCCGCCGGCGTCATCGGCTCGGTCACCGTCTCGGGGCTGCCCCAGCGCGCCGACCATGAACTGGCGGTCGAGGCCATTTGCGCCGAACTCGGCCAGGATTACCAGTCGCTCCGTCTCCCTTAACCGAGAGCCATCGGCGGAGCCCGGTACCCAAATGCGCGGTCGATCACCCCGGCAACCCCCAGAACCACTTCATCCTCAAACGGACGCGCCGCAACCTGCACCCCAATCGGCAACCCCTCCGGCGACCGCACCACTGGCGTCACGGCCGCCGGGCCCGCCAGCACATTGAACCACTGCGTATGCCGCACCGCGTCCAGGTAGTCCACCCGTCGCCCCTCAATCGCCCAACTGCGTTCGCCATGCCGGAAAGCCGGAATGCTGGCAACCGGACAGAGCAGCACCGGAAACTCCGCCATCTCCTCGAGCATCTTCGCTCGAAGCAGATCAAGCTCCGCCCAGGCCCCCAGCAACTCCGCCGCGGTCAACGGCTTCGCCCCGTTGGCAATTGAAACAAACTCCTGGAAGATCGGGCTCAACTGCTCCTCCCGGCCGCGGATCGTCGACTGATAAAACATCGCCCCGCACTGCACAAAGAATGTCATCCAAAGCTTGCGCAGAGATTCGAGAGTACGCGGCCGGAATGCTTCCAGGCGAAATCCAGCATCCCTGAGCGCGCGAACTGCATCCTGGACAGCCTGCCGGGTCTCCGGAGTCACCGGAACCAGCCCGTCATCCTCAAAATAACCAACCGTCCGCTCGCGCAGTTCGGCCAGTGTGGGTTTCCTCAGAGTGACGGGGGCCCCGGCCGGATCGAGAAAGTCCTGCCCGCCGAGCGTCTCAAACAGCAGCGTGACATCCTCCACGGTGCGCGCCATGGGCCCAATCGCCCCCAGAATCGAAAATGGCCCCACACACGGCGGCAGATGTCCCCGCCCAGGAATGCGTCCCGGCGTCGGCTTGAGCGAGCAGATGCCGGTAAAGTGCGCCGGCTGCCGCACCGAACCACCGCTGTCGCTGCCCAATCCGGCGGCCGACATCCCCGCCGCAATCGCAGCCGATTCCCCGCCGCTCGACCCGCCCGGCGAGCGCTCCAAATCCCATGGATTCAGTGATCGCCCATGCAGCAGGTTGTCCGTCTCGTAGGCCATCAGGAATTCCGGGCAATTGGTTGTCCCCAAAATCACCGCGCCCGCCGCCCGAAGCCGCGCAACAACCGGCGCGTCCTCGGCTGGAATGCTGCCCCGATTCAGAGTACTGCCAATCTCGCAGAGATACCCGGCTGTCGAAATGGACGATTTGACGGTCACCGGCAACCCGTGCAGCGGTGCGGTCTTGTGGAGACTCTCATCCAGCTTCCTGGCCTGTGCGCGAACGCGCTCCGGATCGAAGTCGACCAGGGCATTCAACAAAGGATTGAGCCGCTCAATCTGGCGTATGTGCGCCTCCGCCAGCTCGAGCGCGGACACCTTTCCCTCGCGCAGCAGTTGCAGTTGGCGCGTTGCACAGGCCAGCACCAGCTCACTCATGGCCGTTGATCCCCCGTAGGCGTCTCCGTATCCGCGGGAGTCGAAGGCCTCGGTTGATAGTCGAACCGGAACGACTGGGAAGGAACTCCCTGCTCGTAGCGGTCATTCCAGTTAAGCTGATAGCCCAGCGCATGGCTGTCGTCGGGGTAAGATTCTCCCGCCGGATAGGGATACGTGGTCATCCCGTGGAATGGCAGTTGGGAAACGGTAAACGGCGAAGCATCGTAGAAATCCATGTCCTTCACGTAACCGTTGGCATAGAAGAAGTAATCGCGCTTCCAGTGCGGCGGCAGCGACGGCAAAGCGCTCGCGTCAAACTCCGCCGCGATCTCTTCCCCGCTGCCGAAGATGGCGAAGCGATCGTCAACGCCCGTTAACAGCGGAGTTACATCGCCGAAGCGGGTATAGCTTCCCGCCTGGCGCTGAAATGGCCCGGTCAGGCTCACTTCGTCGTAGTTATAGCTCAGGTCTCCGGGGCTCTCGCCCTCAGTCTGCCTTGGATAGCCATGAAAACGCAGAGTCGCCTGCGCCAGCGGGATCTCCGTCTCGCGCGCAGGGGTGGCTGCGGTGTTATCCACCAGCGCCTGGTCCCAGTAGATTTGCAGATTGGTTGTCATCCGAATCCGCTGCACGCCGGGGGGTAGTTTCCCAGTCAGATCGACGACAATCGTGCGCTCCAGCCCCGCGGGGAAGCCCATCTCCTTACCGAGTCGCCACCACGATCCATCCGTTAACTGCGCCTCGAGATACGGCGATACCGGCTTAATGCCCGCCTGCCACGCCGCGTAAAGCGAACTCGCACTGAAATACTCGACATAGCCCGTGAGCAGCAGCCGCAGCGGTTTACCTGCCTGCCACGGACCTAAGTCCAGAGTAAGCGAATGCAGGTTGGCGAAGCCATCGAAGGGCAGCTTCTCGAAGCCGCTGACAAACTTGTGGTCCTTCTCAGCGAGCAGCGGCAACACGTCGCTTCCCTGGCCATCCCATGCGCCCAGCAGGGCGTGCGCGCCCGCGCTTACAATTGTCTGGCCCGAAGCGAAGGGAGGCTCATCGAGAAATCGCTCATCGGGATAAACTTCCGTACCTTCCGGGTGGTCGATGGCGCGAAGACGAAGCTGATCGATGTAATTCACTTCTTCCATCGGCTCGGTAAATCGCAGGCTCAGCCGCCCCTGGAAAGGCGCAAGTTGCGAACCCTCGACTTTGATCCACTCGTCAGGGTCGGAGTTATTGCGCCGGGCGGGCGTAAACCAATGGCCCACCACAGCCGCGCCAATCGTATCCGTCACCAGCGTGTAGTGTTTCCCATCCCAGGCGAAGAGCACTGGGCAGGAACTGCCGCGCCGGTCCGCCTCGGTGAAAGCTACCGTCTTTTCCTTGGGCACGTTGATCTCATCTTGCGGAACGCCGGTCGGCCATAGCATGCGCACCATATCCGCACCCTCGGCCCCACCCAATCCAGCCAGTATCTCCGGCGGGCCCTGGGTAAGATAGCCGGACCCGCCGGCGATTTCCCATTTCTGCCAGTTACCCGCGGAGAAAACTTCAACTTTGGTCCCAATGGCAGTCTTGTTATCCGCAAACCCGGTCAGTTTCAGATGCAGCGAGTGATTCTGACTGCCACCCTCATTTTTCAGCCAGACCGGGTCGGCCGCCGCCGAAGTTACGATGAGGTCAGGCGCACCGTCTCCGTCCACATCCATCGCAATCAGGCCGCGGGGAGCGTTAAGCGCTACCGTATCCAGCCCAAGCTGCGCGGTTACGTCGTCAAAGCCGCCATCGCCACGATTGCGAAAAATCCGCACCTGCGCGCCTCGGCCGGTCTCAACGATGGCCGCCAGGTCGATCCAGCCATCGTTGTCCACGTCGATGGGCGCAATACCCCAGGCGCGCAGCGCATCGTGAAGAGGCATTTCGACGCGCTCGAAACTCTTGCCATCCACATTGCGCCACAGCGTCACTCCCGGAGCGCCGGCATGAGTGACAGCCAGATCCATCCAGCCATCCTTGTTAAAGTCCAGAACGGCCACCCCCAGCGATGCGCCAAGGTCGCTCGCGGTAAAAAGCGGCTGCGACGGGTATTTCCCCTCGCGCGGGTTGATGTAAAGCAGGGGCGATTTTCCGTCTCCGGTGACTACCAGATCCACCGCGCGGTCGTCGTTCACGTCCGAGAGGATGACCGCGTTGGTCTGGCCCGCGCCGCCGAGGCCGGTCGGCTCCGTCCACTCGGTAAAGGTCCGGTTTCCGTTGTTCCGCCACAGCACATTGGCTGGCCCGCCCGGCGTAAGCGCGTTTCCAGTCACAAACAAATCCAGATCGCCGTCGTGGTCATAGTCCACAAAAGTCATGCCCATGGGGTGGTTGCGGACGACGAGGCCCGCGGCCACGGTCACATCTTCAAAGCGCCCATGTCCCTTGTTGCGATAGAGCGCCATGCGGTCATCGAGGGCAACCGCGAGGTCGGGCAGACCGTCCGCATCGTAGTCACCCACCGCGCAGGAGACCGCGCGGCCCACCGCGAGAAGTCCCGTCTTCTCGCTGGAAAGTTCCGCAAAGCTTCCGTCGCCGCGTCCGCGCAGGACGCGAATCGCGGAGGAACCGCTCGCCATCAGCACCAGATCCGGAACTCCGTCGCCATCCACATCCATCACGCAGGCACCACCGCTCCCTTCCGGTGCTTTTGCGCCGGCGGCGAGCGCCGGGAGCAGCGGATGCTCGGAGAAGTGAATCGGAATCATCGCCGCTTTGGGAGCCGCGGTCTCTTCGACAGCCACCGCCATGGAGTAGCGGCCCTGCTCGCCGTACGACAGACCCAGCGCGCTCGACACCTTGGCGCCGGTAAGATGCTGAAAGCGAACGAAATGCGGATGCGCTTCGTCCGCCTTGCCTGAGCGCTGCAGGGCGCGTGCCATGGCGAATTCCGACGACGCGTGCAACGGATTCTGCTTGAGAGCGGCGGTAAACGCATCAATTGCCTGATCCAGACGCTTCAGATCCTGCAGGCAAACCCCCTGAAGATACCAGGAGTCGGCGTCCGCGGGATCAAGGTCGGTGGCGTGCCGGAAGCTGGCAAGCGCCGCTTCCAGCTCGTTGGCCGCGCGGTGAACCAGGCCGAGGTTGTACCAGATGCGCGGGTCGCTGGGCTTCAGCAGCGCCGCCCGTTCCAAAGAAGCCTGCGCCTGGGGCAGCTTTTGCAGCGCCAGCAGGGCGATGCCGTCGTTCAGCGCGGCCTCAGGGAGGGTCGCGTCCCTGGCGGCGGCCTGGACAAACGTGGCCTCGGCGCGCTCCGTCTGCTGCTGGTTCATCAGCGCCACGCCCTGGTTGTTGAGCACGATGGCCTGCGCGTCGTGGTGCACCGTCGGGGCGGCAAGCCCAGTCAGCGGCAACTGCGGGGCGATCAAGAGTGTTGAGAGAAGCGATTGGAAAAAGCGATTGCGCATTGACAAACTTCCCGCCCCAAAGAAATCCGCCGGGCACGTTGGAATCTATAGTGTCTCAAACTCGCATGGCTGGCGCATCCCGATAACGGTGGAGCGGAGGAGACAGTTTGCCCGTGGCGAAGTTGAAACGCCGGAAAATGCGCCCCACGAAGCTCATGGCCTTTCCGCCGGAGCGGTCAAGGAGTGAACATCTATACTGGTCAGGTGTTTTACCCCTGCGGGATTCGCGCTGAAGCGGAAAAGATCGACTGGCACGCCTGGCTGGGCCGCATCAGGCTCCCCTCCACTTCGCCGGCCTCGCTCAGCGCTCTCAAGGAAACTTCCATCCTGGTCACCGGCGCCGGCGGCTCCATTGGGAGCGCGCTCAGCCTGCGGCTCGCCGCGATCGGACCCCGCGCGCTCACGCTTCTGGATTCCTCCGAACAAGCCCTTTTCGATCTCGGAGCAAGACTTGAGGCAGGCGAAGCAGCTTGCGGCGTGCGCATGGTGCTGGGTTCGGCATTGGACGAAGCTCTCCTGGAGGAGCTTTTTGCGCAGCGCCGCCCTGGGATTGTCTTCCACGCCGCCGCCTACAAGCATCTGCCGCTTTTGGAGGAGCAGCCATTGGCTGCAATCCGGAACAATGCGCTCGGCACGCACACGCTCGTTCAGGTTGCAGGCCGATTCGGGGCCCGCGTCGTGCTGCTCTCGACGGACAAGGCGGCCGCTCCGGCCAGTATTCTCGGGGCGAGCAAGCGAATCGCGGAGCAGATCGTCACCGCGCATGGCGGCCTCGTCCTGCGGCTGGTGAATGTGCTGGGCAGCCGTGGCAGCGTGGCTGAGACTTTCCTAAGCAGGATCGCGGAGGGTGAGCCGCTGGTCGTTTCCGACCCATCGGCCGAACGATACTTCGTAACGCAGGCCGAGGCGGTCGACTTGCTGCTCGCCGCCGGGGCTGAAGCGGAAGCCGGAAGCCTCCTCGTCCCCGACCTCGACAGGCCGCACACCATCGTTTCCCTGGCCCGGTTTCTTCTTTCCCTGGCGCCCTCAGACGCAAAGCCTCCGCTCGTATTCGGACGCCTGCGAAACGGCGAAAAACTCCGCGAGACGCTCTGGTCCCACGAGGAAACGGCCCATCCTGGCGAGATTCCGGGGACGCTCCGCATTTTGGGCAGCAGCGGCGTCGCGCCCGGCTGGAAGATGGCCGAATTGCAAGCCGCGGTAGTACGGCGTGATCTTGCCGAGACTCTCCGGCTGGCCATGGAGCTCGTCCCGAGCTACGCACCCAGCGAACTGCTCCGGGCACAGCTCGGGTGCCCGCAACAGGAGTCGCCGCGGCCATGAGACGAAGAATCGCGGTCGTCACCACATCCCGGGCCGATTACAGCCATCTGTACTGGCCGCTCAAAGAATTGGCCGAGCATCCCGCCGTCGAGTTGGGCGTGATCGCGCTCGGGGCTCATCTTTCGCCGGAATTCGGCACAACGGTGCATGAAATCGAGCGCGACGGCTTTCCGATCGTCGCGCGCATCGAGTGCCTGCTCAGCTCGGACACGGATACCGGCATGGCCAAGACGATTGGCCTGGCGACTCTGAGCCTCGCTGATACGCTCAGCGCGTGGCGGCCGGATCTGCTTCTGGTGATTGCGGATCGCTATGAGATGCTGGCTCCCGCGTCGGTGGCCCTGGCGCTGCGCATTCCCATGGCCCACATTGAGGGCGGCGAAGTGAGCCAGGGAGCGATTGACGACGCGGTCCGCAACGCGCTCACCAAGCTGGCGCACCTCCACTTTACCTCCACGGCAACCGCCCGCCGGCGTGTGATCGCGATGGGCGAGGAGCCCTGGCGCGTTCACCACGCGGGTGCGCCCTCGCTCGACCATCTGCGCCGCAGCCGGTTGCATTCAAGAGCCCACCTGGAAGCGCGCCTGGAGCTTGACCTCTCCCAGCCAACCATTCTGGTCGCCTACCATCCGGTGACCATCGAGCGCGAAACCACGTTCGAGGCGGAAGCGCTCTTTGCGGCCCTTGAACGCACACCTGGACAGATCGTGTTTGTCTATCCGAACTCGGACGCGGGCAGCCGCGCGCTGATTGTGCGAACTGAGGCCTTTGCGGCGGCGCGCATGGCGGCCGGAGGGCAAGCCCGGATCTTTGTCAACCTCGACGCCATCACCTACTGGAGCCTGCTGAGGCAGGTCCGATTGCTGGCCGGCAACTCCTCAAGCGGCATCATGGAGACTGCTTCCTTCGGGCTGCCGACCGTCAACGTCGGAATACGTCAACAGGGCCGGGAGCGCGCCCGCAACGTGATCGATTCCCCAGCCGATGCGGACGCTATCCTCGCGGCGATCGAGCGCGCGCTCACCAGCGAGTTCGCAAATGGCCTCGCGGGGATGACCAACCCCTACGGCGATGGTCACGCCGCGGAAACCATCGTCCGCGTGCTGGCGGAGACGCCGCTCGAGGGGATTCTGGTCAAGGCGCCCGCGCCGCTCGCCCCCGGAGAGTTCGGAGAATAGCGTTGCGCATTCCACTTTCATCGCCGGACATCACCGAGGCCGAGATCACCGCGGTCACAGCCGTGCTGCGCACCAACCACCTCAGCCTGGGCCCGAAGCTGGCGGAGTTCGAAGATGAACTGGCTCTTTATCACGGCGTGCCGCACGCAATCGCCGTAAGTTCCGGCACCGCGGCATTGCATCTGGCCGTGCGCGCCCTGGGAATTGGGCCGGGCGATGAGGTGATCGTTCCATCGTTCACCTTCATCGCGGTCGCCAATGCCGTGCGTTATGAAGGCGCAACCCCGGTCTTTGCCGATATTGGCGTGGGCGCCTGGAATCTCGATCCGGCGAGCGTCGAGTCCGCCGTTACTCCGCGCACCCGCGCGATCGTCGCCGTGCACACCTTTGGCGTACCCGCGGAGATGGATTCCCTTCTGGCCATCGCGCGTCGTCACAACCTGGCGGTCATCGAAGATGCCTGCGAGGCGATCGGCGGAAGCTACCACGGGCGGCGAATCGGCAGCCTGGGCGATATCTCCGTGCTCGGCTTCTACCCGAACAAACAGATGACGACCGGCGAGGGCGGCGCAATCCTGACGCGCGACGCGGCGCTTGCGGGGCGGATGCGGGCCATGCGCAACCAAGGGCGGTACCCGTCGGGAGACTGGCTGCAGCACGCCGAGCTGGGCTACAACTACCGGCTCTCGGAGCTGGCCTGCGCACTCGGGCTCGTGCAGCTCCAGCGGCTCCCGGAGATCCTGGCCGCGCGCGCCACGGTTGCCCGCCGTTACGATCGGCTTTTACATGGGGTTGAATCGCTCCTCCTGCCGCCGCTCGCCGTGGCCGGATGCGAAATCAGTTGGTTCGTCTATGCCGTGCGGCTCGACGGCGAATTGGCGACGGCGCGCGACCGCATTCTCGGGGCGCTCGCGCGGCGCGGCATCCAGTGCGCGCGTTATTTCGCCCCGATTCATCTGCAGCCCGCCTATGCGCACTTCAGAAAAGCCGCCTCTTCGCTTCTGCCAGTCACGGAGAGCGTCGTCCTGCAGACCCTGGCGTTGCCTTTCTTCAACCAACTCACCGAGGAGCAGGCGACCGAAGTCGTCCTCGCGCTCCAGCACGAAATGGACGCCATTCGCTACCGGTAGCTCCCGTCATGATTGCGCGGCGACGGAAAGCGCGGAAGCGTAAGCTCGGCCTTGCACCCTCGCGTGTCCACGCGGTTGGAAAGCCGGACCGACCCTCCGTGCGCGACCGCGATTTGCTGCGCAAGGACGAGACCGATCCCCGTTCCGCCCGGTTTGGTCGTATAGAAGGGAACGAAAAGATTGGCCTTGTTGGAGAGCCCCAGGCCATTGTCGAGAATGGTGATGGTCACCTCCACCGGGTTCGAGTCCCAGCGCATCTCCACCATGGGCGCGGTTTCGTCCTTCATCCCCGATTTGCCCGCGGCTTCCGGAGACAGCACCGCCTCGGCCGCATTGCGCAGCAGGTTGATGAGCGCATGTGAGAGCTGGTCGGGATCGACCGTGAGGGTGACGTCTTCGCGCGGCTCAATCTTCACCGGGAGGCGTGTTTCCAAGAGAGCCGCGCTCTGGACCAGCTTGGAGATCGAGATGGTCTGCCGCTTGGGAGCGGGAAGCCCCATCAGCTCGCGATAAGCCTGCAGGAAGCGATTGAGCGACTCGGCGCGATCTTCGATTACCTCCAGCCCCCGCGCAAAGTCTTCGCTGTCTTCCGACTGGGAACGAGTTGAAGCGAGGCGGCTGCGCAAACTGCCCGCAATCGACTTGATGGGCGTGAGCGAGTTGTTGATCTCGTGACCCAGAACGCGGATCAGGCGTTCCCACGCGAGGCGCTCCTCTTCTCGCAGGGCCTCGCTCACATCGGAGAGAACGAAGAGCGAGTGGGGCACCCCGCGCAGGCGAAAAGCGCTTCGCTTCACCACCCACCGCGAAGGCTGCTGCGGGTTTCCCAGCACCAGCAGGTCGTTATCTACAGAGCGCAGCAGCCGGGCGATCTTGTCCGGCGTTCGAGACCCGGCTCCACGCGGCCTGCCACGCACTTCTCCCCCGGAGCTCAAATCGAAGACGCGCTCCGCCGCGGAATTCAACAGCTTCAGATTTCCATCCGGATCAAACGCCAAAACCGGAGCCTGCATCGATTTCATCACCCGCTCCACCAGCGCCATCGCTTCCATGGCGCCGGCGCGCTGTGCCTGCAGCATCCCAGCCAGCGCGTTGATCTCCAATGCCAGATCCCCCATCGCGTCGTTGCGCCGCCCCCCGCGAGCTCGAAAAGAGTAGTCGTCTTCCCGCAACGCCGCCACAACATTGGCGAGCGTCTGCAATGGGCGAAGCACCTGTTCTGTCAACAGCGAGACCGCGAACATCCAGGTCAAGGCAAAAAAGGGGAGCAAAATCCACTGGATCGATGCATCCGCCTTCTCCACCTGGAGCAGGAAGACAAGCAGCGCAAAGGCCGGCAGCCCGGCAAGATAGAGGCTGAGCCGCAGTCTGCGCTCAAAACTCAGCCGCCGGCCCGATTTCCCAAGCGGAATGCGCTTCCGCCGCGAAGAAAGAGCCGAAAAATCCCCCGTCGAGGAGTCGCCTTCCAGCCTCTGGTCAAAGGCCATACTTCTCCATTCGCCGGTAAAGCGCTCCGCGGCTCAACCCCAGCGCGTCGGCGGCCTGGCTCACGTTGCCGCTGGTGCGAGAAAGGGCCTTGCGAATCAGGATGGCCTCGACGTTTTCCAGGCTCATGTCGTCCAGGCTTTGCGCGCCGGAGGCCGATGGCTGACCCGCTCGTTGCGCGTGGAGGGCAAGATCCGGCGCGTCGATGCGCTCCCCGCGCGCCATCAGCACCGCCCGTTCGATGGTGTGGTCGAGCTCGCGCACATTTCCCGGCCAGTTGTATTGCATCATCGCCTGCAACGCGGCCGGCTCCAGGCCCAGCGTGGCGCGCCGGTATCGGGTTGCGTGCCGGGTGAGGAAATGCGCGGCCAGCGGCGCGATATCCTCGCGGCGCTCGCGCAAGGGAGGCAGGCGAATCTCCACCGTATTCAAGCGAAAGAGAAGATCTTCGCGGAAGCGGCCTTCGGCGCACTCCAGATTCAGGTTGGCGTTGGTGGCCGACAGAATGCGTACGTCCACCGATTGCGTTCGCGACGAACCGACCCGCTCCAGTTCGCCCGTCTCCAGCACACGCAGCAGCTTAGCCTGCTGGCGGACGGGAATGTTGGCGATCTCATCCAGAAAGAGGGTTCCGCCGTTAGCCAGTTCGAAGCGCCCGATGCGGTCGGTGCGTGCGTCGGTGAACGCTCCCTTGACATGGCCGAAGAGCTCGCTTTCGAACGTGCCCTCGGGCAAAGCGCCCGTATTCACCGCGACCAGCGTGCGCTGCGCGCGGGCCGACAGGCGGTGCAGCATCTGCGCGATCACTTCCTTGCCCGTTCCGTGCTCGCCCGTCACCAGGACGTTGGCGTCCGAGGGGCCAACACGCGACATCGACTCCACCACCGGCCGCATCGAGGGCGCCGAGGCGATGAAGTCCGGCGCGCCCGGAGCGCGGAGAATGCGATTCTCCGCTTCCAGCCACTGGGCGCGCTTCTGGCTCCGGTGCAGCTCCATCTGGGTGCGCAGCACACTCACCAGCCGCGCGTTCTCCCACGGCTTCTGAATGAAATCCCCAGCGCCCCGCCGCATCGCCTCGACCGCAAGATCGATATTCCCCCAGGCGGTCATCACCACGATCGGCAGTTGGGCGTCGGTCTCCCGTATGCGCGTGACAAGTTCGAGCCCCTCCTGCCCGGAGGTGGTGTCCCGAGTGTAGTTCAGGTCGATAAGCACCCCGTCGAACGTGCCGTTGGCCAGCGCCTCCAGCAGCAGCGCCGGGGTGCGCACCAGCTCCAACTGGTAGCCTTCCGGCTTCAGCAGCAGACGCAAAGCCTCCAGTATCTGCGGCTGGTCGTCGGCCACGAGCAGCTTGCACGGGCTTTCCTTCGCTTCGGCCGCTGCAACCGCCGTTCCACTTGCTCCGCTCGCTCTGTCGCCCTTGGTCATCTCCGCCAGTCTTTCAGCCCGCAATTGTTACTGTCCACCTGGGCCCGCAGTGCTTGTAGGCGTTGCGCCTGTTCTTGCCGCGTCGATCGAGATGCCAAACTCCTCAAGCACTGAGCCCGTGGCGCGCCGCACCTCGATCCGCGCCTTTTCGTACGCAGTCTCCGCCGTCACCAAAGCGGACTCCGCCACCGCCAGATCATGCTCGGCGGAGAGCGTTTGCTGATTGGACCCCGCGCCCAGCTTCTGCTCCTGTTGCATGATGTCCAGCGTCTTCTGCGCCAGATCGCGCGCCTTGCGCGCCGCTGCCACGCGGCTCGCACCCTGCTCAAAGGCAAAACTGGCGCTCCGCGCCTCGATGCGGATGCGCTTCTTCTGCTCTTCAAAACCCACCTGAGACTGCCGGTATTCGAGCTCCGTGCGGTACTGGTCGGCCTTGGCCACGCGGTTGCGCAGTGGAATATTCAATTGCAGGCCCACCTGGTACTCCGGAGATGAATAGTTAAGGGCGTTCTGAACCGCGCCGCCAAAGCCGGTGGGAACGACCTTCGTGGTATTCGAGGCATCCTCGTTGTACCCGGTGCCGGCATAGAAGCCGTAAGCATTCAACGAAGGAAGCAGGGCATTGCGCGCCGTCTTGCGGCTCAGCTCGCTGTTCTGCAACACCAGCGCGGCCTCCTGCAATTCTGTCCGGTTCTGGAGAGCCGCCGCGATCATCTCCTGCACCGGCTGCGGCGTGCCTCCCGTCGTGGTATTCACCTTGTCGGTCGGAACCACCGGCATCTCTTCCAGAATGGGATCGTCCAGCGAGCGGGTGATGGCGTTTTTCATGTAGAGCTCTTGCAGCTCCAGATTGGTGCGGGCTACGGTCAGGTCCTGCTCCCGCAGGGCCAGGTCGCCTTCCGCCTTGAGCACGTCCATCTGCGGAATGGCCTGAAGTTCATACTGTTTGCGGCTCTTGTCGAGCGTCTCATTCGCAAAGGCCACGGATCGCTCGCTGACCTGATCGATATCGTAGGCACTCACAAGGTCCCAGTAGAGATCGCAGATCTGCGTCACGGTTGCGATCACCTGGGCCTTGAAGGCGATGTCCGATACCTTCTGATTCGTCTTGGCAATGCGCAGAAATCGCAGGTTTGGGCCCAGGCCAAAACCGGCCAACAGTTGCTGTTGGGCCACGAATTGAACATAGGAGGTGATTTGCGGATTAAGAGCCTGGTTGGGGCTGTTGAAAGTCTGGCGATTGTTGTTCCAGATGACTTGAATGCCGCCGCCGGTTGGGAACGCCTGCGAATAGGACATGTTTCCGAGAATCGTGTTGTCGTCGAAGACCGGCACATTTTCCAGAGTCCGGTTGGTGAGTAGCGATTTGGTATGGTCCACGTATGCATTGGCCGAGATCTGAGGATCGTAATTGGAAACCGAAGTCCCGGCGCCAAGTGTTGAATTCACCAGGCCGCCGTTGCCCGCGCCCGCGCCGCCCGCGCCGCTGGTGGTGCCGCCGGCGCCCGCGCCCGTGCCCAGGCCGCCGCTGGTGCCGCCAGGAGTGCCCGACACGACGCCGGTGTTGACGCCGCGCGTCACGCCGCCCGCCTGGGTGCGCTGCACGTCCATCTGGGCGATGGGAAGGTTGTAGCGGGCGATCACCATGTCGAGGTTGTCTTCAAGCGCCAGGTCGATGGCATCATGCAACGTCAGGTAAATCTTGCCGTCGCGCACCAGCCCGTTGAGGCGTGGAGAGTTGGCCATGATCGGCGGTGGCACCGTCTTTCCCCGATAAGCGTCGATCGGGTTGCGAGAAGCGTGTTGCAACAGGTCGAACGGAATCGACGAAGTCGCGGTCGATGTCGGCGCGGCAGCGGACGGAGTCAGCGTGTTGGCGTCCTGCCTGGCGGGGGCGGCCGGTGGAGCGTCTTGCTGGCTTTGCGCCCAGGCCGGAACCGCCGGTTGCGCAACCATGCTCAGGCTGCACAGAAATGCGATGGATCGGGATAGGGCTTTCACGTGCTTGACCGAGGATGCGGCTCCGCATTTGCCCGTCCGTTCATGTAGGAAATGAGTCACGATTGCGCTCCTGCCGCCGAGGTTGCCGCGGACGTGTCAGAGTAAAGCCAGCCATCGCGCAGTTCGATCACGCGTGTGCCGTAGGTGGCGTTCAGTTCCGAGTGCGTCACCTGAACGATGGTGGTTCCCTGGTCGTGCAGCTTCTTGAACAGCTCCATGATTTCCCTGGCCTGCGTGGAGTGCAGGTTGCCCGTCGGCTCATCGGCAAGCAAAAGGTCCGGGTTGTGAATCACCGCGCGCGCGATGCCGACCAACTGCTGCTGGCCACCGGACAACTGGCTCGGATAGAGATCCTTCTTGCCCACAATCTGGAACCGGTCGAGCGTGTCGGCCACCAGCGCCTGGCGCTCGGCGCGCGGAATGTCCTTGTAGGAAAGCGGCAGATCGATATTTTCCGCGACGGTCAGATCGTCCAGCAGGTGATAGCTCTGGAAGACCATGCCGATGCGGCGGCGGGCCAGATCCGCGCGTTGCTTGCGGCTCATGCGGTGGACCGCCTCATCCTCGAACATGAATTCGCCCGTCCATTGGTCGTCGAGCATGGCCAGCACATTGAGCAGGGATGACTTTCCCGCGCCGGAGGGACCCATCACGGTGACAAATTCACCGCGCTGGATGGTCAAAGTCACCTTGCGCAGCACCCAGGTTTCGGTGTGCCCGGTTTTGTAACTGCGGTCTATTTTCTTCAAATCGATCATGTGTGATTTACTCCGCTCTCAATGCTTTCATGGGGTCGATAGATGCCGCGCGGCGCGCCGGAATGGCCGCCGACAAAAGGATCATGACTACGCTCGCCAGCACACAGGCTGCGAGGGTGAGTGGGTCGCCCGGTTCCACGTTGAACAACTGGCTGCGCAGAAGGCGGGACAGGCCCACCGCCGCGGGCAGGGCGACCGCGATGGCAAGGGCCGACGTGAGAGCCATCTCCCGCAGGACCAGAAGCACGACCGAGCTGCGCTGCGCTCCCAGGGCCATGCGCACACCAATCTCGCGGGTGCGCTGCGCCGTGGCATAGGCCAGAACGCCGTACAAACCGATCGCGGTCATCAGCAAGGCCAGCGCCGAAAAGCTGGCGGCCAGGAACGCCAGCGCGCGTTCGTTGGAGACGCTCTCGTTCACCTGTTGCTCCATGGTGAGCATGTCGTTGACTACCAGCTTGGGGTCGAGCCGATGGATCCGCTCGCGGATGGCGCTTTCGACCGCAACCGGGTCCTGGCTGGTGAGCGCATACAACCGCAAGCCCCCAGG
>Ga0302157_10004276_pt1 | contig 15604 bp, 9 predicted proteins | sample I_Bog_N3_3_FD_193502 | JGI IMG/M metagenome (GOLD analysis project Ga0302157, IMG submission 193502) | Peat permafrost microbial communities from Stordalen Mire near Abisko, Sweden - I_Bog_N3_3 | ecosystem: Environmental > Terrestrial > Soil > Wetlands > Peat | place: Sweden: Abisko, Stordalen...
CGTGGGCCTGCTCGTCTTGATCACCAAGCCGCTCGGCGTCTACCTGGTGCGCGTCCTCGACGCGCGCGGGGAGACGTTCATCGACCGGCTCGTGAAGCCCTTTGAGCGGGCCACGTACTGGATCTGCGGCATCGACCGCAACGTCGAGCAGGACTGGATCAGCTACACGGTGTCCCTGCTGGCCTTCAGCCTGGTCGGGATGCTCATGACCTACTTCATGCTGCGCTACCAGGACCACCTGCCGCTCAATCCCCAGGGCTTCCCGGGGCTCGCGCCGCACCTTGCGTTCAACACCGCCGCGAGCTTCACGACCAACACGAACTGGCAGAGCTACTCGGGCGAGTCGACGATGTCGTACCTCTCCCAGATGGTGGCTCTCGTCATCCACAACTTCACGTCGGCGGCCTCCGGGATCGCCATCGCGGCGGCGCTCGTCAGGGGAATCTCGAGGCACTCCGTCCAGACGATCGGCAACTTCTGGGTCGATGTCGTTCGTGTCACCTACTACCTGCTCGTTCCGATCTGCCTTGTATTCGCGCTCTTCCTGGTTTCGCAGGGGATCATCCAGAATTTCAAGCCGTACACGGTCGCGAAGACCTACGAGCCCTACACCATCCAGGTCCCTAAGGTCGACGCTGCGGGCAAAGCGGTCCTGGCGGCCGACGGGAAGACGCCGGTCATGGTGGACCAGTCGGTTGACACGCAGACCATCGTCCAGGGCCCTGTGGCTTCGCAGATCGCGATCAAGATGCTTGGAACCAACGGCGGCGGGTACGTGAATGCGAACGCCGCGCACCCCTTCGAGAACCCGACCCCGCTCTCCAACTTCTTCCAGATGCTCTCGATCTTTGCGATCCCGAGCGCACTCACCTACTACCTCGGGAGGATGGTGAAGAACCAGCGCCACGGCTGGGCCGTCTGGGGCGCCATGTTCGCGATGTTCCTGGCCGGCGCCCTCGTGTGCTGGAAGGCCGAGTCGAGCGGCAACCCCATCCACCAGGCGCTCGGCGTCGCCGCCTCCGGCGGCAACATGGAGGGCAAGGAGGTCCGCTTCGGGATCTTCAACTCGGCCCTCTTCGCCACGATCACTACGGACGCCTCCTGCGGCGCGGTGAACGCGATGCACGACTCCTTCACCCCCATCGGCGGCATGGTGCCCCTCTTCAACATCGAGACGGGCGAGGTGATCTTCGGCGGCGTGGGCGCCGGCCTCTACGGCATGCTGATCTTCGTTGTCCTGGCGGTCTTCATCGCGGGCCTCATGGTCGGGCGCACGCCCGAGTACGTCGGAAAGAAGATCGAGGCCTACGACGTGAAGCTCGTGATGCTCGTCCTCATGGTCCTCGCCGCGACGATCCTCGGCTTCACCGCCTGGGCGAGCGTGACCGACTGGGGCCAGGCCGGCCTCAACAACGCGGGCCCGCATGGCTTCAGCGAGATCCTCTACGCCTACAGCTCCGCCGTCGGCAACAACGGCAGCGCATTCGCGGGCCTGACGGCCGCCCCGGCCGACGGCGACCCGCACTGGGACACGACCCTAGGGATTGCGATGCTCTTTGGCCGCTTCCTGATGATCATCCCGATCCTTGCGCTCGCGGGCAACCTCGCCTCGAAGAAGATGATCCCCGCGAGCGCGGGCACCTTCAAGACCGAGGGGGTCACCTTCGTCGTGCTGCTCATCGGGACGGTGCTCCTGGTGGGCGCCCTCACCTTCCTGCCGGCCTTGGCAGTAGGTCCTATCGTTGAGCACTACCTGATGGGCGCAGGAACCCTGTTCTAGGCCGGCAACGGCCCTCCCCTCCCACCCTTACACGCTACCATGAGCTCAAAATCCATTTCACTCTTCGACCGCGACATCATGCAGAAGGCCGTCGTGGACTCGTTCACGAAGCTGAGCCCGAGGCAGCAGATCAAGAACCCGGTGATGTTCATCACCCTGATCGGCGCCGTGCTCACGTTCCAGCAGCTCTTCACCTCGAAGGAGCCGTTCAGCTACGTGCTCCAGATCGCCCTCTGGCTCCTCTTCACGGTCGTCTTCGCGAATTTTGCTGAGGCCGTGGCCGAGGGCCGCGGCAAGGCGCAGGCGCGGGCGCTGCGAGCCTCGCGCAAGCAGCTTGTGGCCAAGCGCCGCGCCTCGAATGGAACGCTCGAACCCGTTGACGCCTCCCTCCTTAGGAAGGGTGACCTGGTGGTCGTCACCGCGGGCGAACTCATCCCGGGCGACGGCGAGGTGGTCGAGGGTGCCGCCTCGGTCGACGAGTCAGCAATCACGGGAGAGTCGGCCCCGGTGATCCGCGAGGCCGGCGGCGACCGAAGCGCCGTCACCGGCGGCACAGGGGTCCTCTCGGACCACCTGCTGATCCGCATCACGGCCAACCCCGGCGAGGGGTTCCTGGACCACATGATCAGCCTGGTCGAGGGCGCGACGCGCCAGAAGACCCCGAACGAGATCGCGCTCACGATCCTCCTGTCGGCGCTCACGTTCATCTTCCTTCTGGTCATAATCGCGCTAAAGCCCTTCGGCATCTATTCAAACGTCGCCTTCTCGATCACGGCGCTGATCGCCCTCCTCGTGTGCCTTATTCCGACAACGATCGGCGGGCTCCTGAGCGCAATCGGCATCGCCGGCATGGACCGCCTGCTCCAGAGGAACGTGCTCGCCATGAGCGGACGCGCGGTCGAGGCGGCGGGCGACATCGACGTCCTCCTCCTGGACAAGACCGGCACGATCACGCTCGGCAACCGCATGGCGACCTCGTTCATCCCGGCGCCGGGCGTGACGCCCGAGCGCCTCGCCGACGCCGCCCAGCTGGCCTCGCTTGCCGACGAGACGCCCGAAGGCCGGAGCATCGTCGTCCTCGCCAAGGAAAGGTTCCAGCTGCGGGGTCGCGACCTGACGGCCAGCAGGGCCACCTTTGTCCCCTTCACGGCGCAGACCCGCATGAGCGGGGTCGACCTGGCAGGAGCCGACGGCGCGCCCGCCCGCTCGATACGGAAGGGCGCGGCGGCCAACGTGAGGGCCTGGGTGGAGTCCCAGGGCGCCGAGTTCCCGCCCTCCGCCGCGGCCGCGGTGGACGACATCTCGCGCCAGGGCGGCACGCCGCTCGTCGTGGCCGAGGGCCGCGAGACCCTTGGCGTCATCTTCCTAAAGGACGTGGTGAAGGGGGGCATCAAGGAGCGATTTGCCCAGCTGAGGGCCATGGGCATACGCACCGTGATGATCACCGGCGATAATCCCCTGACCGCGGCGGCCATCGCCGCCGAGGCCGGCGTCGACGATTTCCTCGCCCAGGCAACCCCCGAGATGAAGCTCGCGCGCATCCGCGAGGAGCAGGCGGCCGGGCACCTTGTGGCGATGACGGGCGACGGCACCAACGACGCCCCGGCGCTTGCCCAGGCGGACGTGGGGGTCGCCATGAACACCGGAACCCAGGCCGCCAAGGAGGCCGGCAACATGGTGGACCTCGACTCGAACCCGACAAAGCTCCTCGACATCGTGGAGATCGGGAAGCAGCTCCTCATCACCCGAGGCGCCCTCACGACCTTCAGCATCGCCAACGACGTGGCCAAGTACTTCGCGATCATACCCGCGATGCTGGTGGGCGTCTTCCCGGCGATAGCCCCGCTCAACGTCATGCACCTGGCCTCGCCCCTGAGCGCGATCCTAAGCGCCGTTATCTTCAACGCCCTGGTGATCATTGCGCTGATCCCCCTCGCGCTGAAGGGCGTCGCCTACAGGCCGATCGGCGCGGCCTCCATGCTCAGGCGCAACCTCCTTATCTACGGCCTGGGCGGGATCATCATCCCGTTCATCGGCATCAAGCTCATAGACGTGATCATCAACGCCATTCACCTCGTCTGAACCATGAAGACTCTACTTAACGACCTAAAGATCTCGGTGTTGCTGACGCTGGTTCTGGCCGTCCTCGTGTGCGGGGCCTACCCGCTTGCCGTCTGGGCGGGCGCACAGGCCCTCTTCCCGGCCAAGGCGAACGGGAGCCTCGTCGTCGACAAGGACGGCACCGTGCGCGGCTCCACGCTCCTCGCCCAGAATTTCTCGAGCGACAAATACTTCCAGCCCAGGCCCTCGGCCGCGGGCACGGGCTATGACGCGACGAGTTCGGGAGGGACGAACTTCGGGCCGACGAGCCAGAAGCTAAACGACAGCATAAAGGCGGCCGTGGCCGCATACCGGACCACCAACTGCCTCTCACCGAGCGCCCCGGTTCCGGCTGACGCCGTAACCTCGTCCGGAAGTGGCCTGGATCCCCACATAAGCCTGGAAAACGCGGCCGCGCAGGCTTCACGGGTGGCGAAGGCCCGCGGGCTTTCACTGGAGAAGGTCCAGGCGCTCATTGCCGCGTCCACCGAGGGGCGCAACCTTGGGATCTTTGGCGAATCCGGCGTGAACGTGCTCCGGCTCAACATCGCCCTGGACAACGCCTCAGGCGCGAAATGACACTCACGTGGCTAAGAAACTCGAGCGAGCTAGGGTATGGGCCTACGTGCTCGTGGCCGTTGCCGGGTTCATCTCCGGCATGGCTGTAGGGCATCTAGGCTCAATCCGGGACTCGGGGTCCTCCCAAGCCGACCCTCGATCGCGGCCCACCAACCCGCGCTCCCTGCAGCCGTGATTCCGGCGGCGGGATGATGGACCGGGGCGGCGCCTTGCCCCTCGGGCAGCTTGCGCACACCCGCCAACCCGCCACAATCAAACCGGCAATGACCGACCACCGCCCCGACCCCGATGCCCTCCTCGCATCGCTAAACCGCGAGGAGCAGCGAGCCCGCAGGGGCAAGCTCAAGGTGTTCTTCGGGATGTGCCCGGGGGTCGGCAAGACCTATGCGATGCTCCGGTCCGCGCAGCAGGAGCTGCACGAGGGGGTCGATCTCGTGGTCGGTGTCGTGGAAACCCACGGGCGCACAGAGACCGAGGCGCTGCTCGCCGGCCTGCCGGTCATTCCCCGCAAGGAGATCGAGTACAAGAACATCAGGATTACGGAGATGGACCTTGAGGCCATACTGGCCCGCAAGCCGCGCCTTGTCCTCGTCGACGAGTTCGCCCACACGAACGCCCCGGGGTCGCGCCACCCCAAGCGCTACCAGGACGTTGTGGAGCTCCTGGACGCCGGGATCGACGTCTTCACGACCCTCAACGTGCAGCACATCGAGAGCCGCTCCGACGCCGTGCGTCAGATCACGGGTGCCACCGTGCACGAGACCGTCCCGGACTCGGTGTTCGGCATGGCGGACCAGATCGAGCTTGTGGACATCACGCCCGAGGCGCTCCGCGAGAGGCTCAGGGAGGGAAAGGTCTACATGGAGGGGCGGGCCGCCGCGGCCGCGGAGAACTTCTTCAAGGACACGCACCTGACGGCCCTCAGGGAGCTCGCGCTCAGGTTCGTCGCCGAGCATGTCGACAAGCGCCTCAGGGAGCTGCGATCCGTCGGGACATTCAAGACCGTGTGGCGCTCGGGCGAGCGCCTCCTCGTAGCCGTGGGCCCGAGCCCTTCCTCCACCCAGCTCGTCCGCTGGACGCGGCGCATGGCCGCCTCGCAGGGTGCATCATGGATCGCCGTGAGCGTCGAGTCCTCCGCCCCGCTCGAGCCCGACTCAAAGCGCCGCCTCGAGAAGAACCTATCCCTCGCCCGCGAGCTCGGTGCCGAGATCGTCGTCACGCATGACGACGACGTGGCCGACGCCCTGGTCCGCGTGGCGCTCCAGAACAACGCGACCCAGATCGTGGTCGGCAAGTCGCGCAACCCGAGATGGATCGACACCCTGAAGGGGGGCAACCTGGTCGACCGCCTCCTCAGGATCGGCGGGACGATCGACATCTATGTCGTGCCCGCGGAGCGCTCCGACCAGGCGGAGGCCACCTGGGTCAACTGGCGGCCGGCGGCGGTTTCCCCCGCGCACGAATACGCCGAGGTCTTCGGCGCCCTCGCGGCGCTCACCCTTGCGAGCTGGTTCATCGTCCCCCACTCCGGTTACCTCTCCGTGGGAATGTTCTACCTGATGGCCGTGATCGTCCTTAGCCTGCGGGTGGGACCGGGTCCGGTGTTCGTGGCGGGAGTGGCGAGCGCCCTCACCTGGGACTACCTCTTCATCCCGCCCCTCTTCACGTTCAGGATCGACCGCTTCGAGGACGGGCTCCTCTTTGGCACGTACTTTGTCGTGGCGTTCATCGCGGGGCAGCTCACCGCGCGCGTCCGCGCGCAGGAGCGCAACGAGAGGATGCGCGAGGACCGGGCCACGGCCCTCTTCCACCTGACCCAGGCCATCAGCGCGGCGCGGACGCTCGACGACGCCGTGTTTGCGGCGCTCAGGCAGGCGGACAAGTATTTCGGGGCGAAGACGGCGCTCCTCCTGGACGACGGCAACGGCTCGGCGCTCATGCCCCATTTTGCAGGCTCCTTTGCGATCAACGAGAAGGAGCGCGGCGTCGCCGACTGGGCCTGGCGCAACCGCAAGAAGGCGGGGCGCTTCACGGACACGCTGCCCTCGGCCGAGGGGTTTCACCTGCCGCTCGTGCGGGAGGACACCGCGATCGGCGTCCTGGTGATCAAGATGCCCCCCGACTCCGTGCTGACGCTCGCGCAGCGGGACCTGGCCGAAAGCTTCGCGAACCAGCTCTCGCAGCTTGTCGAGCGGGAGCAGCTCCGCGCCGCGGGCGAGCGCGAGAAGCTCCTCGCCGAGTCCGACAAGCTCCACCGGACCCTCCTCGACGGCGTCTCGCACGAGCTAAAGACGCCGCTTGCAGTCCTAAGCGCCGCGGTCGAGAACCTGGCCGCCGCCGACAACGCGACCCGCGCGAACCTGGCCGAGGAGATAAAGACCGCCACCCGCCGGTTGAACCGCCTGGTCAATAACCTGCTCGACCAGACGCGCCTGGAATCCGGGGCACTCAAGCCGAGGCTCGACTGGTGCGATGGCCACGACCTGGTGAACGCGGCGGTGGATGGCGTGAGCGAGCACTTGGCGGGGCACCCCTTCGAGATCAGCATCCCCAGGGACCTTCCCCTGTTCCGGGCGGACGCGGCCCTCATGGAGCAGGTGATCGCGAACCTCCTGTTAAACGCTGCATTGCACACGCCTCAGGAAACCGCAATCTTCCTTGCAGCCGGCTTGGACCGCTCAAAGTCACGGATCTTCTTCACCGTGGCGGACCGGGGGCCCGGGCTTCCGGCAGCGATGCGCGAACGACTTTTCCAGAAATTCCAGCGCGGGGACGCGGCCAGGGCGGGCGGCCTCGGCCTTGGCCTGTCGATTATCCGGGGCTTCGTGACCGCCCAGGGAGGAGACGTGGTCGCCGGCGAAAACCCGGGTGGCGGGGCCGTCCTCACGGTGTACCTTCCCTACAAGGCGCACGGCGACGTTCCCGAAGAATAAAGTTCATCTAATGAGTGCCACAAAACTGACGGTCCTGGTGATCGACGACGAGGTTCAGATCCGTCGCCTGCTGCGCATCACGCTGGAGGCGGCCGGCATCAATGTGGTCGAGGCCGACACGGGCAGGATCGGGCTCGAGGAGGCCGCCAGGTCCCATCCCGACGCCGTGGTGCTTGACCTCGGCCTCCCCGACATGGGGGGCCTCGAGGTCCTGAAGCTGCTCAGGGAGTGGTCGAAGGTCCCCGTTCTGGTACTCACGGTCCTTGCCGCCGAGGCCGACAAGGTCTCGGCCCTGGACGCGGGTGCGGACGACTACCTGACCAAGCCGTTCGGCTCGGCCGAGCTCTTGGCGCGCATCCGCGCCATCCTCCGGCGCATGCCCGAGGAGAACGAGCCGGCGGTGATCAAGTTCGGGGACGTCGAGGTCGACCTGAGCGCGCGCATGGTCAGGAAGGCCGGCATCGAGGTCCGGCTCACGGCCAAGGAGTACGCGATGCTGCGCCTCCTGGTCATCCACAGGGGCAAGGTGGTCACGCACGGGCAGATGCTGCGCGAGCTCTGGGGCCCCAAGGCCGAGGAAAACACCCATTACCTCAGGGTCCACATGACCCACATACGCCAGAAGCTTGAGACCGAGCCCCACAAGCCAAGGCACCTGAGGACGGAGTCGGGCATCGGCTATCGCCTGGTGGACGTTTGACCGACCGGAGCAAAGCTCTTCCAAAGGGCGACCAAGGATGGGGTGATAACTGCCCTAACTGGGTGACCTGCCGCTCATTTGATGCCAAACGACGGACGGCGGGAGATAGGGGTCGTGTTCGCCGACGCCCCTGCGTAACCTCCCTGCCATGAGAGATGCTTACGTGAAGGAAGCCCTGAAGGTGATCGACGACCCGAATATCCTGGTGAACGTGGTCTCGCGCCGCGTAAAGCAGCTGAAGAGGGGCAACCGCCCCCTCGTGGAGTCGCTCGAGAAGCTCTCCGCGGAGGATACCGCGCTAAGGGAGATCATTGAGGGAAAGATCAGCTACGAGCTTGCGAGCAAGACGGCCCGCTTCTAGGCGGCCGGCGCGGGGCTATGGGCCGGAAACCGGGCCCAAGGCGGCCCGATTTTGCGTGCTTGTATGGTAGACTGAACGAGACAATCGTCGGGACTTGAACGCCTACGGGCTTGAATGATCCCTGCACCCTCCTTGCCATCAACGGCTGAATCCCTACGCCTTCGGGCCGTGCGCGAGTACGGAGTGCTTGAGGCGCCCCGTGACGCCGTTCTGGACGGTTTTGCGGCCCTTGCGGCGCATGCCTGCGACACCCCGATGGCCTTCATTTCGCTCGTCACCGAGGATCGCCAGGTCATCAAGGCGGCGCATGGCCTCGCCCTGTCCGATGGCCCCCGTTCCCAGTCCCTTTGCGGCCATGCCATCCTCTCCCCAGCCGAGCCGTTTCTGGTGGCAGACGCCAAGGCGGACCCCCGGTTCGAGGGAAACCCCGCGGTGGACGGCAGGCCCGGCATCCGGGCCTACGGCGCCTTCGCGCTGGTCACCCCCTCCGGCCACGCGATAGGCACCCTCTGCGTTGCCGACAGGGTGCCGCGGATCCTCGGGGACGGCCAGCTTCAGTCCCTGCGCATGATCGCCCACCAGGTGATGGGTCACCTCGAGGTCCGCCGCGCGCTCCGCCAGAGCCAGCAGCGCTTCGAGCTCCTGTCCCACTCGGCGGACGCCGTCGTCTGGGACTGCGATATTGAGAATGATACCTTTTGGTGGAGCGACACGTTTGCCGCGGTCTTTGGGCATCGGGCGGGCACCTACAGAAACGGCAGGCACAGGGAGGAGGCGGTTCACCCGGAGGACCGGGAGCGCGTCTTAAGGGGCATACGGGACGCGCTGGAGAGCAGTGCCGACCAATGGGAGAACGAGTACCGCTTTTGCCGGGCAGATGGCACCTATGTGATCGTGCACGACCGGGCTGCGATCCTCAGGAACGCGGCGGGCGCCGCAATCAGAATGTCCGGGGAGATGCGGGACATAACGAAGAGCCGCCATTCGGCGGACATGCTCACCCTGCTCTCGGCCGCGGTCGAGCAGTCGGCCGACCTGGTGATGATCACCGACCGCTCGTGCACCATCCAGTACGTGAACGCCGCGTTTGAGAGCCACACGGGCTTCTCGCGGAAGGAGGCCGTGGGGAAGTCGCCCCGGATCGTAAAGTCGGGCGTCCACGACGCGAAGTTCTACGCCAGCATGATGGAGAGGATAAACGCGGGGCTCGTCTTCCGCGGGGAGCTCATAAACCGGAGGAAGACCGGAGAGCTCTACACGGAGTCGAAGACCATCACCCCGATCAAGAACACCGAGGGCGAGATCATCCACTTCCTGAGCGCCGGGCGCGACGTCACCGAGCAGCGGAAGGCCGAGGAGGAGCTGCGCAGCAAGACGGCATTCTTCGAGGCGCAGCTCAACTCGACGATCTCCGGCATCGTGCTTGCCGACCAAAACGGCAGGATCGTCTTCTCCAACAGGAGGTTTGCCGAGATCTGGAGGGCCCCGAGACACGTGCTCGACGCCCCCGACGAGGCGCGGCACCTCGCCCTGATCGCCGACATGGCCAAGGACCCCGAGCGCTTCAACCGCCTGAACGACCAGGCACTGTCGAAGCCGCTCGAAGCCTCGCGGCACGAAGTCGAGCTTAAGGACGGGACCGTGCTGGACCGCTACGCCTCGCCCGTCGTCGGCAAGGACGGCCGCAACTACGGCAGGATCTGGACGTACCGCGACATCACGCCGCACAAGCGCGCGCTCCAGGAGCTTGCCGAATCCCTGTCGCTGCTCGACTCGACCCTCGAGTCGACCGTGGACGGGATCCTGGTGGCCAACGGCAAGGGCAAGCTCACCAAGTTTAACCGCAAGTTCATCGAGATGTGGCGCTTGCCGCCCGAGATCGTCGCCGCCAAGGACGACGAGAAGGCCCTGAGCTTCGTGCTGGCCCAGCTCACCGACCCGGACGCTTTTGTCCGCAAGGTGCGCGAGCTCTACTCCCATCCCGAGGAGGAAAGCTTCGATGTCCTCGAGTTCAAGGACGGCCGGGTGTTCGAGCGCTACTCCCAGCCGCATCGCATCGGGACCGAGGTGATCGGCCGGGTCTGGAGCTTCAGGGACGTCTCCGAGCGACGGAAGCTTGAGTCGAGGCTCCTGCGCACCCAGCGCATGGAGAGCATCGGCACCCTGGCCGGCGGTGTCGCCCACGACCTCAACAACGTGCTCGCGCCTATCCTGATCTCGATCGACCTCCTGAAGGCGGACTCTCGCGGTGATCCCGAACAGGCCAAGGTGATCGACGCGATCCGCATGAGCGCGCAGCGTGGGGCGAGTCTGGTGCGCCAGGTGCTCACCTTCGCGCGCGGTTTCGAGGGACAGAAAGTGGCCGTCGACCTCGCAGCGCTGCTCGCGGACTTTGACTCCCTGATCCGGGAGACCTTCCCCCGCAACATCCAGATCGTTTCGGAGGCGCCGGCCGGCCTCTGGCGGGTGGCGGGCGACCCGACCCAGCTCCACCAGGTCCTCCTCAACCTGGCCGTGAACGCGCGGGACGCGATGCCCACGGGCGGGGTCCTGTCGATTCTGGCGACAAACCAGCTCTGCGACGAGGCGAGCGTCCTCGGGCATCCCGAGGCCAAGCCGGGGAAATTCGTGCGCATTGCGGTCGACGACACGGGCCACGGCATCGCGCCCCACATCAGGGACCGGGTGTTCGAGCCCTTTTTCACGACCAAGGAGGTCGGCAAGGGAACCGGGCTTGGCCTTGCCACGGTCTACGCGATCGCCAAGAGCCACGGTGGATTTGTGACCGTGTCGAGCAAGGTGGGGAGCGGGGCCACGTTCTCGGTGCACCTGCCTGCAGAGGATCGGCCGGCTCCGGCAAAGCCCCAGGCGCCGGAGGCGTCATCCTTCAAGGCACAGGGCCAGGGCGAGACCATCCTTGTCGTGGACGACGAGGAGCCCATCTGCAGGGTCCTCAAGCGCACGCTGGAGCGCAGCGGGTACCGCGTGGTCACGGCGACGGACGGCGCAAAGGCCTGCGAGTACTACGCGCTGAACTGGCGGGAAATCTCCCTGATCCTCACCGACATGATGATGCCTGTCATGGACGGCGCAGCGACGATCAGCATGGTCCTCTCGATCAACCCCGGCGCCCGCGTCATTGCCTCAAGCGGCCTCCACGTGGCGGAGAACATCGCCAAGGCGCAGAGCCTGGGGGTGCGCGACTTCCTTTCCAAGCCCTACGAGGCGGCGGTCGTGCTTGGGATGGTCCGCGAGGCGCTCGACCGGCCGCCTTCCCGGTAGGCCTGCACGCCGCCGGCTACAGAAGCGAGAACCTCACCTTCAGGTACTCGAAGCCGGCGACCCGCTGGTAGCCTTCCTCTATCTCCACGCGGTCCTTTGAGTCGAGGACCGTGATCACGGCAACCTTGTCGATGCACAGCTGGAGCAGGCTCCTCACGAGGAGCCGGGCGTGGGGCGCCCCCAGGCAGAGGTGGGTCCCGATTCCGAACGCCACATGGGGGTTTGGCTTCCGGTCGAGCCTCACCTCGCCCGGAGCCTCGAAGGCAGCCTCGTCCTGGTTGGCAGAGGCCCAGCACAGGGACACGCGCCCGCCCGCCTTGACGGGCACCCCGTGGACGTCGGTGTCCACCGGGCAAACGCGCCCGATATGGGTGAGCGGCGAGACGACGCGGAAGAACTCCTCGACCGCGTGGACGATGCGCGTCGGGTCGCTCCTCAGGAACTCGAACGCCTGGGGATTCCTCCCTAGGTACGCCAGAACCGAGGAGACCGTGTGGATCACCGTGTCGCGGCCACCCGCGAAGGTCAGGTTCGCGTAGCCCAGCATCTCCTCCCGGGTCAGGGGCCTGCCGCGGAACTGGGCCTGGGTGAGCGCGCTAAAAAAGTCCTCGCCGGGATTGGCCGCCGCCTTGTCCAGCCGCAGGTTCAGGTAGGTCTCGAGGACCTCGCCCTTTCGCTTGCCGGAGCCCCCGTCGCGAAAGACGTGCGTACCCCAGCTAATCCATGTCTGGGCCTCGGCCTCCGGCACGTTGAGCAGGTAGGTGAGGGCGCGGGACTGGAGCGGCAGAGCGAACTCCCTGACGACCTCGACCGACTCGCGGCCGGCCGCGCCCAGGATCAACTCGCCCACAAGCGCCTCGACCCGCGCGACGACGGCGGGATCCTTTGCCCTGCGAAAGAAGGGCTCGACGACCTCCTTGTAGTCAGTGTGGTCGGGCGGATCCGTCTCTATCGGCAGTTGCCGCATCGTCCGCACATCCTCCTCCGAGGGGATGGGAACCCGGAAGGGGGCGTCGGAGCTGAAGGTCTTCCAGTCCTTGGCGGCCTTTCGGACATCCTCGTGCCGGAGGATCATCGGCACGCTCTCTCCCTGAAAGTCGCAGCTAAGCACACCCGACTCTTTTCGTTTCTTCTCAAAGGGATCTGAATTGTTGCTCATAGGGGTACACGCCTACACGGCGGGGCGGGCAAACTGGACTTACCCTCAACCGAGGCGCGCGCAAGGGAATTTGCTCCAAACCACTGGCATCCGTGGATCCGCGCAAGGAGGCCTTTGGGGAGCACCGGACAATTGACCTGCCCCCCTGAAACTGTCCGGCGTTGAGTGAGAGTCCTTGGCGGGTATAACCCGATCAAGGACCCATGAAGAAGCGACACACCGAAGAACAGATCCTGGCCGTCTTGCGCCAGGCCGAGCAGGGCAAACCGTTGCCCGATTTGCTCCGGGAGCATGCGATCGCAGCCCCGACCTACTACCGCTGGAAGAGCAAGTACGGCGGGCTGGAGCCGAACCAGCTGCACCAGTTGAAGGCACTTGAGCGGGAGAACAGCGCGTTGAAGAAGCTCGTGGCTGATCTCTCGCTCGATGTCCGGATGCTGAAGGACGTAAACTCAAAAAACTGGTAGAGCCCGCAAGCAGACGCGCCCCCGTGGATTACCTCAGAAGCACCTACATGGTGAGTAAGACCCGGGCTTGTGGGCTCATGGACCTGGCCGTCACGACGTACCGTTACCAGGCGGCGAACAGCCGGCCGGAGCTGCCGCTTCGAGCCGCGCTCAGGCGCCATGCGCAGGTCCGGCGACGCTTGGGCTACCGGCGCCTGGAGATCCTGCTTCGACGGGACGGCTTTGAGGACAACATCAAGCGGATCCACCGGCTGTACCGAGCCGAGGGTCTGCAGGTCCGCAACCGTCGGCGCCGTAAGCAGCGGCTCCAGCGGGGCGTTGAGAGGCCACCGGCCGCCGCCGCGGCCAACCAGCGCTGGAGCCTGGACTTCGTCCATGATCGGATGGAGAACGGCCGCTCACTGCGAATGCTGACGGTGGTCGACGAGCACACCCGCGAGTGTCCCTGGATCGAGGCAGACACCTCGCTGTCCGGGATACGGGTCACCCGCGTCCTCGACCAGCTGGTAGAGCTGCGGGGCAAGCCTGTGTCCCTGTTGACCGACAACGGACCCGAGTTCGCGGGGACCGCCCTCGAGCAGTGGTGCCATGACCACGACGTCCAGCACGGCTTCATCGCCCCAGGCAAACCCAGCCAGAATGCCTACATCGAGAGCTTCAACGGGAAGCTCCGTGACGAATGCCTCAACGAAAACCTGTTCCTCAACCTCGGCCACGCACGAGATCTGATCGAAGCCTTCCGCCAGGATTACAACGAAACACGGCCCCACAGCTCACTCGGCGGCCTCACGCCGGCAGAATACGCGGCCAAGATCGCGCGGACCCCCCATGGGGGGTCCCTGACCAGCATCAACCCACCACTTGCCTCCGAAACACTGAACCCACAACCTCCATCACCCAGCCCGGACTCTCATTAGGAACCGGACAGAACTTGGGGGCAGGTCATCGACACTACGGCATACGCAAAACGAGCTTGCGTGGCCATTTTGGAATACCTTCGCGATGCTAGGCGGGAGTTCCAATTTCGATGGCCGACCAGGCCGCCGATTGCTAGCGACGGATGCTGTTTTTTTGCCGGGGGCTCAACCGAATCAAGGGGTAGCACGTTGGATCTGGTGTTGGCATTGTTCGCCTACGGTCGATTTCAGAAAACCGGTCACCAATCTTATTTCTTGGTCCACTTTGTTGCAGGCTGCCGAGACCGATGGCTTGGAAAGTGGCGCACCCGTAGGGAGTCGAACCCCAAACCTTCTGATCCGTAGTCAGATGCTCTATCCAATTGAGCTACGGGTGCGTGACGGAACTGAAGAAAGAGCCGTTTAGATGCCCTTAGCGCAAGCGTGAAGTGAGAGGCCTCTCGGGCACGCCGAGAGCCCGCCAGTTGAGCCTTTATCCCACCGAGGGATTCAAACCTTCAAATTGGATTGCACCTTGGCATCTTCACCGCAGTCCAATCCAATTTGGCGGACTTAAGGAAACGTTCATACGCTACCCCAATTCCCAAAGCCTTACGGATCAATCTTCCACGTGCCTTCGGCTAACAACCGCCGCGCCCAGGGCAAGAGCGCCCAAGATCAATGCAAAAACCGAGGTCTCGGGTATCGCTATCGGATTCGAGGCAAACGTTACGTCGATCGCACCGTAAATCGAAATATCTGAGTTTGTGCCGAAAGCGATGTTGTTGATCGTGGGACCGCCGACGCTCCCGCCATCGGACTGCAGGTTCAGTTGAACTGTCCCGCCCCCGGGCGCTTCAAAGGCGCTGATATTGCTGAAGACAACCGGATTGCTCGTCGTTGTCGCCGTTGCCGGGAAACTACTTGGAGTATAGGTCCCAGCCGGAGGAAGGAAGGGCTCGGCTGTTCCGGAGACCGTAGCCTCTGGCAGGAATCCAACGGCACTATTGCCCGGCACTCCAAGCGACAGTGACACCTGAGTGTAGGCATTCTGAAAGGTGATCGGATTCTGAGTGAGGTTGTAGGCAACAACGGTTCCGTTGACCGTCGAGGTGAGCGTAGCGGTGACTGATTCTAGCGTCTGGCCCGAATTCGAATCGAATAGCGGAAGCGAGAAATCGAGACCGGAAGTACCGTTGAAATCACTGCTGGGCGTCTGTGCCGTGCCTGCATCCAGGGGCGAGCCCGCCGAACCGAAATCATAGACATAGGAGGTGAGCGTCTGCGCCTGCAACGTGGCAGCGCTTTCGAGTGCCGCTGCCCCAAGAAAAAGCCGTAGTAGGATAA
>Ga0302157_10004279_pt1 | contig 15593 bp, 11 predicted proteins | sample I_Bog_N3_3_FD_193502 | JGI IMG/M metagenome (GOLD analysis project Ga0302157, IMG submission 193502) | Peat permafrost microbial communities from Stordalen Mire near Abisko, Sweden - I_Bog_N3_3 | ecosystem: Environmental > Terrestrial > Soil > Wetlands > Peat | place: Sweden: Abisko, Stordalen...
GGCAACCTCGGCGGCTATTTTGGTCCCTTCATCGTTGGCTGGATCAAGGATTCTTCCGGCAAATTCGAGGCTGGTCTGTATTTCCTTGCCGCCTGCTCGATGGCTTGCGCCGTAATCGCGTTTTTCACCGTGAGAGCGGCCGGTGGGCAAGAAAGCACTATGCCCGCGGAAATGAAGGCCGCGGAATAGCTACACGTAGCGCAGGCTTGTTCTGCATGGCGACGTACCGGGCATCCGGCCTTGGCAACAGCCCGCGGGGCGCGAGTAGCCAGGCCCAGAAGGAGACGGTCACATGTTCGAATCGTGTCGGGTGCGCCAGAAAAGCACCTGCAGAGCGTGCCGGTATTGTGGCGGGGCTAGCTACCCCGTGGTTTCCTGATGGTCGCGTTATCTGCTGCGCAAATCACTCTTGTTTCCAGAGTGAAGGACGCGTGCGACTCGGGGCCAAGGACTATCCCTGTTGGCCCGCACCAAAACCAGTGTGCCGCGTCTGAGCCACGGGCTGAGCGAGGATTCACCGATCAACCCAGATCTCTTGTCGTCAAGCCACCGCCGCAGCACTCTCGCGGCGCGGGCCGAACAGTTTCCTCACCTCGGGGCCGGGCTTTGCGGCGCTGAACAGGTAGCCCTGCATCTCGGTGCAGCCGAGCTTGCGCAGCATTTCCTTCTGTTCAAGCGTCTCCACGCCCTCGGCGGTCGTCGTCATGTTGCCGGCGGCGGCGATGTTCACCACCGCCTGGACGATGACCGATGAGCCGTCGATTTCGGCGATGTCGGTGACGAAGCAGCGATCGATCTTGATCTTGTCGAACGGGAAGCGCTTCAGGTAGCTCAGCGAGGAATAGCCGGTGCCGAAATCGTCCAGCGCGATGCGGATGCCGATGGCGCGGAGCTGATGCAGGATGGCGAGCGCGGTCTCGTCGTCGCGGATCAGCACCGCCTCGGTAATCTCGAGCTCCAGCCGGCTGGCGGGCAGACCGGAGGTCGCCAGCGCGCTGGCGATCTTCAGCGCCAGCGTCGGGCATTTGAGCTGAACCGGCGAGACGTTGACGGCAAGCCGGATATGATTCGGCCAGGTGGCGGCCTCGGCGCAGGCGGTTCGCAGCACCCATTCGCCGAGTTCGACGATCAGGCCGGTGTCCTCGGCGACGGGGACGAAGTCGGCGGGCGAGACCATGCCGCGCACGGGATGGCGCCAGCGCAACAGCGCCTCGCAGCCGGTCACCTCGTCGCTGACGAGATCGACCAGCGGCTGGTAATGGATCTCGAAGCCGCCATCGACCAGCGCCTGGCGAATATCCCGCTCCAGCGTCAGCCTTGCCTTGGCGCGGGCGTCCATCGCCGGCTCGAAGAAGCGATAGGTGCGGCGACCGTCGGCCTTGGCGCCATACATCGCAAGGTCGGCGTTCTTGATCAGCTGGTCGAGGTCGGTGCCGTCCTGCGGCGCCAGCGCGATGCCGATGCTGGCGTCGGTCGACAAATGGTGGCCGAGGCATTGATAGGGTTGCCGGATCGCCTCCTGAATCCGGGCCACGAATTCCGCGACCTCGTCGGCGTTCACCACGTCGGTCTGGATCACCGCGAACTCGTCGCCGCCGAGCCGGGCGACGTGATCGGTTTCCCGGACACAGCTTCGCAGGCGGCCGGCCACGGCCTTCAGCAGTTCATCGCCGACATGATGTCCGAGCGAATCGTTGATGCCCTTGAACTCGTCGACGTCGATATAGAGCAAGGCGAACTGCCTGCCCCGGCCGGTCGCCCGCAGCTCGCGTTCGATCCGCTCCCGGAACAGCACCCGGTTCGGCAGGTCGGTCAGCGCGTCGTAATGCGCCAGATGCGCGATCTTCTCGTCGGCGCGCCGGCGCTCGGTGACGTCGTCGACGACGTTGATGATATAGCGCGTTTCGCCGGACTGGTCCGGAATGCCGATGCGCCGGGAGATGATGAAGCGCTGGCCCAAGGCCTGACTTTCCCACGGGTGCTCGTCCTTGAACAGGCCGTCGGCTGACTGCAGCGTTTTTTCGTCGTCCGCGGCGATAACGTCCGCCGACCGCTTCGGAAACAGATCGAGCGCGGTCTTGCCGACGATGGCATCGCACGGCAGCCCGAACTGAGCCGCGGCCACTCGATTGGCCAGCACGTAACGCCGGTCGCGCATGTCCTTGACGGTGATCTGGGTCGGAATGTGATCGACGATCTGACGCAGGAACGCGAAGTTGCGGTCGCGCTCCTGTTCGAGGATCTGCCGCTCCGTGATGTCTTCCATGGTCGCGACCCACCCGCCGTTCGCCAACGGCTTGTTGACGATCTGGAATGAACGCCCGTCCGCGGCTTTCATCACGGAATGGGTGATCTTGCCCCGGGCGACGTTGCGCATAACGCCCGCACAGAATTCATCAACATCTCCGGTGAACGATCCGGTCGCCTTGCGAAGCCGGATCAGGTCGGAGAAGCGGATGCCCGGTTTCACGACCTCCGTCGATAGATTGTACATGTCGATGTAGCGCTGGTTGAAGGTGACGATGCGGGCCGATGCGTCGTACAGCACGAGGCCCTGCGTCATGTTGTTCAGGGCGGTGTCGAGCCGGTCCTTTTCCGATTCCAACCGGTGCTGCGATTCGCGGGTCTGCCGGACGATCTGCCGGATGATTAGGAAAAGAATGAACGCGATCGCCAGCGCGGAAAGAACGGCGGTGGCGATGAACAGCCTGGTTTGCGCCCGCCAGTCAGTGAGCGCCGAGGATACGGTATTGGTCGCGACCACCACGATCGGATAATGGCTCAATTCGGCCGCCGACCCCAGCCGGTCCTGATTATCGACGGGGCTTTCCACGCGTTGGGTCTGTCGGCCGCCTTCGGCCAGCAGCTTCGCGAGCAGCGGGGCCGACTTGAAGTTGACCCCGATCATCGCATCGACATGGGGATGACGCGCCAGCATCGTTCCATCACGATGGAACATGGAGATCGCGGCATTCTCTCCGAGCATCACGGACGAGAAGAAATTCTCAAACGTCGCCGGGGCAACCGCTCGCGAAATCACGCCGATGAGTTCGCCGTCCGGTCCCGCCACCTTGCGGGCGATGACCGTTTTAACGCCGCCGGTAAACCGGCTGCGAACCAGCTCGATCTGCTGCTGGTCCGGGCCCGATTTGAGAGTTTTGAAATAGGCGCGGTCGGCGATGTTGACGGCCGGAACGACCGAGGTTTCCGAGGAACCGATCAGGGTTCCGTCCGCGTCGTAGGCGTTGATGCCGGCGATTTCCGCGGGCCCGCTGACCTTCGCCTTCATCAGCAGATGCATTTCCGGAGTGGACATCCGGCGTCTGAAATCATCGGCCGACGTCACGCCGGCCTGATGCAACTGGGCGACCAGGTCGTTCAACGGAACTTCAAGGTCGCTCAGTTTCTGATCGAAGTGGCGGGTCAGCAGCAGCACGGTGTTTTCGAGCTCGCGCTCGCTGTTGTGCAGCGCGCGCTCGCGAAACTGGTCGACGACGACCATCGTGCCGATCGTGATGGCTGCGACCAGAACGAAGCCGGAGAGAACGAGCCACAGCACCGGTCCGCGCCAGAACGTCGGTGCCGCCGCTGCCGCGCTGCCGGGGCCTTCGGGCGCCCCCTTGTTGTCCGAAACTGATCGTCGCATTCCCCAACTCCGGGGCACATGATTACGCCGCACAAGTGGCGGCCCGGTTAGGAAATCCGGTTACTTAAGGTTTAACAGGGGCTTGGCGGAGGAATTGGCAGGCGGGGACATGCACTATATCGCATCGCGGGAACCCGGGCCGCCGGCCGCGACAGGGTGTTCGATATCGCTAGCCGGCATGATAAGCGTGACGGACCGATTTGATCGGACGCAGATATTTCCAAAGGGAGGCGACGAGGAATGGCGAATAGTTCCGGTGGTTCGGATTCCGGTTTTGCCGGCAAAGCCTGGCCGGTGTTCCGTTCGCTGCAATCCTGGCGCCTTCAATTCCTCACGCATGATCTGTTCGCAGGTTTGACGCTGGCCGCGATCGCGATCCCTGAGCAGATGGCGACGGCCCGGCTCGGCGGGTTTGCTCCGCAGATCGGCTTCTTCGCCTTTTTGGTCGGCTCGCTCGCATTCGCCGTGTTCGGCAGCAATCGCTTCCTGTCGTGCGGCGCGGATTCGACCATCACGCCCATTTTCGCCGGCGGCCTCGCCGCGCTCGCCGTCTCCACTGATCCACAATACCTGGTGCTGGCGGCGGCGCTGGCGCTGATGGTGGGTCTTTTGCTGTTGGCGGCGGGGCTGTTCCGCCTTGGCTGGATCGCGGATCTCTTGTCGATACCGGTGACCACGGGGTTTCTCGCGGGCATTTCCGCGCACATCCTGATCTCCCAGTTGCCCGGCATCCTCGGAGTTGCCGCGCCGGAGGGACCGATGCTGCAGCGTCTGGCGACCCTCGCCGCGCAGCTCGGCGAAACCAACCCGTTCACGCTCGCGATCGGCCTCGGCGTTCTGGCGACGATTGCCGTCACGGAGCGGATCGATGCGCGAATTCCCGGCGCGCTGATCGCGCTGGTGCTGGCGGGGGCGGCCGTCGCGCTGCTCGGGCTGGAAAGCCGCGGCGTCAGCGTTCTCGGCACCGTCTCTGCCGCCCTGCCGGCGCTCGCGGTGCCGGTTATCGCGTTCAGCCGCTTGCCGAGCCTGGTGTCGCTCAGTCTGATCATTGCGATCGTCGTGATGGTGCAGACGGCGGCGACGACGCGTTCGTTCCCTTCCTCTGCCGACGAACCGCCGGATGTCGATCGCGACTTCGTCGGCGTCGGCATCGGCAGCATCTTGTCGGGACTGATCGGCGCATTTCCAGTCAACGCCAGTCCGCCGCGCACGGCGGTGGTCAGCGAAACCGGCGGACAATCCCAGCTCGCAGGCCTCGCGGCGGCGGCGATTCTCGCCGCACTGCTGGCATTCGGCGCGGCGTTGCTCAGTCGAATTCCGAACGCGGCGCTCGGCGGCGTGCTGCTGTTCGTCGCGCTGCGGATCGTCCGCGTCAGCCAGATCGTGACGATTTACCGGCAGTCGCTGGGTGAATTTCTGCTGATCGCGGCGACGGCGGCGGCGATCATCGTGCTCCCGATCGAGCAGGGCGTCGGCATTGGCATAGCGCTGTCGCTGCTGCACGGCATCTGGAGCACGACGCGCGCCCGCCTGGTCGTGTTCGACCGCGTGCCCGGCACCTCGATCTGGTGGCCGGCGAGCCCGCATCATCCCGGCGAGCAGGAGCCGGGCGTCATCGTCGCAGGCTTTCAGGCGCCGCTGTCGTTTCTCAACGCCTATTCCTTTCGGCGCGACGTCCTCGCCGCCCTGCAATCGCAGACGCAGGCCGCACGGCTATTGGTGCTGGAAGCCACCGGCATCGTCGAGATCGACTTTACCGCCGCGCAGATCCTGCGGGACCTGATCCGCCACTGTCACGCCGAAGGCGTCGATTTCGCCATGGCCCGGCTGGAGTCAGTCCGCGCCCAGGCCGCGATGGCGCGGTTCGGCGTCGATGAGCTGCTGGGTCCGGATCGTTCCTTTCGCAGCGTCGAGGAGGCCATCCAGGCGCTGCGCGGGCAACTGGCCCGCAAGCCTTCCTGATCAAGCCTTCCTGATCAAGCCTTCCTGACGGCGCCTGACGCTCGTCGATGTCGTCGACGGCAAGCCGGCAGCCTCGATCGAGGCCGGGGACGGTCGCAGCCGGCCAGGGTTCCCTGCCCGCGCAAAAGCCGGCCGATTTGATCGATGTCAAAGCGCCGGTCGGAAGCCTTGGCATCAATATTTCATGGCGTTTTATCGATTTCATGTGTGCGACCCGATCAAGCGGATTGACGGTCATGGCCACGACGGGGCGGCGTTGGCGGACGACATCGACGCCATGCTGTTCGCCGCCGGCATCGTCCAAAGACTGATCCAGGAGCACCCTTCGGTTCCCAGGAACTGGGCGATCACGATCATCGAGGGTTCGCGTCAGGTCGGCGTGCTGCCGTTCGAGGACGGCTGCAAGGTCCTGCTCCGGCCGCACTGGGTCTGCGACCAGCCGGTCGAAGCCCATGAAGGCTGGCGCTGAGCCTTAGGCCGGGACGATCTCCTTGCCGATCGGCCAGAGCGCCAGTCCGGCCAGTTTGACATGCGCCCAGGCGAAGGGAATGCCGATAATGGTCACGGCAAGAACGACCGCGGTGACGATATGCGCCAGCGCCAGCCACCAGCCCGCCAGCACGAACCAGATCACATTGCCGATCAGGCCCAGCGGCCCGGTGCCGAGATCGGGACGACCGGTCAGGCTGTCGCGGCGCACCGCCTTCTGGCCGAACGGCATCAGCGTATAGAGCGCGATATTGAACGCGGCCTTGGCCCAGGGCAGCCCGATGATGGTGATGGCCATGATGATGGCAGCGACCACCCAGCCGAACGCCATCCACAGGCCGCCGAGCAGGATCCAGAGGATGTTCAGAAAAATCGAAACGGGAGGCATGCGGCTCTCCGAGCTGGCGCGCGTTGGCGCACAATGATGTTGCACACCCTATAATGGGAAACCGGACGAGGAAAACTAGAGCGTTTTCGAGCGAAGCATGCCCTCGGGCTCGACCCGGGGGTGGAAACCGGTTCGCGTCAGGAAAACGCGTCAAATCAAGAATCCAGAGCCCCGCTTCGATTCCATCGAAGCGGAAAAGGCTCTAGGGCTTGCGGGCAGCGCCCCGCAGCCTTCCCACGACGCCGGTCGGAAAGAAATAGACGCTGGCGATGAACAGCAGGCCGAGCCACAGCAGCCAGCGATCGGGATGCAGCAACCCCGGCAGCAGCGGCAGGCCGGCGTCGGCGGCCGCGTTGGAGGCAATCCCCATCAGCGCCTGCAGATAGTTCTGGGCCAGGATGAAGATGGTGGCGCCGATGATCGCGCCGTAGATCGTGCCCATGCCGCCGATCACCACCATCAGCAGAATGTCCAGCATGATGGAGAAGCTCAGCGAGGTGTCCGGTCCGGCATAGCGCAGCCACAGCGCGTTCAGGATGCCGGCGCCGGCGGCGACCAGGGCGGCGATGCAGTTGGCGTAGGTCAGGTGAAACACGGTGCGGAAGCCGAGGGCTTCGGCGCGGAAACGGTTTTCCCGGATCGCCTGCAGCACGCGGCCGAACGGGGAGTTCACCACCCGCAGCAGCGCCAGGATCATCGCCGCCGAGGCGATGAAGACGATATAATAGGCCAGTACGCGGCCGTTGAACTCGAAGCCGAGCGTGGAAATCAATACCGTGCCGGGCCGCAGCAATTCCGGCAGCTGGAAGCTGCGGCCGTCCTCGCCGCCGGTCAGCCACGACAGTTGCGAGGCCAGCACCAGGAAGGCGGAGGCCACCGCCAGCGTGATCATGGCGAAGAAGATCGCCTCTACCCGCAGCGAGAACAGGCCGATGGCGAGCGCCAGCAGCATCGCCAGCGGCAGGCCGACCACGATGCCGGTTGCGACCGCGGCCCAGCTCGGCCCCATCGCGTAGAGCGCGATCGCGACCGAATAGCTGCCGATGCCGTAGAACATCGTGTGCGCGAACGAGACCGAGCCGGTATAGCCGAGCAGCAGGTCGTAGGACGCCACCAGGGCCGCGAAGATGCAGATCTTGGTGGCGACGTTCATCGCCTTGGCGCCGGGGAAGATCAGCGGCGTGACCGCCAGTGCCACGATGATGACGACGAGCAGAACCGAGAGCGCGCGGCTGCGCGGCGGATCGCCGGAAAGGATCATCATCGACTCGTCACCGCATAAAGCCCGCGCGGGCGCCACATCAGGATCGCGACCATCAGGAGAATGTTGGAAACCAGCGCCAGCTTAGGCACCAGGAAGCCGCCGTAATTGGCCACCATGGCGACCAGCAGCGCGCCGATGAAACAGCCGCCGATCGAGCCGAGCCCGCCGATGATCACCACGATGAACACCAGCACCGTCAGGTCGTTGCCCATCGAGGCATGCACCTGCTCGCGGTACAGCGCCCACATCACGCCGCCGAGACCGGCGAGACCCGAGCCGACCATGAAGACGCCGAGGAACAGCCGTCGGATCCGATAGCCGAGCGCTTCCACCATCTCGCGGTTTTCGACGCCGGCGCGGATCAGGAGCCCGATCTTGGTCCGGTTCAGCACCAGTTGGATGCCGGCAAACACGATCAGGCCGACCAGCATTGCGAGCAGCCGATATTTCGCGATGGCGACGTCGCCGAAGATGAACGAGCCGCGCAGCGAGGTCGGCAGCGGCAGCGGAATGATCTGCGGGCCCCACAGCGCATACAGCGCCTGCTCGGCGACGATCAATCCGCCGGTCGTCATCAGGATCTGCTTGAGGTGCTGGCCGTAGACCGGCAGGATCAGCACCCGCTCGACCACGAGGCCGAGCGCGCCGGACACCGCCATCGCCAGCAGCGCCGCCGGCGCCAGTACCGCGAGATTCATCCAGAGCGAGTCGGCCTGCACCCACGACGCCAGCGGCAGCAGCACCAGGGTGCCGACATAGGCGCCGACCGAAATGAAGGCGCCGTGGCCGAAATTGAGCACGTCCATCAGGCCGAACACCAGGGTCAGGCCGGAGGCCATGATGAAGATCATCATGCCCATGGCGAGGCTCGCCACCGTCAGCGTCACCCAGGAGCTTCCCGATCCGATCAGGGGCAGCATGGCCAGCGCGACGATCACCGGCAGCAGTACCGGCAAGAGATCCCGCTTCGGTTTCGGCAATGCGCCGGTTGCGGCAAGGTCGGTCACTGATGCGCCTCCAGACTCAAACCCAGCAAGCGCTCCTGCAGCGCGACGTCGGCCGCCAGCGCCGCCATCTCGCCGCGGTGGACGATCTTGCCGTTGTCCATCACCAGAACGGCATCGCCGAGTTCGCGTGCGGCATGGAAGTTCTGTTCGACCAGGAGGATGGTGGCGCCGCGGCGCTTGATCTCGGCGAGGCATTCGATCAGCGCCACCACGATCGCCGGCGCCAGGCCCTTGGTCGGCTCGTCGATCAAGAGCAGCTTGCGCGGCTCGACGATGGCGCGCGCGATCGAAAGCATCTGCTTCTGCCCGCCGGACAAGGCGCCCGCCCGCGACAGCCAGAATCGCCGCAGTGCCGGGAAAAACCCGAAAATCCATTCCAGCCTTGAATCGTCGAGCGGGCCGTCGCGCGCTGCCAGCACCAGGTTTTCCTTCACCGAGAGATCGGAGAACACCGCGATGCTCTCCGGCACATATCCGACGCCGAGCCGGGCGATATCAGGCGTCGCGCGCCTCTCGATGCGTTGTCCGTCGAGCGATATCTGGCCCGCGGAAGCCTGCCACAACCCCATGATGGTGCGCAGTGTCGAGGTCTTGCCGGCGCCGTTACGGCCGAGCAGCATCGTGGTCTGGCCCTCGGCCACGCCGAAATCGATGCCCTGCAGGATGTGATAGCGCCCGACATGGGTATGGACGCCGGTGAGGGTCAGAAGGTCACTCATGCCGCGGGCCTTGCGGGTGCGATGCCGAGATAAGCCTCCTGCACGATCGGCAAGGCGATCACCTCGGCCGGCTTGCCGTCGGCGACGAGCTGGCCGTTGTGCAACACGATGATGCGGTCGGCCAGCGAACGCACCACGTCCATCTTGTGCTCGACCAGAAGGATGATCTTGCTCGGATCCTGCTTCAGCTGCGCGATCAGGTTGAGCACCACTGGAACCTCGTCGATGCTCATGCCGGCGGTCGGCTCGTCGAACATGAAGACTTTGGGCTCGAGCGCCATCATCAGCGCGACTTCGAGCTTGCGCTGGTTGCCGTGCGACAGCGCGGATGCCGCCACGGTCCGGCTGCCGCCCAGCGCGACCTTGTCGAGAATGGCGTCGGCGCGCGCGATCAGGTCCTTGCGGGTCATCCACGGCCGCAGCATGTCGTAATGCACGCCGCTTTCGGACTGCACCGCGAGCCGGACGTTTTCCTCGACGCTGAGGTTGGGGAACAGGTTGGTGAGCTGAAAGGCGCGGCCGAGGCCGGCGCGGGTGCGCAGCGGCGCGGAGAGCCCGGTGATGTCGGTGCCGTCGAACAGGATGCTGCCTTCGGTCGGGCGCAATTGTCCGGAGATCAGGTTGAAATAGGTGGTCTTGCCGGCGCCGTTGGGACCGACGATCGCGGTCAGCTCACCCGGGCGAAAGCTGCAACTGACACGGTTGACCGCGACATGGCCGCCGAAGCGGATGGTCAGGTCGCGGGTTTCGAGGCTGTGGGTCATCTAGCAACTCTTGGTGAAGCTTCGGGTCTTCACCTCTCCCCGCTTGCGGGGAGAGGTCGGATTGCGAAGCAATCCGGGTGAGGGGGACTATCCGCAAGTCGGGCCTGTCGAGAGAGCCCCTCACCATAGCCGATGTTTCACATCGGCGTCCTTCTATCAAAAACGGCGGCCACAGGCCGCCTCTCCCTCTCCCCGCAAGAGCGAGGCGAGGGAGAAGCAAGATCAGCGCTTGTTCCGGATCGGGACGTCCATGTCCTCGATCTTGAGTTCGCGCACCGGCTCCAGCACGGCCCAGGCGACGTTCGGATCGACCTTGACCTTGAAGTGATACATGCTCTGCAGCGCCTGATGGTCCTCCTTGCGGAACACCATCTTGCCCTTGGGCGTATCGAACTCCAGGCCTTCCATCGCGGTGATCAGCTTCTCGGTGTCGGTGGACTTTGCCTTGGTGACGGCGGCGACCGCGGCCATCGCGGCCGAAAATCCGCCGGCGGTGAAGAAGTCCGGAGGCGCGTTGAAGCGCTTCTGGTGCTCGGAAACCAGCCAGTCGTTGATCGGGTTCTTCGGGATGTCGTAATAGTAATAAGTCGCACCTTCCATGCCGGGCAGCCGCTTGTAGGCGGCCAGTGCCGGCAGGATGTTGCCGCCGGTCGAAAGCTCGATGCCGTAGCGCTTCGGGTCCATGTCCTGCAGCTTGGTCAAGGGGTCGCCGCCGCCCGCCCAGATCACCCAGATGATCTTGCGGCCGGGCTTGTCCTTCAGCGCGTCGAACAGGCGCTGGCCGACCGCGGTGAAATCCGTCGTGGTGGTCGGCGCGTATTCCTCGGCAGCCAATGTCGCGCCGGTTTTCGCCAGCGCCTCCTTGAAGGCGGCGACACCGTCACGGCCGAAGGCATAGTCCTGCGCCAGTGTCGCCACGGTGACGCCCGGCTTGCCGATCGCCACCGCGTTCGAAATCGCGTCCTGGGAGGAATTGCGTCCGGTGCGGAAGATGTACCGGTTCCACTTCTCGCCGGTAATCTGGTCGGCGACCGCCGGCTCCACGATCAGGATCTTCTTGTTTTCCTCCGCCACCGAAAGGTCGGCGAGGGCTGCGGCCGACGACGTCGTGCCGATGGCGATATCGGCCTTGTCGTCCTGATAGGCTTCGGCAAGGGCCGCCTTGGACAGGTCCGGCTTGCTCTGGTCGTCCTTGGTGATGACGACGATCTTGCGGCCGTCCAGCGTCATGGTGCCCTTGGTGGCGTATTCCAGCCCCATCCGCAGCCCGGTTTCGGTCTGCTTGGCGTAGGCTTCCAGTGGACCGGTCTTGCCGTAGATCAGGGCGATCGTCAGATCGTCGGCGCGCGCGGCGGCGCTTCCGATCAGGCCGAGTGTGACGGTTGCAAGAATGAGCGGTAGACGCACGGCAGTCCCTCCTGTTGAAATTCCATTGTCACAGCGATTTGCACAGCTGGGCGAACATTGCAATTCGATGTTCGCACCGCCGGCGATTTCGGTCGAGATTGGCGGCTTGGCTCATACCGCCTCCCCGCCAAGCCCGCGCCCGGCTGGCCCGGGGAGCGGGCCGGCGCTGCCGGCGATGTTGCGCCAATCCGACTGCGCTTCCTCGGCGCTTTCGAAAATATGCGCGGCGACGCCGCGTTTTTCCAGCGCCTCGCCGAGCTTGATGCGCAGGAAGCCCGAGGTGGTGTAGCGCGAGACGCCCGAATAGAAGCGGTCGGCGAGGCTGCGCACCATCGCCGAATATTCGTCCATCAGTTCGGGCACGATCGAGAAGTTGTCGTAATTGACGATCGCGTAGACCCGGCGGTTGAGTCCGCCGAGCCGGGTTTCGACGGCCTTTGCGATCGCCTCGATATCGGCGCGGCTGCGCAGCGGATAGCGCTCCAGATTGACGAAGAACAGGTTCTGCTGCTCGTCGAGCGTGAAGCGCCGGTCGAGCGGGATCGCCAGCATGTGCTCGCGCAGGTCCATCGCGCCTTCGCGGAAGATCCGCGGATCCATGGCAAGGGGATCGCGCGGGATCGCCGGCTTGAAATCCATCAGCGCCAGGATGTCGCGCTCGATATCGATGCCGGGTGCGACCTCGGCGAGCTCGAGTCCGTCGGCGCCGAGCTTGAAGACGCAGCGTTCGGTGACATAGAGCACGCTCTGTCCGCGCGCGACCGCGTAGGCGCCGCTGAAGGTCACATGCTCCACGGCTTCGATGAATTTTCGGGCCTTGGCTTCCTCGAGAATCCTGAGCTGGCCGTCGGCGAGCGCGATGCGCAGGCGCCCGGCGCCGAAGGTGCCGACGAAGATCACCTCCTTGGCGGTCTGGCTGATGTTGATGAACCCGCCGGCGCCGGCGAGCTTGGGGCCGAATTTGCTGACGTTGAGATTGCCGGCCCGGTCGACCTGGGCGAGGCCGAGAAACGCCGCGTCGAGCCCGCCGCCGTCGTAGAAATCGAACTGATAGGGCTGGTCGATCACCGCCTGGGTGTTGATGGCGGCGCCGAAATCGATGCCGCTGGCGGGAATGCCGCCGATCACGCCGGGCTCCGCCGTCAACGTGATGAGATCGATGATCCGCTCTTCATTGGCGACCGCGGCGATGCCGTCGGGCATGCCGATCCCGAGATTGACGACGCTGTTGGGCTTCAGCTCGAACGCCGCCCGGCGCGCGATGATCTTGCGCTCGCTCATCGGCATCGGCGGCAATGAGCCGGCGCGCACCCGGATTTCGCTGGAGTACGCGGGATTGTACTGGGTGCCGAAGGTCTGCCAGTGATTCTCCGGCTTAGCCACCACCACGCAGTCGACCAGGATGCCGGGGATCTTGACCTGGCGCGGATTGAGGCTGCCGCTCTCGGCCACGCGCTCGACCTGCGCGATCACGATGCCCCCGGAATTATGCGCCGCCATCGCGATCGCCAGCGCCTCCAGCGTCAGCGCTTCCTTTTCCATGGTGAGATTGCCGTCGGGATCGCCGGTGGTGGCGCGAATGATCCCGACGTCGATCGGAAAGCTCTTGTAGAACAGGCATTCCTGGCCGCCGAGGGTGACCAGTTCGACCATGTCCTCGGTGGTGCGGGCGTTGAGCTTGCCGCCGCCCTTGCGCGGATCGACGAAGGTATCGATGCCGATGCGCGAGATATGGCCGGGTCGGTGCGCCGCGATGTCGCGAAACAGATGGGTGATGACGCCCTGCGGCAGGTTGTAGGCCTCGATCTGGTTGGAGATCGCGAGCGCCTGCAATTTGGGCGCGAGACCCCAATGGCCGCCGATCACGCGCTTGACCAGCCCGTCATGGGCGAAGTGATTGAGGCCGCGATGCTTGCCGTCGCCTTGCCCGGCGGCATAGACCAGCGTCAGGTTGCGCGGCTTGCCCTGGGTGTAGGGCGCATCGCCCTCGCTGGCGAGATAGCACTCCTCCAGCGCCACCGCGATTTCCTCGGCGAAACCGATGCCGACAAACCCGCCGGTGGCGACCGTATCGCCGTCGCGGATCAGGCGGACGGCTTCCGCCGCGGTGACGATCTTGCCTTTTTCCGAGTTGCGCAAATAGGGCAAGGCCGGATGCTGGCTCACTTCATTGCTCCCTTCGAACCCCGGTCCGACGATCGGAGCCGGCGGATTCAGGCCTCGGCGTTGTTTCGTGTCTCCGTTGCGAAATAGACCGATACGATGGTGATCAGCGCCAGCCCGATCATGTAGACGGAGATCGGCCAGGTTTCCGGCTTGTAGGCGGCCATCAGGCCGGTGGCGATCAGCGGCGACAGCGCGCCGGCGAAGATCGACGCGAGATTGTAGCCGAGCGACACGCCGCTATAGCGCACTTTGGTGCCGAACAGTTCGGACAAGAAGCTCGCCTGCGGGCCATACATCGCGGCGTGCCCGACGGCGAGGCCGAGCACGATCGCGATCCAGCCGAGTTGCGGGTTCTTGGTTGCGAGAAGCATGAACAGCGGGAACGACATCAGCGCCGAGAAGACCGCGCCGAAGATATAGACCGGCCGCCTCCCGACACGGTCGGAAAGAGCGCCGAAGGCGGGAATCGTGAAGCTCTCGATCGCGGCGGCGATCAGCACGCCGTTCAAGATGTCCTGCCGGTTCATGCCCAGCGACTGGGTCGCATAGGCGAGAACGAAGGTGGCGTAGATATAGAAGAAGCCGTTTTCCGCGAACCGCGCGCCCATCGCCAGCAGGATGTTCTTGGGATACAGCCGGATCGCGTCGAGGATCGGCATTTTCACTTCCTGCTTGGAGTCCTTGATCTTCTGGAACTCCGGCGATTCCCCGATCGTAAACCGGATCCACAGGCCGACGACCACGAGGAAGATGCTGAACAGGAACGGAATCCGCCAGCCCCAGGCGAACAACTCCGCATCGGTCAGGAACGAGGACACCAGCGAGAACACCAGGGTGCCGAGCACCAGCCCAAGCGGGGCGCCGAGTTGCGGCCAGCTGCCGTAAAAGCCCTTCTTGCCTTCGGGCGCGTGCTCGACCGCCATCAGCACGGCGCCGCCCCATTCGCCGCCCAGGCCGAAACCCTGGATCAGCCGGCAGGTGACCAGCAATACCGCCGCCCAGATGCCGAGCGTGTCATAGGTCGGCAGCAGGCCGATCGCCGCCGTCGCGACGCCCATAATCAGCAGCGTCAGATAGAGCATGGTCTTGCGGCCGATCTTGTCGCCGAAGTGACCGAACACCAGCCCGCCGAGCGGTCGCGCGATGAACCCCAGCGCATAGGTCGCAAACGCCAAAAGCGTACCCACCGCCGGATCGAAGGTGGGAAAGAACAATTTGTTGAAGATCAGCGCCGCGGCGGTACCGTACAGGAAGAAATCGTACCACTCGATCGCGGTGCCGATCAGACTGGCTGTCGCTACCGTGACGTGCGACGGCGGCGGACGTGTTGCTTCCAGCGCGATGGTCATCATTGCCCTCCCGGTTTTCTTGTCGATCGGCGACGAACATCAGAAAAACGAGCACGGCGGGCGCGATCAGAAATACGTCTCTGTCCCTCCCGTCGGCGCGCATTTGTTCGGCATGCGTCGTCAGGCAAGCAGAGCAAGGTCCGCGCCAAATGCTTTGCGATACATCAATATGGTTGAAAAACCAGCAATTGGGCCGGGTTTAGGGTGCCCGCCGCCGCGCGAGGCCGCGTAAATTGTCTGAGACTCGCGACACTTTTCGTCCCAAAAGTCAGACGGGCGCGCCCGACGGGGCAAGCCCGAACTTTGCCAGCTTCTTGTAGAACGTCGCGCGCGAGATCCGCAGCATCTTGGCGGCTTCGGTGATCTGCCCGTTGCTCGCCTGCAGCGCGCATTCCAGCGTCTGCTTCTCGAATTCGGCTTCGGCCTGCGCAT
>Ga0302157_10004286_pt1 | contig 15583 bp, 17 predicted proteins | sample I_Bog_N3_3_FD_193502 | JGI IMG/M metagenome (GOLD analysis project Ga0302157, IMG submission 193502) | Peat permafrost microbial communities from Stordalen Mire near Abisko, Sweden - I_Bog_N3_3 | ecosystem: Environmental > Terrestrial > Soil > Wetlands > Peat | place: Sweden: Abisko, Stordalen...
GCCAGCACAGCGCCGAGGCAAAGCACCCAGTTCGGCGCCACCGTGCGATAGCTGCACGTCAGGATCGCCACATCGAACAGCAGGACCAGATAGAGCACCGGCACGCGCGCCGCGATTCCCGCCACATAGGCATCGACAAACTTCGATGACGTGCGCTGGCGCAAGGCGCGATCAAGCCGCCACAGCAGGTGGTTGAACTGCCGAACGACAGACCCGGTAATCTCGATCAGACGACCCATGCCCAATGGCATAAGCTGCCGGGGGTTAAATAGGGGTCAACACGCCACTAATGCCAATCCGCCGGATCAGAAAAAATGCTGATTTTTTAAAGCGCAGCGTGCGCGCGGAGCCGGCACGGGACAACGTTTGCCAGGCCGGTTCAGGCCGGCGGCGGGTGCAGCGCAGCCACCAGCGCGCGGACTTTCTTCTGGCGCCATTGCGGCAAGGGCGCGACCAGCCAATACCCGCGCAGGCCCTCTTCGGGCGCGCCCAGCGCACGCACCCGGCCGGTTGCCAGCGCCGCCTCGGCCAGCAGGCGCGGCACCCGCGCGCGGCCCAGCCCGGCCGCCGCCGCGCTGATCGCGGTGCCCGCATCACCCACCGAAATGTGCACTTCACGCGGGCTATTGCCCGTGGCGGGATCGCCCCCGAGATCGCCCCCGAGATCGCCGTCGTCACCTGCCGGATCGCCCGGCCAGGCAATCCACGGCGCCTGGTCGGCAACATCGTGCCCCGCGACGACGATCGTCCCGCGCGGCCCCAGCGCGATGCCTTCAAGATCGCCTGGCCCTTCGCTCCAGCGCACGGCGAGATCGAGATTGGCCTCGGCAAAATCGACATCACCGTCGCCGCCGATCAGCGCAAACCGCAATTGCGGGCTGTCTTCGCGAAACGCCGCCAGCCGCGCCGACAGCCACGCCGCAAAGAAATCGCGCGGGCAGGCGATCGTATAGACATGGCTCGACTGCCCGGCGCGCATCGCCTGAACGCCTTCTTCAAAGCGCAGGAATCCCTCGCGAATCGCATCGAGCCCGGCCGAAGCCTCGTCGGTCAGTTCCAGTCCCTTGGAGGTGCGGCGAAACAGGATCACCCCCAACAGGTCTTCGAGCGCGCGAATCTGCTGGCCGACTGCCGCCGGGGTCACCGCCAGTTCGTCGGCGGCGCGCGTAAACGACAGATGCCGCGCGGCGGCGTCGAGCACGCGCAAGCCATTGAGGGGAAGATGGGTCCGCTTCATCCCCGCCTCCATCACGCGGCAGGGCCGGTCTTGTCAATCTTTGGCGACTTTTCCCACCGGCGCGGATGCGGCCAGAGGAAAGAACGGGATCGCCACGTCAAACCGCGATCCATCGTCGCGGATCATCGTATAATGCCCCTGCATGCTGCCCAGCGGCGTGCCCAGCGGACAGCCGGAGACATAGTCATGCGACTGGCCCGGCTGCAATCGCGGCTGTTCGCCGACCACGCCTTCGCCATCGACATGGTTGACCACCCCGCGCCCGTCGGTGATCTGCCAATGGCGGGTCAGCAATTGCACAGCCTGCGCCGAATCGTTCTCGATGCGGATGTGGTAGACCCAGAACCATTTTCCGGATTCGACGCGCGACTGTTCTGGCAGAAAATTGACCGCAACCCGCACGGTCACGCCATCCGTCATCGCGGCATGCTGAAAAAGCTGCTTCATGATCGCAAGGCTATCGCACATCGCCGCTTGTTCCAACGGCGTATTTGCAAGGGTTTGACGATTCTCATCAGTCCATTGGCGCACGGGTTTGCGGGCGGCGATCTGCGCCTCTATGCGTGGCCCATGCTGATCCGCTCCCATGCCCTGCTCTGTGCCGCGCGCGCGCATGGCGAACATGGCGCGGTGGTGCGCGCGCTGACCGCCGAACACGGGCTGGTTGCGGCCTATGTGGCGGGCGCGCGAGGGCGCGAACTGCGCCCGGTACTGATCCCCGGCAACACCCTGGCGATCGAATTGCGCGCGCGCGGCAACAGCCAGTTGCCCTCCGCGCGGTGCGAACTGGTGGTCAGCCGCGCGCCATGGCTGTCCGAACCACTGCCCGCCGCCGGGATCGGCTGGGTCACCGCGCTGGCCGCCGCAACCTTGCCCGAAGGCCATCCCTATCCGGCTATCCACGCCGCGCTGGCGGCCGCGCTCGATGCGATCTGCCATGCCCCCTCGGCGCGCGGCTGGGCGCGGGTGCTGGCGGGGTACGAAGCACTGTTGCTGCGCGAAGTGGGCTATGGCACGGCACCACTGCCCCCGCCCGAAGAAAGCTGGTCCGATCTGCTGGCCCGGCTCGACCGCCAGGGCCACGCGCTGACCTCGCGGATGTTTGGCGATCGCGGCCAAAGCCGCGTGATCGCCGCGCGCGAACACCTGATCGAACGCCTGCGCCGCATTGACCCGGACAGTTGAGCGCGGCAAAGGGGCCGCTTTGATTGCAACGGGACAAGGCTGGCCATGAAAATTGCGGTGTTGCCGGGCGACGGCATCGGTCCGGAAGTCACGCACGAGGCGGTGCGCGTGATCGAGGCGCTCGATCTGGGCATCGATCTGCAGTGGGCACCGGTCGGCGGCGCCGCCTACAAGGCGCATGGCCACCCGCTGCCCGCCGACACGCTGGCCGTGGCGCAAGCCTCGGATGCTATCCTGTTCGGCGCGGTCGGCGATCCCGATTGCGATGCGCTCGATCGCCATCTGCGCCCCGAACAGGCCATTCTGGGCCTGCGCAAGGCCCTGACCCTGTTTGCCAACTTGCGCCCGGCGCAAGTGTTTGCCGGGCTGGAGGCGCGTTCGGCGCTGCGCCCGGAAATCGCCGCCCTGATCGACATGGTGATCGTGCGCGAGCTGAACGGCGATGTCTATTTCGGCGAAAAAGGCTTTCGCACCAACGCTGCGGGCGAACGCGAAGGCTATGATGTGATGTCCTACAGCACGTCCGAGGTGGAACGCATCGCCCATGTCGCCTTTCGCACCGCACAGGCCCGCAAGCGCCGCGTGTGCTCGGTCGACAAGGCCAATGTGCTGGAAACCTCGCAACTGTGGCGCGATGTGGTGATCGAGGTGGCGCGTGCCTATCCCGACGTCGCGATCGAACACATGTATGTCGACAACGCGGCGATGCAACTGGTGAAGAACCCCGGCCATTTCGACGTGGTGCTGACGGGCAACCTGTTCGGCGATATCCTGTCGGACCAGGCCAGCATGTGCGTGGGCTCGATCGGCCTGCTCGCATCGGCCTCGCTCGGCGCGCACCAGACCGCGCATGGCACGTTCGGCCTCTATGAACCGATCCACGGTTCGGCGCCCGATATCGCCGGTCAGGGCCTGGCCAATCCGATGGCGACGATCCTGTCGGCGGCGATGCTGCTGCGTCATTCGCTGGGCCTGGCCCCGGCCGCCGACCGGATCGAGGCGGCCGTGGCAGCGGCGCTGGCCGACGGTGTCCTGTCGCGGGACCTGGGCGGGAACGCGCGAACCACGGAAATAGGTGACGCCGTGCTCACAAGGTTGTAAGCGCGCGGCCCATGCTTCAACTCGCAGTCATACTTCCAACCTACAACGAGCGTGCGAATATCGCGCGCATGGTCGAACGCATCGACGCCGCGCTGACCGGCTACACCTGGGAAGCGATCTTCGTCGATGACAACAGCCCGGACGGCACCGGCGACGAAGTGCGCCGCATCGCGCAGGTCGATCCGCGCATCCGCGTGATCGAACGGATCGGGCGCCGGGGCCTTGCCTCGGCGGCGATCGAGGGCATGTGTGCCAGCGCCGCGCCGATCGTGGCGGTGATGGACGCCGACGGACAGCACGATCCCGCGCTGTTGCCGGGCATGTTCGCGGCGATCACCAGCGGTGAATACGATGTCGCCTATGCCTCGCGCTTTGCCGAGGGCGCCAGCACCGAGGCCTGGGGCCGACCCGATCGCGTGAAAGCATCGGGCATTGCCAATGCCATCGCCCGGCGCGTGACCGGGGTAGACCTGAGCGACCCGATGAGCGGCTTTTTCATGCTGCACGGCGAAACCTTGCGCGCCGATGCGCATCGCCTGTCGGGGGTTGGCTTCAAGATCCTGCTCGATATCCTGGCCACGGTCGATCGCCCCTTGCGGGTCAAGGAATTCCCCCTCAATTTTGCCGCCCGCATGGACGGCGAATCCAAACTGGACAGAACAGTCGTGTTCGAATTTCTGATCGGCCTTTACGACAAATGGCTGGGGCGGATCATCCCGACCCGGTTCGCGCTGTTCGCCACGGTGGGCGCCATGGGCGTCGCGGTGAACTTTGCGGTGCTGTGGCTGGTGCTGAGCGTGATCTTGCGCGAACGCTTTGTCTATGGCCACTGGGTGGTGGGCGAAACCACCTTCATCATCGCCAATGTGATCGCCGCGCTGACCGCGATGACGTTCAACTTCGTGCTGAACAACGAACTGACGTATGCGGAAAAGCGGCTGCGCGGGCTGATTCCGATCCTGAAAGGCTGGGCCAAGTTCTTTCTGACGTGCGCGATCGGCATCCTGTCGCAGATCGCCAGCACCGACGCGCTGAAACGGCTGCACATCAACGACGCGCTGGCCGTGCTGGGCGGGATCATCCTGGCCTCGGTGTGGAACTTTGCGCTGTCGAGCAAGTTTGTGTGGGGCAAATACGGCTGACCGTCGGCCAGGACCGCGACGCGAAAAGGGGGCCCCGCAAGGCCCCCTTTTTCATGCAACCCGCCGCAGCGCCGCCGCCAGGCTAGCCACGCGCTCGGCCCCGGCAAAGCGCGGGCGGGTGCGCGCGAGCGTGGCCCATACCGGGCGGGGCATGTCGCACAGGATCACCCGCGCCCCCCGTTCGCGCGCGCGGCGCACCACGGTTTCCAGCACGTGGACGCCCGAACTGTCGATATAGGGCACGCGGTCCAGCCGCAGGATCACCGCGCGCGGGCTGCCACCGATGCGCCCCAGCGCCTCGACCATTTCGCTGGCCGCGCCAAAGAACATCGGCCCGGCGATGCGAAACACCTCGACGCCGGGCGGCAGAGCCGCGCGCTGGTCGGGGTCTTCGACGCTGTCGTCGTCTTCCAGCACGCCGGTCGCCTCGCTCATGCGCGCCATGAACAGCAGGCTGGCCAGGGTGACACCCACGCCGATCGCCACCGTCAGATCGACGAACACCGTCAGGGCGAACGTCAGCAGCAACAGCGCGCGTTCGCCCGCATCCATCCGCAACAGCGCGCGAAAGCGTTCGATCTCGCTCATCCCCCAGGCCACGATCAGCAGAATCGCGGCGAGCGCGGGCATCGGCACATAGGCCACCAGCTTTCCCGCGACGAGCAGGATCACCAACAGGAACCCGGCATGTGCCATGCCCGCCACCGGGGTCTGCGCGCCCGCGCGGATATTGGTCGCGGTGCGCGCGATCGCGCCGGTCGCGGGCAGCCCGCCGAACAGCGCCGAGGCCATGTTGGCAACGCCCTGCCCGACCAGTTCCTGCCCCGAACGGTGGCGGAAACCGGTCATCCCGTCGGCCACCACCGCGGACAGCAGCGCCTCGATGCCGGCCAGAAAGGCAATCGTGAACGCCGAAGGCAGCACATCGCGCACGATGCCAAGGCCCAGATGCGGCACGTGCGGCAGCGGCAACCCGGTCGGCATCGCCGGAAAGCGCTGCCCCACGGTTTCCACCGGCAGATGCAGCAACGCCACGCCCAGCCCCGCCGCGACAATCGCGATGAGATAGCCGGGGAGGCGCGGATTGATCCGCCGCAGTCCCAGGATCAACGCCAGCGTGCCCAGCCCGACCCCCACCGTGGCGGGCGAGATCGTGCCGACCGCGCCCGCATAGGCGGCCCATTTGCCGATGAATTCGGCTGGCACATGGCCCGCGTGCAACCCCAGAAAATCGCCCACTTCGCCCGACGCGATGATCACCGCGATCCCGGCGGTAAATCCCGTGACCACCGGCATCGGCACATAGCGCATCAGCCGCCCGACCCCGGCATAGCCCGCCACGATCAGGATCACCCCGGCCATCAGCGTCGCTGCCAGCAACCCGTCATAGCCATGGCGCGCGATCACGCCCGCGATCACCACCACGAACGCGCCGGTCGGCCCGCCCACTTGCACCCGGCTGCCACCCAGCGCCGAAATCAGGAATCCGGCGATGATCGCGGTGACCAGCCCCCGGTCGGGCGAGGCGCCGCTGGCGATCGCCAGCGCCATCGACAGCGGCAGCGCGACGATCGCCACGGTCAGCCCGGCGACAAGATCGGCGCGCAACCGCGCCGGGCCATAGCCTTCGCGCAACACGGTCACCAGCTTGGGCGTAAAGGCCAGCGGCAGGCGCATCATTCGTGGCTTTGCCGGGGCGGCTGGTCAAACAGCAACGATCCTGCACGCACCGCGTCGGCGCCCTGCCCCGGCTCGCGCAGGCGAACCCCGCGCCCGGTGCCCGCCGACGGTGCATGTTCGCCCAGGATCTCGATGCCTGCGCCTTCGAGCGCACGGATCAGCCGCATCAATTTGTCGACGGTGCCGCGCACTTCGCCGCTGGCCGCTTCCATCCGCTGGATGGTCGGCAACGACACCCCGGCAAGTTCCGCCAGTTGGCGCTGGTCAATCCCCAGCAGGGCGCGCGCGGCCCTGATCTGCGCAGCAACGATCATACATGTATCCTGATGTTTCAGACATCAGGATAGATACACCAATTCGGCGCTCTGCCAAGTCGCGTGATGCAGCGCTCAGCGCCAGCTTTTCAGCCACATATAGTCGAGATAGGCTTTCTTGCCCGGCAGGGGCCCGGCCGAAATGATCGGATAAAAGCCGATGAACACCACCGCCGTCACCGCCAGGGCAGTGCGGCCCGGCCATTTCAGCCCGGCATCCCACCACCGCCCGAGCACCAGCGCCAGCGCCGCGATCAGGAAACAGGCAGCCAGCTCATAGTGGTAATAGAACTGCACCGGCTTGCCGTTCATCGCCCAGAAAATCAGGCTGAGCACATAGAGCACCACGATCAGCGCGGGCAGCCCCTGGCCCTTCCAGCCCTTCCACGCGCACCAGCCCAGCGCGGGCAATCCGGCCAGCATCGAGAACGGATTGCCCAGCATCAGGATGCCGCGCTGATCGCCGTCGATATGTTCATACAGGAACCAGATCGGGCGCAAGTTGAAGATCCATTGCCACCACCGGCTCATATAGCGGTGCGGCTTGACCACGCTGTCCTGCAATTTCAGCATGTAGCTTTGCCACGGGATCACCCCGCGCAGCGTCATCGGCTGCACTTTGTAGAAGAACGCCGGGGCAAACGTGGCCAGATAGACCACTATCGGCAGCAGCCCCAACCACAGCGCAGCCTCGGCCAGCGAGACCCCGCGCACCGGGCCCGCACGCGTGGCAAACAGCCAGCGCCCCAGCCCGCGCAACACGCCGCGCACATGCGCCGGACGGCGCCAGCCGATCAGATCGAGCGCGGCGGCGCGTTGCCAGGCAAACAACAGCCCCGGCACCACCATCAGCGGCGCACCGTTCCATTTGCCGCCCAGCGACAGGCCAAAGAACATGCCCGCCAGCGCCAGATGCACGCGCCCGCCGCGCCGGTCGGCCCAGTGCGGGCGCGCGGCAAGCGCCCATTGCCACATCCCCAGCGCCAGCATCGAGGCCATCGCCATGTCGAGCATGCCGATGCGCGACAGGATGAACCAGATGAAATCAGTCGCCAGCAGGAACGTGAACAGCAGCGCCACGCGCCGCGATGCCGACACCCACCACATCGCGCGCGAGGCCGCCAGCAGCCCCACCGTGCCCAGGATCAGATTGGGGAACCGCCAGCCGAACGGATGATCGCCGAACAGCCGCATGCCGATCGCGATCATTTCCTTGCCCAGCAGGGGATGTTCGGGATTGAGCCGCCGGGTCAGGTCGATCAGGCGCCGCGCGGCGGGAATATAGTGGATCTCGTCAAACATCATCTTCGACGGTATCGCCAGGCGGCACAGGCCCAGCAGGAAGAACCCCGCGACCAGCACCAGCGTGGCCGCCAGCGGATCGCGCCGGTCAACAAGGGTACGCAAGGCCCGCGCCGGGGCAGCAAGAATATCAGACCTGGGCATCGCTGGCAGCGCGCATACGCGAAAGGCGCCGGGATTGGTAGCGTCCTCGCAAATCCGGCTCGCCCCTTCGCCGCAATTCGATTATGGGCCCACGCATGAAACGCACGACAGGACAGGATCGCTCGATCACGCGCCACTGGCGCCCCGCCACACAGGCCATTCGCGGGGGCACCTGGCGCTCTGAAATGGGCGAAACGAGCGAGGCACTGTTCCTCACCTCGGGGTACACCTATGACGATGCCGCCACCGTGGCGGCGCGGTTTGCCGGTGAACAGGACGGGATGACGTATTCCCGCCTGCAGAACCCCACCGTGCAGATGCTCGAAGAACGCATCGCCCTGCTCGAAGGGGCAGAGGCCTGCCGCGCGCAAGCCAGCGGCATGGCGGCGATGACCACCGCCCTGCTGTGCCAGTTGTCGGCGGGCGATCACATCGTCGCGGCCAAGGCGGCGTTCGGATCGTGCCGCTGGCTGGTCGACAACCTGCTGCCGCGTTTTGGCGTGGCGGGCACCACCATCGATGCCAACGACAACGCCGCGTGGGAGGCCGCGATCCGGCCCAATACCAAAGTGTTCTTTTTCGAAAGCCCGGCCAATCCGACGATGGATGTGGTCGATCTGGAATTCATCTGCACCCTGGCGCGCAAGCACGGCATCATCACCGTGGTCGACAACGCCTTTGCCACCAGCGCGCTGCAAAAGCCGATGGAATTCGGCGCCGATGTCGTCGCCTATTCCGCCACCAAGATGATGGATGGCCAGGGCCGCGTGCTGGCGGGCGCGGTGTGCGGATCGGATGCGTTCATCAATGACGTGCTGTTGCCGTTTCAGCGCAACACCGGGCCCAATATCGCCCCGTTCAACGCCTGGGTCGTGCTCAAGGGGCTTGAAACGCTGGACTTGCGGATTTTCCGCCAGAGCGAAAACGCGCTGAAGGTCGCCGAATTCCTCGAAACGCGCGTGCCCCGCGTGCTCTACCCGTTCCTGGCCAGCCATCCGCAGCACGCGCTGGCCAAAAAGCAGATGAAAGCGGGCGGTTCGATCCTGTCGATCGAACTCGACGGCGGCCGGGCCGAGGCGCACGGGCTGCTCGATGCGCTGGAGCTGGTCGACATTTCCAACAACATCGGCGATTCGCGCTCGCTGATGTGCCATCCGGCCTCGTCGACGCACCATGGCGTGGGGCCGGAAACGCGCGCCGACATGGGCGTCGGCGAAAACATGCTGCGGCTGAACGTGGGTCTGGAAGACCCGCAGGACGTGATCGACGATCTCGACCAGGCCCTGCGCAAAATCGGCCTGTAACCAATCCTCCCCGGCACGGGGAGGATTTATTCGGGCTTGGCGTTTGCTTCCAGGGCGGCGATCCGCGCCTTCAGCGCTTCGACTTCTTCGCGCGCGCTGGCGGCCAGGTCTTTCACCGCGTCGAATTCCTCGCGGCTGACGAAATCAAATCCGCCAAAGGCTTCCTTGGCGCGTTCGCGCACGGTCTCGCCTGCTTCGCGGCCGATCCCGGCGACGGTGCCGGCGGCGCTGTTGAGCAGCTTGACGAAATCGGCGATCAGCGGGTTTTCGCTTTGCATGGGGTATGGCCCTGTGAGGAGTTTGGGTAACGGGTCTGAAGCCCGCTAGATGGGAGCGAACCGCCGCCGGGGCAAGGCCGGATTTTACAACTGCACGCGCACGGCCGCAGCAGGTGCATCCGCGCCATCGGCGCCGGGGTTGAGCTGGAGGAACTGCAGGTTCAGCAGCGAGGCAAAGCACACCCACACCAGATAGGGCAGCAACAGCGCCGCCGCCAGCCGCCGCACCCGCCACGCCAGCGCGATGGTGACACCGACCAGCACGATCAACACACCAATGATCGCCAACCCCAGGGTCAGCCGGTGGCCCACAAAGAACACCGGGCTCCAGGTCAGATTAACCGCCAATTGCACGGCAAAGGCCCCCACCGCCAGCCCGCGACCGCGCGCGCCGCGTGCCGAGGCGATCAGCGCCAACGCCACCCCCATCAGCACATAGAGCACCGACCAGACCACCGGAAACACCAGAGGCGGCGGATAGAGCGCCGGTTTGTCGAGCATCGCGAACCAGGGGTTGTCGGGCACCGACCCCGATACGCTGGCGGACAGAAAACCAAGGCCAAGGCACAAGGGAACGGTGAACAGCGACCAGCGCACGATCACGGCACGAAGCTGGGCATTCGAAGCAATCTGTTGCATGGCACCTGACAATTCACCCCACCTGCGCCCGGACCATTTCCGTGGCGCAAACGCGTGATTCGGGTGGGATATTGGCCGGGCAAATGCTTAATGGCAACGTCACTGTTCCTCCATTACCGCGCAGCCGAAATCAGGAACTCGATATTGCCTTCCGGGCCGGTGATCGGGCTTTCGACAATGCCGTCGATCTGCCAGCCTTCGCCACTCAGCCAGGCACGCACATCCTCGCACACCCGTGCATGCAGCGCCGGGTCGCGCACCACGCCGCCCTTGCCCACTTCGCCCCGCCCCACCTCGAACTGCGGCTTGATCAGCGCGACCAGCCGGGTCGGCCGCGTCGCCAGCGCCAGCGGCACTTCGAGCACTTTGCGCAGGCCGATGAAGCTGGCATCGCACACCACCCAGGTGGCCGGCCGATCCATCATCGCGGGCGTCAGCACACGCGCGCTGGTCTGTTCCAGCACGGTGACGCGCGGATCGCTGCGCAGTTTCCACGCCAACTGGTTGGTGCCCGAATCAACCGCAAACACATGCGCCGCGCCATGGTGCAGCAGGACATCGGTAAAGCCCCCGGTGGAACTGCCAATATCCATTGCCACCACATCCGACGGATCGAGCGCAAAATGGTTGATCGCATGCGCCAGCTTGATCCCGCCGCGCGACACCCACGGATGATCGCGCCCCCGCACGGTGATCGCGGCATCGGCGGCCACCGCCTGGCCCGCCTTGATCGCCTTGACCTCACCCAGATAGACCAGTCCGGCCAGGATCAGCGCCTGCGCCCGCGCGCGACTTTCGACCAGGCCGCGTTCGACCAGCGCGGCATCAAGCCGCAGTTTGCCAGCAGGTTTGGCCGGGGAATTGGGTTCGCGCCTTGAGCTCATCGCCGGTCTCTTCCATAGATGCCCCATGACAATCAACCGCGCGTTCGTTTTGCCTGCACTTGTGCTGTTCGCGCTTTCGGCTTGTGACGGCGCTGTCCCGCGCGCCGACGAGCGTCAGCCCTCGCACCCGGCCCCGCCGCCACCCCTGCCGCTGCCCCCGCGCGCACCCCCGGCGGCGCGCCCGCCCGCGCTGCCGCCCGCACCACAGATCGACTGGCGCGATGTGCCATTGCCTGCGGGCAACTGGGTGTGGACCGCGAATGCCGGGGGCAGCGCGGCGCGGTTCGGGTTGGCCGGGGCCGAACCGGTCGCCATGCTGGTGTGCGAACGCGCCGCCGCTGTCGTGTGGATTGCCCTGCCCACCCAGATTGCGCCCCCACCGACGCCCGCGCCGCGCGCCGCCACGATCACCGCATCGACCAGCAGCGCCACGCTTAGCGCCGAACCGCGCGTGATCGACGGCCTGAACACCTGGGCGATTGGCGTGCCGGTGGCGAACCACCTGCTCGATGCCATCGCGTTCAGCCGTGGCCGGTTCAGGATCGAAATCGCCGGGCTTGCCGGTGCGGTCGTGCCGAGCTGGTCGGAACCGGGGCGGGTGGTGGAAGATTGCCGGCCCTGAAACATCACCAAAAACGGCTGATTTCCGCCAGTCCGAAACGCTGATTCTGACGACAATTTTTTTTATATCAAGTCTTGTTGTTCGCCTCGCAATGAATCATTTTCATCCCAAGGCCGACGCGGGTGTAACGCCTCATGCGGCTCAGTCGGACGGGTGATTTTCCAGCCGCACGGCGAATTGGCTCAACAGCGCGAAAGGAGGTGATCCGATGTCTCATGGTTCAGCACAGAGGTCGGAAATCCGCAGCGCGAGGCATTATCGCTGATTTTCAGCAATACGCGATAAAGGCTTCGTGGGCGGCACTTCCTGCCGCTGACCATGCGAAGGGCCGCTTCCCTACGGGAACGCGGCCCTTCACATTTATTTCAAACCTGTTGCATCGCACGCAACAATAGTTCAAAGCGGCGCAATGTCTGCTGGGACTCGGGGAATCCGGCCTTGCCGACGCCCGAACCGCTTGCAACAAGGACTTGCCCCATGGCGTCGCCCGCCACCTCTCTGCCCGGGTTTGCCCGCACCCCGCACCCCGCCCCGCGTGCGGCCGAAGATCGCGCGGCGATCCTTGCCAATCCGGGTTTCGGCACGACCTTTACCGATCACATGGTCGAAATCGATTTCGACGCCGATCGCGGTTGGCACAGCCCGCGCGTGGTGCCCTATGGCCCGATCGCGCTCGATCCGGCGGCGGCTGTGCTGCATTACGCGCAGGAAATCTTCGAAGGGATGAAGGCCTATCGGCTGGGCGACGGCGGCATTGCGCTGTTTCGCCCGCAGGCCAACGCCGCGCGTTTCAACGCCTCGGCCCGGCGTCTGGCCATGCCCGAATTGCCCGAAGACCTGTTTGTCGAGGCGGTGCGCCAGCAAGTCATGGCCGACAGCGACTGGTTTCCCACGGTCGAGGGCGGCTCGATCTATCTGCGCCCGTTCATGTTCGCGTCCGAGGCGTTTCTGGGCGTGCGCCCGTCGCGCAGCTACAAGTTTCTGGTGATTGCCAGCCCGGCGGGCAACTATTTCAAGTCGGGCGCGCCCGCCGTGTCGATCTGGGTGAGCGACTATACCCGTGCGGCGCCGGGCGGCACCGGCGCGGCCAAGTGCGGCGGCAACTATGCCGCCAGCCTGGTGCCCACCGCCGAAGCCTTTGCGCGCGGGCATGACCAGGTGCTGTTCCTCGATGCGGCCGAACACCGCTGGATCGAGGAACTGGGCGGCATGAACCTGTTTTTCGTGATGGCCGACGGGTCGATCGTCACCCCGCCCCTGTCGGGCACGATCCTGCCCGGCATCACCCGCGACAGCCTGATCGCGCTGGCCCGCGAAGAAGGCCTGACCGTGCGCGAAGATCGCTATGCGCTCGACCAGTGGCGCGATGACGCAGCCAGCGGCAAACTGATCGAAACGTTCGCCTGCGGCACCGCCGCCGTGGTGACGCCGGTGGGCAAAGTCGCCGATGGCAATGGCGAATTCGTGATCGGCAGCGGCGGCCCCGGCCAGTTGACGCAAAAGCTGCGCCAGCGGCTTGTCGGCATCCAGCGCGGCGAGGTCGCCGACACCCACGGCTGGGTCCACCGTATCGCGTAAAGGGTTTGGCGACGCTGCCGTGTCCTGCAACCCCGTTGCAGCACACTCCAAAGGTTGCAAACCGGCCTGCGGCGTGGCATCGGCGCGTGCGTTAATCACGCGGTTAAGCGCGTGCAGGAGGCAGACGCAATGAGCATTTCGTTCGAAGGCCGCGTGGCAATCGTGACTGGCGCGGGTGGCGGCCTGGGCCGCGCCTATGCGCTGGAACTGGCGCGGCGCGGCGCCAAAGTGGTGGTCAACGATCTGGGCGCGGCGCGCGATGGCAGCGGCGCTTCGGATGCCGCGGCGCAAGTGGTCGAGGAAATCCGCGCGGCCGGCGGCGAAGCGATCGCCGATGGCAGCTCGGTCACCGAATTCGAACAGATGCAGGCGCTGGTCGCCCGGGCCAAGGAAACCTGGGGCGGCGTGCATGTGCTGATCAACAACGCCGGGATCCTGCGCGACAAGAGCTTTACCAAGATGGACCCGGTCGATTTCGAACTGGTCGTCAAAGTTCACCTGCTCGGGTCTGCCAACGCCACCAAGGCGGTGTGGGACCTGATGCGCGAACAGGCGTATGGCCGCATCCTGATGACCGCATCGTCGACCGGGCTGTTCGGCAATTTCGGCCAGGCCAACTATGGCGCGGCCAAGCTGGGCCTGGCGGGTCTGACCAAGACGCTTTATCTCGAAGGCGCCAAATACAACGTGCGCGTCAACACGCTGGCCCCGGTGGCGGCCACGCGGATGACCGAAGACATTTTTCCCGAACAGGCGTTCAAGCTGTTCGCGCCCGAAAACGTGGTGCCCGCCGCGCTCTATCTGGTCTCGGAAGATGCGCCCAGCAACGCCATTGTCGGCGCCGGCGCGGGCGCGTTCCACAGCGCCTTTGTCACCATGAACCCACCTGTGTTCCTGGGTGAGGACGATCGCACCGTCGAAGGTTTTGCCGCCAACTGGGCGCGCATCAGCGACCGCACGGGCGATTTCGTGCCGCAATCGGGCTCGGAACAGAGCCAGGCGATCCTGTCGGTGCTGCAGACCGCGCTGAAGGGCTGAACCGTGTCAGGGGCAGGTCCCGCGGACCGCCCCCGACAACTGCATTCGCTTCATCCAGTCGACAGCCTCGGCGTGCGTGATCTGGCGCACGCCGTCGCTGGCATCATCGATCAGCAAGGGGGCCGCGCAATCACCCGGCGGCAGCCCGTGCGGACCATCGGCCAGCGCGACCAGCAAATGGTGCGTGCCATCGCGGTAGATCGCGCGCAGCACCGGCGTGCCGCGCGCATGGATCTGGCGCGGCGCGGAATGCCCGCATCCGGCCAGCATGACCAGCAGGCAAAGACCGCTAATCCGCAACGATCTTGAGCAATTTGCGCTCAAGCGGCGACAGCACACCGGCCAGATCGTGCCCGCGCTTCAGCACCTGGCCCGCTTCGCCATAGAGCGCCCACATACCCTGCCGCCCGCGCAGGGCCGGGCGCTTTTCCACGCGCGCGGTGGGTCGTTCGGCGGTGCGCTTGTAGGCGCTGAAACTGGCCGCCTCTCGATCGAAGCTGATGGCATAGTCGCGCCACAGTCCGGCAGCGACCATGCGGCCATAAAGATCGAGAATGCGCATCAGTTCGGCGCGATCGAACGCCACCTGCGCCGCCACCGCGCGGGGAAACGCGACAACCGTGCCCGGCCCGTCGCCGGTCGATACCGTCATGCGCGAGCCGCCCGCAATCGACTGATCATTTCGCAGACCATACCATCGTCCTCACGCTGCGCCCGCGCCGGTTATAAAAGCCTGGGCTGCCATTGACCAGCGATCAGCGCATCGCGCGCCAGCGTCAGCGTGACCGGCGCCTTGCGTTCGAGCGACAGCCGGTCGAGCGTTGCCACCACCGCCTCGGCCGCGGCATGGCTGCGTTCGAGGCGCGGCACCAGCCAGTCGAGCACCGCCTCGCCCAGGATCAACCCGCGCCGCCGCGCATGTTCATCAATCAGCGCGCGCAACAGCGCGTCATCGGGCGCGCCGATCCGCAAGGGCAGCGCCGCGCCCAGCCGCGATCCAAGATCGGGCAATGTGATGCGCCAGCCGCTGGTCTGGCCGGGCATCGCCACCGGCTGGCGCGCCACCACCAGCAGCGCGTGACCCTCGGCCTGCGCGCGGTTCCAGCGATGGAACACCGCTTCCTCCTCGATCCGG
>Ga0302157_10004291_pt1 | contig 15573 bp, 12 predicted proteins | sample I_Bog_N3_3_FD_193502 | JGI IMG/M metagenome (GOLD analysis project Ga0302157, IMG submission 193502) | Peat permafrost microbial communities from Stordalen Mire near Abisko, Sweden - I_Bog_N3_3 | ecosystem: Environmental > Terrestrial > Soil > Wetlands > Peat | place: Sweden: Abisko, Stordalen...
TTTCACATCGAGGATGTCCAGGACCAGGTCGAGCTGGCCCTGATGCGCAGCGAGCACCACAAGGTGGCGCGCGCCTATGTGCTGTACCGCGAGCAGCGTGCCCGCCGCCGCGCCGAGCGTGACGCCGTCAATGCGGCTCGTCCTGATCGTCGAAGAAGCCTGCGACGGCCTCGACGGGGTCGGCGCCGCCGCCGTTCTCGGCGAGACGCATCGCAACCTCTATGACGGCATCAGCGAGGGCGAACTGGCGCTGGCCGCCGTGATGGCGGCGCGCACGCTGGTGGAGCAGGAGCCAAACTACGCCTATGTCAGCGCGCGGCTGCTGCTCGACAAGCTGCGCACCGAAGTGCTGTCGTTCGTGCACGGCGCGCCGTCGAGCGCCACGCAGGTCGACATGATGGTGCGATATGCCGAGTATTTTCCGGCCTATATCAAGACCGGCATCAAGGCCGAATTGCTCGATCCCGACCTCGGCCGCTTCGACCTGAAGCAGCTTGCCGCAGCACTCAGGCCGGAGCGCGATCTGGCGTTCCAGTTCCTCGGGCTGCAGACGCTGTACGACCGCTACTTCCTGCATGTGCGCGGCAACCGCATCGAGCTGCCGCAGGCGTTCTTCATGCGGGTGGCAATGGGCCTTGCGATGCGCGAGATCGACCGCGAAGCGCGCGCAATCGAGTTCTACGACCTGTTGTCGTCGTTCGATTTCATGGCGTCGACGCCGACGCTGTTCAATTCCGGCACGCTGCGGCCGCAACTGTCCTCGTGTTTCCTCACCACGGTCGCCGACGATCTCGACGGCATCTTCAAATCGGTCAAGGACAACGCGCTGCTGGCGAAATATTCCGGCGGTCTCGGCAACGACTGGACCCGGGTGCGCGGTCTCGGGGCGCATATCAAGGGCACCAATGGCGAGAGCCAGGGCGTGGTGCCGTTCCTCAAGGTCGCCAACGACACCGCCATCGCCGTCAACCAGGGCGGCAAGCGCAAGGGCGCGGTCTGCGCCTATCTCGAGACCTGGCATGTCGACATCGAGGAATTCCTCGATCTGCGCAAGAACACCGGCGACGACCGCCGCCGCACCCACGACATGAACACCGCCAGCTGGGTGCCCGATCTGTTCATGCAGCGGGTCGAGGCCGACGGCGAATGGACGCTGTTCTCGCCCGACGAGACGCCCGATCTGCATGATCTCTACGGCAAGCCGTTCGCCGAGCGCTACGCCGCCGATGAGGCCAGCGCCGCGCGCAGCGAAATCCGCGTCTTCAAGAAACTCCGCGCCGCCGATCTCTGGCGAAAGATGCTGACCATGCTGTTCGAGACCGGCCATCCCTGGATCACCTTCAAGGATGCCTGCAACCTGCGTTCGCCGCAGCGCCACGCCGGCGTCATTCATTCCTCCAATCTCTGCACCGAAATCACGCTCAACACCTCCGACGACGAGACCGCGGTCTGCAATCTCGGTTCCATCAACCTGCTCAACCATGTCAGCGACGGCCGGCTCGACGACGTCAGGCTGAAGCGCAGCGTGGCGATCGCGATGCGGATGCTGGACAACGTTATCGACATCAATTTCTACACCATCCCAGAAGCGCGGCGCTCGAACCTGCGGCACCGCCCGGTGGGCCTCGGCCTGATGGGATTCCAGGACGCGCTGCAGGCGATGCGGATTGCGGTCGCGCCCGATGCCGCGGTCGATTTCGCCGATTCGAGCATGGAGGCGATTTCCTATTACGCGATCTCGGCATCCGTCGATCTGGCGACCGAGCGCGGGCGATATCCGTCGTTCGAGGGTTCGTTGTGGAGCCAGGGCATCCTGCCGATCGATTCGATCGAGCTATTGGCGGAAGCGCGCGGCGGCGTCGCGATGGACCGCAGTACGACGCTCGACTGGGGCCCGTTGCGCGACCGCGTCAGGTCGGTGGGCATGCGCAACTCCAACGTGATGGCGATTGCCCCGACCGCGACCATCTCCAACATCTGCGGCGTGGCGCAGTCGATCGAGCCCGCCTACCAGAACCTCTATGTCAAATCCAACATGTCCGGCGATTTCACCGTCGTGAACGAGTTCCTGGTCCGCGACCTCAAGGCGCGCGGGTTGTGGGACGAGGTGATGGTCAACGACCTCAAATATTTCGACGGCAGCGTCGGCGCCATCGACCGCATCCCGGACGACCTCAAGGCGCTCTACGCCACGGCGTTCGAGATCGACAGCGTCTGGCTGATCGAAGCCGCCGCCCGGCGGCAGAAATGGATCGACCAGTCTCAGTCGCTCAATCTCTATATCGCCAATCCCTCCGGCAGAAAGCTCGACGCGCTGTACCGGCTGGCATGGACGCGCGGTTTGACCTACTATCTGCGCTCGCGCAGCGCGACCCATGTCGAAAAGTCCACGCTGAAGGGCACCGACGGCAAGCTCAACAGCGTCTCCTCCGCGACGGCGCCGTTCGCGGGCGCTCCGATCATGATCCCGGCCGGCGTCCCCGACCTGTCCGGCGCGATGGCGTGCGCGATCGACGATCCCGAATGCGAAGCCTGCCAGTAAGCGGCAACGACAAGGAAAAAACAGCATGCTCGACTGGTCCGAACCCTCCGCCGCCGCGCTCCGGATTCCGCCGCCGTTGGCCGCGGAGCCCCCCGCTGCGGCCGATCAAACCGGCCTCGGGGCCATCGACCGCGGCGGCGGCCGGGTCTCCGTCGACGACAAGCGGATGATCAACTGCCGCGCCGACGTCAATCAATTGCTGCCGCTGAAGTACAGATGGGCGTGGGAGAAGTATCTCGCCGGCTGCAATAATCACTGGATGCCGACCGAGGTCTCGATGCAGGCCGACATCGCGCTGTGGAAATCCCGCGACGGCCTGACCGAGGACGAGCGCCGCGCCATCAAGCGCAATCTCGGCTTCTTCGCCGCGTCCGAAAGCCTGGTCGCCAACAATATCGTGCTGGCGATCTACCGCCATCTGACCAACCCGGAATGCCGGCAATATCTGCTGCGGCAGTCGTTCGAGGAGGCGGTGCATACCCACACCTTCCAGTACATCGTCGAAAGTCTCGGCCTCGATGAAGGCGAGCTGTTCAACATGTACCGCGAGGTGCCCTCGATCACCGACAAGGCGGCGTGGGCGCTGAAACACACCCAGCATCTCGACGATCCCGGTTTCAGGACCGGGACGCCGGAGGCCGACCAGGCCTTCCTGCGCGATCTCGTCGCCTTCTACGTCATCTTCGAGGGCATGTGGTTCTATACCGGCTTTGCGCAAATCCTGTCGCTCGGCCGCCGCAACAAGATGGTCGGCATCGCCGAACAGTACCAGTACATCCTGCGCGACGAGTCGATTCACCTGAATTTCGGCATCGACGTCATCAACCAGATCAGGATCGAGAATCCACAGCTGTGGACCGCGGCCTTCCAGGAGGAGATCCGCGGCATGATCCGCACCGCGGCCGAACTGGAAGCGGCCTACGGGCGGGATACCATGCCGCGCGGCTTCCTCGGGCTGAACGCGGCCTTGTGCGAGAACTACATGCATTTCATCGCCAACCGCCGCTGCGCGCAACTCGGATTGCCCGACGTATTCGAAGAAACCGAAAATCCGTTTCCCTGGATGTCGGAGGCGATGGACCTCAAGAAAGAAAAGAATTTCTTCGAGACCCGCGTGATCGAATACCAGAACGGCGGCGCGCTGAACTGGGAGTGACGTTGCGGCGGGATGCCCACCGGAATCCGGCCTCGATGCCCCCTGACGTCGGGATTTTTTCGATTCCGCGCGGCGCTTGGGAACCTTCTGGCTCGGGATTTGCTTTGAAAAAGGCAGTTCCCGTGGCCATCAGCAGGAGCCGCCGATGTCAGGCCATTCGAATCCACCGCCCGCCATGGCCGTCCCGGGCGCAGATCCCAGGCTCTATAATCACGATCTGGCGCCGGTCGCCCCCGCCGGCCGGACCTGGGGCGTGTTCAGCATCTTCGCGATGTGGATGTCGGACGTGCACTCGGTCGGCGGCTATACCTTCGCCGCCAGCCTGTTCTTCCTGGGGCTGACGGGGTGGGAAGTGCTGCTGGCGATGGTGGCCGGCATCACCGCCGTCTATTTCCTGATGAACCTGATCGGGCGCCCGTCGCTGAAATACGGCACGCCGTTTCCGGTGGTGGCGCGGATGTCGTTCGGGGTGATGGGCGCCAACGTCGCCGCCGGACTGCGCGGCATCGTCGGCATCGTCTGGTACGGCGTGCAGACCTATTTCGCCTCGAAGGCGGTGCAGGCGCTGGTGCTCGCCTTCTATCCCGGCGCGGCGGCGTTCACCCATTCCGGTTTTCTCGGCCTGTCCGCGCTCGGCTGGTTCGCCTTTCTGTTCATGTGGGTGTTCCAGCTCCTGATCTTCCTCAACGGCATGGAGACGATCCGTAAATTCATCGATTTCTGCGGACCCGTCGTCTACCTCGTGATGTTCGCGCTGGCGATCTGGATCCTGATGCAGACGGGAACCTCGAGCCTGTCGTTGCAGCTCAGCCCGCGGCTCGAAGGCTCCGCGATCGGCCACATGGCCAATGCGGCGATGCTGATCGTCGCCTATTTCGCGGCGCTGCTGCTCAATTTCGGCGACTTCTCCCGCTTCGCGCGCGACGAGAGGGCGATGAAGGTCGGCAATTTCCTCGGGCTACCAGTCAATTTCATCGTGTTCGCGATCATCACCGTGATCGTCACCGCCGGCACGGTAAAGGTGTTCGGCGAGGCCATCATGGACCCGGTCGCCATCGTCGAGCGCATCGGCAATCCCTGGGTGGTGGCGCTCGGCTCCGTCACTTTCATCGTCGCCACCATGGGCATCAACATCGTCGCCAACTTCGTCTCGCCGGCCTACGATATTTCCAACCTGTATCCGGAGAAGATCGACTTCCGCCTCGGCGGGCTGATCACCTCGATCCTGTCGGTGATGGTGTGCCCGTGGCTGTTCGTCTCGAGCCCGCAGGCCATCACCATCTTCGTCAGCATCTTCGGCGCCGCGCTCGGCCCGATGTTCGGCATCATGGTGGCCGACTATTATGTGGTGAAGCGGCAGCAGGTGATTCTTGCGGATCTCTACACGCTGTCGCCGAGCGGCTCGCTGCATTTCGACGCGGGCTGGAACCGGAAGGCGCTGATCGCGCTCGGTCTCGCCGGCTTCGTTTCGATCGGGCTGTCGCTGCTCGGCGCCTATGCCGTGATTCCGAACGTCGGCGATTGGGGATGGCTGATCGGCGCCGCGCTGGGAGCGGTGCTGTATACGACCCTGATGCGCCGCGCGATGCCGGCGCTGTCGCGGCCCGGCGGCGCCGTGGCGTGATGGCGGCGGGTCATTCGATCACGTCGTCGGCGCGGCCGAGCAGCGTCGCCGGCATATCGATGCCGAGTGTCTTGGCGGTCTTCAGGTTGATGGCCAGTTCGAACTTGGTCGGAAGCTGGACCGGCAGATCGGCGGGTTGGCGCCCTTGAGGATGCGATCGACATAGGCCGGCGCCCGCCGATAGAGGTCGATGGTGTCGATGCCGTAGGAGATCAGCCCGCCATCGGCGACCATGTACTGATAGGGGTAGATGGTGGGCAGACGGGTTCGGGCGGCAAGCGAGGTGATCAGGTCGAGGTTGACCTTGGTGGTGGTAAAGACGTCGGGCGGCAATACGAGGCCGGTATCGGGCCGATTGCCGAGGCTGTCGAAGACCTGCTCGATGTCAGCGGCGGTGTGGATGGGCAAGGTGACCGGCTCGATGCCGCTGGCGCGGGCGGCGGCTTCGAAAGGCTGCTGGTAAAACGCATAATAGGGCGCAGTCGCCGGATTGAACATCAGCCCGGCGCGGGAAATCCGCGGCACGATCTCCCTGAGCATCTCGATCCACTTGCCGCTCAGCGACGCCTCGATGTTGATGAATCCCGTGATGTTGCCGCCGGGGCGCGGCAGGCTCTCGACGAATCCGCTTCCGACCGGATCGGAAACGACGACGAACACGATGGGAATGGTTTGGGTTTCGCGCTTCAGCGCGGCGACGACCCCCGTCGTATGTCCAACCAGCACATCGGGTTGCAGAGCGACCAGCTCCTTCGCAAGGATACGCATACGATCGACATCGGCGTCGGAAAAACGGCAGTCGATCCGGACGTTGCGGCCGTCGACCCATCCCAGTCCTTCCAGCGCGGTCTTGAACGCCGCCTGCGCATCGACGATCTGCGGATCGTTCTTGCCACCGCCGAACAGCACGCCGATCCGCCGCGTCTGGCCGGTTTGCTGGGCGTGTGCGACCAGCGGCCAGACCGCCGCCATACCGCCGAGCAGCGTGATGAACTCGCGCCGCCCCATGCGGCGCTCGCTTGCCCGGGCGCCGCAGCGCGTGACGGTATCGGCCGGCGGAGTCCAACTCGCAGCCATCACATCCCCCCGGTCCCGCCTTTGCTGGCGGCTGATTTCGTGGTCGGACTCTCGGCCCAATCGGGCCGTTGCGCCATGAAAATCCCGCCGCGAGGGCCCGGACTCTTAAGATTTCTTAAGGGCTGTTGGCCCTATTGGTGGGGATACGGACGCCTCGCCGAAGGCGGAGCCGCGTGCGCAGAGGACCTTGCATGGCCGCCTCGTTACCTGCCCCGACGATCGCTCCGGAGCCGCGCGCCGTTCCCGCGGCGGTGCTGAACGTCTGCTTCGTGCTGTTGGTCATCAACCTGGTCTATTTCCCGACCGCCTATCTCTCGCATTGGTGGATCTGGGATCCTGATGGGCGCGGCATCCCGACCGATTTCGTCAACGTCTGGGCCGCCGGCCGGCTGGCGCTCGAGGGCCACCCGGCGCAGGCCTGGGACTGGGACATCCAGCGGCAGGTCGAACTCGCGCTGCTGCGCCAGGATTTTCCGGGCTATTTCGCCTGGCACTACCCGCCGCCGTTCCTGTTCGTGGCGTCCCTGCTCGCGCAGTTGCCCTATTCGGTCGCCTTCGTCACCTGGGTCTCGGTGAGCTTCCTGCCCTATCTCGCCATGATGCGTGCAATCGTCGGCCGCAGCTTCGGCCTGATGCTAGCGATCGGTTTTCCGATGGTGTTCAACAACACGCTGGTCGGGCAGAACGGCTTTCTCACCGCGGCCCTGATCGGCGGCACGCTGTATCTGATGCCGGCGCGGCCGGTGCTATCAGGGATTTGCCTCGGGCTGTTGAGCTACAAGCCGCAATACGGGTTGTTGTTTCCGATCGTGCTGATCGCGGCCTCGCAATGGACGGTGTTCTTCACGGCCGGAATCGTCGCGATCGGAGTAGCGTTCGCGTCCTGGCTCGCCTTCGGCACCGAGAGCTGGCAGGCGTTCTTTCACTGGATGCCGATGTTCTCGCAGGCCTTCCTCACCGAGGGCAAGGCCACCTGGTGGAAGTTGCAGAGCCTGTTCTCGATGGTGCGCTATCTCGGCGGTACCGAGCAGATGGCGTGGGCGTTCCAGTGGGTCCTGACCGCGGCGGTCGCCGTGGTGCTGGCGCTGATGTGGCGCAGCCGGGTCAGCTATTCCGTCAAGGCCGCGGCGCTCGCAATCGGCACCCTGCTGACCACGCCGTATCTGTTCATGTACGACATGATGGTGCTGGCGGTGCCGGTGGCCTTCCTGATGCGGATCGGGCTCAAAAGCGGCTTCCGCTCCTATGAGCTTCCGGCGCTGGGATGCGCGCTCGCTCTGGTCGTGAGTTTTGCCTTTTTCGGTGAGCCGGTGGGGCTTGCCGCCAATCTGATCATATCGGCGCTGATCCTGCGCCGGGCCGGTCCCTGGTGGCGGCACGAGCCGGCACCGCTGATGTCCGCTGCCGGCGCCCGAGCCTGAGGCTAACCAAGCTTGGAGCCGCCTGCCGGATCATCCCAATTGCGACTTGTCAGACAGTCTGAATAAGTGTTCAGTTCTTCAAGCGATGGTGTCAAATCGCTCAAAAGACTGAACATGCACGCCTCCTGGCCGGCTCCCAAAGGGCCGCCTGGCGGGTGCGGGGATGAGAAACGCGCCATGGTGTATCGGCGGACCCATCAAGTTGTAAAACGCCTCGCCGCGCGGCGCAGCGCCATTCTGGCGGCCGCGCGCGATGCCGCCGCCGAAGGCGGCATGGCGGCAGTGCAGATCGCACCGGTCGCGGTGCGCGCCAATGTCGCCGCTGGCACCGTCTACCGCTATTTCCCCTCCAAGGCCGACCTGATTTCCGAATTGATCGCCGAGGTCTCGCGCGACGAGCTGGCCGCGATCCGCCGCGCTGCGGATGCCGCGCCCGGGCCGTCGTCGGCGCTGGCGGCGGCGGTGACCACGGTGGCCGTGCACGTGCTGTCGCAGCGCAGGCTCTCCTGGGGCATCCTGGCCGAACCGGTCGACGTCGATGTCACGGCCTCGCGGCTGGCGAGCCGCCGCGAAATCGCCGGCGAGATCGCGACAAGGATCGACGCTGCGGTCCGCGCCGGGCACCTGCCGGCGCAGGACACCGCGCTCGCCGCGACCGCGCTGCTCGGCGCGCTGCATGAAGCGCTGGTCGGACCGCTGGCGCCGGACAACATGGAGGATCACGGCCGGCTGCGCGATGCGGTGCAGACCGTGACGTTGCTGGCGCTGCGCGCCGTCGGCGTGATGGATGCCCGCGCCCGCGGCCTGGTGGTGCAGGCGGTGCTGCCCGCGGTGTTGCCGGCAAAGGCCCTGGTCGGCGCTTAATCGTCGTTTCCCGACATCGGCCTGACGCAACGATCCGTCATGCTGGACGTTGGCGACGTGAACGGCATCAACCACCATGAGGAGCATCTCATGAGCACGACCTCCGGTTCGGCCAAGTGGCAGGGCGGCATCAAGGACGGCAAGGGCGCGATCTCGACCAAGAGCGGGGCGCTGAAGGATTACCCTTACGGCTTTGCCAGTCGGTTCGAGGGCAAGCCGGGCTCCAACCCCGAGGAACTGATCGGCGCGGCGCACGCGGCCTGCTTCACCATGGCGCTGTCGCTGATCCTGGGCGAAGCCAAGCTCACCGCCGAAGAGATGGAAACCAAGGCCGACGTCACGCTGGAGAAACAGGGTGACGGTTTTGCCATCACCTCGGTGCATCTGGCGCTGACGGCGAAGATACCCGGCGCGGACAAGACAAAATTCGAGGAGCTGGCGGGCAAGGCAAAAGCCGGTTGTCCGGTATCGAAGTTGTTGAACACGAAGATCACGCTGGAAGCGACGTTGCTCAGCTGAGTGTTCTTGCCATTCCGGGTTCGCGTCTTTCGACGCGCCCCGGAATCGGACGAGGCTCAAGCCTCACATATCCGCGTCGTTGTCGGGGCCGACGGAGGCGATGCGCAGCATGTTGGTGGTGCCGGGACTGCCGAGCGGCACACCGGCGACGATGATGACGCGCTGGCCGGCGCGGGCAAATCCGTCCCTGAACGCGATCGAGCCGGCGCGGCTGACCATGTCGTCGAGATTCTTGGCGTCTTCCGCGACCACGCAATGCACGCCCCAGACCGCCGACAGCTTGCGCCCGGTGGCGAGATTGGGGGTGATCGCCACGATCGGCGGCTTCGGCCGCTCGCGCGCGACCCGCAATGCGGTCGAGCCTGAACTGGTCCAGCAGATGATCGCGCTGAGATCGAGCGTTTCGGCGATCTGCCGCGCCGCGTCGGCGATGGCGTCGCCGACGGTCGGCTCCGGTTCGGCGCGCTGCGCATTGAGCACGCCGCGATAGGTCGGGTCGCGCTCCACTTCCTCGCCGATGCGATTCATCGTCGCCACCGCCTCGACCGGAAACTTGCCGGCCGCCGATTCCGCCGACAGCATGATGGCGTCGGCGCCCTCATAGACCGCGGTGGCGACGTCGGAGACTTCCGCGCGGGTCGGCACCGGCGACTGGATCATCGATTCCAGCATTTGCGTCGCGACCACCACCGGCTTGCCGGCACGCCGCGCCAGCCGCGTCATCTGTTTTTGCAGGCTCGGTACCCGCTCCAGCGGCAGTTCGACGCCGAGATCGCCGCGCGCCACCATCAATGCATCGGACGCCTCCAGGATTTCTGGGAGCCGGTCGATCGCCTGCGGCTTTTCGATCTTGGACATCACTGCGGCGCGGCCGCGGATCAGTTTCTTGGCCTCGAGGACGTCCTCGGCGCGCTGCACGAACGACAGCGCGACCCAGTCGATGCCGGTCTGCAGGGCTGCTTCGAGATCGGCGCGGTCCTTCGGCGTCATCGCCGACACCGGCAGGTCGGTGTCGGGCAGGCTGACGCCCTTGCGGTCCGACATCCTGCCGCCGATCACGACGCGGGTGACGGCGCGCTCCGGGGAGGTTTCCTCGGCGATCAGGCGCACCTTGCCGTCGTCGAGCAGCAGCGCATGGCCGGGCCGGAGTGCCGCGAGGATTTCCGGATGCGGAAGCTGGACGCGGCTGTTGTCGCCCGGCGTCTTGTCGGAATCCAGCACGAAGGTCTCGCCATTGTTGAGCTGGATCAAGCCTTCGGCGAACGAACCGAGGCGGAGTTTGGGCCCCTGGAGATCGACCAGAATGCCGATCGGCCGGCCGTAGCTACTCTCGACATTGCGGATGGTCTTCACCAGCTCGCGCATCTTGTCGTGCGAGGTGTGGCTCATGTTGATACGGAACACGTCGGCCCCGGCCTCGAACAGGCGGCGGATCATCGCGCTGTCGGAAGAGACAGGGCCAAGCGTGGCGAGAATCTTGATGCGGCGCAGGCGTCTCATGGCTTGGTTCCGGGCGCTGCGGCTGGCGGTTGACCAGACGCGCCCGGGGCTGTCGGGCCCGGCGAGGGCAGGCCGGGTGTGGCGCCCGGCGAGCTGGTCATCCCCGGCAGGTTTCCGGGGCCGCCGGGGCCGACCGTTCCCGGAATGCCCGGCACCCGCTGCACCTGTGGCTGCTCGTTGGATTCGGTCAGCTGCACGGTCCAGGCGCGCTGCTCGCCGGTATCGACCTCGAAGAAGCCGGTGCGGTCGAAGCCGCGCGCCAGGCAATTCTCGGTGCCCTTGATGGTGAATTCCTTGTCGCGCGAGCACATGAAGGCTTGTCCTGACCATTCGCCGCCACGATCGTAATCGAGCGCGTAGATGTAATAATAGCGGGCCACGAGTGTGCCCTTCAGCAGGGTTTCACAAGCCCGCGAGGATACGTTCCACCAGCCCTCGGTGGTCCAGCCCTCGGCGTCCTTGTAGCCGAGCGCGATGCCGACCCGGCTCGAGGTATTGTTGCAAAGGCGAAAGTCCGCCGCCGCCGGATCGTTCCACAGGCACAGCAGGATCATCGCCAGCGCCGGGATCAGACCGGCGGTCAGGCGTGCAGCGAATCGGTTGGGGCGATGGGATTTGGTCGGGATCATTCAGTCAGGCTATATCAAATCATTGACGATTTCGCGCGGACCGCCGGGGACTGTCAACGGCCAAGGCGGTATTTTCGGCGGGAATCAGCCGGGAGGTGCCTATTTGGACTTCGATATGGCAAAATCTGTGACAACTCCCACCTGATATCAATGCGCTCATGAAAAACGACGAGGTTGCGGACATGGCCATCGACGACAAAACCAGAACGGAACTCGAAGCTGCCGCTTTCCGGCGACTGCTCGAACATCTGCGCACCCGCACCGATGTCCAGAATATCGACCTGATGAATCTCGCGGGCTTCTGCCGCAACTGCCTGTCCAACTGGCTCAAGGACGCCGCCGACGCCAGCGGCGCCGCGATGACCCGGGACGAGAGCCGCGAGGCGGTCTACGGCATGCCCTACGAGACCTGGAAACAGACCTATCAGGGTGCCGCCAGTCCGGAGCAACTCGCGGCGATGAAAAAGTCCCATAGCGCGCACTGAGGCTTTCCGGCTCTTTCGCCGGATCCACAATTCTGCGTCATGGCCGGGCTTGTCCCGGCCATCCACGTCTTTTCTTGCCGCTGGTCTGTTAAGACGTGGATGCCCGGCACAAGGCCGGGCATGACGGCGAAAGAACCGGAATCTCTTTCTCCTGTGGGCGCGCTGTGGATGAGCGCGATGTTGCCTTGACGCAGGGCGCGCCACTCTTGAGGGTCATTCCCGGAATGCGGTGCGTGACGAAGCGTGCGGCGCATCCACTTTCCGCATCAACCTTCAGTTCCCAGGAGTATCCGATGGCCACCTCTGCTGCCGCCGGCCAGGACGAGCCCGCGACGAAATTCGCCAAAGACCAGCTCAAGGCCATCATCGAGCGCATCGAACGGCTGGAAGAAGAAAAGAAGACGATCTCCGACGACATCCGCGACGTCTATGCCGAAGCCAAGGGCAACGGCTACGACGTCAAGGCGCTGCGCACCATCGTGCGGATGCGCAAGCAGGACGCCAACGAGCGCGCCGAGCAGGAAACCATCCTGGAAACCTACATGCAGGCCTTGGGGATGCTGTGAGGCCAATGACGTGATGCGCGGGCCTGGCCCGCGTATCACATCAATCCTCGAAGGATTTCTCTGAAGATGGATTGCCGGGTGATCTGACGCTCAGACGCGCGCCGCGGCTTTTGCCGGCAATGACGCCTGCGCCTTTCAGCGCAGCGACGCGGTCCGCAACACGAAGGATTGGGTGGCCAGCGTGGCGGTGACCGACCCGGTGAAGCGGTCGGACTGAAGCCCCATCTGCGGATCGTCCGAGAATGTCATCGCGATCGCGGCCTGCGGCTTGACGAAATAGGCGCGCATCACGGTCATGTCGGTGTCGCCCAGCACGGTGGCGCGCATCGAGGTGCTCGCGCTCGGCGCCAGCATCATCACCCGCATCCAGATGTCGTTGCCCGCGGCGGCGGAAAGCCGCGTCGCGGTCGCCACCACCTTGCCCTGACCCTGCGATCCCTTGGCGACGATCGTGTCGATTCCGGTAGCGGCCGCCGGATTGCGCGGGGCCGAGGCGGCGCGGAAGCTGTGCGGGATCGGCGCGCTGGCCGCCACAATGTTGGAGCGGTCGACCGGCGATGCGGCGGCCGGCGCATAGGCCAGCGCCTGCAGGGCGGAAACGCTGGCGGTCGGCTGTGGATCGGCGGCGGCCAGCGCCTGGCGGGCGCTGATGGCGGCGACCTGTGCCGGAGTTGCCTGTTTCGGCGTTGCCGGAGCGTCGCCCCAGAAGCCGCGGGCATTGATGATGTCAGCCGGCGTTTGCGGCCCGGTTTCGGCCTTCTGAACCGGCGCGGCCTGTTTCGCCCTGGCGGGCTGCACGATCTGCGCATCGGCCGAGGCCAACTGGAAGGTGGTGGCAGCCTGCGGCTTGGCGCGCGGGGTCGGCACGGGCTCGGCGGATTTGGACGATGCCATCAGGCTTGCCGGCGCGGACTTTTCGCTGACCACCGCAGCGCTGGCGCCCTCATCCTCTTCGTCGTTCGATTTGCCCCTGAACAAGGCGGCGAACAGGCTCGGTTTGCTGACAGTCGCGGTGTCGTCGCCGCGCTTTTCGATATCGGCGCGGGCGAGTTCGTAGCCCTTCAGCGGGGTGCCGTCGGAGGGGACATGCACGGTTCGGCCGTCGGGGAAGACGCGCGCGAGCTGATCGTGGGTCATCCGCGGCCAGTGCCGGATGCTGCCGGTGTCGAGGTGGACGAACGGCGATCCCGAGGTCGGGTAGAAGCCGACGCCGCCGCGCTGCAGGCGCAGCCCGGCGAAACGAATCTGCTCCAGCGCCACGTCCGGAATGAAGAAGTCCATGGCGTGGCCGAGCATGTGCTGGCTGAATCGCGCCACGCCCGAGGAACGGCGGCGGAGCATGGCGTTGGTGGCGGGGGAACGGTAGGAGGAGATGATCTGGATCGGCTTCTTGCCGTCGACGTCGCGGTAGACTTCCCAGAGGATGTCGAACAGGTGACGATCCATCACGGTCTGGTCCTGGCTGCGCCAGTCGCGGAGATAGTGATTGAGCTGCTTCAGCGCCTCTTCGTCATAGCGCCCGTCGCGCTTGAAGGTGACGGTGAGGTCTTCGTCGGAATGGGTGTGGTGGAAGGAAAGGGTGCGGGTCTCGTTCAGCGCGGTCGCGTCGTGAACCGATCCGGCTCCCACCAACAGCAACAACGACGCCAGGCCGAGATGAATCCCGGTCCTCGGAAACGACAGCAAGTTGAATTGGCGTGCGAAACCTGCCGGCACGAATGAGCCCACCCAGAGGACGACCGATCGAGGAACTCTTCCGCTACCCCGTGTGGCGGAAGAGGGTTAACGCAGTCTTAAATTCGGGTGGGTTAATCGAGATTTAACTCCCACCCCCCAAGTCGGATTTAACCTAACCCGTCGAGTGTGGCGAAAAAGTGCCCTGGTTAAATCCTGGTGGAGGATGGTTAACGCAAAAGGCCCCGCCGGAATAGCGGGGCCGTTGATTTTGCTGCAGAATTCCGTCCGGTCGCCGCCAATCGTAAGAGATCAGCGGGTGATCACCCGCCGGGACTGCGGCTGCCGGCGCCCCGGGACGGGAGCCGGCGGTGTCGGCGCCCCGAACAGCCGCTCGAAGAACGACGGACCGGAAGAGCTCGAATTGTCGCTGGCGAAGTTGACGCCCGCCGGCAGATTGCCGACCGGGTGGGAATAGCTCGGCTGCGAATGCGCCACGACGTTTTCCATATCCTTGGTTCTGGCGTTCTTGAGCAGCGCCAGCATGGTGGCGTCGCGGCCGTAGACGTCCTTGCGGAACTGCAGCTTGCCGGAGTCGTCCACGAACGCCGTCTGGTAGGTGATGTTGACCGGGATCGGGGTCGGGAATTTCAGGTCGATCTCACTGTGGCCATACATGCTGCGGATCTTTTCCGGCGTGTAGTGCTCCTTCGGATCCGTGATGTTGAGCAGGACCGACGCATATTGATCCGGGTTCTGCACGCGCATGCAGCCGTGGCTGAACGGGCGTTCCTCCCTGGCGAACAGGTTCTTGTCCGGGGTGTCATGCTGGTAGACCAGGAACTTGTTCGGGAAATTGAAGCGGATGCGGCCGAGCGCGTTGGCCTCGCCGGGCGGCTGCGAGATGTGGATCGAGCCGTCGCTGGCGCGATCGAGCTTCAGTCCCATCCGCTGCAGCACGGTCGGATCCTGCTGCAGCGCCGGCAGGTATTCGTTGTAGATGATCGACGGCGGCACGTTCCAGGTCGGATTGACCGTGATGAACTTCATGGTCTCGGTCAACAGCGGCGTCGCGTGAATGCCGGGCTGCCCGGTGACCACTTTGGTGGTCCAGACCTGCGCGCCGTTCTGCATCACCTTGAGGGTATAATCGGGAATGTTGAGGATGACATAGGCGTCGCCGATCGCGGCCGCGCCGAGGTCGCGCGGCAGCCAGCGCCAGCGCTCCATGTTGACCAGCACGGTATCGATCTGCTTGTCGCGCTTCGGGCTGTTGATGGCCTTGACGGTCTTGTCGTCCAGCACGCCGGTGGCCTTCAGCTCGGCGCCTTCCTGGAACTTGCGCACGGCCTCGGCGACCTTGGCGTCGTAATGCTCGTCGCTGGCGTTCTCGGAGATACCGAGCTTGGCGCGCAGTTCCGGCACGCGCGGATCTTCCATCACCACTTCGGGCTGCTTCTTGCCCTTCGCCGCGGCGAATTTGAGCGTGGGGCCGTCCGCGATCTGGGTCACCGGT
>Ga0302157_10004294_pt1 | contig 15570 bp, 13 predicted proteins | sample I_Bog_N3_3_FD_193502 | JGI IMG/M metagenome (GOLD analysis project Ga0302157, IMG submission 193502) | Peat permafrost microbial communities from Stordalen Mire near Abisko, Sweden - I_Bog_N3_3 | ecosystem: Environmental > Terrestrial > Soil > Wetlands > Peat | place: Sweden: Abisko, Stordalen...
ACCCGCCGCGCTGATGGCTGCGGCGCTGCTCGGCGCCTCGGCCATGGTGTTGAGCGGCTGCACGTCCCCGTCGGCGGCCGTCTCCCCCACCACGCCCACCGCCTACGTCGTGACCGGGGCCGGCGTGGCCAACCCGGGCCGGACCGTGGCCGTGGTCGACACGTCGACCGGCCGGGCCCAGCCCCCCATCACCACCGGCACCCTGCCCTCGGCCCTGGCCGTCACCCCGGACGGCAAGGACGTCCTGGTGGCCAACAAGGGAAACGACACGGTGGCCGAGATCGATGTGGCCTCGGGGGACGTGGTGGCCCACGCCGACGTGGGCCTCGAGCCGGACGCCGTGGCGGTGTCACCCGCTGGGACGTTGGCGCTGGTGGCCAACTTCGGCGATGACACGGTCACCCCGATCACCCTGCCGTCGCTCCGGGTGGGGCTACCGATACGGGTGGGGCGGCAGCCGGCCGCCATCGCCATCTCGCCCACGGGGACCCTGGCGGTGGTCGCCAACTACCAGGACGCCACCGTGACCCCGATCGCCCTGCCGTCGCTGCGGCCCGGACCCCCGGTGCCGGCCGGCTCCGAGCCCACCGCCGTGCTGGTGACGCCCGACGGGTCCACGGCGCTGGTGGCCGACTTCCAGACCAGCACGGTCACACCGATCCGGTTGGCCACCATGACGCCCGGTCCGGCCATCGGCGTGGCCGGCAATCCCACCGGCATCGCCGCACGGTCGACCTCCACCTCGGCCTACGTCAGCGGGGGCGACACCCTGACCCCGATCGACTTCACCACGGAGCACGCCGGTCCGGCCATCGCGGTAGGCGCCCTGGCCGAGGGCGTGGCCGTCGCTCCGGGTGGCGCCGCCGCCTGGGTCAGTGGCCTGAACGGGACCCTCATCCACGTCGACCTGCGCACCCGGAGGGTCCTCGGTCGGGTCCGGGTGGGCGGCCAGCCGGCCGCGGTCGTCATCGCCGGGGTGCCGCCCAACGCAGGGTGAGCCCGCGCCGGTCAGGTCCTCCTAGCCGACCGGGCCGCCGTCGCCGCCGGGGGCCCGCAGCACGACGAAGGCCACCGGGCGACGGACGACAAAGCCCATCGACTCGTACAGGCGGATGGCGGTGACGTTGGTCGACGCCGCGTGGAGGAACGGAATGTCGCCCCGCTCGACGATGGCGGCCCCGACCGCCCTCACCAGACGCTCGCCGAGTCCCCGTCGGCGGTGGCCTGGGTCCGTGGCCACGGCGCTGATCTCGGTGAAGCCCGGCGGCCGGAGGCGCTCGCCGGCCATGGCGATCAGCCGTCCGGCGTCCCGGACACCGAGGTAGCCACCGAATTCGACGGTTCGGGCCAAAAACGGGCCGGGCCGGGCCACGGCCACCAGGTCCAGCATGTCGCCGACGTCGTCCTGGCCCAGCGCGATGGGGTGCGACGGGGTCGGCGTCGGACTCTCCACCGTCCGCAGCGGACGGGCACCGATCTCGACGTCGGCCCGGTCCCACACCATCTGGACGCCGGATGCCTCCCACACCGCTGTCCAGCCGTGGCCGGGGGTGATGGCGCCCTCCCCCTGCTCGATCAGGGCCAGCTGTCCACCCGGTCCCGCCATGCCGGCCAGCTCCGCCCAGTCGTCGTCAGTGGGAGCGTCGACAGCGGCGGCAAAGGGTGAGACCTCAGGATCGAAACGGGCGACGCGATCGGACACCGACCCCAGGTGGCGCTGCGATCCGGCGAGGGCCCACCACACCGGATTGTCGAGAACGGACACTGTGGACTCCTCGGCCGGGCGACTGGCTCCCCCGGACCACAGGACTGTACCGACCGTCGGAGATCCGAGGAAAGAGCCGATACGCTCCTCAGCGGGCCGTTAGCTCATCCGGTAGAGCAGGGGACTTTTAATCCCAAGGTGGCGAGATCGAGACTCGCACGGCCCACCAGTTCAGAGGGTATTTCCGGTCCGACGACACCCTCCAGATTGCCCTCCGTGACTACTCCGTGACTACAATCTTGGGCGTGAAGGGCTCCATGACCGAAGTTCGACCCGGCGTGTGGCATCTCCGCGTCTACGCCGGCCGTCGGGCCAACGGCTCGCCCATCCAGATCCGGAAGACCGTGGAGGCCAAGGACCCCCGGCCGGGTGCCGGCAGGCGGCTGGCCGAACGGGAGCTGGCCGCCATGGTGGCCAAGGTGTCCAGCGGCAACGTCAGCACCGGCTCGGAGACCGTCGAGGAGCTCCTCAACGCCTGGCTGGAGCACATCGGGCCCAACCGCTCCCCCACCACCATTCGCAAGTACCGGGACCTGGCCGACCGGATCGTCATCCCCGAGCTGGGCAAGGTCAGGCTGAAAGCGCTCACCGCCCGCCAGCTCGACCGGCTCTACGGGAAGCTGACGGCCAAGGGCAACAAGGCCACCAGCGTGCGCCGGGTCCACGCCCTGATCGCCGCCGCCCTCCACCAGGCTGAGCGGTGGGACATGGTCGACCACAGCGTGGCCCGCAAGGCCAGCCCTCCCCCGATACGCCCGCAGCCGGTCAAGGCACCCACCCCCGACGAGGTCCGGGCCATCGTGGCCAAGGCCGAGGAGCTCGAGCCGGCCCTGGCCGCCTTGCTCCTGCTGGGTGCCCTCACCGGGGCCCGGCGGGGCGAGCTGTGCGCCCTCCGGTGGACCGATCTCGACGTGGCCGGGCGAACCCTGACCATCGCCCGCTCCGTCTACGAGACCGAGGGGGGTGGCTGGGCCGAGAAAGGAACCAAGACTCACCAGGAGCGGACCATCGGTCTCGACGACCTGGCCCTCGCCGTGCTGGCCAAGCACCGGGCCCAGATCGATGAACTGGCCCACGGGCTCAAGCTCGAGGTCCGACCCGACGGATTCATGTTCTCCCGCTCCCCGGTCGGGGCCGAGCCGATGCAGCCGGACTTCGTGTCCAAGTTCGCCAAGAAGGTGGCGACCAAGGCGGGGGTCGACACCCACCTCCACGCCCTCCGGCACTTCTCGGCCACCCAGGCCATCGCCGCCGGCTTCGACCCCACCACGGTGGCCGGCCGGCTGGGTCATCGGGACTCCTCGATCACGCTCCGGGTGTACTCCCACGTCCTCGAGGGTCGGGACCGGGACCTGGCCGATGCGTTGGGGAAGACCTTGGCGCTGCCCGGCTGAGAAGGCCACCTCAGGAGTGGTCAGGGGTGGGCGGCTCCCCGTGGACCTCAGCCAGGAACCGGGGGACGGAGATCCGCCACTGGGCCCCGACCTTGAAGGCGCCGGGGATCTTGCCGGCGGCCACCAGGCGGTAGGCGGTCGAGGTGCCGATGCCCAGCTGCTCGGCGGCCCACGAGATCTGTTTCACGTCGTCAGGGAGCGAGATGGTCACGTGTCCCACCCTTCGCCTCGAGTTGCTGTCATCGTCAGTGCCATCTGGCCTCCAGCGGGTCGGATCGGGGCCGAGTGCCCGTCTTCTTCGTTCATGATCCGAAATCAACGTCACCCTCAACGTCACCCTCACCGAAACTGCCTGGTCAGACGGTACGGCGAGACTCGCCAGAAGGGCGAAGGCGGCGGCACTTTCGTCGGTCGCACCAAATTGGTGCAGGTGTGTGGACAATTTCTGTACCGCTCTGGCGGAGCCGATCTGGTGAGTCATCCAGGCGCCCATAGCGGGCTCGATGCCCGCATGGGCGCCTCTCTCGTTCCCTGCTACCAATGCCACCGTTCCGAACGATGGTCACCGCGTCGAGGCAGAGAGCTCGTGCCCCGCAACGGCGTTCTCCGGGTTGGACTCGGGAGCAGTCGTTGCCCGGCTCGATGCCGGGGAACGATGGGACCGGCGAAACGCAACGTCCCTGCACGTGGTCCCTGCTGGCTGCCAGTCGGGTAGTCGGCGACACCGGCGGCCATGGTTGTCTCACCAGGGCGGGTGATGTCGAGCGGGGCTTCCGGCCCCGCAATGGCCCGACATCAACCGCTGGGAGCCGAAAGCCACGCCCGGACGAGGCGGTCAGGGGAGCAAGCGCAGCGGGAGCGAGAAGCGCAGGCCGGATGGTGAGGCGAGGAACGAGCCGACCCGGAGGGCTACCAACCGTGCCAGCGCCTCGGAGCGCCGACCTTGACGGCCGAGTCGGGGGTGGATCAAAAAGGTGGTCTGAGCTGGGAGGGTGACGTTCGAGGGTGACGTTCGAGGGTGACGTTGCTAGGTGGGCCAGGGTGACGTTGAGGGGCTCGGCAGGTCGGCCATGCAAGGCGTCACTATGTGTGGCTGCCCGTGGTGCATTCGGCTGAAGGTCTGCTTCAATTCGGCGCCCGTCCCAGTTGGCGCCCCGCTGCGAGAATCTTCGTCGCACAGGGCCTACGGGACGCCTCCGGCCAGCGACCCTTTCTGGCCTGGGACGTCGCCGTGCGAGGTTCGGCTAACGGACACGCGGGAGAGGTGGGCGAGGACTGGTCTGATACTGCAGCCGCGGTTGGTGTCGGTGGGTAAGCGGGATCAACGTCCGGGACTCCCGCTCCGCGACCGCAATCAGATGAAGGTCTCGGCTCGCAGCCCCGCGAGCAGCAATCGCACCATGCGCTCCGCGCGTCCAGAACTCTCGATCACGGCTGGGCCGCCCGTGTGGCAGAGGTTCGCGACTGCGCTGAGGAATTCGCTTGCGTCGACGTCCTGGCTGATCTCTCCGGATTCTGTCGCGGCGACAAGCAGTCGCTCGAGCGTTGGCGCGAGGCGCGTCGAGAAGTACTCGGCGAGCGGCTCGTACGCGGAATCTCCGGAATGCAGCGCTGCTGCGAGTCCACGTTTGGTGGCGACGAATTCGGTGTAACGCATGATCCACCGGTCGAGCGCTTCGCCGGGAGGGTACGCGGCTTCGATCTCGGTCGCAGCCGCGACGCACGCATCCATCTCGCGTCGGAACACCGCCGAGATGAGGTCAGATCGGAGAGGGAAGTGTCGATACAGCGTGCCGACCCCGACGCCCGCGCGCGCGGCGATCGACCGTACGGGCGCGTCCACGCCTGATTCGGAGAAGGCAGCCTTCGCGGCCTCCAGCAGCGCGTCGACGTTCTGGCGCGCGTCGGCGCGCATCCGGCGCGGTTCCCCGCTTGCTGAACTCGTGGCGGTGTTGGTGGTGGAAGGCAAACGACATCTTCTCTTGTAGATGGAACACCATTCCGGTTATAGTGAGAACGTAAGGGAACATTGTTCCGGTATGCAGCAGCCGATCCGGACGGCTGTTCCGATTATCCGATCGTAGGGCACCGTCCCGTCGGGTGCCCCGATGACGAGCCTCAGGAGCAGACAGCATGAAATGCCGCACACTTGGCCGTACCGGCATCAAGGTGACCCCGTACGCGCTTGGCGCGATGATGCTCGGGGCCCTCGGCAACCCGGACCGACAGGAGGGCGTCCGCATCATTCACCGGGCACTTGACGCCGGGATCAATTTCGTTGACACCGCCGACCGCTACGGGGACTCGGAGGAAGTTGTCGGCGAGGCGCTCAAGGGCCGCCGCGACGAGGTCGTCCTCGCCACAAAGTTCTGGGGACCTGTCGACGACGACGTCAACCATCGCGGCGGCTCTCGCCGCTGGATCATGGAGGCCGTCGAGCGTTCGCTCCGCCGCCTGCAGACCGACCACATCGACCTCTACCAGCTGCACCGGCCGGACCCGGACACGGACATCGACGAGACGCTCTCCGCGCTCACTGACCTCATCCGCCAGGGCAAAGTTCGCGCGATTGGCACGTCGTCGATGCGCGGGTCGGAGATCGTCGAGGCCCAGTGGATGTCCGAGCGTCGCGGGTTCGAGCGATTCCGCACGGAGCAGCCGAACTATTCGATCCTCGACCGCGAGATCGAGCGCGAGATCCTCCCCGTCGCCGAACGCTACGGCATGGGAACGCTCGTCTACAGCCCACTTGCTGGCGGCGCACTGACGGGCCGGTACCGGGCGGGGCAGGAAAACGACAACTTCCGTTCCACGAAGACCGGCATGCGCCACTTTCGGGACGAGCGCCGTCTCGCCGCCGTCGAGGAGCTCATCGCGTTCTCCGGCGAGGTCGGCGTGAAGCTCACGCACCTCGCGATGGCGTTCGTCATCGCGCACCCGGGGGTCACCTCCGCGATCGCCGGGCCGCGCACGATGGAGCAGCTAGAGGACACGCTTGCTGGGGTCGACGTCGCGCTGTCGGACGAGGTCCTCGACCGTATCGATGAGATTGTCCCGCCCGGGGAGAGCATCGGTGCGATGGACATGGTCTACCGCGGCCCGGAAGTCGCCGACCAGACCATGCGCCGCCGTCCGGCCGCACAGCGTTCGGCTGCTTGACCCCGTCATGGACGAAAACGACTGGGTCGCCGGTCAAGTCGCTACCGGAACCCCGGAGTTCATGGCCCGATTCACGCTCGGCATCCACTAGGCCGCAACGGCAGGCTTCTTCGCCGGGACTGATCCACTGCTAGGTGAGCTGCTCGGCCACGAATCTCGCAGGGTACGGGACCTGCTCAGCCAACCTCACATCTGACGAACGGATCAATTGTAATCACCGGGATCAACCACGGAAGGAACGACTGGCAATGACCAACGACTTGTCGATCGGCGAGCGCGGTCAACGTTCTCCCTGCGATGGTGCTGAGATTCCGGCGGCGCTGGCCGCTTCCATGATTTCGGGATGCCCGAGACGCCAGGTGACGTTGAGCCTGACCCGCACCAGCTTCCAATTTCCGTCCTCGCGCACGAGCCTGTTCAGGTAGTAGCCGCCGATCGTGTAGTAGGACTCCGGATCCTCGGGATCGAACACGTGGTGGGCCCGCATATACATCGTGATCTGCGCGCTGTCGCCTTCCAGCTTCACCAGCGGGTTCGACATCATGTGCTGCGTCGCAGCGAGGCCCCCGAACAACGGCTTCTGTGCGGCAACCCAGTCATCAGCCGCCATCGTCATCGGCGGCAGCCCCGGTCCATAACTCGAGAAGTCGAATTCGACCTCGTCGGCGAACACCGAGCGGTACATTGCCCAGTCACGGGTGTCGACGCCGATAGCGTACCGATACACACACTCGGCGACGGCAAGCTTGTCCTCTGCACTCATACGAACACATCCTCTCTCACTCCTCGATTTGAGTTCGTTGCTCTGGTCACGAACTCGGTGTCGCGAGGTCCACCCCATGATGGGGAAAGCAGCGTCGAGGCCAGGTACGGAAACGCTGCTCTCCACGCTATGGAGGACCGCCAGGCATGAGAGCTTCCTGACTACGACAGGCATTCCTTTTCCAGTCTTCCAGACGCCACCAGCGGACCGCAGTCAAGGACTAGACAAGCTCCAGCCATCCTCGAAGTGCCGGTCAGTCACCATCGATAGCCGTTCCGCTCCCTGCGATCGGGAGGGCAGGACATTGGAAATGGCTGAGCATTATGGACGCCGGTGTAGGAAGGTGACACCGACATCCGCAGGGGCAGTTCCTGAGATCGAGTCACCCTGGACCAAACAGTCGTGTTTGAGGTGGCAGGCTGGGGCTGGGGTCGATAACAAGCCGATGTTCCGTCACAGACAGGTCACGGAGGTTGCTGAAGATTCAATCCCTGGTTCCGTCATGGACCGCAACAAGCCTCAGCGTTATCAGTACGTTTGATGGGGACGCGTGGGACGATGCGAAACGGTGCATGACGCCCTGAGCTGCAACGATCACGGTTTCGGAAGATTCCCGACGGCAGCTAACTGCGCGAATTATACGACAATCTGCAGGACAGCGTCCGCGAGAAGGACGGTTAAGGTCGCTGAGCGGCTGCGGAAGTCGTGCGTCCTCCATCGACGATTGTCGGCGGGCCCATGCACCGTCGGATGGACGTCACGTCACGTCACGTCACGTCACGTCACGTCACGTCAACTTTGCCGCCCATTCGTCGATCAGGCGAACAAAGAGCTCAGGATCCTGCTCGTGCATTTGGTGAGCCATCTCCGGGAACGAGAAGTAGTCGAACGTCTGGCCTGCGGCAGTGACAAGTTCACGCACCTGTTGGACCTGTACATCGGAGATCGCCCCCATGAGGGCGCCAGTACCCGCTTCGAGCTGACGGAAATGGTGCGTGAATAGAACTGGCACTCGCACACTCTCCAACATGCGGGCGTGGTCGCAACCTGACATCGCCGTACCGGCAGAGAACGCGCGTGCCCACTCCGGGTCGTATTCCTTGAAGTTCTGAGGTGGACCCTCCGGCGCGCTCACAGCATCGTCCCCGTCCCGCTTGACTTGCATCCCCTCATTGGCGATCACCATCCTGAATGGAAGCTCTACTGGCGCCGCCGCTTGCATTCCTGACCAATCGCCGATCGACCATTGATCACCGAGCCACTTGCTCCACAGATCCATGATTGGTCCCAGCGCTTGACGGCTCGATTGGCCGCATGCCGGGTTGACCTCGGAGGCAAAGAGCGGTGCATCTTCCCAGACGGCGCCTCGTATCTGGCCGGGCTTGGCGAAGGCGGACAACCATGCTGAAACGAGTCCGCCTGAAGAGTTCCCACTGACTAGGGTTGGTCGTCCGATCACGAGGTCGATGAACCGGACGAGATCGTTACCAAAGTTGTCCAGGTTGTAACGGCCCGGCGTCCATGTCGAACGGCCTTGCCCGCGCAGATCGACGGCGTAGGTCTGAAAGTGCTCTGCCAGCAGGGGTAGGGCAGCCTCATAGCCCCACCAGGACTCGGTCTGACTGGGAATCAGGAGGAGCGCCGGCTTGGAGGAGTCTCCGAGAGTGCTGTAGTTCAGGCGAACCTCACCGAGGTCCACGATCTGCTCGGCGAACCTGTGTGTTGTGAACGTACCTGACCTGTCTTCGGCCTCAAGAATCGTCATAGATCTTCCTTTCTCTACCTAGCAACACGCGTCTGGAATTGGCCATTATCGGGTGGTGCTCTCACTGCGGCTTGTCACATCTGTATGTGTGAGATGCGCGGAAAGACCCCATAGCTTGGAAGCCGTGTCTGGGTCCTGTAAGGACTTCGGCGCCTTGGCCAGTTCCGGGTACCCGCGCATGTGGCCAGGACCGTTGGGTCCCACGAATGAGCCCCCTGGGATGTCCTGGGAGGCGGCGAACAGCGACGGCCATGCGCCGTGCTCCGCGCTCTGAGCGATCACACTCACCACGAGCCTGTTCATGGTCCCGACGAATCCACCAGCATGGCTGATCAGGTTGGTCTTGGCCACGCCAGGGTGTGCTGAGATTCCGCGGATAGAGCTGCCCGACTTGGACAGTCGCCGCTGCAACTCATCGGTGAAGAGGATATTGGCCTGTTTGGAGTCAGAGTAGGCCTGCGATGCCTTGTACGGCCGGTGCTCCCAGTTCAAGTCATCCAGATCGATCTTCCCACCCGAAGCAAGATTGGAGGTCAGCGTGACGACCCGGTCGGTGATGTGAGGAAGCAGAAGATTGGTCAGTGCGAAGTGTCCGAGGTGGTTGGTCCCGATGTGCAGCTCGAACCCGTCGGAGGTGCGACCCTCGGGGGCGTACATAACTCCGGCGTTGTTAATCAGAACGTCGACTTCACCCCTCCAGGAATCTGCGAACCTGTTGATCGATGCCAAACTGGTGAGGTCAAGCTCCAGCACTTCGGTCTTTCCCGGAATGGTCCGGGCGACACGCGTGCCCTTGCTCGTATCTCGCACCGCCATCACCACTCTTGCCCCAGCCCGGGCCAGCTCCCGAGCGGTGATCGCGCCGAGTCCACTGGAGGCGCCCGTGATCACCACCGTTCGGCCAGACATGCTCGGAAGATCTTCAGCAATCCATTTGTCATTGTTCGGGCTCATGTGTTTTCCGTCCTTTTCTCTCGATATCTCCTGCGTATTCGGCGTAGCTGTCAAAGTTTCGCCGAGCCCGTGTGGCTGATACGGATAGATACTTCTCTTACCTCGATTATTGGCCCCTCACGGTCGTGGTGTAAGAGGAGCGCTCATCCAGGGAGCGCCACTCCGTGCTTTCGATACGGGACCGACTCCCGCTACAGATCGTTCAGGATCTGTGCTCTTGAACGGGGGAAGGTGCACGCTTGGCCCAACCATCACGGCCGGAGTTCAAGAAGTTCGCCGAAGCCCATGCGAGTGATGAAGCTCTCCTGATGTCGGCGGGCGACACCATTGACCGCCTCGACGCTGAGTTCCTTGACCCCAGCGTCGGTGAAGTCAATCACGCTGCGGAACGGCTTGGCTCCCACGGGAAGTGAAAGGATGCGCGAAATCTCCCGGGCGATGCTGATCGGGTCGGCATCGAGATCGAGGGCAAACAGCCCCTCGGCTGCTTCCTCGCTTCGGGCGACCATCGAATCGAGCGCCGCATAGGCGCGAGTTGTTTCCTCGTCGCTGGCCTGGCTGGCATTGGGATAGTGCTCGGTTCCCCGCGTGAATGCACCAGGCATGACGATCGTGGTCTCGATACCGAACTGGCCGACCTCGTAGGCGGTGGTGTGGGCCAGGGCGTCGAAGGCAGCCTTTGAGGCCACATACGGGCCGAGGAACGGTGGCACGCTGATGGTGCTGGTGCTGCCAACGTAGATCAGAGTCCCCGAGCGTCGGTCCCGCATGTGGGGCAGCGCTGCGCGGTTTACGCGCTGCAGGCCGATCACATTGATGTCGAAGAGATGGGCGATATCTTCGGCCGTGAAGGCCTCCGCGTAGCCGATATAAAGGTGTCCGGCGTTGTGTACGACGACGTCCAGCTGGTCACTCTCGGCCAGAATCGTCTTGACGGCCGAGTCGGCCGAGTCCTGAGACTGTACGTCGAGTTCGACAACTCTGAGGTCAACATCGTCGCTCTGCGCCACGTCAAGCAACTCGTCCGCATGTTTGGAATTCCGGCCAGCAAGGTTGCGCATGGAGGCGTAGACGGTATGGCCGTCGTCAGCGAGTGATCTTGCGGTGAGGTTGCCGATCCCGGTTGCCGCCCCGGTGATGAGGACTATAGACATGGCGATAGCTTCTATGCTCGGGTATCGGTTCAGTTACCGGTGGTGAGGATCATTCGGAAGCGGGCCTTGCCCGACACCATTCGCTCAAAAGCCGAACCGGCCTCGGAGAGCGGGACCTCTTCGATCATGGGTCGAACGCCGGTAAGCGCAGCGAAATGAAGCGTCTCTTCGACTTCGCGTGACGTGCCCGACGCGTGGGTGTACATCTTGTGCTCGCCCATCAGTGCGAACGGGTTGACCTCGAACGGCTCGGGATTGACGCCAACCACGATTAGTTCACCTCGGTGGGTGAGGCCGCCCAGTGTGTCGGTCATGGCGGCGTTGTCTGTCACCGTGCCGACCACCACCTTCGCTCCGCCGAGAGCCTGCAGTTCTGAGGCCACGTCTTGAGTCGTGTTGTCGATGTAGTGGTGTGCCCCGAGCTCTTGCGCCAAGGATTCCTTGTCGGCCCCGCGGGCGACAGCTACGGTCTCGAAGCCGAGCGCGGCCGCGAACTGGACACCGAGGTGACCCAGCCCACCGAGACCGAGGACGGCAACCAGATCTCCCGGGCGCGCTGCGCTGCGCCGAAGCGCATTGAACGTCGTGACTCCGGCGCACCCCATCGGGGCAGCCTCCGCTGCCTTGAAGTCGTCGGGGATGCGTGCCAATGCCGAGGAGGGCACGATGATGGCATCGGCAAACCCTCCTGGATAGGAGAGTCCAGGGGTCTGCAGCCGGACGCAGTTGATGGCGTCACCCTCCCTACAGGCCACGCAGTACCCGCAGTTGCCGCCGAACCATCCCACCGCGACCCGCTGGCCGGGCTCAAACCCTTCGACGCCCTCACCAAAGGTGTCGATGCGACCGGCGATCTCGTGTCCTGTCACCAGTGGGAACGTCACGCCGGGCATAAACCCGCTGATGAAGATCGAGTCGCTATGGCAGATCCCGACGGCCTCGACGATCACCCGCACCTCTCCGGCGCCTGGCTCAGGGATCTCCTTCTCGACAAGATGGAGTTCAGCTCCTGGTTCGTCTACCTGCATGGATCGGTAGGTCGTCATCTTTTGGTCCTTGATCGTCACTGGGGAGCGAATGTGGAATCAAACCGCTCCATCCACGATGAGCCAGATCGGCGCCGGGCGAAAGGGGAGCGTCGATCCATGGACTGGCGGTCCACGGACACACCTCGATCCATGGACTGGCGGTCCACGGACACCCCGCTGGACACCTGTCATCGGCCTTTCGGGGTGCGTGGCGCTCCCAACAGGCCAGCCCAAAAGGTGGACTGCCGCTCCCTGGCTCGGCCGCAGAGAGAAGGTCCATACTGGAGCCATGGACCGAGCGCAGCTTGCTGACTTCCTGCGTAGCCGGCGCGAGGCAATCCAACCTGGCGATGTCGGTATGACTCGGGGGCCCCGACGCCGCACCAACGGCCTACGCCGTGAAGAGGTTGCCCAGCTAACAGGCATGTCAACGGACTACTACGCCCGGCTCGAGCAACAACGTGGCCCGCAACCTTCCGAACAGATGGTTGCCGCGATCGCCCGCGGCCTTCGACTGACCCTCGACGAGCGTGATCACCTCTTCCGCCTCGCTGGTCACACCGCCCCGATCCGTGTCCGTCGCTCCGACCATGTCAGCCCCACGCTCATGAAGGTGCTCGACCGCCTCGACGACACCCCCGCCCAGGTCATGTCCGACCTAGGTGAAACACTCGCCCAGAACCGCCTCGCCATCGCCCTCCTAGGGGAGCAGACCCAGTTCACCGGTGCTTCCCGAAGCGTCGTGTACCGCTGGTTCACCGATCCCACAGAACGAGCCGTCTATCCCGAGGCGGACCGTGAGTACCAAGGGCGATCCGTGGTATCGGCCCTCAGAGCTTCCCTATCTCGAAGCGACCCGGACGGCCAAGGTGCCGGCATCGTGGCCCAACTTCTCAAAGAGAGCCCGGAATTCGAGTCTGTCTGGAACCATCATGAAGTTGAGGCCCACACCGGTAGTCACAAGACGATCGTCCATCACGATCTGGGCAACATCGAACTCGACTGCCAAATCCTCTTCACCGAGAACCAGGATCAAGCCCTACTCGTCTTTGACGCCTCCCCAGGAAGTGAGGGCCACGAAAAGCTCCAACTGCTCTCCGTCATCGGAACTCAGAGACTCAGCCCCGAACCCTCGGAGCCTGCGGCTGGACCGCGAAGAGATTGAGAGGCTGACGGCGGAGGCCATCCGTCGGACCGTTCGCTCCGATACCACGCCGAGCAGCGAACAAGCCTGTCGAGCCGGCGTTGCGAACCTGAAGCTCTCCAATCGATTCTCAACCGCGAGGTCGACCGGTCGGCAGACTTTGCCCCTGTCAACGTGGCCGGTGAGAAACGATCCGGTCGAGCCTGGCCGACAAAGCCGTCGTTTCGTCCACGCTGAAGTCGACTGGTTAAATGAGAATAAGGGCGATCAAGGGAGACACTTCTGACCGCAATAGATTGAAGCTTGGTTCCTCGCGCTCACCTTCGCTATGTACCGAAGGGTGACAACCCTGCTCTGTTCCTCGCGACCACGTCTGTAAACAGTCTACCGGAGGAGCAAAGGTTGTCGCATAGTTATCCGATAGTCGTGTGAAGTTCCTGGTTCGTGACTACAACGTGACTACAACTCCCGGCGAAAGCACGCGATGGCTGATGAGCGGTGAGAACATGCGTGCAGCTCACGGTCGGTTTCTGTCACCGCCGGCGAGCCCTGAAATCGACCAGGTCTAACTTTTAATCCCAAGGTGGCGAGATCGAGACTCGCACGGCCCACCAGTTCAGAGGTCGTTCTCGGTCCGGTGGCACCCTCCAGATTGCCTTTCGTGACTACTCCGTGACTATGCCGACACGCCATGTCGTGCGTAGGGGAACAGTCCTGCGGGGTCGTGTCTGGCGCGGATCGCGTCCAGACGGTCATGTTGCTCCGCAGTCCACGAACGCATGACGGCATCCGCGCCGTTGGCCCGCCCGAGGAAGTTGACGAGATTCACCGGCGCCTGCCACTGTTCCACCGCACCCAGGACGCCCCGGACAGCGGCGATCCGATCGGCATCGGTCAGGGTGGGGACGGGTGCGCCGTAGACGTTCAACAGGTGAGTGGCGGAGCGGCCTCCGACCGCATCGACATCCGGAAGCCCCGATCGCGTCGCCGGCCCCAATGTCCTGATCTCGACGCTGGCAAGAGGACGATCGCCCTCCAAATCAGCGGCTCCGAGCACAGCATCGACAGTGTCTCCGTCGAGTTCGGCCAGTGAGGCAGTGCCATTGACAACGGGCATGGCTTCTCGAGGGTCGCCGTGGATCGAACCCAGCTGTCCGTAGGGGAGGTCTGCAACGGTGTCGAGCAGGGGCATGGCCACCCCGCGGATGTCGTCGAGCTGCGCTCGTGTCACGTCACCCGAGTCCAGGCTTGCGAAGCGGACGTGCGCGACGTGCCGACCCCGAATCGCCTGGGGGAGCGCGTCGACAGCGGGCAGACGGAGCAGGGCGATCGACGTGGTCGACGATCCGGGGAGCGAGGGTGCCCAGTCTGCGTAGGTGCCCAGGACGGCAGCCGCGTCCTCCGCAGCGAAGTACACCCCGCCGCCGTACACGTGGGTCACCTCGAGGAGCTCGATCGTTACCGCGGTGACGACACCGAATCCTCCCTTTCCTCCTCGCAGTGCCCAGAACAGATCCGAGTGGTCGTCTTCGGAGGCCGTGATGGGTCCGTCCGCCGGCGTGACGATCTCGAACGAACGGACATGGTCGCTGCTGAACCCCAAGGAACTCTGAAGGGGACCGATTCCCCCTCCGAGTAGGTAGCCGACAACTCCCACACCTGGTGCCGATCCGCACACCGCGGCGAGACCGTGCGGGGCGGTCGCCGCGAGGACCGAGTCCCAGGTCAGTCCGGCGCCGACTCGGGCGGTTCGTCCGGCGGGGTCGACGTTGACGGAATCAAGGTGTCGCAGGGTGATGGCCGCACCTCCTTTCGCCTCGTGAAGCCGCCCGTGCCCGGCACCCATGACGGTGAGGGTCTCCCCACGATCGGCCACCACGGCGATCGCTGACGCAACCTCCGCTGGTGAGTGTGCGTCGATCACCACGTCGGGTGCGAAGGGGACCGAGAGGTCGAACCCTGCCACCGCGTCGGCGTACCCGCTATCGCCGGGCTCCAGTACAGACGACACTCCAGCTCGACTGAGCGCGATCGATGTCTTCATTCTCTTCCTCCCTGTCGTACGTGAACATCGGGGATCCGTGAATTGCCGCGGGCGAGCTTCTTGCGCCATTCGCGTCGGCTCAGAATCCGAACGGGAACTCACGTCCCGATTGCCCGCTGTCGAGCGTGCGAGGCAGACCTCGGGGCCCGGCCCCTTCACGTGGTGATGAGGAAGGTGCCCAGTGCCACGATCGCCAGCATCTGCAAGCCGGATCGTGCCGTGATCACGCTGTCCCATCGAGACTGAAGCTGCCGTGCGTCAGCTGGCGTCTCGCCACGCTGAGCAGCGCCCGTGAGCCGGGCATTGACGGGGGCACTGATCCGAACGTAGATGACCAGCCAGGCGGCCAGCGCGACTACCGCGATGGCACCGGCGACACTGGCCCCCACGTAGCCGGACG
>Ga0302157_10004295_pt1 | contig 15569 bp, 15 predicted proteins | sample I_Bog_N3_3_FD_193502 | JGI IMG/M metagenome (GOLD analysis project Ga0302157, IMG submission 193502) | Peat permafrost microbial communities from Stordalen Mire near Abisko, Sweden - I_Bog_N3_3 | ecosystem: Environmental > Terrestrial > Soil > Wetlands > Peat | place: Sweden: Abisko, Stordalen...
ACCCACCACGCGGCGGCGCGGCGCGGCAGACACATCGGCCAGGACGCCCGATCCATCAAGAGCCAACCCGCACGCCGATCCGGCAAAGGCGGCGAATCGGCGAAACGAATTCGCTCGGATGATAATTCAAAATAGCAATTGTCTAAAATCTAAAAATCAAAAAAAACGTACGCACAAATTGTTGATTGTATAGATGCCAATGAAAACCGTAGAGTTTCTGTGGTTGCGATGACATTGTCTGAACTTGTCGTTAAATTAGGGATAATAAATATGTCTCAAGAGCCAACGGCCACGATCGAGCAGCCCGCACAATTGAATGCGAACACTGTCGAACGCCTGATGATGCGCGACATTGCCGGTATTCCTATTCCATTGATCGCATGCGCCTTGGCCGCCGTTTTATTCGGTTGCGTCTTGGCAATGAGCGCTGGGAGCCACTGAGCGTTACTGATCGCTCACAACGCATCGCCAAAACCGGCGGCATGGCGTTAGTCTCGCGGACCCTAGTCAGATCCGGAGACACGCCATGCCCGCCATCAACCGAATCGCCGCCGCCGCCGAAGAACTGACGGAATGGCGGCGTGATCTGCACGCCCATCCGGAGATCGGCTTCGAGGAAGTCCGCACCAGCCAGGTTGTCGCCGACAAGCTCGCAAGCTGGGGCATCAGTGTCACCCGCGACATCGCCACCACCGGCCTCGTCGGCACCCTGAAGGTCGGCACGTCCGATCGCGCCATCGGCATCCGCGCCGATATGGACGCCCTGCCGATGACCGAGGCCAACCTCTTCCCCCACGCCAGCCAGAACCCCGGCCGCATGCACGCCTGCGGCCATGACGGCCACACCACCATGCTGTTGGGTGCTGCCAAATACCTCGCCGAAACCCGCAATTTTGACGGCACCGTCCACTTCATCTTCCAGCCCGCCGAAGAGGGCGGCGGCGGCGGCCGGGTGATGGTCGAGGAAGGCCTGTTCGAACGCTTCCCCTGTGACATGGTCTTCGGCCTGCACAACGACACCGCCATGCCGGTCGGCACCATGAAGGCCGTTATCGGCAGCGTCTCCGCCGCATCTGACCGCTTCTGGGTCCACATCACCGGCCGTGGCGGCCACGCCGCACGGCCGCAGCGCAGCATCGATCCGGTGGTGATCGGCAGCCACATCGTGCTTGCTTTGCAATCGATCCTCTCGCGCCGGCTTGATCCGCAGGAAGCCGCGGTGATCTCGATCACCCAGTTCCACGCCGGCAGTGCCGGCAATGTCATCCCCGAGGAAGCCACCCTCAATGGCACCGTCCGCACCCTGAACCCCGACGTGCAGGACGAGATCGAGCCGCTGATGCGCCAGATCATCGAGACCACCGCCGCCGCCCACGGTGCGACGGCGGTGCTCGACTACGAGCGCGGCTATCCCCCGGTGGTCAACGCCCCCAGCGCCACCGAACGTCTGGCATTGGCCGCGTCCAAGATCGTCGGGCTGGAGAACGTCGTGCGCGAAGGCCCGCCGCGCATGGGCGGCGAGGATTTCAGCTTCATGGCACGCAAGGTGCCCGGCTGTTTCATCCGCGTCGGCCAGGCCCGTGCGGATTTCGGCAACGTGCCGGTGCACAACCCGAAATATGATTTCAATGACGAAATCCTGCCCTTGGGCTCGTCACTGTGGGCCGCCCTCGTCGAACAGGAGCTGCCCCGCCAAGATTCCGCCGGGTGAACGCTGTCGCGGCCTTCCTGCTGGCCTTCCCAGCACTGTTCTCCATCGTCAATCCGCCTGGTGCCGCGTTCATCTTTCACGAGGTGACCGGCGGATTGTCGGCGCAGGCCAAGGCCCGGCTGTCCGGCCGCGTGGCATTGTATTCCTTGCTGGTGATGTTGGTGTCGCTGTGGGGCGGCGCCTATGTGCTGAACTTCTTCGGCATCTCGCTGGAAGCATTGCGCATCGCCGGCGGTGCCGTGGTGGCGCTGCGGGCGTGGGAGCTGCTGATGGCGCCGGAGGAGCAGGAGGCGCGCAAGACCGCGCAGGCCGGCGACGGCTCCGAGGCGATGGACGGGATGGCGTTCTTCCCGCTGACCATGCCGTTCACCACCGGCCCCGGCACCATCTCCGTCGCCGTCACCCTCGGCGCCGAACGGCCCTCGAGCGGGCTTGGGCTGTTGCAGTTCTTCCTCGGCTGCTCGGCGGCCGCCGCGGCCATCGCCCTGCTGGTCTGGCTCGCCTACCGCTCGGCGGGCTGGATCGCCGCCGCCATGGGTTCAGCCGCCCGGCGCACCCTGTCGCGGCTGTCGGCCTTCCTGCTGCTGTGTATCGGCGTGCAGATCATGCTGACCGGCATCGAGGAGGAAGTGGTGCGCATGATCGCTCTGCCGCATTAGAGTGGGATTGGCTGAAGCCGACCCACTCTTGCCAAATTCTATCTAGAGCAAAATCCGCGCTGATAGGCGCCCGGATCTTGCTCTAAGTCTCTGTTTTATCGAGCATCTCCATCCGACGGGTGATTCCATCTGGTTGGATGATGCTCTAGCAATTTCATCGCTTTGTTGATCGCTACGCGATTCAACCAAAAGCGATATGGCTCTAGGCCAGCGCCAGGTGGGCGGGCTGGTCGTGCAGCCAGCAGGCGACGTCGTGGCCGGGTTCGACTGCAACCAATGGCGGTTCGAGAGCAGCGCATTTGGGCATCGCGTGCCGGCAGCGGCTGCGAAAACGGCAGCCGTCTGGGAGATTGGCGGGGTCCGGTGGATCGCCATCGATGGTGCTGATCATGCTGCGGACGCTGGGATCAGGGATCGGCACGGCGTCCAGCAGGCCGCTGGTGTAGGGGTGCAGTGGCTGGGCAAACAGCCGGTCGCGCGGGGCGAGTTCGACGATGCGGCCGTAGTACATCACCGCCACCCTGTCGGCCATGTGCTCGACCACCGCGAGGTTGTGCGAGATGAACAGCAGGGTCAGACGGAATTCCGCCTGCAGATCCTTCAGCAGATTGAGGATCTGCGCCTGGATCGACACGTCCAGCGCCGAAACCGGCTCGTCGCAGACCAGGAATTTCGGCCGTAATATGAGGGCGCGGGCAATGCCGATGCGCTGGCGCTGGCCGCCGGAGAACTCATGCGGGAAGCGTGCGATGTGGGCGCGCTGCAGGCCGACGCGCTGGAACATCTCCTCCACACGCCGTTGCCGCTCGGCCTCGCTGCCGACACCATGAATGTCCAATGCCGCCCGCACCGACCGGCCGACGGTCTTCCGCGGATCGAGCGAGGCGAAGGGGTCCTGGAACACCAGCTGCATCTCACGGCGCAGCGCCTTCAGCGCGTCCGGCGTCTGGTCGAACACCGGCGTGCCGTCGAACTCGACACGGCCCCCGGCCGCCTTGCGCAGTGCCAGCACGGCGCGCCCGAGGGTGGATTTGCCACAGCCCGACTCTCCCACCAGCCCGAGCGTCTCGCCACGACCGATAGTGAAGCTGACGTTGTCGACCGCGCGGATCCAGCGCCTGACGCCGAACAGGCCGCGCCGAACCGGATAGCGTGCCGACAGATTTTCAACGCGCACGAGGGTATCTTTCATGCCAGCTGGCCTTCGAACCAGCAGCGCACCGCGTGCGGTTTGCCGGCGGTCAGCGGCATCATCAGCGGGGCGTCCTCGGTGCAGCGATCCAGTCGATGCGCCAGCCGCACGTCGCACCGCGCGGCAAAACGGCAGCCGGGCAAAGCCCGCGTCAGACTGGGCACGGTTCCGGGAATTTCCACCAACCGCGCGCGCACATCGCCAAGCCTCGGCAGCGAGCGCAGCAGCCCGCGCGTGTAGGGGTGCGCGGGTGCTGCGAACAACTCCGCCACCGGTGCCTGTTCCACAACCTGGCCGGCATACATCACCGCCACCCGGTCAGCGACCTGCGCCACCAGCCCGAGATCATGGGTGACGAGGATCAATGCCGTGCCGAGCTCCCGACAGCGCTCGCGCAACACCCGCAGGATCTGCGCCTGCACGGTCACATCGACCGCCGTGGTCGGCTCGTCGGCGATCAGCAGGCGCGGATGCAGGGCCAGTGCTATGGCAATCATCACTCGCTGCGCCTGGCCGCCGGACAGCTCATGCGGATAGGCCTTGATGCGGCTCTCGGGTGCTGGAATCCCCACCTCCGCCAGCAGCTTCACCGCTTCCGCCATCGCTGCACGCTGGCCCAGACCACGACGCCGCATGAACTGCTCGGCGATCTGCCGGCCAATGGGGATCACCGGATTGAGGCTGACCTTCGCCTGCTGGAAGATCATCGCGATATCCTCGCCGCGAATGGCCGTCATCTCCGAGGCCGACAGTCCCAGCAGGTCGCGCCCGGCAAACACGATGCGGCCGCCCTCGATGCGGCCGGGCCTGTCCACCAGCCGCAGGATCGACATCGCCGTCACCGTCTTGCCGCAGCCGGATTCGCCGACCACGCCAAGGATCTCGCCTTCGTGCACCGCGAGATCCACGCCATCCACCGCCCGAACCACGCCCTCATGCGTGTGGAAGGACGTGCGCAAGCCCTCGATACGCAGCAGCGGTTCGCGGTCAGGTGCCACGGGGATCAAGCACGTCGCGCAGCGCGTTCCCCAGCAGGTTGCAGGAAAACACGCCGACGAAAATAGCCATCCCCGGGCAGGCCACCACCCACCACGCCGTGCGCAGGAACGTCCGCCCGCCCACCACCATCGCACCCCATTCCGGCAGCGGCGGCTGCGCGCCCAATCCGAGGAAGCTCAGTGCCGAGGCCGATAGCACCGCCACCGGCATGGCATAGCTGGTATAGACCACGATGGCTGACACCACATTGGGCAGCACGGTTCCGAACATAATCCGCACTGGCCCGGCGCCCAGGGCGCGCATCGCCTCGACGTATTCCTCGTGCTTCACCGACAGCACCTCGCCGCGCACCAGCCGCGCGTAGTTGGGAACGCCGGCGATGCCGACCGCGATCATCGCCGTCCACAGGCTGGGCCCGAGCACGGCGACCACGGCGAGGATCAGCAGGATGAACGGAAACGCCAGCACCACGTCCATCGCCCGCATGATCGCCATGTCACCCCAATACGATCCGGCGCCGGCGATCAGGCCGAGCAGCACGCCAAACCCCGCGGCGATCGAGACCGACACCAGGCAGATCAACGCGAAATAGCGGGTGCCGAACAAGATCCGGCTGAACATGTCGCGACCGAGTTCGTCGGTGCCGAACCAATGCGCCCCGCTCGGCGGCAGCAGCCGGTTGAGCGCATCCACCTTCAGCGGATCGTACGGCGCGATATATGGCCCGATGAACGCGCACACCACGATCACCAACAACACCGTGCCGCCAATCTGCGCCTGCTTGTGGCGCAGCAACTGCCGCAACAACCAGCGCCAGCCGGTGGCCCGCGGTGCCGCCTCGGCGATCTCGCCGGCCATCAACGCCGCCGACATCTAGGCGGTCTCGTAGGAGATACGCGGATCGATCCAGGTGTAGAGCAGGTCGATGACGAGGTTGAGCATGACGAAGGTGCCTGAGCCGATCAGGATGATTCCCTGGGTGATGGCGAAGTCCCGCCATTCGATGGCACGCACTGCAAGTTCACCGATGCCGCGCCAGCCGAAGATCACCTCGATGATGAAGGCGCCGCTGAGCAGATGGCCGATCTGCAGGCCCACGATGGTCGCCACGGCCAACAGCGCGTTCGGCAGCGCGTGGCGCAGCAGCAATGCCGCTTCGCCAACGCCTTTGGCGCGGGCGGCACGCATATACTCGCGCCCGAGGATCTCCAGCATGCTTGACCGCGTCACCCGCGCCAGCGGTGCGGCCTCGATCAGGCCAAGGGTGACCGCCGGCAGCAGCAGCGCCTCCCAGCCACGCGGCATCACCGGCAGCCATTTCAGCCACACCGAAAACACCATGATCACCAGCAGGCTGAAAAAGAACGCCGGCATCGAAATCCCGAACAGGCTGATCGTCGTCGCCGTCACGTCGAGCCAGCTGTCCTTGCGATAGGCGGCAACGATGCCCGACGTCACCCCCACCAGCAGCGCCACGCCGAGGGCGGTGAAGGTCAGTTGCAACGTCTTGAGATAGCGAAAGCCGATTTCGTCGAGCACCGGCCGCGTGGTGCGCACGGAGGTTCCAAGATCGCCATGGCTGAGGCCCTCGACATAGCGGCCAAACTGCACATACCAGGGCTGATCCAGCCCGTATTTCGCCCGCATGTTGGCGATCGCCTGCTGGCCCTCCGCCTCGGTCACCTGGCCCTCGAACATTGCGGTGACCGCGTCGGTCGGGATCAGCGACTTGATGGCGAAGGTCACCAACAGGATGCCGACGATGACCGGTACCGTCAGCAGGATCCGCCGCAGCGTGTAGCGCAGCATGGCCGCCGCCTACTCGGCCACCTGGATATCGCCGGGGATGAGATTGTTGAAGAAGTCGAGATTGTAGTCCTTCACGTTGGCCTGGGTGAAGATCACCACCCAGTCTGACGCGACAGGAGCGATGGTAGCCGTCTGCAGCAACGAGATTTGCGCCTCGCCCACGCAGGCGGTTCGGGCCTTCTGGTCCATCAGCGTGTTGCAGCGGTCGAGGATGTCGTCCTGTGCCGCGTTCTCCAACGTCGCCTTGCGATGGCCGGGCGAGCGGAACAGCAGGCTGAGAATGCTGGGGTCGCTCGACGTCCAGCGCATCAGGTCGATATCCCAGTCCGGCTTCAACAGGCTCGGGTAGAACGAGCCCCAATCGGCGGTTTCGATCTTGGTGCCGATCCCGATATCGGCGAGGTTGCTCTGGATAACCGACAGAGTGCGATCCACCACCTCAAAGCCCGAATAGCTTTTCAGCGAGAACATCGCGGCCTTGCCGTCCTTCACGAGCTTGCCGTCCGGCCCCGGCGTCCACCCCGCCTTGGCCAGCAGCGCCTTGGCGGCGGCGGGGTCGAAGGTTGGGCCGTATTTCGCGCCGATGGCGGCGTCATATCCGGGAATGCCGTTGGCCAGCGGATCGTTGGCCGTGTGGGCATAGCCGTTGAACGCGGCCTTCACCACGGCATCGCGGTTGATCGCAAAGCTGACCGCCTGACGCATCGCGGGGTCGTTGAACGGCGGGTGGGTCTCGTTGAACTCGACGAAATAAAGGTTGGTCACCACCTTGTTGATGACGGTGTGGAACTGCGGATTCTGCACCATCCGGTCGATGGCGTCAGCGGCCACGTTGGCCGCCGTCAACTCACCCGATTCGAGCGCCGCCTGCGCCACGGCTTCCTCGGAAATCACCGTCAGCACCACCTGGCTGGCATACGGCGCCCCCTTGTTCAGCGCATCGCCGCGGAACTGCTGGAAATGCGGGTTGCGCACCAAAGTGATTTCGGTGCCGGGCACCCAGGATTTCAGCATGTAGGGCCCGGTGCCCACGGGATTGCGGCCGTATTGGTCGCCAGACTTCGCAATCGCGGTTGGGGAATTGAAGCCAAACCCGGCCTGCGCGATGTTGGCGAAGAACGGCGCATACGGCGCGCTAAAGCTGAACACCAGCGTGGTCGGGTCGGGCGCCTCGACCTTCCGCAAGGTGCCAAGCCGCGACAACAACGGCGACGCGTTGGCCTTGTCGAGCACCAGGTCGAACTGCGACTTGGCGGCGGCGGCATTGAACGGCGTGCCGTCGCTGAACACCACGCCGGAGCGCAGCTTGAAGGTGACCACCTTCTGGTCGTCGCTCACCGTCCAGCCGGTGGCGAGCCAGGGCTGCGGGGTGCCGGTTGCGTCGAAATACACCAGTCGCTCCAGCAGATAGGCGCCAAGCACGCTGTTCACCGTCAGCGACAGGCTCTTGATGTTGTAGAGCGTCTCGGGATCCTCGCCGAGGCGGAAATGCAGCACGGTGTCGGCGGCCCGCGCCGGGGCGGCCCGCGCCGGCGTTCGCCATGCTGGTGCGACAAGACAACCCAATGTGGCCGCCAGCAGAACCATCCGTCGAAACATGCCCAGCCTCCATAAGCTTCCCAAGGGAAAGCCACTGTTCAGGACCGCACGATCACGCATTTCCGTGGCCGCTGATCCGCGGCCTTGGATCCAACGCTAGTCCCATCCGGCACTGCTCTGAAAGGGGTGTCTCGACCGATCGGCCGCTCCTGGTAAGCTCGGATCCACGGACGTCAGTCGATCGAGATCGTTCAAGCCACTGGTGGGAGTGCGGGCTGTGACCAAACAACGGACACTGGCCGCGGCAGCGCTGCCCCTGCCGCCGAGCCTGTACGCCGACACCGCACGTCCGGGCGTTGCGGCCCCTCCGCTGGACGGCGATCGACGTGCCTCCGTCACCGTCATCGGCGGCGGTTTCACCGGCATTTCCACCGCCTTGCATCTGGCCCAAAGCGGCGTCGACGTTGTGCTGCTGGAAGCCCACGAAATCGGCTGGGGTGCTTCCGGGCGCAACGGCGGCCAGGTCAATCCCGGGCTGAAATACGATCCTGACCAGATCGAAGCCGATTTCGGCGAGCTTGGGCGCCGCATGGTGGCGTTCTCCGCCAACGCCCCCAACACGGTATTCGACCTGGTGCGCGCCCACCAGATCCAGTGCGAGGCCCGGCAGGGCGGCACACTTCGGGCGGCCTACACCGCCAAGAACGCCGCCGACGTTCGCCGCACCGCTGAGCAATACATCCGCAGGGGCATGCCGGTGGACTTGCTGGAAGCCGACGGTATCCGCGACATCGCCGGCACCAGCCGCTACGTCGCGGCGATGCTCGATCACCGCGGCGGGTCGGTGAATCCGCTGGGTTACGCGCGCGGTTTGGCGGAGGCTGCCATCCACGCCGGTTCGTCGCTGCACGGCGCGTCGCCGGCCCTCTCGGTCGGGCGCGAGGGCCCGCACTGGGCGGTGCGAACGCCCACCGGCACCGTTCGCTCGGACAGACTGGTGATCGCCACGAACGCCTATTCCGACGACATCTGGCCCAAGCTGCGCCGCAGCGTCGTGCCGGTGTTCAGCGGCATCGTCGCCACTGAACCGCTGCCGCAGGAGCTCGCCGATCGCATCCTGCCGAACGGCACATCGCTCTACGAAAACGGTGAGATCACCGTCTACTACCGGATGGACGTCAACCGACGCCTGCTGATGGGCGGCCGCAGCCCGATGCGCGACGGCATCAGCACCGACACCCTCGCCTGGTTGATCCGCTACACCGAGCGGCTATGGCCCGAGCTGAAGGGCGTAGCCTGGTCGCACGCCTGGAACGGCCAGCTCGCCGTCACCACCGATCACTACCCGCACTTCCACGAGCCGCACCCGGACGCACTGATCTGCCTCGGCTACAACGGCCGCGGCGTGGCGATGGCAACGGCAATGGGCGGTGAAATCGCCCGGCGCGTCACCGGCACGCCCAACGCCGAGCTGAACATGCCGATCATCGACCTACGAGAAATCCCGTTCCACGCGCTGTGGCGACAGGCGGCGTCGGCGCGGATCATCTACGGCCGGTTGCGCGATCGGCTTGGGCTTTAGAAGGTTTAAGAAAAAGAAGACTCTTCCCTCTTGACCCTTATCCTACGCGGTTCTCGATCAGTTCGCTCACCACGCCGGGGTCAGCCAGGGTTGAGGTATCGCCAAGGCCTTCGGTTTCATTCGCGGCGATCTTGCGCAGGATACGGCGCATGATCTTGCCGGAGCGGGTTTTCGGCAGGCCCGGCGCCCACTGGATGGCGTCCGGCGAGGCGATCGGGCCGATTTCCTTGCGCACCCAGGCGACGAGCTCCTTGCGGAGTGCTTCGGTGGGCTCGATGCCGGAGTTCAGCGTGACGTAGGCGTAGATGCCCTGGCCCTTGATGTCGTGCGGGAAGCCGACGACGGCGGCCTCGGCGACCTGGGGGTGGGCGACAAGGGCGCTTTCAACTTCGGCGGTGCCCATGCGGTGGCCGGAGACGTTGATGACGTCATCGACGCGGCCGGTGATCCAGTAGTAGCCGTCCTCGTCGCGGCGGGCGCCGTCGCCGGTGAAATAGAGGCCGGGGAAGGTGGAGAAGTAGGTCTGGATGAAACGTTCGTGGTCGCCGAAGACGGTGCGCATCATGCCGGGCCACGGCTTGGCGATGCACAGCATGCCGTCGGTGACGCCGTGCAGTTCGTGGCCTTCGGCGTCGACCAGCAGCGGGATGACGCCGGGGAGCGGGAGGGTGGCGGAGCCAGGCTTCAGCGCGGTGGCGCCGGGCAGCGGGGCGATCATCAGGCCGCCGGTTTCGGTCTGCCACCAGGTGTCGACGATGGGGCAGCGGCTGTCACCGACGACGCGGTGGTACCAGAGCCAGGCTTCCGGGTTGATCGGCTCGCCGACGCTGCCGAGGATGCGCAGGGAGGCGCGCGAGGTGGACTTCACCGGGCCTTCGCCGTCGCGCATCAAAGCGCGGATGGCGGTGGGGGCGGTATAGAAGATGTTGACCTTGTGCTTGTCGACCACCTGCCAGAAGCGGCTGGCATCGGGGTAGCTCGGCACCCCCTCGAACATCAGCGTGGTGGCGCCGTTGGCGAGCGGGCCGTAGACGATGTAGCTGTGCCCGGTAACCCAGCCGACATCGGCAGTGCACCAGTAGATCTCGCCGTCGCGGTAATCGAACACCATTTCATGCGTGTAGCTGGCCCAGACCATGTAGCCGGCGGTGGTGTGCAGAGCGCCCTTCGGCTTGCCAGTACTGCCGGAGGTATAGAGGATGAACAGCGGATCCTCGGCGTTCATCACCTCTGGCGCGCAGGTCTGCGCTGCCGCGGCCACCAGGGTCTCGTAGTCGTGGTCGCGGCCTTCTACGGTGCTGACCTTGCCGCCGGTCACCTTGACGACGATGACGGCGGTGACATCCGGGCAATGCGCCAAGGCGGCGTCGGCGTTGGCCTTCAGCGGCACCGCGCGGCCACCGCGGCGGCCTTCATCGGCGGTGATCAACACGCGGACACCGGCATCCTGGATACGCTGCGCCAGGCTTTCCGGCGAGAAGCCGGCAAAGACGATGGTGTGCACCGCGCCGATGCGGGCGCAGGCCAGCATGGCGACGGCGGCTTCCACCACCATTGGCAGATACAGGCACACGCGGTCGCCCTTCTTGACGCCGAGGTCGCGCAGCACGTTGGCGAGGCGGCAGACCTTCTCGTGCAGTTCGCGGTAGGTAACCTTGAGGGAGTGCTCGGGATTGTCGCCCTCCCAGATGATCGCAATCTGGTCGCCGCGGCTGGCGAGATGTCGATCGAGGCAGGACACCGAGGCGTTGAGCGTGCCGTCCTCGAACCACTTCACCCTGACATCGCCGGTGAAATCGCCGGACAGGATCTTGGTCGGCTGCGTCATCCAGGCGATGCGCTGGCCTTCCTTGGCCCAGAACGCGCTGGGGTCCGCCGCGGCGGCGGCATAGATGGCCTCATACTGGGCCTTTGAGACATGCGCACCCTCGGCGATCTCGGGCATGACCGGGAAAACTGTGTCAGACATGTCATTCCATCCCATCGATTAAAGTTTCTTGGCCCGGGCCACCGGCTCGGCACGACTTGGCAGTTCTCATAGACCGATTTGCCGCACTTCTACAGTCCGGCATCCTCCGCGACCACCACGGCGCCGTCCTCGATCGCCGAAGGCACAGCCTCCAGGCGATCGCCAAAACATGGGCCGGCGGTACACAGACCGGTCTCGATCTCGAATGTCGCCCCGTGCATCGAGCACACGATAAGGGCGCCATCGGTGGACAGAAACCGGTCCGGCGCCCAATCCAGTGGCACGCCGATATGCGGGCAGGCATTGATATAGATCATAACGTTGTCGCCACGACGTACAGCGAAAAGCCCGGTAAATCCACCCTTGGCCGGGCCGAAGCCCTTGCTGCCGCCATCGGGGATGTCGTCGATCCGGCACAGCGTGCGATTCACGGCTTGAGGCCGCCCTTTGCGCAGATAAGCGCCCAATGCTCGGCCGACACCGGCGCCACCGAGAGGCGTGACAGCCGCACCAGCGCCAGGTCGGCCAACGCCGGATCGGCCTTGATATCGGCCAGCGTGACCGGCTGCGGCATTGGCTTCACCGCCTTCATGTCGACGCACACCCAGGGCTGGCCGGGCTCGGCGGACGGATCTGGATACGCCTCACGCACCACCTCGACGATCCCCACGATCTCCTTGCCGATGTTGGAGTGGTAGAAGAACGCCTGGTCGCCCAGCTGCATGGCCGCGAGGTTCAGCTTGGCGGAGTGGTTGCGCACGCCGGTCCAGGGTTCGACGCCGTTGGCCACCTGCTGGTCCCAGCTGAAGGCGTCGGGTTCGGATTTTACCAGCCAATAGGCGGTCATAGCTGTTCGCCGTCCTTGAAGGCGGTGCGGAAGCCGCGCACCACGGTGCTCTCGAACAGCCCGGCCTTGGCATACGGGTCGGCTGCCGCGAACCCCTCGGCGGCGGCCTGGTCCTCTGCCTCGATGATCAGGATGCTGCCGCACGGCCTGCCGTCGAGGTCGAGCATGGCGCCGGCGTGGATCAGCCGGTGCTGGTAGGTTTGCAGATAGGCGATGTGCGTGGGCCGGGTGGCGAGGCGCAGGTCAAGCGAGCCGGGGCGGTCGGTGCAGATCAAGGCAAACAACATGGCGACATCCTTGTGTGAACATGACGAAGATTAGAGGATGCCCCCGTAGCTTCAAAGATCGGCAAAGCGGGCGTATATGACGGATGTGAACACCGTACCGGCGACATTCCCGGCAGGGCGCAACCTGCACCGCTTCGCCAATCCGGGCCGCTTTCTGCGGTTGTCCGGCGCGATCCTGCCGTATGTGGCAACCATCGGGCTGGCCGTGCTGGGTGCTGGACTGATCTGGGGCCTGTTCTTCTCGCCGCCCGACTGGCAGCAGCATGACGCGGTGCGCATTATGTATGTGCACGTCCCTTCGGCGTGGTTGGCCTCGTCCGGCTACGCCATGCTGGCGTTGTGCTCGCTGTTCTCGCTGGTCTGGCGCCATCCGCTGGCGGACCTCGCGGCGGTTGAGATCGGCCCGGTCGGCGCCGCCTGCACCGCTCTGTGCCTCGCCACCGGCAGCCTCTGGGGCAAGCCGATGTGGGGGGCGTGGTGGGTGTGGGATGCACGGATGACCTCCGTGCTGGTGCTGTTCTTCCTCTATCTCGGCCATATCGCGCTGGTCCGTGCCTTCGACGACCAGCAGCGCGGTTATCGCGCCGGCGCAATCCTGGCGCTGGTCGGCGTGGTCAACCTGCCGATCATCAAATACTCGGTGAACTGGTGGAACACGCTGCACCAGCCGGCCTCGATCACCCTGACGGGGGCGCCGACGATGGCGCCGTCGATGCTGTGGCCGTTGCTGCTGGCGGCACTTGGCAGCACGCTGTGCTTTGTCGCCGTCGTCACCGCGCGCACCCGCGCCGCGGTGATGGAACGCCGTATCCGCGGGCTCACCTTGGCACAGGTTCAGCGCGAGGCGGCATGACGCATCTGCCCTACATCGCAGCGTCGTACGGGCTGGCGCTCGGCGTCATCCTCTGGCTCGGCATCGGCGCCTGGAGCCGCACCCGCGCGGCACGGGCGCGGCTGGCGGCGATTGACCCCAGAGGCTTGAGATGACCCGCAAGCGCCGCCGGCTGATCCTGGTGCTCGGCTGCGTCATCGGCCTTGGCACCGCCACGGTGCTGGTGTTCCAGGCGTTCCGCAGCACAGGTGAGTTGTTCATCGTGCCGTCCAAGCTCGCGGTCGAGGCGCCAAAGGGCAACCGCGCCTTCCGCCTTGGCGGCATGGTGCAGGCCGGCAGCCTGGAGAAAGTTCAGGACGGCAATCGTCCGGCAGTGCGCTTCCGGGTGTCGGACGGTGTGGCCAGCGTGACGGTGAACTATGTCGGCATCCTGCCAGACCTGTTCCGCGAGGGCTCCGGTGTGGTCACGTTGGGCAAGCTGCAGCCGGATGGCACGTTCCTGGCGCAGGAAGTGCTGGCCAAGCACGATGAGAACTACATCCCGCCGGATATGGCGGCCGAACTGAAGAAAACCGGCTGGCGGCCTGAGCTTGGCGCCCCCCCGGCGGCGGAGCTTTGGAACATGCCGAAGACAGCATCCACCCCTGCTGCAATACCAAAGGCCGGCGGATGATCGCGGAACTCGGCCATTTCGCCCTGGCGCTCGCCATCGTGTTCGCCGGCGTGCAGACGATCATTCCGCTGTGGGGGGCCTGGCGGCGCGATCTTCGGCTGATGCAGGCCGCCCCGGCCTTGGCGCTGGGCCAGGTGATCGCGCTGGGGGCGTCGTTCGGCTGCCTGGTCTGGGTCAGCGTGATCGACGATTTCTCGGTGCAGAACATCGCCGAGAACAGCAACACGCTGAAGCCGCTGCTCTACAAGATCACCGGCGCCTGGGGCAGCCACGAGGGCTCGATCCTGTTCTGGTCGCTGGTGCTGTCGATGTGTGGCGGCGCTGTGGCCCTGTTCGGTGGCCCGCTGCCATCCAGCCTGCGGGCGCGGGTGATCGGCGTGCTCGGCGGCACCGCGTTTGGGTTCGAGCTGTTCACCCTGCTGGTCAGTGACCCCTTTGCCCGGCTGTGGCCACCGCCGGCCAACGGCCGCGACATGAACCCGCTGTTGCAGGACCCCGGCCTCGCCTTCCACCCGCCGATGCTCTACGCGGGCTACGTCGGCTTCGCCATTCCGTTCGCCTTCGCGGTCGCTGCCCTGCTCGAAGGCCGCATCGATGCCGCCTGGGGCCGCTGGGTGCGACCTTGGACGTTGGGCGCCTGGTGTTGCCTGACCTGTGGTATCGCGCTGGGATCGTGGTGGTCGTACTACGTGCTCGGCTGGGGCGGCTTCTGGTTCTGGGACCCCGTCGAGAACGCCTCGCTGCTGCCTTGGCTCACCGGCACTGCCTTGCTGCACTCCGCCATCGTGGTGGAGAAGCGCGAGGCGCTGAAGGTGTGGACGGTGCTGCTGGCGATCGGCACTTTCGCGCTGTCGCTGTCCGGCACCTTCCTAGTGCGCTCGGGTATCCTGAATTCGGTGCATTCCTTCGCCAACGACCCCGCCCGCGGCGTGTTTATCCTTGGTTTGCTCGGGTTGATCATTGGTGGTGCGCTGCTGCTGTTCGCCATTCGCGCGCCCTTGCTCGGCAGTTCCGGCCTGTTCGCCCCGGTGTCACGCGAGAGCGCCTTGGTGCTGAACAACGTGCTGCTGTGCTCAATCGCCGCCGTGGTGCTGACCGGCACGATGTATCCGCTGTTCATGGACCTGCTCGGCGGCGACAAGATCTCCGTCGGACCACCGTTCTTTGATGCCACCGTGCTGCCGCTGGCGGTCCCGGTGTTCGCGGCGATGACGATCGGACCGGCGCTGTCTTGGAAGCGCGCGGCGCTGATGCCGGTACTTGTCAAGCTGTGGTGGGTGGCGCTGCTGGCGCTGGTGGTTGGCATGTTCGCAACGCTCGGGATGTCCGCCATGCCGTCGCTGGCGATGGCTGGTGCTGCCTGGATGATCTTTGGAGCACTTGCCGAAATCATCGAGCGCGTCCGGCTGTTCCGCGTGCCGCTCGGCAATTCCTGGCACCGGCTGGTCGGCCTGCCGCTGTCGACCTTCG
>Ga0302157_10004299_pt1 | contig 15563 bp, 11 predicted proteins | sample I_Bog_N3_3_FD_193502 | JGI IMG/M metagenome (GOLD analysis project Ga0302157, IMG submission 193502) | Peat permafrost microbial communities from Stordalen Mire near Abisko, Sweden - I_Bog_N3_3 | ecosystem: Environmental > Terrestrial > Soil > Wetlands > Peat | place: Sweden: Abisko, Stordalen...
AACGGGAAACAGCACGAAGGTGGACGCCGCCACGAGCAGATGAAGGCGCCAATGGCCGATGCCGGCCCAGATCGCCTCGCGCGACAGCTTGGCCCCGTGAAGGAAGAACAGCAGGGCGATGACGGTGTTGGCCAGCCAGCTGAAGAAGGCCGCCGCCTGCCCGCGGCACGGCAAAAGGCTCGCCGTCGCCAGATCGGCGACGAGGATCAGCAGGAACGGGTCAAGTCCGAAGGGAGGTTTCAGGCGCATGGTTGTCAGCGGCGGATTTTTTCAGGCAATGGCCCGCCCGTCCAGTAGCCAATCCAAGGATTAGGTCTGACGCCGGATGCGCGCCGGCGCCTGCGCCGCTGAGCCCTGTTGGCCGGCCAGGTAACGGAGCAGATCGGCTAACGGCATGGGCCGTGCGAAGTAATAGCCCTGGCCGGTGTCGCAACCCATGGTCTGCAGAAGAGCCGCCGCTTCCGCTGTCTCCACCCCCTCGGCCACGACCTTCAGGCCTAGGGCGTGCGCCAGATCCACGGTGGATTTGATCAGCAGGGCGTCCCTCTGGCCAATGGCCAAGCCCAGGACAAAAGCCTTGTCGATCTTCAGTTCCTGAGCCGCGATCTCTTTGAGATAGGCCAGGGACGATAGACCCGAGCCGTAGTCGTCGATGGAGATGGCCACGCCCGCCTGTGCGTAGCCCTCGATCAATTCCAGGGCCAGCTTGGGATTGTCGATCACCGCGGTCTCTGTGATTTCAAAGCACAGTCTCGCATTGCTCTGCGCGATCCTGGCCATGGCGTGTTCGGCAAAATCTCGATCGCCCACCAGACGACCTGAAATGTTGACCGACAGCTGGAGGTCGCGCCCGGCGTCGCGCAGGGCGGCCTGATCCGCGATGGCGCGGTCGAGCACCCAGTCGGTCAGCGCGCGGATATGGCCTGTCTCCTCGGCCATGCCGACAAACAGATCGGGGGACAACATGCCCCGCGTGGGATGGCGCCATCGGGCGAGCGCCTCGGCGCCGCACGCCAGGCCCGAACGCAGGTCGAGCTTGGGCTGGTAGTGCAGCGCAAGCTCGCCCGCTTCGGCTGCGCGCAACATCTCGCTCATCAGGGTCAGATTGCTGGCCGGATCGCCATAGGCGTCCTGGTCGAACGCCATCACACGCTTGCGCATCGCGCGGGCCTGATCCAACGCGATGTTGGCGCGCTCCAGCAAGGCCGGGCAGGACTCGGCATGGGCGCCCATGACGGCGAAGCCCCCGGTCAGTCCCACGTCCACTTCCGTTTCGCCCAGGCTGATCGGACGCTCGAGCGCCGCGATCAAATCCGCCAGAAAGCGGTTCGCCTGAGCCAGGTCCGCCGCGCGGAAGCTCACGCCGAGAATGCTGGTGGCCACGCGGGCCGGCTGTAGATCAGCGTGGTGTTGGACAATGCGCGCGCCCAATTCCTTGAGCAGGGCGCTGACAAGCCCGTAACCGATGGCGCTGCGCACCAGGGAGAAGCGCTCGACACCCAGCGCCGCGCAGACGACCACGCCCTGCCCGCCCTCCGCGGCCAAGACCTCTAGGTGCTGGATCATTGCACGGCGATTGGCCAGTCCGGTTTCGCTGTCGTGAAGGGCCAGCTCGGTGATCCGTCGCTCACGCTCGACGATCTCGCCGGCCATGGTGTTGAAGCTCGCGGCCAGTCGACCGACCTCATCCCCGGAGGAGACGGGAACATGGGCGTCCTCGCCGCGCGCGAGGCGATGAGCGGCTTCATCCAGCGCGGCCAGCGGCCGCGTCAGGCTCGCCGCCAGAAGGCCGCTACCGGCCAAGAGCCCGATGAGGCTCAAGCCGCCCAGCAGCGCCACACCCCAAAGCATCGGCTGATAGGGCGCCAGCGCCCTGGCCAGCGGATAGCTGAGCAGCAGACCCGCCTGCTCATCCGCGCCCAGGGTCTTCAGCGGCTTGACCACGGCCAGCGCCGGACCACCGGTCAGATTGAGGCGCAACGCCCGACCCTGGGCGGCCAGGGCCTGAGCAGCGAAGCGGTCGATGAGCGCCCGATCCTTGGGACCGGCCGACGCCCCGGCCACGCGCCAGACGCCGCCGGACTTGCGAATCAGCAGGGCGGCGTTGAGGGGCGCCGCGGATAGCCGCTCCAGCGAAGCAAGCTCCGTGCGATCAAGCTTGGCGGCGAACACAACCCAGCCCACTGGCGCCGGCGCCAGGATCGGCGCCGAGATCGCCTGATAGGGCCGCCCACCGATCAATAGGGCGCCGGAGGCGTCGTCGGCATTGCTCAGGGCCTGCCACAGCTGATCGGCGCCGTCGTCGAGCGAACGGCCGTCCAGGCCCTGGACCGTCCCGTCCAGGCCGACGATGAACGCCTTATCCAGCCTTAGCCGCTGACGAAGGTTGTCGAGCGCGGATTGGATCGTGGCCGCATCGTGGGTGGCCACGGCCGCCCGGAAGCCGTAGTCGCGCGCCAAGAGGTCGGCGCTGCCCTGCAGTTGCTGGGACTTGAGCTGCCAGAGCCGGTCGAACACCGCCCCATCGGCCTGCAATTCGCCGCGGGCCGCCTCGCGCACGTTGCCGGTAATCGCCACATAGCTGGCGGCGGCCAGCAGGGCGAGCATCAGGCCGAACATCGCTCCATAAAGGACGCTGAGCTTAGTCTGCAGACGGCGGAACATCACGAGCGCGCCACGCTATTGGCCCATGGGCATGGTCATGGTCATGGGCGCGGGCGGCGCACGCAGATCCATGACATAGGCCTGGCGTGCGCTGCCTTCGATGGTCACTGCGTGGACCTGCTCATTGCGAGGCGCCTTGAGATAGGGTTGCCAGAGGACCAGGGTTCCCGGGCCAGCGGGGAGATCGTTCAGAACGGCCTCGCCCTGGTCATCCGACTTGGCGACATAGGGCGTGTCGACCACGTCGATGAAGGCGCTCATGCTGTCGTGGATGTTGCAGCCCAGAGCCACGACGCCGGCCTTGTCGAAATGAACCGTGCGGGTCTCGTCATGCCCATAGAGCTTCAACTCGAACCGCTTGGCCGCGGAGAAGGAATAGACGTGGTGGCGAACCTTGTCGCGGTTTGGGAAATTCACGTCCGCGCCCAGTGGGACGATCAGCACGAAGGGGTGGAACTGGATGTCTTGCTGGATCATCACATAGGGGCCTTGCGCCTTGGGCGCGGGCGCTCCGCCCGCCGGCCGAAAGCTGATCACAGCGTCTTTCACAGGTTCGCCGGACGGCGTCTTAATCGAGAGCGTCAGGTCGGCGGCCAGCGCCGGCGCCCCTGCGATCATCGTCAATAGTAGAGTAAGACAAGCGCGCATGAACATTATGCTAGGGGTCACGCGTAAAGACGCGGTAAATCGGCCCGCAGCGCAATGGATTGATACTCAATTTACGCAATTATATAGACCAGATAGGCCCTTACGCCGTCAGCGCCTCGTATCGGCTGCCCCAGTGTAATGAAAGTATATCCTGCGCCGTAGGCGGAAACTATTTTTCAAGAATATGGACTGCAGACTTGGCCGGTGCGGATGAGGGGTTCCGCTCGATCGAGATCCGAGCATGGCGAGTCTGAAGCGAATTGCATCCTTCCTGACCATGCTGGCGCTGACGGGGGGGCCGGCGCAGGCGGCGGAGTGGCAGTGGGGCGGCAAGCTGGATCTAACGCGCGGGGTCACCAGCGTTGAAGGTTCCGGCGGAGGCGGAATCGCGACCTGGGCGCTGATCACCGGCAATGAAACCGTCGACGGAATCGGCGCCAGCGCCAACGCCACCCTCGTGCACGTTCCCAACTACGATCTGCGCGCCTTCGGCGGCGGGATCGGCCTCTTCGACCGCGCCGAGGTGAGCTACGAGCACCAGGGCTTTGACACGGGCTCCACGGGGGCGAAGCTGGGACTGGGTCGCGGCTTCGTTTTCGATCAGGATGTCCTGGGCGCCAAGCTGCGACTGTTCGGCGACGCGGTCTACGATCAGGACCACTGGACGCCGCAGGTGTCGGCCGGGGTCCAGTACAAGCATAACGACCAAGGCGCGATCATCCACGCCATCGGCGGCAAGGACGACAGCGGCGTCGATTATTATTTGGCGGCGACCAAGGTGTTGCTGAACTCGAGCCTCGTGCTGGACGCTACGGTGCGGGCGACCCGAGCCAACCAGACCGGCATCCTCGGCTTCGGCGGAGATCGCAATAACAACTACCAGGCGGAGTTCGAAGGCTCGGCGGGCTATCTGGTGACCCGGCGTCTGCTGGTCGGCGCGGAATATCGCACCAAGCCCGACAACCTGGGTTTCGCGCGCGAAAGCAATTGGGGCGATCTTTTCGCCGCCTACGCCGTCACCAAGACGCTGTCGGTGACCGCCGCCTACGCCGATCTCGGCGATATCGCCACCTTCCGCCGTCAACGCGGCTGGTACCTGTCGCTGCAGGCCGGATTCTAGGGAGTCGCCATGACCGCTCGCCTCATCCCCATCGCGTTCGCCGCATTCGCCCTGGCGGCGCCCGCCCTCGCCCAGACTCCCGCGCCCGCGCCTACGGACTCCGAACCCTATGTCGTTTCGGATGCGAACGCGGGGACCGCGCCGATCCAGGGCGACGCGATCTATAAAGCGTTTCATGAGGAGGCGGGCATTGACCGCGTGGTTGGCGATCTCGTGAAGCTCTATCATAGCGACGCGCGCCTGAAGGACATCTTCGCCGCGACCGACGACGACAAGCTGCACCGACACCTGACCGAACAGATTTGCTACGTCAGCGGCGGCCCTTGCCACTACACCGGCCGCGACATGGAGAGCGCCCACCGTGACATGGGGGTGCAACAAGCCGACTTTAACGCCCTTGTGGAAGATCTTCAGATCGCCATGGACCAGGAGCACGTGCCCGTCTGGGCGCAAAACCGGCTGTTGGCCAAACTCGCCCCCATGGAGCGGGTGATCGTCGCGCGCAAAGGCTACCGCGGATAGGATAACGGCCCCGCCTTTGGGACGGGGCCGTCTTTTGGACCTCGTTCAGACGAACGAGGGCATTTTCGATAAGTGCGCAGCGGCTGGCTAGGTGCTCTAGCCTTGGCCGTCGTCGCTCGCGGTCGGGTCGATCTGCACCGGTACGAAAATGTGCTGGCCGCTGCGGGCGATCAGCAGAAGCACGTCCTTGCGGCCGGCCTTCTTCGCCTCGGCCACTGCGGCCGAGAGGGCCGCCGGGCTCGCGGCCTCATGACCATTGGCCTGCACGATCACGTCCCCCGCCTGGAGGCCTTTTAGAGCCGCGTCGGAGTTGCGCTGCACGCCCTGGATCGCCAGACCGCCGTTGTCGCTCGGCGCCACACTCAGGCCCAGGATGCGAGCGGCGGCGCCGCTGGCGTCCGGACCGCTCTTGCCGAGGGCCCGGTTGCGCAGGGCCGCTTCCTCCGGGCGAATGCCGGACTTGATGTCCACTTCATGCACCTGGCCGCTGCGCCGCACTTCCAGGCGAATGGTGTCGCCGCCGCGAGCCAGACCCACCTGGCGGGTGAGGTCGGAGGCGGATGTGATGTCGTGTCCATCGGCCTTGAGCACAAGATCGCCCGGTTTCAGACCAGCCCGCTCGGCCGGGCCGCCGGGGGTCAGATCCGCGACGAGGGCGCCTTCGCGGGCATTGACCCCCAGGCTGGAGGCAATGTCCGGCGTCACGTCCTGGATCGAGGCGCCGATATAGCCGCGAGTGACCTTGCCGTCCGCGATCAGTTGACGGGAGATGGAGGCGGCCACGTCGGCGGGGATATCGAAACCGATGCCGACCGACCCGCCCGAGGGCGAGAAGATGGCGGTGTTCACGCCCACCACGCGTCCGTACAGGTCGAAGGTCGGACCGCCCGAGTTGCCCCGGTTGATCGGCGCGTCGATTTGCATGTAGTCCACGTAGCTGGAGTCGCTGACGTTCTGACGGGCCAGAGCCGAAACGATGCCGGCTGTCGCGGTGCCGCCCAGATTGAACGGATTGCCCACGGCCACGACCCAGTCGCCCACGCGCGGCTTGGCGCGATCTTCAAAGCTGACATAGGGATACTGGCCGTCCTCGACCTTAATGACCGCCAGATCGGTGGCGGCGTCACGACCGACAACGTGCGCCTTCAAGGTGCGCTTATCGTTAGTGCGCACGGTGATCTTGTCGGCGCCTTCCACCACGTGGTTGTTGGTGACGATGTAGCCGTCGGCCGAGATGAAGAAGCCTGAACCGGTGGCCTGCATCGGCTGAGGCTTAGCCGGCTGTTGCGGAATCAGTTGACGGAAATCGAACTGACCTCCGTCTTGGCCGCCCTGATCCTCGTCCCCGTCGCCGGGGCCCGCGAAGGGACCGCCGCCCTCCAGGGCCGCATGGGCGGGGCCGATTTTGCCTTCGACGTCGATGGACACCACTGCGGGCGCCACGCGTTCGATAATGTCGGCGAAGGAGGCTGGCGCTCCGGGGGAGCCGGGTATGGCCGCCGCCGCTGAGGCTGGGGCCTTGGCGTTGACCGGCTGGCCGGGCGCGGCGCCGGCTTCAGCCCAGTAGCCGCCGACGCCGACCAGGACCGCGGCGAGCGCGCCCACGGCGACGCTGGCGGTCAAGGAACTCTTCTTGTCTTTAGGCACGATGGTCATCTCGCTGTTTGCTGACTGAATCTAATTCAGTTGGAACGGTATAGGCGTCGGTCAGTTCAATTCCTGGGCCGGATTGCGGCGGGTCTGGGGCGGCGCGCCATCGGCGCCCGCTAATAAAGCTCAGGCGAACATTACCGGGTGAGTTTAGCAAGCGGGCCCAAGCGCCCGCAAGGCTCAGGGTGGACCAGGCTGAATCACCCCCAACACTGCGGCGGCCGCGAGCACAGCGGCGCCAAGACCTTGTTCCAGCAGAATATTGCGGCTCAATCGGGTCAGCCAGAGCGCGCGATCCGGATGGCCTTCGGCCAACGCCGGACTGATCCGGAAGCGGTTGACCGCGGCGAACGCCACCATCGCCAAGAATAGCGCCATCTTGACGCAGAGGAGACGTCCGTAGCCTGTGGCGATCAAATCCCTGGGCCGGTCTATCAAATACACGCCGTTGACGACCCCGGACGCGACAAGGATAGCCACCGCCCCATAGCCCATCCTCGAAAATCGCGCGAGCAAAGGGGCGATGGACGACCGGGCCGGCGATAGAGCTTGACGGACGACGAAGGCCAACATGACCAGGCCGCCGAGCCAAGCGCCGGCGGCCAGAAGATGCAGGGCGTCGGCGGCCTCGTGGGCCAGACGTTGAAGGCCCTCCTGGCCTTGGGTGTGGCCGGTCAAGGCGAGACTGGCGAGCAGCAGGCCGGACAGGACGGCGGGAGCAAACCTGGCCAGGGGTCTGATCGGGCGGGCCAGGGCGGCCAGCAGGAGCAGGGCCAGGAGCAGCCGACCGGACCATAGCGGGCCGAACGGGGTCTGGGTAAGGGTGGTCCACAGGGCCGAGGGATCGCCCGCTGCGTTCAGATCCCCGCTCATGCCGGCCGTGGTCAGAAGAAACCACAGAACACCCGAAACCACGCTCCCGGCCAGGGCGGGCACGGCGGCCTGTCCGATCCGCCAGCGCCATTCCGACGGCGTGTCGGCGACCGGCGCGGCGTACAGCGGGAAGACCAGGATGCCGAACAGCACGGTCAGGCAGGCGTAGTGAAGGAATCGGGACGCCGCGATCAAGGACTCCAGCATCAACGAATGCTGAAGTTGTATTGCCCGGCGGACCTGTGGGTATCGGCCGCCACCGCATGCCAAGCGACCGTGTAGGCGCCGGCCGGCAGGGGCTGCTTGATCGGCAAGATGAGATGTCGGTCATCGCCGGGCGCGGCCCTTGGCGGTCCCAGGGGCGCGGCGCGCCCCGCGCCGTCCGTCACTGCGGCCCCCGAAAGCTTGACCAACACGCCCTCGCTGAAGCGCAGGTCAATCTGCGCCGGCGAGGCCTTGACCACGCCGCCGGGAGCGGGCGATGCACTCAGCAGCCGCGCGTGAGCTTGCGCCGAACCGGCCGTCATCGCGCCGATCAAAGCCAGGGTGGCGGAAAAACGCCAGGACGGGGGCATGAAAGTCTCCTCGGCGACATCGTCGCGAACTGAATGGGCTAGGCCCGCGCCGCGCAGCATATCATAGGTCCTGAGCCTCTAAGGACCGCGGTCGTGTTTGGATAGCCCCCGGGGCTAGGCGACCGCCCGGTCGTCCGTCACGCCGCCCTCCGCCGCCGAGATAAGCGCCAGGATCAGATCCATCGGCTGGAACGGTTTGATGATCCGGCCCGCGAACCCGAGCGCGGCCAGATCGCCCGTCACCGCCTCGTCGGCGCCATCGGCGGAAAAGGCGATGATGGGCGTGGACGCATTTGGACCGCCGGACTCCGCGATCGCTCTCGCCGCTTGACGGCCCGACATGCCGGGCATTCTCAGGTCCATGAGAATGACGTCAAAGGGCGTATGTTGGGCCTGCTCCACAGCGCGTTCGCCGTCCTCGGCTTCCGTGACAGCGGCCCCGAGGGGCCCAATCAGCGCGCGCACCAATTCGCGATTCACGGCGTTGTCGTCCACCACGAGCACCCGCAGCCCTTCCATGGGCCCTATGTCGGTGTTGGCGAGGGCCGGCTCGCTGATTGCTTCGGCCGGGGCCGCGGGAATGGCGAACCAGAAGCGTGCGCCCTTGCCCAGCTCGCTCGACACGCCGATTTCGCCGCCCATGGCTTCGACCAGCCCCTTTGAGATGGCCAGGCCCAGTCCTGTCCCGCCGAATTTTCGCGTCACGGACTCATCGACCTGCGAAAATCGCTGGAACAGCACGCCTATGCTCTCGGCCGGTATGCCGGGACCGGTGTCCGTCACATCAACTCTCAATGTCCGCGTGGCGGCGTCGAAGGCGGCCTTCAGCGTCACACCGCCCTGGTCGGTGAATTTGAGGCCATTGCCGGCGAGATTGATCAGCACTTGGCGAAGGCGATCCGGGTCAATCATCAGCAAGCCCGGGGCGTCGTCAGGATAGTCCGAACACAGTCTAAGGCCCTTTTCGGCCGATTTACCGCTAAACAGATTCACCGTGTCGCGCATGACCGCCCGCACGTCGGTGGGACGCGGCTCGATGCGGATTTCGCCAGCTTCGAGCTTTGAAAAATCGAGCACGTCATTGACGATGGCGAGCAAGGCGCTGGCGGCGGAACTGATGTGCCCGATATAGCGACGGGTCTCTTCGCTCAGATCATTCTGCCCCTCCGCCAGCTTGGTGAAGCCGGAAATGCTGGTCAAAGGGGTGCGAATCTCATGGCTGATATTGGCCAGGAATTCGCCTTTGACCGCGGACGCCTTCTCGGCGGCGGCCTGGGCGGCTTGCAGCTCGCCGAACATGTGGTAGCGCTCGGTCACGTCCCGCGCCACGTCCACCACGCCGACCGGCTCTCCGGTTTTTTCATCCATGATCAGCGCGGGCCGCAAAGCGAGCCAGACCTGGCGGCCATCCTTGGCCCTGGCGCGGCAACGGATGGACTCGAGCGCGACGGCGCCCTTGGTCAGGAGCAGCTGCTCCAAGGCGCCCAACCACAGGGGCGCATCCTCGGGATGGATCAGGCTGAGCCAGGTCGAGCCCAGCACCTCATCGGGCATATATCCGAGCCGGGCTTGCACCGAGGGGGAGATGTAGGTGATCCGATCGTCGAAGTCGGTCTGGACGATGATATCCACGACATTTCCGGTAATCAGGCGCAGGTGCGCTTCGCTTTTCGCCAGGGCTTCCTGAGCCTGAGTCAGCTCGGTGACGTCCACCACCGTCCCGAACGCTCCCAAGACGGCCCCATCAGCGCCAAGCTCTGGCACGCCTCGAAAGACCAAGTGCCGGATCGCGCCGTCGGGGCGGATCAGTCGCCAGGCCGCCATCGCGGGTTGGCCGGACTGGAGCTGAGCGAAGGCCGCGGCGCGTCGTCCAGTGTCTTCGGGATGGGTGAAATCCCCCAGGGTTTCCAGCGTGGGCGGGTCGTTCCGGTCGCGACCGACGATATCGTAGTTCTGCTCGGACCATTCCACCTGCCCGGTGCCGAAATCGGCCCGCCAAAAACCGACCTTGGCGATCTCTTCGGCCATCATCGAGCGTCTTTGCTGCTCGGCGACGGCCACTTGAGCGGCCTCGGCCTCGCTCTTGGTGCGAAGCAGGTCCTCACGCATATGCCGCCGCCGGACCAGCAGCGCCGCCAAGGGCAGGTTTACGACCATCACGAAGGCCAGGAACAACTGAGTCAGCAGCAGATTCTCGGTGGGATTGAGCGCCGCCGGAGGAGGCGCGCCTTGGCCCATGAAGACGCCAGTGATAGCGGCGGTCGCGATGATCAGGCCGCCGAGCGCGACGCCGAGGAACTCCAGGTAGATCGCCACCAGGGCCAGGGCCGGAGGGACCAGATAGCGCAGTCCGTAGGGGTTGTGTCCAAAAGCAGCGAGGCTGACCAGCGCCAGCACGCCTAGCGCCGCCATGCCCGACTTGGACAAGGGCGCGCGGCGAATCTTGGCGAAGGAATCGCGGAGGATGAGAAGGCCGGGCGTCAGAATCAGCATGCCGAGGGCGTTGGCCGCCGCCCAATGCCACAGACCGGAGAAGCCATCGTCGTTTATCAGCCATCGCGTCGTCAGGGCGCCGACGCATACGGTCGCCAGGGGCGCCGCCACGGCGCTCGCCAAGGTGAATATGGCCAGGTCGCGCGGACGGGCGAGATCGATAACGGGGGGAGCGAAACCACGCAGCATTCCAAAGGCGGCGACAACGCCCGCCGTGAGCGGCAACGACATCCTGAAGGAGGCCGTCCAAGATCCACCGGAGTACGGATCGTGGCCGAACAGCAAGCCCGCAGCGGTATAGCCCGCGAAGACCGCCGCGATGCAAAGCCATCGGCGCTGAGCCGGCGCGCTGAGGATCACGACCAACATGAAGGCTTCCCCCGGAAGCACCAGGGGCTTTTGGTGAAACGTCTTCAAATAGGCGATTGAGGCGCACGCCACGACGAACGCCAAAACGGCGACCCGCGCCAGTCGCCAGACGACGGCGTGTCTGTCCAAAATGGACCAGATCGGGTTCATGGCAGCTTGGCCGTCCTGATTGGAATGCTTGTTGGGGACGCAAACTCCCTTCAGGAAACACCTTATAGATTAGCCAAAGATTGATTTTCACGCCTACGTTGAAACGCCGGGCGGGGTCCCAATCAAACGGATGGGGGTGGCGCAGGGCGCTGCGCCCACTTTCGCCCGTCTCGCTCCGGGCCATCCGCGGGAGCACCTTTTCCCGCGGCGCGGACCGCCGATTCAACGAGGCTTCTCGGCGCGCGAGGCTCCGAATTCTGATCCGCGAACTATCGGAATTCGGGTTTAGAGGGCCTGCTCGACTTGGGGCGGGCAGACAAAACGGGCCGCCAGACTGCCGTCACGCAGAAAGATCCGCATGTCGGCTGTGTCGCCGCCATCGGCGATCGTGCGGGCCATGCGGCGGGCGGCCGATTCCGCCTTGGCCCCACTCAAAAACAGCATATCGTTGGCAAACGGCTCGGACCGGACGGTCCAGCCTGCGCTTACGGGATTCACCGAGATCAATCGCATCATCGCGCGCCTCCCTAGCCGGTGTGATTTTGGACGTCGGTACCAGCGCACGATAACGGGTTTGCAACAGCGCGTCGCATCAAAGGAAATTTATCGACCCTCGCGCCGACAAATCTTCGCTTGAACCGGCGCACCAACGCTCGATAGGTGTTGGGCTGGGAATTGGCGCACGGGCTTTCGGGCGCCTTGGACTATGACACGGAATTATTCGTGGGGTCAGATGGCGGCCTTCGAGCGGTGAGCGGAATCGTGGAGAGCGGCCAGGACAGCGCTCGGACGGTGGCACAAGCCGCTTCCGGCGACTTGCCCGGAGCCTATCTGGCCAAACGCGCGGACCTGGTCAGATATTTCGCCGCGCGGCTACGCTCGCGCGAGGCTGCCGAGGACCTGATCCAAGACCTCTTTGTCCGCGTCTGCGCGTTGGAGCCCGGCGCGGTCATCGATAATCCATCGGCCTATCTGTTCCGCCTCGCCCACAACATGATGCTCGACCGGATGCGCAGCGTTCAGCGCGCCGGCGCGCGCGATGAAGCCTGGCGGCGAACCCATAGCGCCGATGTCCAAGGGCATGAGGTCATGGACGCCGCCTCCCCCGAACAGGCCGCCGTGGCCAGCGAACGCCTAAGGCGCACCCTGGAGGCGATCCAAAGTCTGCCGCCGCGCACACGGCGCGCCTTCGAATTGCACAGACTGGAGGGCATGAGCCAGGAGCAGACGGCCCAGACTCTTGGCGTTTCGCGGAAAACCGTGGAAAAGCAGGTCAGCGCCGCGCTCAAGCACCTGCTCGTCAAGCTCAGCAGGGCGGAGGGATGATGCGATTCGAACTTGTTATGGGGGACTATGGCCGTTTGCGGCGTCTAGACAATTGCAACTATTGAACGACACTCTTCGGACAAGGAATTATGGCGTCTCGCGCGGACATTGATTGGCAGGATCCAGCCCATGAGGCCGCGGCCGAATGGGTGCTGCGTCTGCATGGGTCGGTGTCCGCCAGCCAGGCGGAAGCGGATTGGGTCGCGTTCGAGGCCTGGCTGGATTCCGCGCCGGGCAATCGCGTCGCCTTTGACGCCGCCGAGGCCTTGTGGTGCGAGTTGGGCAGCCAATCGGCGACCCTTCGACGCGGCCTGAACGCCGATCAAACAGCCAGCATTATTACTCTTCGGCGCACGCGCGGATCCGCTGGACCGGTGTGGTGGGCTGCTATCGCCGCTGCGGCGGCGTCCTTGCTGGTGTTCGCCGGGCCGTTCAGTCCATTCAACGGGGTGGCGCCGACGATCTACGCCACGGCGAAGGGCGAACGCCGGACCGTGACCTTGACCGACGGCAGCCGTATTGAACTGAACGGCGGCTCGCGGATTTCGGCCCTAGTGGGCAAATCCCGTCGCGAAGTGGAATTGACGGAGGGCTCGGAGGCCGCGTTCACCGTCGTGCATGACGTCTCGCGGCCCTTCCTCGTGCACGCGGGGGACCTGACTATCCGCGATCTGGGCACCGAATTCGACGTCTTGCGCAGCGGCGGTGAGCTGAAGGTCACCGTGCGCGCCGGTCAGGTGGAGGTCGGTCCCGCCGGCGAGGCCGCTGGGCAGGCCTTGGCGCTGACGCCGGGTCAGCAGTTGATCCACTACGCCGGCGCCGCCACATCGGACGTGGCGTCGGTGAACGCTGACGATGCATTCGGTTGGCGCTCAGGCCGCCTGATCTATCGCGACCGGCCGCTGAGCGAAGTGGCCGCTGATCTGAGCCGCTATTATGCGACGCCTGTGAGGACCGAAAGCGGCGCCGCGGCCCTGCGCTTTTCCGGTGTCCTTGAGATCGGCGGCGAGTCCGCGGTCATCAATCGACTTGCGGCCCTGGTTCCGGTCTCGGCAAACGCCCAAAATGGCGTCATAGTGCTCAGGGAGCGCATAGTCTCGCGCTGACCCAAGGGGCGAAGGCTTGTCGAGCAAGTCGCGGTTTGTAAATCACCCCGCATGGTCTTTGTGCGCCTGCGTGGGCGCCTTTGCGCCGAGCGTGGCGTGGGCCCAGTCCGAGCACCCCTACGCCTTCGCTATCCAACCGCAAGCCGCCGCCGAGGCGCTGATCGATTTCGCCGTTCAGGCCAATATTTCCATCGGCGGAGTCAATGCCTGCCGAGGCCGCAGCCCGGGGCTGAAGGGCCATTACACGATTGAAGCCGGCTTGAACCAGCTCCTGGCCAAGACCGGCTGCGGCTTTCGCAGGGTGGCGCTCGATACGGTTCAGGTGTTTCCAGAGGCCCCGGCGCGACCGCCGGCCGGCTCCATGAGCGCCTCTGCGCGGACGGCCCCGCCGCCAATCCCCATGGTCGAGACCTCCCCGGTCGTGGTGACCTCCACCAAGCGCGCCGCTGTGATCGGCTCCCTGCCCTATGCGATCACCGCCCTGGGTCATGATCAACTGATCGAGGCCGGCGCCCAGGATATTGGCGATGTCGCCGCTCAGATTCCCGGCCTTTCCACGACCAACCTCGGCCTGGGACGTGACAAGATACTGCTTCGTGGTCTGTCGGACGGGGTGTTCACCGGCAGAACCCAGTCCACCGTCGGCATCTATCTCGATGACGTGCCGATAACCTACAACGCCCCCGATCCTGACCTTCAGCTGGCGGACGTCGAGGCGGTGGAAGTTCTGCGCGGGCCGCAGGGCGCCCTTTACGGGGGCGGCGCCATGAGCGGCGTCTATCATATCGTCACGCGCAAGCCGGAGCTGAACGATTGGTCGGGGTACGCCCGGGTCGGAGGAAGCCTCACCCAGTTGGGCGCGCCGAGTGAAGAATACGAGGGCATGCTCAACGCGCCGCTCGTGCGCGATCGGCTCGCCGCCCGAGCGGTTGCTTATGAAACCATCGAAGGCGGCTATATCGATGCGACCGACCTGAGGCAATCCAATGTCGACCAGACCATACGCAAGGGCGCGCGCGCCGCGCTCAGAGGTCAGCTGGGCAACGACTGGGTGATCAACGTCTCGCTTGGTTTCCAGTCGATCCGGTCGAACGACGCCCAGTACGTCACGCCCGGCGGCGGACGACTGCACCGCTCGAACCAAATCCTGGAAAGTTCGCGCAACAACTTCTCGCAGAGCGCGCTAAGCGCCGAGCGAAGCGAATCCTGGGGCCAATTCAAATCAACCACCGCCTTCGTCCAGCACAAGTTTTCCAGCCAGTCCGACGCTTCGAACGCCCTGCCCCTATTCGGCTCGGGGACCACGGCGGCCGGTTCCTATGAGGAGCCGATCGATGTCCAGATGCTGACAGAGGACGCCGTCTTTACATCGCCTAACATAGGCCGTTTCCAATGGCTGGCGGGCGCCTATGCATCGGCGACCTGGGAAACGACGGACCCGCTGGTTCGGGCCGGCGTTCCGCCCAGCGGCAACGCCCCGTCCGCCCAGACGCTCTATTCGGAACATCGCACAGATCAACGCGCCGCCGGCGCGCTGTATGGCGATGCGTCCTATGCATTGACTGACCGCCTAACCGCGACCGCGGGGTTGCGCGCGTCCAGCTCCAATGCGGTGACCACGTCGATTGTCTTGGCCCCGCAACAAGGCCAGCGCCGACTATTCTCAGGCCAGATTACGGCTTCCGGCTGGGCGCCGAAGGTCGCCTTGGCCTACAAACTCAGCCAGAACAATACATTGTATGTCTTGGCGTCGGAAGGCGGACGAAGCCCGGGATTCAACACCGGAGGGCCGATCGGCGCGACGTTCTCCACCTCCGCCAACGCCTCGGGCATGCATCGGCAATTCGGGGCCGACAGGCTGTGGAATCTGGAAGCCGGGGTCAAGTTGTCCGCGCTGGACGGGCGGTTGAGCCTCAACGCCGATCTCTTTTACGATCTTTGGCGAAACATTCAGACCGACCAGTTCCTGGCATCAGGACTGTCCTATACCGCCAACGCCGGCGATGGCCGAAACCTCGGGTCGGAGGTCGATCTGGTTGCACGGCCGTTCAACGGCTTTACCCTGCA
>Ga0302157_10004300_pt1 | contig 15561 bp, 15 predicted proteins | sample I_Bog_N3_3_FD_193502 | JGI IMG/M metagenome (GOLD analysis project Ga0302157, IMG submission 193502) | Peat permafrost microbial communities from Stordalen Mire near Abisko, Sweden - I_Bog_N3_3 | ecosystem: Environmental > Terrestrial > Soil > Wetlands > Peat | place: Sweden: Abisko, Stordalen...
TCCCGGCGTCACCTGCCCGATCATCGGGCCCCGGACCATGGAGCAGCTCGAGTCCCAGCTCGGCACGGCGGACATCGTCCTCGGTGACGACGTGCTCGACCGCATCGACGAGATCGTCCCGCCCGGGCAGAACGTCGGCGGTGCCGACCCGGGTTGGGCCCCGCCCTCGGTGACCGAGGCACGTCTCCGTCGTCGGTAGCCGGTCCGGCCGGTCCGGCCGAGCCTCGTTGGGCCGAACGCTAGGGCTGCCACCAGCGTTTGCGTGGCCCGGTCGTTGTCACCGTCGCCTTCGGCTTCTGGCTCTTCTTCTGCTCGGGTAGCCAGCGCACGAAGACCCACAGCAGGATCGGCACCAGGAGCACGGCGAGGAGAATCACCGCCCCCATCAGGAGCGGACGATCGGGCCGGTGGACATCAGGCGAATCTACCCCCGGCCGACCCGCACGGGCGGCGACGGGACGGGACTCCGCACGACCGCCCGCACCTGCGTCATGGTCACCGTGACCCCGCACCGGACCAGGACCCGGACCTACACTGCGACCGGCGCCCGTCCGACGGGTGTGCAAGGGGGACCCATGACCACGCAACTCCTCGTCTTCGGGGTGCTCGGCGTCGCGACCACGATCTACGCGTTCGTGGTCAACCGGCACCTCTTCGGAACCGGCGGCGCCGGTCGGGTGACGGTCCTGGAGGGCGTGTTCTACGCCCTCGGCGTCATCTCGGTGTGCATCGGCTGGTACTTCAACGTCCGCTACACCCACCACGTGGGCAGCAAGGCCAGCTATGTCGCCTACACCCAGGCGCTGTTCGCCAACTTCGCCGCCGACTCGGCGGCGCAGGACTACATCATGGTGAACGTGCTGCTGCTGCCACTGTGGACCATCGTCGACGGCCGCCGACGCGGCCTGCGGTCCCCGTGGATCTTCTTCGTGATCAGCCTGTTCACCAGCCTGGCCTTCGCCATGGCCTTCTACCTGGCCCTGGTGGAGCGCCAGGTGCGACTGCAACGGCGGACGTCGGCGGGCGTCCGTTCCGGCACCGACATGGTGGACCCTGCGGCGGCCACCGGCACGACCTGACCGTCAGGGGCGCTGTCGGCGGTTGCGTTCGCGGTCCCGTTGCCGCCCGGCCTCCGAACGGACCTCGTCCTTGGCCGCCCGCTCGTCGCTGTAGGTCAGGTACTCGGCCAGGCGGGCCCGGGTCAGCTCACCGTCGTCCACCGCGCGGACCAGCGCGCAGCCGGGTTCGCCGCGATGGGTGCAGTCGCTGAACTTGCACTCCTCGGCCAACGCGTCGAGATCGGGGAACCGGGACTCGGGGACGGCTTCCTCCTCGTCCTCCCAGACGGTGGCGGCCCGGATGCCCGGTGTGTCGATGATGGCACCGCCCCCCGGCAGCGGCAGGAGCTCGCGACTGGTCGTGGTGTGACGCCCGTCACCGGTGCGCCCGACCTCGGCCGTCTCACGCTCGTCGGCGCCGAGCAGCAGGTTGGTCAGTGTCGACTTGCCGGCTCCCGACGAGCCGAGCAGCACGATGGTCCTCCCCCGGGCGACCTCCTGGATCCGTGGGATGCCCTCACCGGTGACCGCACTGGTGGTCACCACCTCGACGCCGTCGAGGACACCGTCGAGTTCCGCCAGCAGTCCGTCCAGTGGATCGGCGGTGTCCACCTTGGACAGGGCGAGCACGGGAAGGGCTCCGGACTCCCGGGCCAGCACCAGCATGTCGCGCAGGCGACCCGAGCCCACCCGGGTGTCGAGCGCCCAGGTGACCAGCACCACGTCGACGTTCGACGCCATCAGTTGCGGCTCCGCCCTGCCCGACACGGCACGTCGGATCAGGAGGCTGCGCCGCTCGAGCCGGACGAGTGTGCCGTCCGGGTCCTCGGCCAGCCAGTCGCCGACCACGATCGTCGGGCACTCGCGCAGGCGTACCCGGTGTGTCGCCCCGACGCCCTGCAACGTGGCCCACCCGCGGTCCATGCGCACCACCCGGGACGCCGTCGACGGGTCGCTCCCGATCGACCGCACCTCGGCGACCCTCGCCTCGTCGAAGCCGATGTCGACCAGGGGATGGGGTGCGCCACTGCCGACAGCCGTCATCGGCTCACCGTCGACACCACCGCGGCCGTGGGGTCGCCTGGTCGTCGATCCGAGTCATCGCCACGACCCTACCGGGGGGTGGAACGCCCGGCTCACGCCGACCGGGTCCACGCGATCCCCCGACCCGTGCTCCCGTGCACCCGTGCACCCGTCGTGGGGCCGCGCTACTCCAGGACGAAGTCGTCCAGGTCGGGCTCCTTCGTCCAGGCCCAGTAGTCGACCAGCCGCCACGGGCTCAGCACGTGGATCTCACCGGCCGAATTCTTGAAGAACGAGTGCTCGATGCTGGGTTGCGACCAGACCAGGCCGCGCAGCTCCCGCTGGGACCGCTCGTGCCAGTCCTCGTAGCGTTCCCGGCGCGGCTCCATCGTCCGGTGACCGCCCTCGACCAACGCCTCGAGGCACTGGGTGATGTAGCGCATCTGGCACTCGGAATGGAAGATGAGGCTGCCCCCGTGGGCCAGGTTGGTGCCCGGTCCGTACATGCAGAAGAAGTTGGGGAACCCGGGCACGGTGATGCCGAGGTAGGCCGCAGGTCGCTCGCCCCACATGGTCCGCAGGTCGACGCCGTCCCGTCCGGTGATGCCCATGGGGGACAGGACCTCGGTGGCCCGGAAGCCGGTGGCGTACACGAGGATGTCGGCCTCGTGGCGCTCGCCGTCGACGGTGACCACCGCGTCGGGCTCGATGTGGTCGATGGCGGTGCGGACCAGGTCGACGTTGTCCCGGGTCAACGCGCCCAGCCACGCGCCGTTGTCCTGCAGGGTGCGTTTGCCCGTCGCCGGATAGTCCGGGACGACCTTGGCGATGAGCTCGGGATCGTCCCCCACCTGGCCCACGATCCAGTCGGTGAACATCTGACGGGTCAGGTCGTTCATCTCGCTGACCGCCCGCTGCTGGTCGGGATACCCGGGGTCCACCCGTGCGGCCTCGAGTCCCTTGTCGCATCCGGGCCACAGGATCAGGAACCGGTACCACCGCCCGTAGAAGGGGAGGTGACGCAGTGCCCACCGCACGCCGGGGCCCACACTGGCGTGGTAGTTCGGATTGGGGAACATCCACTGGGCCGTGCGCTGGAAGACGGTCAGGCTCCCGACGATCGGGGCGATGGTCGGCGCGATCTGGAACCCGCTGGCGCCGGCACCGATCATGGCCACCCGGGCGCCGTCGATCACCGCGTCGTGGTCCCACCGGGCCGAGTGGAACGCCGGTCCGGCGAAGGTGTCGGCTCCGTCGATCACCGGGACGTTCGGGCGGTTGAGCTGGCCCACCGCCGAGATCACCGCCCGGGCGACCAGGACCTCCTCGGTGCCGTCCGCCGCGCGGGTCCGGACCGACCAGGTGGCCGAGTCCTCCTCCCAGGTGGCACCGAGGACCTCGGTCTCCCACCGGACGTGGCGGCCGATGTCGTGCTTGTCCATGACCGACTGGAAGTAGCGCTGCAGCTCGGGTTGGCGGGCGAAGAACTCGGTCCAGTGGTCACTCGGCTCGAAGCTGTAGCAGTAGAAGTGGTTGCCGACGTCGACCCGGGCCCCGGGGTAGGTGTTCTCCCACCAGGTCCCCCCGACCCCGGCGTTCTTCTCCACGATGGTGAAGGGGATCCCGGCCTCCTGCAGGCGGATGCCGGCCAGGAGCCCCGACTGACCGCACCCGATGACCACCACCGGGAATGCGGCACGACGCTCGGGGTCACCGACCGGGTCCACCCGCCGTGCGTCGCGGCCGTCGAGCTCCATCTCCTCCATCAGGAGCGGGACGTATTCGGCGGGCACGTCCTCACACACCAGCCAGGTCATCATCTCGTGGAGCAGTTCGGGCGACACCGGCTCGGGCTCGGGACAGCCACGGTCGCGGTAGTCACGGATCACCTCCAGCGCGAGCGCCCGTGCCTCCGCCTTGTCCTCCTCGGACATGTACCCCTGGACCTCGTTGAGGAAGAGGCCGGCCGGCCGGAGCCTCCCCCGGATCAACTCCGGGTCGCCCGACATGTGCACGAGGGACAGGAGCAGCGTCGGGATGCTGACATCGACCAGGGCGTCGGCGATCTCCTCGTCGGACGTGTCGAACGGCTCACCGGCGTGAGGATTGCGCATGTCCCGGACCTTTCCTGGCCGTATCGGTTCGCGGTCGGGCGATCCCACCCACCCCGGTGCCCGACCGGTGTGCCACAGTACTCAACGACCTGAGTCCGCAACCGACCCGCATCGGGGGGCACCGTGCAGCACGTGATGATCGAGGGGCCCGGACGGGTCCGTGTGGCCGAAGCGCCGGAGCCGACGGTCCCCGGCCCGGGGGGTGCGGTGGTGGCGGTCGACGCCACGGCCATCTGCGGTTCGGACATGCACTTCTACGACGGTGACATCGACCTCGGCATGGGCATCCCGGTCGGCCACGAGTTCCTGGGGACCGTGGTCGAGGTCGGCCCCGAGGTCCGCGACGTCCGGGTCGGTGACCGGGTGCTGACCGCCTCGGTGGCCGGGTGCGGGGCGTGCGAGGGGTGTGCGACGGGCGATCCCGTACTGTGCGTGGACGGCCCCCAGGTCTTCGGGTCGGGCATGCTCCCGGGTGGACAGGCGACGGCGGTGGCGGTGCCGGCGGCCGACTTCCAGCTGCTCACCATCCCCGAGGGGATCGACGACGAGGCCGCGCTCCTCCTGACCGACAACCTGGCCACCGGGTGGGCCGGAGCCCAGCGGGCGGAGTTCCGACCGGGCGGCACGGTCGTCGTGCTCGGCCTGGGTGCCGTCGGACTGTGCGCAGTGCGTTCCGCGCTCGCTCTGGGTGCGGCCCGGGTGCTGGCCGTCGACCCGGTGGCCGGTCGGCGCGCCCGTGCCGCCGACTCGGGGGCCGAACCGGTGGAGGGTCCGACGGTCGAAGCCGTGCTCGAGGCGACCGGCGGCCGGGGTGCGGACGCGGTGATCGATGCGGTGGCCCACGACGCCACCCTGGACGACGCCCTGGCCTGCGTGCGGGCCGGTGGGACGGTGTCGGTCATCGGCGTCCACGACCTCCAGCCGTATCCGCTGCCGGCGCTGATGACACTCTTCCGCAGTGTCACCCTGCGGATGACCACCGCACCGGTGCACCGGACGTGGAAGGAGCTGGTCCCACTGATCCAGCACGGCCGGATCCGGACGGACGGGATCTTCACCCACGAGTTCGCCCTGGCCGACGCCGCCGCTGGCTACGCGGCCGTGGCGGAGCGCAGCGCCGAGTGCATGAAGGTACTGCTCCGTCCCTGACCGGTGGCGTCGGCCGGATGCGGACCGCGCCCACTCCGCCGGTCAGTGTGTGCCGGGCTCGACCGGTGACACCGGCACCGGTGCAGCATCGTGGGGCTCGCCGTGAACTCCGGCGTGTGACTCCTGGTGGGTGGCTGCCTTGGCGGCCAGGAACCGACGGTGCTGTTCGAGGATGTGCTGGTGGGACGCGCCGTGGGTGGGGACCCCGGGATGGTGGCGGCGACAGAGGATGTAGGGGGTGCCGTCCAGGGGGTGGTGACCGATGCGCCAGCAGCCCTTGGTATGGCAGTTGACCTTCCGGACCCCGGTGTACACGCCGATGCTCACCGCGGTGATCAGGGTCACCTCACCCAGGTCGGACCCGAATCCGGACCAGAAGTTGTAGTACTGGTCCGGACCGCCGTGGATGATCCCGGTGTGGAGCGCGACCCAGTGCCGGATCGAGTCGAAGAACACGGCGAGCAGGATGAGTGCGACGACGAGGATGCCCAGGCCGACGCTCACGAAGACCGTCCGGACCGTGCTGCGGGGCCGTGCCGCCTGTTCGGCCGCGACGAGTCGCTCGGTCTCGGTGCTCGGAACGGGCGCCGGTGTCGCCGGTGCCGTCGCCGCTGTCGGAGACGCAGCCGGGGGAGCTGCCGCTGTTCCGTTGGTCACGCCGTCAGTCACATCGTCCGCCACGACCGCCAACGGTACCCGGGTGGTTCGCGTCCGTGGGGACACCTACCCCGCTCCCGCGTTACGACGGGTCCGAGGACCGCGCCGGGCGGGTGGGAGTTCCCTAGAGCCAGGGATCGTCGGCGAGCCCGAGACCGGGCCACGGCCCGGCTGCGATGACCTGGCAGTTGCCCACTCCCACCCCTCCGCCCACCGGGTCGGTGATGCGGACGGCCGTGTCGCGGATCTGGTGGAGTCGGCGGGCCAACTCGGCCGGTCGGCAGTCGGGTATCCGTTCGCCGTCGAGGTGGAATTCGCCCCGCCATTCACCGTGGTGGTGTCCGTCGAATCCGAAGTACAGCCCGGCGCCGAGTTGGATCCCCGTGTCGCCGAGCACCTCGACCTCGAAGGGCCGGCTGCTGGCGTCGTCCATCGTCCCGGTCACCGAACCCCCGAGGAGACGCCGGTTCACCGGGTCGAACCGCAGATCGGGGGTGAGGTCCACGATGGCGTCGACGGTGCCGTCCGGGTACTCGAGGCCGGCGGTGACCGTCTTCTGGGTGAACCCGGTCATCTCGACCAGGGTGAAGTGCAGGTGCACGGCGTAGCGGGTCCCGTCCGGCCGCTGCAGCAGCGCCGGACACCACATCATCATGAAGCCGACCCCGGGCGGGAACTCGGTCGTGTTCCCCCGGTCCACGGTGGGTGGGCCGACGTCGTAGCGGACGCCCCAGGAGTGGTCCCTGGTGCACACCCACGTGTCGGGGTCGATGGTGATCCGCTCCCCGTCCACCTCCGCCCAGCCCGAGGCCACACCGGTCTGGTGGTACCGGACGAGATCGGCCATCACCCGGAACTGGTCGCGCAGGTGCGTCCGCTCCTCGAGCCGGGGCGGGACCACGGCGGCGAACTCGAGGTCGAAGGCGATGGGCTGCACGGGGTTCGCCTCGAGGACGAAACGGACCCGTTCCATCGGCTCGATCACCTCGTAGCGGATCGGCCCGACCGCGGTCGCGCTCGGATCCGACGACAGCGCCCGTGAACCCCGGACGGTCATCTGCTCGGCGCCACGGCTCGACGCGGCGTAGCCGTCCACGACGTTCCGGTTCGGGTACTTGCCCATCCCGAACCCGAACTGCAGGCTCCCGTCGCGGGCCATCGCCATGGCGCAGACCTTCTCGGTCCAGGCCGGGTCGCTGGTCCCCACCACGGCGAACGTGTCGGGCACCTGGTGATGGAAGCCCTCGTCGGCCGGGGTGAGCGGACCGATCGGGTTGTTGGCCATGTCGCCGCCTCCTCAGCCGACCCGACCGCGGCCGGTGCGCAGCTCGACCGGCGTGGCGCGGGGCTCGAAGACGAAGTCGCTCCCGGTGCTGAACCTGGTCAACAGGACGTCGTCGGACTCGGGCTGTGGCGTCTCGCCCCGGAGGACCTCGACCAGGAGACCCGACCCGTCGTCGGACACCGCCACGCAGTGCAGCCGGTCGTCGAGCTCCCGGACGATGGCGTCGAGCGGCCCGAGGTGGTCGGCGTCGAGCATCGACGGCCAGGCGCCGTCGGCCTGGGCGTCGGTGTCGCGTCGGATGCGCACGAGGAGGCGCCCGTCGTAGGTGATGTCGCACCCGACGTAGGCGTGGGGGAGGAGACCCGGGTGGAGGCCGAGCAGGGTCGCCGCCCCCTCGAGGGTGGCGGGTAGGTCGAAGGTGTCCCGGATCCGTCCGGCCGCCACACCGGCCACGCCGGCGAACTGGCGCCGCCCGAACTCGACGGCCTCGGCGGGTGTCGGGGTCCGGGCCGCGACCGAGGCGAGGAAGGAGAGGGAGAGGAGGTGGCCCTGGAGGCAGACCTCGTCGGCGATCCGCCGCAGTGCGGACGCCGACCACTCGGCGAAGTCGAGATCGGGGACGAGTGGACCCCGGTAGTCGTGTCGGCCGGGATCATCGGGGTCGATCGGGCCGAGCTCGATCACCGCTGCCCGGGTGGCGGCCATGGCCTTCGCCTCCTCGGGGACCGGCACCGCGGGATGGTCGTCGGCGATGGTGACCGTCCAGGCACAGTGGGGCGACCGGTCGGCCGGGACCCGTGGTGGCCGGTGGATCGGCCGGACCTGTGCTCGGGGGTTGGAGGCGGTGGCGGTGGCGTCGAACGTGGGGTCCTCGATGTCGTGGCACATCGCCCGGACGTAGTCGGGTCCCATCGGCTCGACGTCCATCAGGGCGCCGCAGTGGTCGAGGTGGAACTCGCCGTGGTCGTGGTCGGCCACGGTGTAGCGGAAGTCCATGAACTGGGGCGGGGCGCCGACGTCGATCTGCATCCCCTTGAAGATGGTCTCGACCGAGTCCCCCTCGAACCCGAGGGCCCGCTGCATCCGGGCCGTGTAGACGGGGCTGGCCCCCATCCACTCCTCGATGGCGACGTCGCGCATCCCGTCGCGTCCGAAGGCGCCGATCAGGTGGGGCATGCCGGCCCGGTCGATGAGGTGGCCGGCCAGCAGGAGCTCGGGGACCAGCCGGGCCAGCTGCTCCCGGTCGAGGCCGTCCAGTCCGGGTCCGGAGGTCACGACGGGACTCGTTCGATGGTCACCCTGGCAGCGTACGACCGCGCTGGACACGTGTCCAGACGCTTTGCCGGACAGGTGTCCATCAGTGACCTGCGCCGCCACATCGACCGGGACGGTCCGTGTCGGCACCCGGCCGTCGGAACGTCTCGAAACACCCCGTTCACACACCGGGTGGATGAACCGAATTGGTGCGCGCCGTTGGTACGATGATCGGACCAGAGAGAGGAGGTGGTCCAACTGAGCAATCAACGTTTCGGGACCCTGGAGGTGGCTGGCCGCTAAGGCGGCTCGCTGTACCACCTGGCGAATCCCAGCCAGACACCCATCGGCAGTCCTAGCCGGACCGTGGTCCCATCCGGCGCCTCACGGGACTTCCGGTGATCAACGCAGCACCGTGTATCCGAAGGGCGCCTCCCTGGAGGCGCCCTTCGGTGCGTCCCGGCCCCGGGTCGACGCCCCGGTCGGTCACGACGGCTAGGGCCGCATCGTCGTCTCGTCGACGTCGAGGGCGGCACGCACCTCGTCGGCCACCTCGCGGCTGATCTTGCGCCTGGACACCATCCGGTCGAGTTCATCGCGCTCGACGGCGATGACCCGACCGCGCAGTGCGGCCTCGGCCGCCAGTGCGTCACGGGCGTCGTCCTCGGCGGTCGGCGTCGTGGCCCCGTCGTCGGGCCCGTCGGCACCGGTGCCACTCAGGACGTCGAGCCGACGGTCCACCTGGTCGAGGAGGGCTTCGTACCCGGTGCGGAGCCGGGCGGTCACCTCGGCGGGGGTCCCGTCCTCGGCGGCCAGGTCGTCCATGCGGCTGAGCGCGAGCACGATCAGGCGTCGCCGGGCCTCGGCTGTCAGCACCAGGTCCTGCTCGTCCCGGGTGACCAGGCCGAGCCTGCGGATCAGCGGGGGCAGGGTGAGTCCCTGGCCGAGCAGGGTGGCGACGATCACCGCGAAGGTGAGGAACAACACCAGATCGCGCTCGGCGAACGAGACCGGGAGAGCGAGGGCCGCGGCCAGGCTGATCGCCCCCCGCATCCCGGCCCAGCCGACGACCGTCTTCTCCCGCCAGGTCGCCGGTGTCCCCGGAGCGGAGGAGAACATGTGCCTGGTGCCGGGCAGGGCGGTGACGCCGAACATCCAGGCCATCCGCAGGACCACCACGGCCCCCACCACCGCCAGGGACTCGAGGGCGAGCGATCCCGAGTCCCGGGCCGTCAGCGTCTCGAGCACCGGTCGGAGCTCCAGCCCGACCAGCAGGAAGGAGAGTCCGGTGAGCAGGAAGACGACGAGGTCCCAGATCTGCCGTTGCTGGAGGCGGGCCCCCGCGGTGAGCGACCGAGAGCCGTAGCGCCCGAAGTAGAGGCCGCACGAGACGACCGCGAGTACACCGGAGGCGTCGAGCTTGTCGGCCGGCAGATAGGCGGCGAACGGCAGGATCAGCAGCACGGTGTTCTCGATGACCGGTGTCTCGGTCGTGCGCAGCAGCCGGGTGCCGACCCAACCGACGGCCAGGCCGATGCCCACCCCGGCGACCACCGCGAACACGAATCGGGCGGCTACGTCCCCCACGGTCAGGGAGGTGGCGACCGAGGCCACGGCCACCTGGTAGGCGGTCAGCGCCGTGGCGTCGTTCATCATCCCCTCGCCGCCCAGGATGGTCACCAGCCGACGCGGCAGGCCGAGCTTGCCGGCGATCTGGGTGGCGGCCACCGAGTCGGGGGGCGACACGATGGCCCCGAGGGCGAACGCCTCACCCCACGACGAGGCCGGGACCAGGAGGTGGAACACCACCGCCACCAGTGCCGTCGTCGCCAGCACCAGGCCGACCGCCAGGCCGAGGATGGGCCGCCAGTGGGTGCGCAGCTCCCGGGCCGACGTGTCGAGCGACGCGTCGTAGATGAGCGGCGGGAGGAAGACGAGCAGGATGAGATCGGGCTGGAGGGTCACCCGGTGGGCGAAGGGCAGGATCGCCACCACCAGTCCGGCGATGACCAGGAGGATCGGATAGGCGATCCGCAGCCGGTCGGCCACCGTGGCGACCAGGACGACGGCGATGAGCAGTCCGAGGATCTCGGCGATCGTCACGGCCGGTGACCGTGCCCGGTGGGTCGGGCGTGTCCCGGGTGGCTCACTGCCAGGAGCCGAGCACCGGCAGGTCGGCCCGCTCCAGTCGTCCGAACAGCCAGGCCAGTTCGTCGCGTCGGTCGAGCACGCCGCGTGCGGGTGGCGCCACCCCGTCCGGCAGGCGTGGCCCCATGCCGCGGCGGAGCTCGGGCAGGTGGGCATCGACGAACGCATCCGACCAGTCGTGGTGGCTCGGTCCGGTTCCGAGGTCGACCAGATGGACCTCCACCTCCAGCCAGCGACGTCCGGGCAGCTGGGCCAAGGGCCGCTCGGTGCCGCCGCCGTCACGGGTGACCCCGGACCACGCGTGGGAGGGCACGTCGACCCAGCCCTCCAGCATCCGCGACGACGACACGGCGACATCCTCCACGATGACGGTGGCCGGCCGATCGGCGCCGGCTGCGATCTCGGCGGCACGTTCCTCCATGCCACCCGGGTACTGATCGACCGTCACCCCCTCGATGGCGGCCACGGTGCGTCGTCGGTGGCTGTCGGCGTTGCGGGCCAGATGGGTGAGGAGGTGACCGACGGACCAACCCTCGAGGAGCGAGGGTGCCCGCACGTCCCCGTCGTCAAAGGCCCGGATCGATGAGAACAGCCGTTGTTCGGCGTCGGCCACACGGGCCAGGTCGTCGACGGGCGCGGTGTGGTCGGACGTCATGGAGCACCAAACTTACGCGTCGGCGGCCGTCGCGACCATGACGTCCACGCCGTCCGATCCGGGATCCGGTCCGTCCGGCGTACCTCCTCCCGGTGTCCACCTACCAGCCGTCGGTGCCGGGTCCGCCCTTGAACGGCCCGGTGACCCCGGCGGTGACCCAGCCTCCGTAGAACCCACCCGGTTGGGGCGTGACCTGTTCATCGCCCACCGTGCAGGAGTCCATGGGACCGGCATAGACGGCCACGTACCCGGCGATGGCGGCAAATCCCGGGGTCGGGCGGTCGTAGCCCCATGCCGCGTCTGCAGCTCTGCGGTCGCCGACGACGACGTCGTAGTAGTGGGCCTGACCCTTCCACTCACAGAACGAACCCCGCGAGGTCCGGACCAGGACGCCGGGGGCGAAGGCATCGGGCGGCAGGTAGTAGTTGGGCGGGTGACTGGTCTCGAGCACCCGGAAGGCCCCCGAGGTGTCGGCGATGGTCTCGCCGGCGAACACGATCCGGATCGGTGCCGTCACCGGCTCCAACCGGGGTGGGCGGGGATAGTCCCAGACCGACTCGGTGCCCGGGACCCGTTCGACGGCACCGGGGTCGGGACGACGGAGGAAGCGCATGTCCCCAGCATGCCGTGGGGGGACGTCCCGTCGATCGGCCGTGGCGCGGTCCGCCTGCCCGCGATCGTCAGGACATCGATCGCCCCCTCGCTGCTCAGCAGGTCACCGGGGGCATGCCGCTCAGGCCAGTGGCACCAGGGCGAGCTGTCGCGACTGGGCGACGAGGCGGCTCCTGGCGTCCCAGATCTCGCCGTCCACCTCGATGAACCCACCGGTGATGAAGCGGGTGGTGAACCGGCACCGGAGCCATCCCGGCTCGGGGCGGGCCCGGACATGGACGGTGAATTCGACCGTGGGGGTCCACGCCAGGGGGATGTCGGCGTTGAAGATGGTCGGTGGGAACGCGTCGGCCGCGCACAGCAGCGCCACCGTGTCGACGGGCTCCTGGTCGGGGAGCCGGAACCATCCGGTGACCCGGGGGACACCGCTCGTCACCCCGGTGGCGAACCCGGCGTCGTCGGGATGGAGGCGGAGCTCGACCTTGCCCATGAACGGCGGAGATCCGTGTGACGGATCCATCGGGACGCACGCGTCAGGTGGGGGAAGCTCCGGCGGGGACCCGTCCACCAGGAACTCCTCCGGTCGGTCCACCAACTCGCCGAAGGTACCGAGCACCGACAGCAACGGCTTGCCCGCCGCTTCCATCAGCGCGAACCCGTCGCTGAAGCGGCGCCCCTGCTTGAGCACCCGGGTCGCGATGTCGATCGGGCCCGGTCGGCCGGGGGAGAGGTAGTGCCCGGTGACCGACACCGGATCGGCGCGCCCGGTGGCGTCCAACAGGGCCCGGGCCCCGATGGTGAGGAGGTACCCGCCGTTGGCGTTCCCGGCGATGTCCCACCCGGGTCGCACCGCCGCCCCGTAGACGCCCTCGCCCGCCGCGGTCACCGAGGTGGCCGAGGCGAACGGGCCGGGAGTCGTGGGCGGGTCGGTCATGCGCCCCGGTCTACCGGTCGGCACCGTGCACCGGGTCCGCCTCCGACACCCAGGCGGCTCCAGTCGCCCATGCGACTCCGGATCGTCCGACCTCGGCCGGCTGCACCATCAGAGTTCGGCCGGGTCGATCCCGGCACCGCCGGCCGCGCTGCTGGCGTAGGCGGCGAGCGCCAGGCGGAGGACGTCGGTGGCCTCGTCGACACTCCACCACAGCGGTCCCTCGCCGGTGCGCAGCCAGCGCAGCCAGTGCCGACCCGAGGCGCGGAAGCTGCTGGCCCAGTCGTCGTCGAGCGCGTGGTGGGAGCGCATCTCGCCGTCGCAGTAGACCTCGAGGCTCGGCTCCTGGATCCCCCGGGAGGTGCAGCGGTTGACCCGGGCGAAGCCCTTGCGGCCGGTGACCTCCCACCGCTCGTCGTTGGTGTAGTAGTCCGACCGCAGGAACAGGTCCACGGCCAGGGTGATGTCCCACACCCCCCGGATCCCGTTCTCGTGCTCCCAGACCACGGTGGTCGGTGCGTCCACGCCGATGCCGGGCACCACTTCGGTCGAACCGATCCATGCCCGCACCTCGCGCACCGGCCCGAACAGCCACAGGGCGGTGGAGAGCTTGTGCCAGCCGTCGTCGAAGAGCAGGGTGCCGCGGCCCCGTCGCGCCTGGGCGAACTGCCACTCGTAGGTGTCGCCCGGTACGTCCCACCCGCCCAGCCCGCTGGCCACCATCTTGAGGTGGTAACCGCTGACCTCGCCGATGGCGCCCGAGTCCACCACGTGCTTCAAGCGCTGGAGGGGCTCGTAGAAGAGGTAGTTCTCCATCACCCGCAGCGTGCGTCCGGCGGCCTCGGCCGCTTTCGCCATGCGGCCCGCCTCGTCCAGGTCGTTGCCGATCGGCTTCTGGAGGTTGACGTGCCAGCCGTGACCGAGCATGGAGACCACTTCGTCACAGTGCAGCGGGATCGGCAGGAGTGCCTCGACGGCATCCACCCGCAGTTCGGTGGCCGCCAGTTCGGCCACGGTGGCGAATGTGGCCGCACCCGGCCACTCGGCGCCGCGTTGGGTCCGGCGCTCCTCATCGGGGTCGACCAGGGCCACCACCTCGACGTCGGGGTTGTCCCGGTAGGCGAGCACGTTGAGGTCGTAGATCCGACCCAGGCCGACGATTGCGGCGCGGACCGGTCGGTCCAAGGGGACGAAGGTCATCGAAGGACGGTACCGGACGGCGACGCCCTCCCGACCGGACGGTGCCGTCCGGTCGACGTCCGGTCGACGTAGGAGGCGGTCAGCTCCCGCCGAGGACGGTGGGCTCGACACCGTCCCACAGACCGACGGGTGCCTTGCCCACCGGGTAGTGACCGGGCTGGCGACCCGAGGACATCTTCTCGATGCGTGCCGTCATGCCGGGGCTGAGGGCATCGGCCTGGATCATCTCGATGTAGGCCGCCGTGGCGTTGCCCACGTCGAAGAAGTCGCGCTGCCAGCTCCACTGGTGGTTGCCGCCGTAGCGGAACCAGCTCCCGCCGAGTCCGGCGATCTCGTAGTGGCTGCCGTCCGGTCGGGTGGCGTCGGCGATCTGCTTCCACAGGCCGAGGATCTCCCCCTGGACCTCGTCGATGAGGATCCGCATGTACGGGTAGGTCCACCCACCCAGGCCCTCCATCTCCAGTCCCACGGCGTACTCGCGGATCTGGTCGCGGCCGACGGCCATGAACTCGTCGTTGGGACCGACGTTCCAGCCGTAGGTGGCGTCCTCGGTGTACATGTCGGCGAGTGGCAGCCAGTTCAGCTCCTCCTCACACTTCTGGTTGAGGGCCAGCCAACGCTGCATCGTCGCTTCGAGTTCACTGCGGGGATACGACGGCACGGAGTGCCTCCTTGTGGTTCGTGGTGTGGTTCGTGGTGCTTCGGGTGCTGCAGAAGAGTCGGGACGGGTACTGCGGGGACGATGGCGACGCGGTCAGTCGTCCACGATGGCGAGGGCGTGGGTGGGGCAGAAGCGCACCGCGGTCTCGACCGCCGTGCGCTGGTCGTCGGGTGGGGACGGGTCGAGGACCTGGACCAGGTGGTCCCGTCCCACGGCGAACACCTCGGGTGCCTCGGCCTCGCACACGCCGTGGCCCTGGCAGAGGTCGACATCGACGACCACCCGCATCAGGAGCCGACCGGATGCGCGCTGCGGGCCACCGCCCGTCGGCGGTAACGGACCACGCAGGGCTGTTGGAGCTGGACCACCATCTTCGAGTGGTCGTTGCGATAGGTCTCGGACGGTTGGGCGAGCTCGAACTCCCAGTCCAGGAGGAGCACACTGAAGATGGCCTTCAACTGCATCATGGCGAAGGCCTGGCCGACACAGCGGTGGCGTCCGGCACCGAAGGGGATCCAGGTCCACGGGTTGTTCCGGTCCTCGTCGAGCGGATCGAGATAGCGCCCCGGGCGGAACTCGTCCGGCTCGGGGAAGTCTTCGGCGATCCGGTTGGACACCGACGGGCTGGCGCCGACCATCTGACCCTCGCGGATCACGTACCCCTCGCACTCGAGGTCCTCCTTGGCCACCCGCAACAGCAGGATGAGCGGTGGGTGCAGACGGAGGGCCTCCTTGATGGCCGACTCCACATGGGGCATCTCGCGGAGCGCCTGGTAGCTCACCTCGGCCCCGCCGGCATAGAGCTCGGCCAGCT
>Ga0302157_10004315_pt1 | contig 15529 bp, 13 predicted proteins | sample I_Bog_N3_3_FD_193502 | JGI IMG/M metagenome (GOLD analysis project Ga0302157, IMG submission 193502) | Peat permafrost microbial communities from Stordalen Mire near Abisko, Sweden - I_Bog_N3_3 | ecosystem: Environmental > Terrestrial > Soil > Wetlands > Peat | place: Sweden: Abisko, Stordalen...
AGGCCGCCGACGCCGCCTCCCACGATCGTGGGAGGAAGTACGACGGTGCCGCCGATGAGGTCGACTACCAGCAGGCCGAAACCGGGGTGGCGGCGGCCGGCCGGGCGCTGGCCGACGCCGACGCCGAGGAGGCTCGGATCGCCAAGGACCTGCAGGAGTCGGATCCCCGCTGACGCCAAAGGCGGCTCCCGTCAGCCGGTGGTGGCCACGTCCCCATCGACAATGGTGCCTCCACCTTCGATGACCAGCTGCCACAGACCGTCGAGATCGAGGTGCTCCCGACACAGCTCGGCCAGACGGTCGATCCGCCCCTGGCGGGTCGAGGTCAGCGATACCCCCGACGGCACCCAGGCCCGGCCCCGCCGTTCGGCCGCCGCCCCCAGCACGGCGGCGCGGAGTTCGTCACCTTCCAACAGCCCATGAAGGCTCGACCCCAACACCCCCTGCTCGTCGTCGACGATCCCCTCGTTCCGCTTCCCTCGAGCGTCGCCCAGCCGCAGCCACGGCACCGCCGAAGGACCGGGGTACGGGCGGCCGTGGTGGATCTCGGACCCGGTCACCGGAAGAAAGGGTGCCTGTCGGGGCGAGCCCTCGAGCTCCCAGTCGTCCTCTACTGCCATGGCCGCCACCCGGCCGGCGGGGACCGCGGCTCCCGACGGTCGGGGGGCGGCCGACTGTCGCCACGACGTCCGTCCCCGTCGCACTCGGGTGTGCCTGTCCACCAGGTAGACGGTTCGGAGATCGAGCAGTCCCAGCCCGCGCACCGATCCGGCCCGACTCTCCACCGATGCCGGGTCCTCGATCCGACGCCCCAACATCTGATAGCCGGCGCAGATCCCCAGTAGCAGCGGCGAGTCGGCCCTGACCGTACCGTCGGGACCTCGACGGAGCCGGTCAATGGCCTGATCGAATCCCTGATCTCGTAGCCAGGCCAGGTCCGACACGGTGGATCGGCTTCCCGGAAGCACCACCAGGTCGGGCGTGCCGAGCGAGTCGGTCCGATCGACGAACCGTACCGACACCCCGGGCTCCACCGCCAGGGCGTCCACGTCAGTGAAGTTGGAGATGTGGGGAAATCGGATGACGGCCACGTCCAGCGGTGCCACGGTCTCGTCGGTCTCCCCGCCGCCGCCATCGACCGACGAGGCGGCGCCATCACGCGCCGAACGGGTGAGGGATTCAGCCATCGAGTCCCCGGCCCCCTGGGAGAGCCCTTCGGCAAACGGCAGTACGCCGAAGGTGGGCACGCCGCACCGCCGACGGAGCGCATCGGTTCCGGAGGTGAGCACGTGGGGATCGCCCCGGAACTTGTTGATGACGAAGCCGCGCACCCACCGTCGCTGTTCGTCGGGAAGCAGGGCGACGGTGCCGTACAGCGAGGCGAACACCCCGCCGCGATCGATGTCCCCGACCACCACCGCCGGGATCCCCACCGTCGACGCCAGACCCAGGTTGGCCAGGTCGGGATCGGGCCGATTGATCTCGGCGGGACTGCCCGACCCCTCCAGCAAGATGACGTCATAGCGCTCCCGGAGGTGCTGGAGGGCGGCCACCACCACCCCCAGGAGCTCGGCCTTCCGACGGTGGTACTCGACGTGTTCAAGGGTCGCCCACGGCCGTCCCATCACCACCACCTGCAGCCGGTCGTCGGCGGTCGGCTTCAGCAGAATCGGATTCATGGCGACATCCGGCTCGACGCCGGCCGCCATCGCCTGCATGGCCTGGGCCCGTCCGATCTCGTGACCGTCGGGAGTGACGAAGGAGTGGGCGGCGGTGTTCTGGGCCTTGAAAGGAGCCACCCGTACCCCCTGCCGAGCCAGGAGTCGGCAGAGGCCGGCCACCACCTGGCTCTTCCCGACGTCACCGGCCGTGCCGCACACCATCAACGCGCCTCGCACCCGGTCTCCTTGTTGGTGTCGGCGCCCGCCACGGCTCGGTGGGGCGCATCGTCCCGTCTCGATGGTACAGCGGACATGCACCGGGTCCGGCGTGCGGTGCACCAGCCAGGTACCGTGACCACGGTGACCACCTCGACCGTTCCGGCATCCGAGCCGAACCCGCCACCCGCCCCCGGCATCGTCTCGGTGGTGGGAGTCAACGGTGACCGATTCGACGCCCTGGGGGTCGACGGTCGACGAGCCCTGGCCGAAGCCGGGGATCTCTTCGGAAATCGACGACGCCTCGAAGCGGCCAACGCCTGGCTCGTCGATGGGCATCCCGGTGGCTCGCTCCCCCGAACGGTGGAGATCGGGGCGGACGTCGATGACACCTGTCGGCGGGCGGCAGCGTCAGCCAGCACCGGGGCGTCCGTCTGCCTGTTGGTGGGTGGCGATCCCGGGTTCTTCGGCATCGTCCGGTCGCTGTTGCGGGTGGTCGATCGTCGGAACCTCCGAGTGATACCAGCACCGTCTCCGGTTTCGCTGGCCTTCGCCCGATTGGGGCTGCCCTGGGACGACGCCGCCGTGGTGGCGGTGTCGGGTGGATCGTTGGCTGACGCCGTCCGCACCATCCGTCTGGCCCGCAAGGCGGCGGTCCTCACCGCCCCGGGCTCGCCACCGGAAGCGGTCGGCCGGGCCCTGGTGGCGGCCCGGGCCTCGGTAGATCTGGTGGCCGTCTGCAGTCGGTTGGGGCTCGACGACGAATCCATCACCATGGTCGGACTCGACCAACTGGCCTCCGGCGCCTGGGATCCGAGTTCGGTCGTGGTCCTGGTAGGGCCGGCCGGCCGTCCCATCGCCGGGTGGGGCGGGGTCGACCACGGTGACCGGCCACTGGCCTGGGGCCTCCCCGACGACGCCTTCGGCGGCGGAGACGGCATGGTTCCCAAAGCCGAAGCCCGAGCGGTGGTGCTGGGCAAGTTGGCGCTGCCGCCAGTCGGGGTCCTCTGGGATGTCGGGGCCGGCAGCGGCAGTGTGGCGGTGGAGGCGGCCTCGCTGTGCCCGGGCCTCACCATCTTCGCCATCGAGTCCCGCGACGACCGGGCAGCCCGGATCACCCAGCACGCCGCCCGTTACGGAGCGGACATCCGGGTCGTTCACGGCGAAGCTCCCGGCGCCTGTGATGGCCTCCCTGACCCCGACCGGGTGTTCATGGGAGGGGGCGGTCTGGACGTCCTCGATGCCACCCTCGCCCGACTCCGCCCGGGTGGGCGGGTCGTGGCGGCCTTCACCGCCGTCGACCGGGCCTCATCAGCGGCTGACCGGTTGGGCAATCTCACCCAGCTGGGAGTGGGGCGGGGGCGGGTGCTGGCCAACGGCAGTTGGATCCTGACCGCTGAGGACCCGGTCTTTGTCGCCTGGGGTCCCGACGTCGGCGGACGACCCGGATGACCGAGAGCGCGGTGGCGATCGGCAACCTCATCGCCGGCTATGCCGAGTGCATCGATGCCGGTGACTTCGAGGGTGTCGCCGACCTGCTGGCCGACGCCGCCGTCGGCTCCGGTGACACGGCGATCCCCCTGCTCCGTGGACGGGATCACATGCTGGCGCTCTACCGGTCGACCACCCGGCGCTACGACAACGGCACGCCGTGCACTCGACACCTGACCACCAATCTGATCATGGAGATCGACGACCTGGCCGGTACCGCCACCACCCGTTCCACCTGGTTGGTGTTGCAGGCGGTGCCGGGGCTTCCCCTGCAGCCGATCCTGACCGGCCGATACCACGACCGGTTCGAGCGGTCTGACGGCCGGTGGCGGTTTGTGGAGCGACGGTTCCTGATTGATCTGACCGGTGATGTGAGCCATCACCTGCTGACCCCCTTGGGACCGACCGACTAGCGCTGCAGCGACTTCACCTCGAGAAACTCCTCGAGACCGAAGGCGCCGTACTCCCGACCGTTGCCCGACTGCTTGTAGCCGCCGAACGGTGCCAGCGGATTGAAGCTGCCGCCATTGACCTCAACCTGGCCGGTGCGGAGCCGACGAGCCACGGCGTCGGCCCGGTCGGCGTCGCCCGACCACACCCCACCGGCCAGCCCGTACTCGGTGTCGTTGGCGATCTCGATGGCCTCCTCCTCGGTATCGTACGGGATGATGGACAGCACCGGGCCGAAGATCTCTTCGCGAGCGATGGTCATGTTGCGGGTCACCCCCGAAAACACGGTGGGCTGGACGAAGAATCCCTGCGACAGCCCTTCGGGGGCTTCGACCCCGCCGGTGAGGAGCTTGGCGCCTTCGTCGATACCTTGGTCGATGTAGGAGCGGACCCGGTCACGTTGGACCGATGACACCAGCGGGCCGATGCGGCTGGCCGGGTCGAAGGGGTCACCGGGGGTGAAGGCCTCGGCGGCCGCCACCGCCAGCGCTTCCACCTCGGAGAGGTGCTCGCGGGGCACCAGCATCCGGGTCAGGGCACTGCAGGTCTGGCCCGAGTTGAGGAAGCACTTGCTGACACCGTCGGGCACCGCCTTGGCGAAGTCGGCGTCCCCCAGCAGCACGTTTGCCGATTTGCCGCCCAGCTCGAGGGCGACCCGCTTGATGCTGTCTGATGCAACCTCCGACACCCGGCGGCCCGCCCGGGTGGAGCCGGTGAAGGAGACCATGTCCACCCCCGGATGGGCGGCGATGGCCTCGCCGACCACCGGACCAGCCCCGGTCACCAGGTTGAACACCCCGGCCGGGACGCCCACCTGGTCGAGGATCTCCGCCAGGACGAACGCGTTCAGTGGTGCCACCTCGCTCGGCTTCAGCACCACGGTGCAGCCGGCCGTCAGGGCCGGGGCCACCTTGGCGGCGATCTGGTGGAGCGGGTAGTTCCAAGGGGTGATGGCCCCCACCACGCCGACCGGTTCCCGGACCACCAACGAGTTGCCGACCGTCTGCTCCCAGGTGAAGTCCTCGGCTACCTGGGCCATCGACCCGAACGTCATCATGGGCAGGCCGACCTGCACCAGCTTGGACAGGACCTGGGGCATACCTACCTCGTGGGTGATGAGGTCGGCGAGCTCGTCCATGCGGGCGGCCAGTCCCTCGTTCACCTTGTCCAGCAGTGCGGTGCGCTCCGCCACCGGCGTCGTTGACCAGGCCGGAAAGGCAGCACGGGCGGCGGCCACCGCCCGGTCCACGTCCTCGACGGTCCCCTCCGGGATGGTGCCGATGACCGCCTCGGTGGTGGAGTCGATGACCTCCAGGGTGCCGGTCCCCGTCGAGGGTACCCAGGCACCTCCGATGTAGATGGTGTCCCGTGCGATCGGCTCGAATTCGCTCATGGCGTCCCCCTCGGTGTCGGTGTCCACAGCGTAGGCGGCGGTCGATGGTCAGCAGCGCCGGATTTGCATAGTGTTCGCTATATATGTACGCTTCGGAGTGGATCGGCCCGGTCGTGGCCGACCGAGACGGTCGCCGCCCGGCGACCCGTGGGCGACCGGGGAGGGATGTGGCCCAGACGCAAGAAGCGCGGAAGTCGGAAACCCGGTCGCGCCTGCTGCAGGCCGCCGCCGACCTCTTCGCCGAGCAGGGTGTGGATGGGGTGTCGGTCGACGCGGTGGCTGAAGCCGCCGGTCGTACGTCGGGGGCGGTGTACGCCCACTTCGGCAGCAAACAGGGCCTGCTGCTGGCCGTGCTCGACGCTTGGCGGCAGTCCGCCCTCACCGTGCTGTCTGCCGAAGTGGCGCTCTCCGACTCGCCGGTCTCCCAATTGGGGGCTGTCTGGGACAACGTGGGCGGGGGTCGTTCGGGTTCACAAGCCACCTGGGCGCTGCTCGAGCACGAGCTGTGGCTCCGCGCCTCCCGCGATCCGGAGGTGGCCACCGCCCTCCGCGACCGCAATGCCGAGGGACTCCGCCGCAGCGCCACCGAGCTGGGCCGCTGGGCTGCTGCCGTCGATGCCCATCCGGTCGGCACGTCCGAGGAGTCCGCCGTTCTGGTGCGAGCCCTGATGACCGGACTGGAAATGCAGCGTCGATTGGAGCCGGCTTCGGTCCCCGCCGACCTGGCCGTCCGGGGCATCGCTGCCCTGGTCGGCCTCCCCACTCCGGCTCCGACAGTCATCCGGCCCGACCGTCGTCACTCGACCTCCCGTCATTCGAACCCCGAGACCACAAGCAAAGGACAGACGCCATGAACACCGAGATCCGACAGAAGCTGGGGATCGAATTCCCCATCTTCGCCTTCACCCACTGCCGCGACGTGGTGGCGGCCGTCTCCAACGCCGGGGGCATCGGCGTCCTGGGAGCCATCGCCTTCAACCCAGAGCAGCTGGAGGTGGAGCTCACCTGGATCGACGAGCACGTGGGCGACCATCCCTACGGCGTCGACATTGTGATTCCGGCCAAGTACGAGGGCATGGACGAGATGGACCCCGACAAGTTGGAGGCCCAGATCCGGGCGCTGGTCCCCGCCGAGCACAAGGAGTTCGCCCTCAAGATTCTGGCCGACCATCACGTCCCGGAGATCCCGGCCGACGAGCGCCGCGAAAACGGGATGATCGGGTGGACGGCTGCCCACGCCGCCGGTCTCATCGAGGTGGCCCTCCGCCACCCCAAGGTCCGGCTGATCGCCAACGCCCTCGGCACCCCACCGCCCGATGTGGTCGAGAGAGTACAGGGTGCCGGCCTGATGATCGGGGCGCTGGCCGGATCGGTGAAGCACGCCCTCCACCACAAGGACGCCGGCCTCGACTTCATCATCTGTCAGGGTTCGGAAGGCGGCGGGCACACCGGCGATGTCGGGAGCATCGTGCTGTGGCCCGAGGTGGTCGAGGCGGTCGCCCCCATTCCGGTACTGGCGGCCGGCGGGGTCGGCAGTGGCCGGCAGATGGCCGCCGCCCTGGCGCTGGGCGCCCAGGGGGTGTGGTCCGGAACGTTGTGGCTGACCGTCGAGGAGGCGGACATCCCACCCAAGCAGATGGAGTCCTACCTGGCCGCCACCAGCCGCGACACGGTGCGGTCCCGTTCCTTCACCGGTAAGCCCTGCCGCATGCTGCGGAACGACTGGACCGACGCCTGGGAGGCGGAGGACACGCCCGACCCACTACCCATGCCCCTCCAGATGATGGTGGCGATTGAAGCCGTTTCGCGTGGGCACCGCTACCCCGAGCAGGCCCGTGACGTGAACTTCAACCCGTGCGGTCAGGTCATCGGCCGGGCCACCAGCGTGCGGAAGGCCAGCGACGTGGTGCTGGGCATGGTGGAGGAGTACATCGAAGCCACCGAGGGACTGCAGGCCGGACTGACGGTCTGACCTCCGGACCGACGATCCCCGGCCGGGGCCTCCGGCTGGGGATCGTCGTCCTCCCCCACGACGGTCGGTTGGACCGGTAACAGGTACGATGCCCGGACGGAGGGGTCCACCGCCGGTGGACACGGGCGAGGAGGTGACCGATGGCGACGCTGCACGGGTTTCCGATTCTCCTGGCCGGCCAGCGGATGTGCATCGTCGAGATGCCGGACTGCTGGGCCATCATGAACTCCCTCGACTCCTTCCCCCAGGCCAGCTTCCGCTTTCAGAAAGACGACGCCGGTTGGCGGGAGGCCGTCGCCCAGCTGTCCCGCAGCGACGCCCCTGACCCCAACGCCACCAACGTGCCGTCCAAGCGGAAGGCGGTGGTGGTCAACCCGGTGCTCATCACCAACAACCGACGGCAGTTCGCCATCTCGCGGTTCGGGATCTGTCTCACCGGCATCGCCCTGGCGCTGACCGTGCGCCTGCCGTGGGCGGTGATCCACCACGGCACCACCGTCTACAAGGGCGATCTGTTCGCCATCATGTCCCACGGCTGGCGGAAGAACATGGCCTACGCCCTCATCGCCGTCGGAGCCTTCGCCGCCGTCCAGGCGCTGGCGTTCCCCTTCAAGCGGATCCGGCTGTTCTCCTCCATTTCGGGGTTCGTGGCCCTGGTGTTCGTCCTGATGTCCATGACGCAGATCCACACCTACGTCAGCCCGAAGCATTTCCCCAACCCGGACGTGTCCGTCGGCTACGGGGCCTACGCGGCGCTTGGGCTGTGCCTGGTGCTGATCATGGCATGGGCCATCTATCCCACTCGGATGCGTCGCAGCAAGCATGCAGCGGTCGATCCGCTCGGACAGTACGGATCGGTGGACGACTTCACCGGCGCCGGAACGCTGAGTGGCTACGGGGGTGCGAACAGCGGGGGCAGCCCGGCGGGCGTTACTCTGGCCGCCGGTGCCGCCGCCACGGGCCAACCCCCTCCGCCATCCGGTCGCTACGTCAAGCAGGCACAGAGTCCCCCGGCCCAGCCGGGCGGACCTACCCAGCTCGAAGGACTTCCGAGTTTGGGCGCCGCCCTCACTGAACTGGCCCAGCAGAACCGCACGGCGCCGGGGACCGCGGCCCAGCAGCAGGCCGCCAAGGCGTCCGGTCAGTCGGGTGGTGCCACCTGGACCCCACCGCCCTCGGTGCAGCAGGCGGCGGCGTCGTCGTCCTCACGACAGCCGGCCTACGCCGGACGGCCGGTCAGTGGACCGGCCGGTGTCCCCCCTCCGCCACAGGTCCAGTCACCACCCGAGGTCCGCCAACCGGCCGGCTGGTACGCCGACTATGCCGACCCGGCGTACCTCCGTTGGTGGGACGGGGCGCAGTGGAGCGAGCACACCCACCCGGTCGGGGCCGGCTGAGCGGACGTCAGCTGCCGCGGAGGGCGGCAGCCTCGAAGGCCACCACCGGGTCGTCGAGTGGCAACACCATCGATGGCTGCAACGTCCGGTGGGCATCGCCGGCCAGTCGGACCACGGTCCCCCAGGCGGTGAACCCCACGGCGTGACCGGCAAACGGCATCGGCCCCTCGGTGACCGAGACGGCCACCACCCCGCTGCCGCCCATTCGGATGGCCGACGACTGCATACGCTCCATCGCCGACTCTCGGGCCGTGTACATGGCTTCGGTGAAGTTGGTCAGCTCCACGTTCTGCGAGCTCTGCTGGATGGTGGCTCCGATCGACCGCCGGGGGGCGTTGACGAAGCTGCCCCCGGCTGCCAAACCCAACGGCGACCACCCGGCTGCCGCCAGCAGCGTGAAGTCGCGGGCGGACAGGTCGGAGACGAATACCCCGGCGTCGTCGATCCGCTTGGCTCCCACCGGGCGAACGGCCGTGCCGAGCAGCGACACGTCGACATGGTGGCGGTCCACCACCCGGTCGATGGCCACGCCGACCACTCCATGACCCCCGACCTTGGCGCACTGCCGGTGCAGACGGTGGGAGGCCGCCTCGAAGGCGCCGGCGAACGCCGACGAGGCCGAGGTGATCTCCCCCTGGCCCCAGTTCCATACCCCCATGGGAACCGAAAAGAGCGAGACGCCGGCCACCAGCTCCACCGGCTCCCAGCCGATGGAGTGGAGGAGGAGCTCCTCGTCGATGGAGAGGTCCGAGGTGGTCGACCGACGGCGGGTCGGGGCGGCGTGGAGCGACTGCACCGCCCGCCGGAGCTCACCTCGCAGGTCCACCGGCGGCGGCGCTCCACCCAGGGTGGGGTCAGGACTCACCGCAACCGCACCGTGGGCCGAGGGGCGGGGATGGGATCAAACTCCTTGAACCGGCGAACCCGGTTGCCTCGGAGCAGGCACTGGACCTCTTGGTCCCCCTCCCCCACCTCCGACTCCGACACGATCATCTGGGCTCCGTGGAGCGAGTCGCCGCCCAGCTGGGCCCGAACGTGCTCGCGAGCGATCTGCCGAGCGGCCATCCGAGCCGAAGCCACCTGGGTGACCTCGGACACCGCCGGCCGGCCACCCCAGGTGGATGTGGATCCATTCAGGAGATACTCGGTGACGCAGTACGCCCACACCCGGACGGAGGAGACTGCCGCCGCCACCGACACCGGCATGGAGCCCGACTCGATGAGCTTGGCCAGGCGCTGGCCGGCCAGGTAGGTCGTCCAGGGCTGTCCGTCGGGGGGGCGGGTCGCCCCCGGCCACCTTGACCGCCGTGCCGCGCACATGGAACTCCAGCACCCCGAGGTCGGCCAGCCGGTTGGCAGTGTCGATCACCCCCACCACGCCGTGGGCGCCGGCATCGGCGGCCTCCGCCAGCATTCGGGCATAGGCATTGGCGAAACCCTGCCCCCAGGCCTGTTCGACCCAGGTCTGTTCGTAGTTCTGGCCCCAGCTGCGGTGCTCACCCCCGTAGACGCCGACGTGAGGGCACTGGTAGTTCTCGACGTACCCGGTCAGGCCTCCGGCCGAAGGCCCGAACGACTGCCGATAGGGCGAGTTCATTCCGTACCAGCGCCACTGCATGACGCAGAACCCCTGCACGAAGCCGACCGGTTCCAGACCCATCTGCAAGCAGGCGGCGAAGTCGGGAACGCTGAGCCCCGAGGAGAATGCCGGGCGGTCGAGTCGACGGGAAGCGGCCTCCGGCAGGTCGACGGTGGAATCCGACATCAGTTGTCGAGCGAGATCACAGTGGTGGGCGTGGGGAGGGTCACCGCATCCGACGTCTTGGTCACCGCCGTCCCGAGTGACAGGAACTCAATGGTGTGACTCCCCCACTGGTGCGACTTCTCCTCCAAGCGAACCCCCACGATCCCCGAGGCGTTGAGCCGGTCGGCCTCGTCCTGCATGCGGGTCATGGCCAGCTCTCGGGCTTCGTAGAGCGCCTGGGTGAAGTTCGGCAGCTCCACGTTCTTGCCGGCCGAGCCCAGTGTCTGCCCGAGTCCGCGATGGGCGATGTGGTACACGCAGGTCCCCATGACCAGGCCCTGGGGGACGTAGCCGGTCTGCATCAGGGTCCAGAAGTCCTGACCGGAGAGGTCGGAGGTGAACGGCTTGCCCAGGGCGTTCAGGTGGGAGACACCGTTCTCTGCCTTCACGGCCGTGCCCACGGCGATGAATTCGGCGGCGTCCTTGCCCCACTCGTAGTAGTTGACGTCGAGACGGACACCGACCACCCCGTCGGCGCCCAGTTCGGCCGCCTCCTCTTCCATTCGGGTCATGGCCAGCTCCCGGGCGTTGTACATCGCCTCCGTCAGCTTGGTCAGCTCTTGGCTCTGGCTCCACTTCCGGGTCTGGATACCGGTGTGGTAGATCGATGAACCCATCACGAACCCGAGGGGGTGGAACCCCACCTCCTTGATCAGCAGGAATTCGTTGACCGACAGGTCGGAGGTGAACAGGCCCTGCTCGAGCTCTTGGAGGCGGTGGGCGGTGGCCTCGGGAAGCTGCTCCGATCCTTCGGTCATGACTGCCTTCCGATCACGATGTTCTCGAGTGCCTGGCGGGTGGACTGGCTGTGGGCGGCTTCGACCTCCAGGGTGGCCAACAACCGCGTGGTCCACTGGTCGGTGTCGACCGATTCGCTGCGGATGCGGATGCCACCGGACGTGTGGCCGATGGAACACCGCAGCCCCGAACCCTCCACCACCGCCTCGAACTGATCGTCCCCCAAGGCGATCCGCAGCGATTTGACCTCATCCGACTTCCGGAAACGACCTCCCGCCCGCTCCACCGTCAGCCGACTGCCAAGGGCGTCACCCAGCTGCTCGCACAGCACCTTCAACAGGACGTGCACGTCGGTCTGATCCGCCCGCAGCGACGCGGCTGCCAGCTCCAGGTCGAAGGAGTCATCCATTCCGGTCACTGCTGATCACCCTACCGCCCGTGACGGCGTGATCCTCGGCGAGGGCCGGGCGCCCTCAGCCGGCGTCCCGTATGCTCACCAGGCTCGCGGGAGACCGTCGACACACCGGGAATCCCGAGCCTTCCGAGGGGGACGATGACAGCAGTCGAGCAAGCGTTGACGGAAGTGGTGGGTGCACCCAACATCTCCACCGGGTCGGCCGTTGCCGACGACTACGCCCACGACGAGTGCCTCACGGTGCCGGGCTGCCTACCGGCGGTGGTGGTGCGACCGACCTCCACCGCCGAGGTGGCCGACGTGGTCAGGGCGGGACTCGACTTCGGTGTGCCGCTCACCGCCAGGGGATCGGGCACCGGACTTTCGGGTGCCTGCGCACCGGTGGAAGGCGGTGTGGTGGTCTCCTTCGAACGGATGGACGCCATCCTCGAGATCGATCTCGCCAACCACGTGGCGGTCGTCCAGCCGGGGGTCACCCTCCAGCAGCTCGACGAGGCACTGGCCCCCCACGGTCTCGTCTATCCGGTCTTCCCGGGGGAGCAGTCGGCCAGCCTGGGCGGCAACGTCGGTACCAACGCCGGAGGCATGCGGGCGGTCCGGCACGGCGTCACCCGTCACCATGTGCTGGGCCTGGAGGCGGTACTGGGCAGCGGCGAGGTGATCCGAACCGGCGGGCGGTTCGTCAAGGCCACCGCCGGGTACGACCTCACCCAGCTCCTCATCGGATCGGAGGGCACGCTGGCACTTGTCACCGAAGCCACCCTCCGCCTCCAGCCGCGGGCCGAGCACGCCGTCACCCTGCTGGCCCCGTTCGCCACCTTGGAGGCGATAGCCGCCGCCGTGCCACCCATTGTGGCCAGCGGATTGGCGCCGCTGATGGTGGAGTACCTGGATCTGTTGACCATGGGCGGCATCACCGCCAGCGCCGGTATGGAGCTGGGCATCCCCGACGAGGTCCGCCAGCAGGCGCTGGCCTACCTGGTGATCGTACTGGACAACCACCGGGCCGACCGGCTGGCCGAGGACGCCGAGGCGCTGGGCACGCTGGTCGACGGGCTGGGAGCCCTGGACGTCTATGTGCTGCCGCCGACCACCGGTGCCCAGCTCATCGAAGCCCGGGAGCGCGCCTTCTGGACGGCCAAGGCGGCAGGGGCCGACGACATCATCGACGTGGTGGTGCCCCGGGCTTCCATCCCCGACTATCTGACCGAAGTAGCAGCCATGGCCGCCGAGTCAGGCTCGTTGGTGGTCGGCTGCGGCCACGTGGGGGATGGCAATGTCCACCTTTCGGTCTTCCAGGCAGACCCGCCTGCCCGGCACCGTCTGGTCGCCGAGGTGATCGCCGCCGGGGTGCACCGAGGGGGGGCGGTCTCCGGCGAGCACGGCATCGGCCGGGCCAAAAAGGAGTATCTGGCCGCCACCGAGGATCCGGTGAAGCTGACCCTGATGCGGCAGATCAAGTCCGTCTTCGATCCGGCCGGCATCCTCAACCCCGGTGCCATCTTCGACTGACCCGGCACCCGCCGGACCCGCCATCCAACCGCATCCCAAGGAGAACCTCACGTGAACGGTGCCCAGGCCCTGACCCGGACCCTCGTCGACCACGGGGTCGATACCTGCTTCATGAACCCCGGCACCTCGGAGATGCACTTCGTAGCCGCCCTCGACACCGTGCACGAGCTCCGCGGGGTGCTGGCCCTCTTCGAAGGGGTGGCCACCGGAGCGGCCGACGGTTACGCCCGGATGGCCGGCCGTCCGGCCGCCACCCTGCTGCACCTGGGACCCGGGCTGGGCAACGGCCTCGCCAACCTCCACAACGCCCGCAAGGGACACTCCCCGGTGGTGAACATCGTCGGCGACCACGCCAGCTACCACAAGCAGTACGACGCCCAGCTCGAGTCCGATATCGAGACGGTGGCCCGGAACGTCTCGACCTTCGTGCGGCGATCCACCGGACCCGAGACGGTCGGGACCGACGCCGCCGACACGGTGGTGGCCGCCATCGGCCCCCCCGCGCAGGTGGCCACCCTCATCCTGCCGGCCGATGCCTCGTGGTCAGAGGGAGGACTGGCGGTAGCGCCGGCCACCGGTTGGTCGGCCGGGTCCTCCACCGGCACTCCACCGGACGCCGGCGCCGTAGCCTCGGTGGTGGCGGCGCTCCGGTCGGGCGGACCGACCGCCCTGCTGGTGGGAGGCCGGGCGGTACGAGGCCAAGCGCTCGATGATGTGGGACGGGTGGCGGCCGCCACCGGGGCCAAGCTCCTCGGGGAGACCTTCCCGGCCCGATTGGAGCGCGGCGCCGGCCGGGTGCCGGTGGAACGGTTGGCGTATCTGGCTGAATTCACCGCTATGCAGCTCGACGGACTCCGCCACCTGGTGCTGGTGGACGCCGCCTCGCCGGTGTCGTTCTTCGCCTACCCGGACAAGGCCAGCGATCTGGTGCCGGAAGGCTGCACCGTGCATCGATTGGCCGGACCTGGCGATGACGTGGCCGCCGCCATCCATGCACTGGTGGACGAGCTCGGCTGCTCCGACGTCACCCCCGTACGCCAGTCGTCGGATCGTCCGGCCCGGCCCACCGGTCCCCTCAACGCCCAGACGGTCTGCCAGGCGTTGGGGGCGCTGCTCCCCGAGGATGCCATCGTCTCCGACGAGGGCAACACCGCCGGACTGTTCGCCCCCGGGTCCACCGCCGGTGCCCCGCCCCACGACTGGCTCTGTCTGACCGGTGGTGCCATTGGCCAGGGTCTGCCGGCGGCTGTCGGGGCGGCGGTGGCCTGCCCGGGCCGACGGGTGGTGGCACTGGAGGCGGACGGCAGCTCCCTCTACACCCTGCAGTCGTGGTGGACCATGGCCAGGGAGGGGCTGGATGTCACCACCATCCTCCTCAACAACCGCTCCTACGCGGTGCTCAATATGGAGTTGGAGCGAGTCGGAGCCGAGCCGCCGGGGCCTCGGGCGCAGGCCATGCTCGACCTGTCCGGACCCGACCTCGACTTCTGCTCGCTGGCTCGGGGATTGGGCTTGGAGGCCACCGTCGCCACCACCGCCGAGGAGTTCACCGAGGCCTTGGAGCGGTCAATGGCCACCCCGGGCCCGAGCGTGGTGGAGGCCATCATCCCGTCGTCACTCTGAACGTGCCCTGACGACCGGACGCCGGAAGGGCATCATGGGTCGGTGCGTGACGAGTCACCAGGGGTCGATGACGACCACGTGTCCAGCGAGGAGCGCCGCTCCCGCCGGCAGGCGGTGCGGGCCCGGACCGCCGTCCTGATCCGGGCCATCCGGGATGGTGACGACGCCAAGGTCGAAGAGATGGTGGTCAGCCTCAGCCAGACCCGCAAGCTGCTGGCGCCGCTGGCCTTGTTGGTGGGGGCGTTCGTGATGCTGTTCATCGGCCTCAAGCTGCTGGTCACCAACTGGGCCCTGATGTTGGTGGAGATCCTTCCGGCCATGTGGATCTGGATCGCCATGATCGATCTGAAGGCCCATGTCCTCCATGGCCGATCGTTCCATGTGGTCCGGGGTCCGGTGTTGATCCCGATCATCGTGGCGATCATGCTGCTCACCACGGCCAGCTACTACCTCAATGCCGTGTTCGCCTTCGCCATCGTGAAGCCCGGCGCCCCCCAGGTGCGCCCGGCCTTCCGGGAGGCCAGGGGGCACCTGGCCACCATCGCCGCCTGGGGGATGTCGATCGGACTCGCCCTCGGAGTGGCCACCACCATCTTCCCCCGTTGGGGCAAACCGTGGTTCACCATCGCCCTCGGGATTGTGGTGGCCGTCATGATGGCGACCTACGTGGCGGTTCCCTCCCGCATCATCGGCACCAAAACCGACGCCTCCACCCGCGACAAGCTGTCAGCCTCGGCGGTCGGCGGGGCCATCGGGGCGGTGATCTGCGCACCGCCATACATGCTGGCCAGGATCGGAATTCTGCTGCTCGGTTCCCCGACCCTGTTCGCCCTGGGCATCGTGCTCATCGTGGTCGG
>Ga0302157_10004316_pt1 | contig 15528 bp, 12 predicted proteins | sample I_Bog_N3_3_FD_193502 | JGI IMG/M metagenome (GOLD analysis project Ga0302157, IMG submission 193502) | Peat permafrost microbial communities from Stordalen Mire near Abisko, Sweden - I_Bog_N3_3 | ecosystem: Environmental > Terrestrial > Soil > Wetlands > Peat | place: Sweden: Abisko, Stordalen...
GTCGAAGTCCTGAGGTGACACCGGCGGGTGGGTGGTTCGGGGCAACCGTGACCGGGCCTGCTTCCAGGGGCTCCGGAACCGTCGGGGGGCCGGGATGACCGACGCCGTCACCGTCGAGGTCCTGACCGCCGCCGACGCCGAGGCGGCCCAGCGCCGGGCCGCCGGGGCGCTGGCCGCCGCCGGGCTGGGAACCGGCGACCGGGTGGTCTTCTGCCTGCCGTCGTCGGCGGCCCTGCTGTGCGCCGTGCTCGGGGCCCTGCGGACCGGCGTGGTCCCCGTGCTGCTCAACGCCACGCTGCTCCCCGCCGAGCGCGACGTCCTGCTGGCCGACGCCCGGGCCGGGCTGGTGGTGACCGATGCGGCCGGTCTGGCCCGGCTCGACTCCGGGGCACCGGTCGACCTGGCGCCCGTCCCGCTGGCCCGCCCCATGCACTACACCTCGGGCACCACCGGCCGGGCCAAGGGAGTGTGGTCGGGGCTGTGGGACGGGGCCACGGCGGCCGACGCCTTCGCCGACGAGGCCGACCTGTGGTCCTTCGGCCCCGACGACGTCCACCTGGTGTGTACCCCGATGTACCACTCGGTGTCGGTCCGGTTCGCCACCAGCGCCCTGTTGCGGGGCGGGACGTGCATCGTGCTCGGACGCTTCGACGCCGCCACCGCGCTCCACGTCCTGGCCGGTGGGGCGGGGCCCGTGCCCACCACCACCTTCATGGCCCCGACCGCCCTGCAGCGCCTCCTCGACCTGGCCCCGGGCTCGCCGGGGAGCCTCGACCGGCTCCGCCTGCTGGTCCACGCCGGCTCCCCGTGCCCCGTGCCGGTGAAGCGCCGGGCCCTGGAGCTCCTCCCCGAGGGCACGGTCTGGGAGTTCCTGGGCTCGACCGAGGGCCAGTTCACGGTGTGCTCCCCCGAGGACTGGCTGGCCCACCCGGGGTCGGTGGGCCGGGCCCGGCCCCGGCGTACCGTGACGGTCGACGACGACGGCACGGTGTGGTGCCGCCCGCCGTCCTTCGGGTGGTTCGAGTACTGGGACGATCCGGTCAAGACCGCGGCGGCCTGGCGCGACGGGTCCTTCACCGCGGGGGACCTGGGCACGATGGACGACGAGGGGTTCCTCACCCTCGACGGCCGCCGAGACGACCTGATCATCAGCGGTGGGGTGAACGTCTACCCGGTGGAGGTGGAAGCGGCCCTGGCCGGGGTCCCCGGGGTGTCCGAGATCGCCGTGTTCGGCGTCGACGACGAGACGTGGGGCCAGGAGGTCCGGGCCGCCGTGGTGCTCGATCCGGCGGTCGGGCCCGACGGCTCGGCCGTGCTCGACGCCCTTCGTGCCTGCGCCCGTGACCGCCTGGCCCCGTACAAACGGCCGAAGCGCTACGTGGTCGTGGAGGCCCTGCCCCACACGGCCACCGGCAAATTGCAGCGGCGCCTCGTGGCCGACCTGCCGGGGCCCCACGACGGCCCGACCTGAGGAAGAATCGGGGCATGTCTCAGAACCCGGCCGGCCCGCCCATCGCCACCGTCAACCCGACCACCGGCGAGACCCTCGAGCGGTTCGAGCCCTACGACGCCGAGGAGGTCGAGGTCCGTCTGGCCGCCGCGGCGGCCGGTGCCGCGGCGTGGGCGGCCACGGACTTCGAGGAGCGGTCGCGCCTGCTGGTCACCGTGGCCGAGCTGCTCGAGGGGGAGCTGCCCGACATCGCCCACGTGGTGTCCACGGAGATGGGCAAGCCCTTCGCCCAGGCCAAGGGCGAGGTGGCCAAGTGCGCCTCGGCCCTGCGCTGGTTCGCCGAGCGGGGCGAGGCGATGCTGAGCGACGAGGAGGTGCCGGTCGACGCCTCGCTGGCCCTGGTCACCTACCAGCCCCTGGGCGTCGTCCTGGCCATCATGCCGTGGAACTTCCCCCTGTGGCAGGTGGTCCGCTTCGCCGCCCCGGGCCTGATGGCCGGCAACGTCTGCCTGCTGAAGCACGCCCCCAACGTCCCCCGTGCCGCCCTGGCGCTCGAGGACCTGTTCCGCCGGGCCGGGGCCCTGGCCGGGGTCTTCCAGACCCTGCTCATCGGTACCGACGAGGTCCCCGCGGTCATCGCCGACCCCCGGGTGGCCGCCGTGACCCTGACCGGGAGCGTGGGGGCGGGCCGGGCCGTGGCCGCCCAGGCCGGCGCGGTGGTGAAGAAGGTCGTCCTGGAGCTCGGGGGCAGCGACCCGTTCATCGTGCTGCCGTCGGCCGACCTCGAGCGGGCCGTGCCCGTGGCGGTGCAGGCCCGCATGCAGAACGCCGGGCAGTCCTGCATCGCCGCCAAGCGGTTCATCGTCCACCGGGAGGTGGCCGAGGAGTTCACCTCGCGCTTCGTGGCGGCGGTCGAGGCCCTCTCGGTCGGCGACCCGTTCGACCCGGCCACCGAGGTGGGGCCGCTGGTCACCGAGGTGGCGCGCGACAACCTCGAGGCCCAGGTGGCCGACGCCCGGACCAAGGGGGCCACGGTCCTCTGCGGCGGGGAGCGGGTGGTGGGGCCCGGCGGCCCCGAGCACCCGGGCTTCTTCTACCGCCCGACGGTGCTCACCGGGATCACCCCGGACATGCGGGTGGCCACCGAGGAGGTGTTCGGCCCGGTGGCCCTGCTCACCGTGGTGGACGACGCCGACGAGGCCCTGGCCGTGGCCAACTCGACCGACTTCGGCCTGGGATCGAGCGTGTGGACCACCGACGACGACGAGCAGCAGCGCTTCGTACGGGACCTGGTGGCCGGCCAGGTGTTCGTGAACGGCATGGTGGTGTCGATGCCCGAGCTGCCCTTCGGCGGGGTCCGCCAGTCGGGGATCGGACGCGAGCTCTCGGCCCACGGCATCCGGGAGTTCTGCAACGTGAAGTCGGTGTGGATCGCGTGAGGCCGGACCGACGCCGGCCGGGCGTCCCGGCCGGGCCGGCGTGAGACGGGCCTACCTCGACCACGCCGCGACCACCCCGATGCACCCCGAGGCGGTCGAGGCCATGGCCCCCTTCCTCGGGGAGCGCTTCGGCAACCCCACCGGGGCCCACGCCACGGCCCGTCAGGCCCGGACGGCCCTCGAGGACGCCCGGGAGGTGGTGGCCGCCGCCCTCGGCGTGGCCCCCGGTGACGTGGTGTTCACCTCGGGGGGGACCGAGTCCGACAACCTGGCCGTCCTCGGGGTGCTCGCCGCGCTCGAGGAGCCCGGACCCGTGGTGTGCGCGGCCATGGAGCACCCGGCCGTCCTGGCGTCGTGCCGGGCGGCGGGGGAGCGCTTCGGGGTCGAGGTCCGGAAGGTGGACAGCGACACCGACGGGGTGGTCGACTTCGGGGCCCTGGCCGCCGCCCTGACCCCGGACGTCTCGCTGGTGTCGGTGATGACGGTGAACAACGAGATCGGCACCGTCCAGCCCGTCGGGCGGGTGGCCGACCTGGTGCGTCGGCGGGCGCCCGGGGCCGTACTGCACACCGACGCCGTCCAGGCCGTGCCCTGGCTGGACGTGCCGGCGGCCACGGCGGGGGCCGACCTGGTCTCGGTGAGCGCCCACAAGTTCGGCGGCCCGACCGGGGTCGGCGTCCTGGCCCTGCGCCGTCCCGTCCCCCTGGCCCCGGTCCTCTTCGGCGGCGGCCAGGAGCGCGAGCGCCGCAGCGGCTCCCACGACGTGGCGGGGATCGTGGCCACGGCGGCCGCCCTCGGGGTCACCGTCGGCGACCGCGACGCCACGTCCGCTCGGGTGGCCGCCCTGCGCGACCGTCTGGTCGACGGCCTCCTGGCCGCGGTCGGGGGCTCGGTGGTCACCGGCCGCCGGGAGGGCACGGTGGCCGGCCACGCCCATCTGCGGTTCGCCGGCATCGAGAACGAGGCCCTCGTGGTACTCCTGGACGACGCCGGGGTGGACGCCTCGGCCGGCGCCTCGTGCTCGTCGGGCGCCCTGCAGCCCAGCGCCGTGCTCCGGTCCATGGGGATGACGCCCGGGGAGGCGGTCACCGGCGTCCGGTTCTCGCTGGGGTGGACCACCACCGAGGACGACGTCGACACGGCGTTGGCCGTCGTGCCGGGGGCGGTCGCCCGGCTGCGAGACTAGGGGGATGCGCGTCCTGGTCGCCATGTCCGGAGGGGTCGACTCCTCGGTCGCCGCCGCCCTGCTGGTCGAGGAGCTGGGCGCCGGCCGGGTGGTCGGGGCCACCCTCAAGCTGTGGGGCGGCGCCTCCGACTCGGGCTGCTGTTCGGTGGCCGACGTGGAGGACGCCCGGCGGGTGGCCGACCAGCTGGGCATCACCCACCACGTCTTCAATTTCTCCGCCACCTTCGAGGAGCGGGTGGTCGCCCCCTACGTCGAGGGCCACGCCGGGGGGCGGACGCCCAACCCGTGCATCGAGTGCAACCGGCACGTGAAGTTCGACCGCCTGCTCGAGCGGGCCAGGGTCCTGGGCTTCGACGAGGTGGCCACCGGGCACCACGCCCGCCGGGTCACCACGCCCGACCGGCGCCACCACCTCCGCCGCGGGGCCGATCCCCTGAAGGACCAGTCCTACGTGCTGTCGATGCTGGGCCAGGCCGAGCTGGCCGTCTCCCGGTTCCCCGTGGGTACGCTGACCAAGGAGGAGGTCCGGGTCGAGGCCCGGCGACTGGGCCTGCGGACGGCGGACAAGCCCGACTCCCAGGACGTGTGCTTCATCCGCTCCGACGAGGGCCGTGCCGGCTTCCTCGGGGCCCGCCTCCCGCTCCACCCGGGGCGCCTGGTCGACCAGGCCACGGGCCACGACCTCGGCCCGGTGGAGGCCGTGGAGCTGGTGACGGTGGGCCAGCGGCGGGGCATGGGACACGGGTCGGACGGCCGGCGGCGCTACGTGACGGCCGTCGACGTGCCGACCCGGCGGGTGCTGGTCGGCACCCCCGAGGCGGCCGACGCCCCCACGGTGGACCTGCAGTCCGTGACCTGGGTCGACGGGCCGGTGGCCGACGGCGGTCGGGCCGTGGCCCAGTACAGTGCTCACGGCCGCCCGGCCGGGTGCATCGTCCGAGTGGACCGGGGATGCGCCACGATGTCGGTCACCTTCGACGTCCCCCAGCGCCGGATCGCCCCCGGGCAGACCGTGGCCCTCTACGACCCCGACGACCCCGACCGGGTGGTCGGCTCGGGTATCGCCCGGTGAGCGGGGCCGTGCCCGACCCGGCGGCCCGGGCGGCGGAGCTGCGGGAGCTCGTCCGCTACCACAACGAGCGCTACCACCGGCTGGACGCCCCGGAGATCTCCGACGCCGACTTCGACCAGCTGGTGCGGGAGCTCCGGGCGATCGAGGCCGACCACCCGGACCTGGTGGTGCCGGACTCGCCCACGGCCACGGTGGGCTCGGCCCCGTCGGCCCTGTTCGAGCCGGTGGAGCACCGCATCCCCATGATGAGCCTGGACAACGCCTTCAGCGCCGGGGAGCTCCAGGCCTGGGCCGACCGGCTGGCCAAGCAGGTCCCCGAGGACACGTCCTTCGTGTGCGAGCTGAAGATCGACGGTCTGGCCATCTCCCTCACCTACCGCGACGGGCACTACGTCCAGGCGGCCACCCGGGGAGACGGACGCACCGGTGAGGACGTCACGGCCAACGTGGCCACCATCGGGGTCATCCCCCACACCATGGACCCCGCCGTCGGGCCTCCACCGGCCGTGGTCGAGGTGCGGGGCGAGGTGTACATGCCGGTCCCGGCGTTCGAGGAGATGAACCGCCGGCAGCTCGAGGCCGGGCTGAAGCCCTTCGTCAATCCCCGCAATTCGGCGGCCGGCTCCCTCCGCCAGAAGGACGCCTCGATCACCGCCTCGCGGGAGCTGGCCTTCTGGTCGTACCAGCTGGGCGACCTCGAGCCGGCCCCCGGTCGTGACGTCCCGGCCGAGCTCACGTCCCGTCACGCCGAGGTGATCGACTGGCTGGGGCGGGCCGGCTTCCCCGTCAACCCCGAGCGCTCCGTGGTCCGGGGCCTGGACGAGGCCCTGGCCTTCTGCCGACGGTGGGAGGAGCACCGCCACGACCTCGACTACGAGATCGACGGCGTGGTGATCAAGGTGGACGACCTGGCGCTGCAGCGTCAGCTCGGGGCCACGTCCCGGGCCCCGCGCTGGGCCATCGCCTACAAGTTCCCCCCCGAGGAACGGACGACCACGCTGGCGGACATCCAGGTGTCGATCGGACGAACGGGCAAGGCCACGCCGTTCGCCGTGCTTGAGCCGGTCTTCGTGGGCGGTTCCACGGTGGGCATGGCCACCCTGCACAACGAGGACCAGGTCCGCCTGAAGGACGTCCGCCCCGGCGACACGGTCACCGTGCGCAAGGCCGGCGACGTCATCCCCGAAGTGGTGGGGCCGGTGCTGTCCGCGGGCCGGAAGCGACGGCCGCCGGCCTGGACCTTCCCTACCGAGTGCCCCAGCTGTGGCGGACCCCTGGTGCGGCTGCCCGGGGAGAGCGACACGTTCTGCACCAACCTGGACTGCCCGGGCCAACGGGTCCAGCGCATCACCCACTTCGGGTCCCGGACGGCCATGGACATCGAAGGGCTGGGGGAGCAGCGGGTCGACCTGTTCGTGGGCCTCGGGATCCTGCGGGACGTGGCCGACCTCTACTCGTTCGTCCCGGCCACCTTCGAGGGTCTGGAGGGGTTCGCCGAGGTGTCGGTGGCCAACCTCCTCGGGGCCATCGACGTGTCACGGTCCCGCCCGGTCCACCGGTTGCTGATCGGGCTGGGTATCCGGCACCTCGGCCAGGTGGGCTCGTTGGCGCTCGCCCGCGAGTTCGGGAGCCTCGACGCCGTGATGGCCGCGGCCGAGGCCGACCTGGCATCGACCGACGGGGTGGGGCCGGTCATCGCCGCCAGTGTGGTCCGGTGGTTCGAGTCCGAGGTCAACCGGGGCGTGGTCGAACGCCTACGGGACGCCGGCCTGGACTTCGGGGTGGCCAGGGACCGCAGTGCGCCGGCCGCCGGGGCGGCCGGGGAGGGGGACGGCGGGGCTCCGGCCGGGTCGTCCGGGGTGTTGACCGGGAAGTCGGTGGTGGTGACCGGTGCACTGCCCGGCTACACCCGGGAGGAGGCCGAGGAGGCCATCATCGCCCGGGGGGGCAAGTCCCCGGGCAGCGTGTCGAAGAAGACCTTCGCCGTGGTGGTGGGGGAGGCCCCCGGCGCCTCCAAGGTCACCAAGGCCGAGGCCCTGGGGATCCCCATGCTCGGCGCCGACGGCTTCGCCGTCCTCCTCGAGACCGGAGAACTGCCCGGGGAGGGATGAGCGCTCAGGCCCGGGTCGGCGAGGCCAGCCACGGCACCCGTGCGCGCCGTCGACCGTTGCACGGGACCTCGGCGGGCTGGCTGCTCCGACGGTGGATTCCGACCACCGGCGACGCAGCGTCCGGGGGAGGCACCCTGGTCTGACGTGGAGACCGGTGCTCCCCGGTGTTCCCCGGCCACCCCGGCCAATCCCGGTCGTCAGTAGGGGGCAGTCCGTCCGAGGGGCCTTCGGGACCCTCTGACCCGCCCCGTCCGGAGCCCCGGGGTCGTCGTCCACCGTGAGCTCACCGGCCGGGCCCGGTCGAGTCCGGCTGTGCACCGAGCTTCTTCGTCGTGGGGACCCGGCTGCCCTCGTTTACGGTCTCGCGTCGCTCGTCCCGGTCGGTGTCGTTGGTGGGCAGGACCCCGGGGCGATCACCACCTACCCGTGGGGCGCAGTACGGATGGCGGGAGGACACCAGGGTCGGGCGTTCGTCGGCGGCGGCGCGGACCACGAGCAGCGGGAGGGGCGGGCCTGTCGGACCGGGACGTCACCGGTCGCCTGGTGCCAGGCCGCGGTGGTCCCGCCGGAGCCGCACGCTCAGCCGTGGTGCGGCGGTCGCTCGCGCTGCTGGCGCTCGGACCAGCAGGCGTCACAGGCATCGCACGAGCGACTCCCGGAGTCGTGCGGGGAGCCCGGTCGGTGGTCGCTCCGGTGGCCACAGGTGGGGCAGCGGTCCTCCATGGCCGCAGTGTACGGGCCGGTGGACCGAGCATCGGTGCTCCGGGGGACCCGTGGGGACCGACCGGGGAACGACCGGGGACCGCCCCGGTCACCGTCCACGGAACCGGTGCCCGACGGGCGCCGGCCACCGGTGCCGTGGTGGCGACGATCGTCGGGGGCGGGAAGACTCCCCGGACATGACAGCTCACGTTCCGCCGCCCCCGGGCGTCTACCCGGCGTGACGTCCAAGCTGCCGTTCGAGGAGGTGGTGGCCCGGCACGGACCGGCGGTCCTGCGGGTCTGCCGTGCCGTGGTGGGGCCGGCCGACGCCGAGGACGCGTGGTCGGAGACGTTCCTGTCGGCGTTGCAGGCCTACCCCGGGCTGGCGCCCGGTACCAACCTCGAGGCGTGGCTGGTGACCGTGGCCCACCGCAAGGCCGTCGACGTCATCCGCAAGGCCAACCGCGGCTCCTTCCCGGTGGCCGAGGTCCCCCACCGGGCGGCCAGGGGCGGGGTCGACGACCGGGATCTCGACCTGGCCCGGTCGCTGGCCGACCTCCCCGACAAGCAACGCTTCGCCGTCACGTACCACTACCTCGGCGGGCTCCCCTATCGGGAGGTCGCCGCCGTCATCGGCGGCAGCACCGAGGCGGCACGACGGGCCGCTGCCGACGGCATCGCCAATCTCCGCCGATCCGAAGGGACGAGCCGATGACTGCGGGCACCAGGGACGACGGACGGATCGGCGGGCCGCTCGGCCCGACGGGAGCGGTCACCCCGGCCGAGCTCGGCCGCCTCCATGACCGCCTGGTGGCCGGCGCCGAGGCCGGTGGCCTGCTCGACGTGGCCTACCGGACCCTCGACTCCCCGGTCGGTCCGTTGCTGCTGGCCGCCACGCCGTCGGGTCTGGTCCGGGTGGCCTTCGGCATCGAGGGGTTCGACACCGTGCTGGAGGAATTGTCGGACCGGATCAGCCCCCGCATCCTGCGGGCCCCCGCCCGGCTGGACGTCGCCGCCCACCAGTTGGGGGAGTACTTCGCCGGCGAGCGCCGCCGGTTCACGGTGCCCCTCGACCACCGCCTGTCCCACGGGTTCCGACGCACCGTGCTCGACCACCTCACGGCCATCGACTACGGCACGACGGCCAGCTACGGCGAGGTGGCCGCCGCCGTGGACAACCCACGGGCGGTCCGGGCCGTGGGCACGGCGTGTGCCACCAACCCCCTTCCTCTGGTCGTCCCCTGCCACCGGGTGGTCCGGTCCGACGGGAGTACCGGCGCCTACCGGGGCGGTCCGGAGGCCAAGGTGCTGTTACTGCACCTCGAAGCGGCGGCGTGACCGTGGTGATCCCCCCTGGGGGACCGTCCCCTCCGGGGGCGTCGACCCGCGCCGGCTCCCGGGAGTGCCAAGCTGTGCGGTGATGAGGGATCCGATGCGGCGCGTGCAGGTCGGCCTGGCCGCGCTGGCCCTGATCCTGGTGGCCGGGACCATCGGGTACGTCCTCCTCGGGTTCGGGGTGCTCGATGCCGTCTTCCAGACGGTCATCACGGTGTCCACGGTGGGCCTGGCCACCCCCCACACCCTCGACACGGCAGGCAAGATCTTCACCATCGCCGTGATCCTGGTCGGCGTGGGTACCGCGCTCTACACGTTCACGCTGACCCTCGAGGTCCTCATGGACGGCCACATGCGAGACCTGATGCGGAGGCGTCGAATGGAACGGAACATCAACCACCTGTCCGGGCACGTGATCATCTGCGGCTGGGGTCGGGTGGGCCGGGAGGTGGCCCGGTTCCTCGACAACGCCGGGGAGCAGATCGTGGTGGTCGACCGTGACGGGTCCCGGTTGACCGAGCTGGGCTACCCCACGGTGGCCGGGGACGTGACCGACGACGACACCCTGCTGCGGGCCGGGGTGGAGCGGGCGGCCACCCTGGTGGCCGCCCTCGACACCGACGCCGACAACCTCTACGTCACCGTGGCCAGCCGCTCGTTCAACGCCGACATCCACGTCATCGCCCGGGCCCGCAACGGCTCCTCGGAGGCCAAACTCCTTCGGGTGGGGGCCGACCGGGTGGTCAACCCCCAGCGTCTGGGCGGGGACCGCATGGCCGCCTTCGTGGTCCATCCCAACGTGGTGGACTTCATCGACATCGTGATGCACGACGGATCCCTCGAGTTCCGCCTGGAGGAGCTCGTCGTCCCGGTGTCCTCACCCCTCGACGGGGCCAGCCTGCGCTCGGCCCGGGTCCACGACCAGACCGGGGCCCTGGTGCTGGCCATCCGCCGGCCTGACGGGACGTTTTCCACCAACCCGTCCCCCGAGACCGAGCTGGCCTCGGGGGACGTGCTCATCTGCGTCGGCACGGCGTCCCAGCTGGAGCAGCTGGTGGCCTTCGCCCGCCCGGGCTGAACCTCCGCCCCCGGGCACAGCCGACCCTCCACCGATTCGGCCGGTCCACTCGGTACCCTGGGGCCGATACCGATGCCGAGCATCTCCGACTCCATCGGGAGGGTCCTCGGCGACCGCTACCGACTGGTGACCGCCCTGGGGACGGGTGCGTCCGCGCACGTCTTCCTGGCCGACGACGTCTCCCTCCACCGGCGGGTGGCCATCAAGGTGCTGCACCCCGCCCTGTCGGCCGACGCCGGGTTCCTCAAGCGCTTCCGGGCCGAGGCCCGGGTGGCCGCCGCCCTCAACCACCCCAACATCCTCCAGGTCTACGACTGGGGCGAGGAGGGCAACGAGCCGTACCTGGTGCTCGAGTACCTGGCCGGCGGGAGCCTGCGCCAGGTGCTGGACACCGGGGTCCTCCTCACCCCCGAGCAGGCCGTGCGGATCGGTCTCGAGGCCACGGCCGGGCTCGACTACGCCCACCGGCGGGGTCTGGTCCACCGGGACATCAAGCCGGCCAACCTGCTCTTCGGCGACGATCAGCGCCTGCGGATCGCCGATTTCGGGCTGGCCCGGGCCCTGGCCGAGGCGGCGTGGACCGAACCGCAGGGCGCGGTCCTGGGCACGGCCCGCTACGCCGCCCCCGAGCAGGCCGAGGGCAAGGTCGTCGACGGGCGGGCCGACGTGTACTCCCTGGCCCTGGTGCTCTTCGAGACGGTGACCGGCGAGGTGCCCTTCGCCGCCGACACCACGGTGGCCACCCTCATGGGCCGCATCGGCATGCTCCTGCCCGAGCACGAGGCCCTCGGCCCCCTGAACGACATCCTGGTGTGGGCCGCCGCCCCCGACCCGGCCGAGCGCTACGACGCCGCCGATCTGGCCATGCGCCTCCAGGCCGCGGCCCTGACCCTGCCCGACCCGGCGCCCCTCCCGCTGGCCACCGAGGTGCCGTCGGTCTCCGGTACGGCCGGGTCCGGAGCCGCGACCGGGGCGGCGGCCGGAGCCGCGGCCGCCGGGGTGGCGGCCGGGGTGCGGACGTCCGGAGGGCTCCCGGGAGCCGACGGGGACATCACCGAGATCGGTGCCCAGCCCGTGAAGCCCGTGACGCCGGTGACGCCCCCACCCCCGCCACCGTCCGAGGAGGGAGCCCGGGGGGGCCGGCGACGGAAGGGGACGGCGGACGACGACACCGGGGTGGTCGACACGGTGGGTGCGGCAGCCGGCGGCACCGTGGCCGGGGAGGCCGGGGTGGCCGGGGTGGCCGACGGCGAGGCGGCCCCGGAGGATCCCGGCCCGGCGACGGCCCGGCGGCGTTGGCCGTGGATCGTGGGAGTCGTGGTGGTGGTGGCCGCCCTGGTGGCTGCGGGGACGGTGTTCGCCGTGCGGGACAAGCTCTTCACCCCGAGCCATCCGGTCCCTGCCGTGGTGGGCCTGACCGTGGCCGCGGCGCAGCAGGTGGCGGCGCGGGAGCATCTCGACGTCCACCAGTCCGCCCAGGCCTTCAGCATCCCCGTGGCCGCCGGGAAGATCATCAGCCAGCAGCCGACCGCTGCCGCCCCGGGGGCCACGACCCCGTCGCTCAAGCAGGGATCGGCCATCGACGTGGTCGTCTCCGAGGGACCGCCGCCGGTGGCCATTCCGTCGGTCACCAGTTTCACCAGCTGCCGGGACGCCATCGCCGCCCTGGCCACCGTCCACCTGGTGGGCGTGTGCCCGGCTTCGGTGGCCCAGTACAGCAGCACGGTGGGGACGGGCGGGATCCTCGGCACCGTGCAGACCGGCACCGCCCCCTATGGCTCGACGGTGCAGATCATCACGTCCAAGGGCCACGCCCCGGTCGACGTACCGGTGGTGACGGGCTCGGGCTCGACCTACGGCTCGGCCTCGGCCGCGCTGAAGGCCGCCGGGTTCGTCCCCAAGGAGTCCACCGAGTACAGCAGTTCGGTCACCAAGGGCGAAGTCATCGGCACCACCCCCAGCGCCTCGTCGGGTCCCCAGCCCTACGGCAGCACGGTCACCGTCGCCGTCTCGGAGGGCCCCCAGCCCGTCGACGTCCCCGACGTCGTCGGCGACTCGGTGAGCCAGGCCACGGCGGCCCTGCAGGCCGTGGGGCTGCAGGCGTCGGAGGGCTACGGCGTCGGCGACACCGTGGTCTTCACCCTGCCGGCGGCGGGGTCCCAGGTGCTCCCCGGGGCGACCGTCAACCTGTACACGGCATGAGCACCACCGAGGGACCGGGCCCGGGAACCGACCCCGACTGCGAACTGTGCGAGGCGGCCCGGATCACCGACTGGTTCTTCGAGGACGACCGGTGCTGGGTGGCCGACTGCGAGGTGTGCGCGGTCCCCATGGTGGTGTGGAAGTTCCACGGCAACCAGCCGCCCGAGGAGGACGTGACCCACATGCTGGACCGCCTGGGCGAGGTGGCCGACGAGCGTCTGGGCGCCGGCAACTGGTCCTACGACCGGGTCATGCGCCAGATCCCCGACCACTTCCACGCCCACGCCCGGGACCCCAACTGGTGGTTCCGCCGGTTCGGGCGCCGGTCGGCCCCGTGATCAAGTACCTGGGGTCCAAACGACGCCTCGTTCCCGTCCTGGAGGAGCTGGCTTCGGCCTCGGGGGCCCGCACCGCCGTCGACCTGTTCACCGGCACGACCCGGGTGGCCCAGGCCCTGAAGCGCCGGGGCCTCGAGGTCACCGCCGTCGACTCCTCCCGGACGGCCGACGTGCTGGCCCGCTGCTACATCGCCTCGGACCCGGCCGATCCCGACCTGGCCCCTGCCGTGCTGGCTGACGCCGTGGCCTGGTTGAACAGCCTCGAGGGTGAGCCGGGCTACGTGACCGAGACCTTCTGTGTGGCCTCGCGGTACTTCCGACCGGAGAACGGGGCGCGGATCGACGCCGTACGGTCGGCCATCGAGTCGGAGTTCGCCGGCACCCCGCTGTGGCCGGTACTGCTGACCAGCCTGCTCGAGGCGGCAGACCGGGTCGACTCGACCACCGGGCTGCAGATGGCCTACCTGAAGCAGTGGGCCGACCGCTCCTACCGGCCGCTCGCCCTCCGGGTCCCCGAGCTCCTTGCGGGCCGGGGCCGGGCCCTGCGCGGCGACGCCCTGGACCTGGCCGGGGGCCCCCGCCTCGGCCCGGTGGACCTGGCCTACCTCGACCCCCCGTACAACCAGCACCGCTACGACGCCAACTACCACGTGTGGGAGACCCTGGTGGCCTGGGACGCCCCCGAGCACTACGGCGTGGCCTGCAAGCGGGTCGACCTGCGCAGCCCCGACGGCCGGAGCGCCTTCAACAGCCGCCGGACCATGCCCGACGCCCTCGACCGGGTGGTGCGGACGGTCGAGGCCGACGTGGTGGTGTTGTCCTACAACGACGAGTCGTGGCTCACCCGCGAGCAGCTCGACGCCTGCTGCTCGGTGCGGGGGCACGTGGAGGTCCTGGCGTTCGACTCGGCCCGCTACGTGGGGGCCCGCATCGGCATCCACAGCCCGGCGGGGGAGAAGGTGGGCACGGTGTCGCACCTTCGCAACACCGAGTACCTGGTGCTGGCCGGCGACCGCACCGTGGTGCGCCGGATGGCCCGGGCCGTCCGGGAGGCCGGGCCGTTGCCATCGGCCCCATCGGCAGCGCCCCCGGCGGCCCCTCCGACACCGTCGCCGGTGGTCGATGTCCCGGCCTGAACCGCCGGTCCGGTGGCCGGCGCTGTTGGCGTGCGCCGTGACCCTGGTGGTCGCCGTGGCCTGCGGATCGTCGGCCGCTCCGCCGACGACGACGTCGGCGCCCACCACGTCGGCGGCCCGGGCGGCCGAGGCCGACGGGGCCGCCCCGTCCCGGACCGACGCCGCCGGCGTGGAGTGGTTGTGCCGTCCCGGGTCGGTCCCCGATCCCTGCACCGGGGACCTGGCCACCACCGTGGTCCCGGCCTCGGGCCCGACGACCGTGACCCACCCCACCCCGGCCGTCGACCCGCCGGTCGACTGCTTCTACGTGTACCCGACGGTCAGCACCCAGAAGGGGCCGGTGGCCAACCTGACCGTCGACCCGTCCGAGACGGCGGTGGCCCGGAGCCAGGCGTCGTACTTCTCCCAGGTGTGCCGGGTCTACGCCCCGGTCTACCCCCAGCTGACCCTGCAGGGGATCCTCGACCCGGCCTCCCTGACGGCCGGCGACGTGGCCGGTGCCTACGCCGGGGTCCTGGCTGCGTGGCGGGACTACCTGGCCACCTACAACCGGGGTCGGGGGGTCGTCCTGATCGGCCACTCGCAGGGCGCGGCCCTGTTGATCCAGCTGCTGCAACACCAGATCGACGACGACCCGGCCGTGCGGTCGCACCTGGTCTCGGCCGTCCTCCTCGGGGGCAACGTCACCGTTCCGGTGGGCGGGACCGTCGGCGGCAGCTTCACCCACATCCCGGCGTGCACGGCCGACACCCAGACCGGCTGCGTCATCGCCTACTCCTCGTTCGACCAGCCACCCCCCGCCGATTCCCTGTTCGGCCGGCCCGGGGCGGGGGTCAGCCGCCTGTCGGGATCGGGGACGACGGCCGGGCTGCAGGTGCTGTGCACCAACCCGGCGGCCCTCGGCGGCGGGACGGCGGTGCTGGACCCGGTCTTCCCGACGCGGTCGACCACCCGGGGCCTGGGGGGACTGTCGGGCACCACGCCACCGGCGCTGTCCACGCCGTTCGTCTCGGAGCCCGACCTCTACTCGGGCACGTGCCGATCCGAGGGTGGGGCCACGTGGCTGCAGGTGGACGCCCCGGTCGTCCCGGGTGACCCCCGACCGGTGGTGGGCCCCACGCTCGGCCCGACCTGGGGGCTCCACCTGGTCGACGTCAACATCGCCCTGGGCGACCTGGTGGCACTGGTCCGGGCCGAGGCCGCCGCCTACCGGGGCTGACCCGGTTCGCCGCCTACTGCGGTTGGGGACCTCGGGGATGAGGAATTCCGGGGCTGGGGAATTCCGGGGCTGAGGCCGCCCGGGGATCAGGTCTCGATGGCCTTGCGGTCGGCCTCGAGCTGCTTGGTCGCCGCATCCGCGTCGGTCAGGGCCGTGGTGGCCTTGGCCACGTCGGCTGTGCCCCGAAGGTACTCGGCCTGGTCGGCCATCCCACTGGCGTGACGCCCCTTCGCCGCGTCGGTGGCCGCCTCCTCGGCCGC
>Ga0302157_10004324_pt1 | contig 15500 bp, 17 predicted proteins | sample I_Bog_N3_3_FD_193502 | JGI IMG/M metagenome (GOLD analysis project Ga0302157, IMG submission 193502) | Peat permafrost microbial communities from Stordalen Mire near Abisko, Sweden - I_Bog_N3_3 | ecosystem: Environmental > Terrestrial > Soil > Wetlands > Peat | place: Sweden: Abisko, Stordalen...
CTGAGCCTGCCGGACGTGCCCGAGGACGACGGACCCAAGGTCTTGAAGGGCTACACCGAGTTCGAACCGGAGGTCGAGCAGCTCTTGAAGACGCTCGCTCCCAGGGCGCTCGAGAGCGAGATCTTCTCCGCGCTCTTAGAGGGCGCGGCGTCCTTTCACGTCAGCCAGCAGCGCGCCATGGCGGCCGCGACCGACAACGCCGACGAACTCGGACAGAACCTCAGTCGCATCATGAACCGGGCCCGCCAGGACTCGATCACCACCGAAATCATGGAAATCGTGGGCGGCGCCGAAGCGCTCCGCTCGGGAAAGTGAGAAACAAATGACCATCGCTCCAGAAAAGACCACGCTCGAGACGGGGCGCGTCGTCGCCATCGCGGGACCGGTCGTGGACGTGGAGTTCCCGCCGCACTCGTTGCCCGAGATCAACCACGCCATCGAGGTCGACATCGTCATCGACGGCGCCACGATCACGGTGACCGGTGAAGTCGCCCAGCAGATCGGTGAGGGCCGGGTGCGCTGTGTCTGCATGAAGCCGACCGACGGACTCGTGCGCGGCGCCATCGTTCGTCAGACCGGTCGCGGCATCACCGTGCCGGTGGGCGACGCCGTCCTCGGACACGTCTTCAACGTCATCGGCGAGTCGCTCGACACCGACGACATCGGGCCGGTCGAGGACTACTGGGAGATCCACCGCAGCGCGCCGGCCTTCGACCAGCTCGAGCCGCACGCCACGATGTTCGAGACCGGCATCAAGGTCGTCGACCTGCTCGCCCCGTACGTCCAGGGTGGCAAGATCGGCCTCTTCGGTGGTGCGGGCGTCGGCAAGACCGTCCTCATCATGGAGATGATCCGACGCGTCGCCGAACTCCACGAAGGCGTCTCGGTCTTCGCCGGCGTCGGCGAGCGCACGCGTGAGGGCACGGACCTCCTGTTGGAGATGCGCGAGTCGGGCGTCATCGAAAAGACCGCCCTGGTCTACGGCCAGATGGACGAACCACCGGGTGTGCGCCTGCGCGTCGCGCTCGCGGCGCTCACGATGGCCGAGTACTTCCGCGACGTGAAGAACCAGGACGTCCTGTTGTTCGTCGACAACATCTTCCGCTTCGTGCAGGCCGGCTCTGAGGTCTCGACGTTGCTCGGCCGCATGCCGAGCGCCGTGGGTTACCAGCCGACGTTGGCCGACGAGATGGGTGAACTCCAAGAGCGCATCACCTCGACTCGTGGTCGCTCGATCACGTCACTGCAGGCGGTCTACGTGCCGGCGGACGACTACACGGACCCCGCGCCGTTCACCACGTTCACCCATCTCGACGCGACGACCGAACTCAGCCGTCAGATCGCCGCGCTGGGTATCTACCCCGCGGTCGACCCGCTCACCTCGACGTCGAACATCTTGGCGCCGGAGATCGTGGGCGATCGCCACTACGCCGTGGCCCGACAGACCCAGCAGATCTTGCAGCGCAACAAGGAGCTGCAGGACATCATCGCGATCCTGGGCCTCGACGAGCTCTCCGAAGAGGACCGCATCACGGTGACCCGCGCGCGCAAGATCCAGCGCTTCTTGTCCCAGCCGATGTTCGTGTCCAAGGTCTTCACCGGAATCGACGGCATCAACGTCCCGGTGCAAGAGACCATCGAATCCTTCGAGCACTTGGTCAAGGGCGACCTCGACGCGTTCCCGGAGCAGGCGTTCTTGAACGTCGGGGGAGCCTCGGACGTCGAGCGCAAGGCCGCCGAACTCCAGAAGGACTAGTCGTGGCCACATTGAAAGTTGAGATCGTGACGCCGGAGGCGCCGTTGTGGGTCGGCGAGGCGACGGCGCTCGTGGCGCGTTCGACCGAAGGATGGTTCACGGTGTTGCCGGAGCACATGGACATGGTCGGTGACGTCGTGCCGAGTGTGGTTCGGGTCGGTACCGCCGAAGGCGAGATCGCTATCGCGGTGCACGGCGGCTTTTTCCAGGTCGGTCCCGGTGAGGTGGGCGACGAAACCCTCGCGACGGTCCTCGCGGGTATCGCCGAGAAGGTTGACGAGATCGATGTCGCCCGCGCCCAGGCCGCGAAGGAGGCGGCGCAGGCCGAGATCGCCGCCGACAGTCGAAACGAGCCAGAGACCACTGAGAGCGTCATGGCCCGAGCCGCGCTCGAACGCGCGGAACTGCGACTCAACGCCGCGCAGGCACGCTGATGCGTCTCACCGACCAGATCGAACGGCGCGGCGTTGACCGGTGGGGGGCCAAGTACCGCGAACGCGCAACGTTCGGCGACGTAATCGCCGACCAGTACGGACGGGCTCAAATTTGGAAGCGCATCACGTGGGCTTTTTACCTGGTCGGTTTGGGGCTGATGTTCTCGCCTGACGGGCACACGCTTCAGTACATCGGATGGATGACCTCGACCATCGGTCTCTTCCCACTGGTCTGCTGGCTGGCCGAGCGCTTCAAGTTCAGAAAAGCGGTCAAGCTCGCGACCGAATCATCGGCCCACACTACGAAGTGATCTGGGCACGGACGACGGTGAGCGTGGCCGCGTGACGTCGCTCCGGCTCTTCAAGTCTTTGGCGGTGAGTCTCGCCGTGCTCACTTCGGTGCTCGTAGTGGCCTTGAGCGCATCAGCTTCGTCGTCCGGTTCGGCGAGCGGATTCTCATTTCGTGCGGTGCTCTGTTACGCACCCCCACTGTCGACGAAGACAGCGTTTCCTTCGGCCGCCGCGATTCCGACCTGCACGTCGGACTACCGACTCACCGAAAAGAATCTCCATGTCGATCCAGGGAACTCCGCGAGTGGTTACACGATGAAGACCGTCAAGCCCGATCCACGGTTTCTGAGGTTTCGAAATACCTCAATCGCCAGGATTTTACCGGCGTCCGAAGTATTGGTTGCGGGAGTCAACGGCAACAAGGCGAGCCAGCGATTCGTACTCGGTCGTTCGCAGTTGACGAATTCATCCATCAAATCCGCCAAGGCTGAAAGACAGTCCCTCGGAAGTTGGGTGGTCGCCTATCGCTTGACGCCTTCTGGAAAGGTGGCGTGGAACGCGTTCGCGAAACTGCAATTTCACGGCCTGTTCGCCGTCGTCGCCAACGGCGAGGTTTACTCGGCACCGGTGATTCAACCAACCCTCACGAAGTTCTCTTCGTTTGGCGATACAGGTGTGATTTCGGGCAACTTCACCAAAGCCGAGGCGCTCCAGTTAGCCGCGTCGATGCAACCCACGAAGTAGGTCGCTCCGCAATTCCCGGGATCGGTCAGAAACTATCTCGCCGAGACGTAGTCCAGCAGGTCCTTTTTGTCGTGTTCCAGTTCGTCAAAGCGCGCCTTGACGACGTCACCAATTGAGATCATTCCCACGAGTTGGCCTTCGTGGACGACGGGGAGGTGGCGTATACGACGCTCGGTCATGAGTCCCATCAACTCGGTCACCGTCGTGGTCTCGTCACAGGTCTGCACGTCGGTGGACATCAGTTCGGCGACCGTCGTCTCGAGGGCCCTCGCGCCACTGGTGGCGAGGGCTCGCACGGCGTCGCGTTCGCTGAAGATGCCCACCAGTGGCGGCGTGGGGCCGGTGACGACGAGGGCGCCGATCCCGCGCTCCTTCAGGAGTTGCAGCGCGTCATTCACGGTGCGCTCCTGGGAGATCGTGGCCACATCTTGGTTCTTGTTCGCTAAGAGATTCGAAACCTGCACGACAACCTCCTTGGGTGATGGCGATCTTTCAAAGCCCGACGGGCCCTACTTCGGACCTTACGACGACGAGGTCTTGTGTGCAATCGGACTAGGTGCGTGTTTCGTTGCGCATTCGCGCTTCGTGAACAATCGCGCAAGTGTTAGAAGCCAGCGGACGTGAACTCTTCGAGTTTGTTGCGGCGATGGAACGTTTCGATCGTTCGCACCGTGCCCGAACGTGAGCGAACGACCATTGACTGCGTCGTCGCGCCGAAGTCGTGAAAGCGAACACCACGCAAGAAGTCACCGTCGGTGATGGCGGTCGCCGAGAAGAAGCAGTTCTCACTGGCGACCAGATCGTCGATGGTCAAAACGCGGGTGAAGTCGTAGCCGAGCGCTTCGGCCGAACGGCGCTCCTCGTCGTCGCGGGCGATCAGCATTGCTTGGATCTCACCGCCGAGGCCCTTCATCGCCGCCGCGGCGATCACGCCCTCCGGTGTCCCGCCGACACCGATGAGGATGTCGGCACCGGAGTTCGGCCAGCCGGTCGCGATGGCGCCGGCCACGTCGCCGTCGGAGATCGAGAGCACCCGCGCGCCGGCTTCGCGGACCTCTTGGAGTAACGCGTCGTGTCGTGGGCGATCCAGGATGACGACGCCGAGTTCGGGGATCGGCTTCTTCAGTCGCTTGGAGAGTTCGGTCAAATTGTCCGTCGGCGAGGCGTTGATGTCGACCGAACCGCGCCCGCGCGGTCCGACAGCGATCTTGTTCATGTAGACGATCGGGCCGGGATTGAACATCGTCCCGCGTTCGGAGAGCGCGATCACCGAGAGCGCGCCGTTGCGGCCCATCGCCGTGAGCGTCGTCCCGTCAACCGGGTCGACCGCGATGTCGACGAGCGGCGGACGCCCGTCGCCGATCTGTTCGCCGTTGTAGAGCATCGGGGCGTCGTCCTTCTCACCCTCACCGATCACGACGATGCCGTCCATCGCGACGCCGCCGAGCACGAAGCGCATCGCGTCGACGGCCGCGCCGTCGGCCGCGTTCTTGTCGCCGCGTCCGGACCAGCGCGCGGCGGCGATGGCGGCTGCTTCGGTGACGCGGATTAACTCGAGCGCAATATTGCGGTCCGGTTGGTACGGTTGCAGCACGAGGCCCAGCGTACAGTTCGCGACCTCTTCGACCTCGTCCCGGGCCATTTCGCCTCACCGGCAATACTTGTAGGGTGACAACCCTCGTCGTCAAGCCCGTCGGAGCACTTCAGGGCGAGGCGCAAGCCTTTGGCGCCAAAAACGCCGTGTTGAAGGAGATGGCGGCCTGTCTGCTCGCCTCGGGCGAGCACCGGCTGACCAACGTCCCGAACATCACGGACGTCGCGACGATGATCGAACTGCTCCATGCGCTCGGGTGCACGGTGACGCGACCGGCCGATCACGAACTCTCGATCGTCGTGCCCGAGGCAGCGGACCTCCATCCCGTCGCGCCGGCGCGACTGTTCGAGGCCATGCGCGCCTCGATCGTCATCCTCGGTCCGCTGCTCGCGCGTTGTGGCCGAGCGGACATGGCACTGCCCGGTGGCGACGACTTCGGACAGCGACCGATCAACTTCCACACCGACGGTCTCACGGCGATGGGCGCGACCTTCCACAACGACCGCAACGTCATCCGCGCCACGATCGAACGACCGCGACTGCGCGCGGCGCGCATCACCCTCGAATACCCGAGTCACACGGCCACCGACAATCTGCTCATGGCCTGCGTGCTGGCCGAGGGCCGCTCGGTGATCGACAACGCCGCTCGAGAACCCGAAGTCGAAGACCTCGCCAAACAGCTCATCGCGATGGGCGCGCGTATCGAGGGTCTCGGCACGTCGCGGCTCACTGTCGACGGCGTCGCCGAGTTGACCCCCGCCAACCACCATGTCGTCACCGATCGCGTCGTCAGTGCGACCTATTTGGCCTCGGGACTCATCACCGGCGGCGAGGTTCGCGTCCTCGACGCCCACCCGGAGCACATGGAGATGCTGCTGCGAAAGATCGAGGCCATGGGGGGAGTGGTCGACATTGACGGACCGGGCGTCGCTGCCCAAGGTCCGCGAACGTTGCGCGCCTGTGACGTCGCGACGTTGCCGTATCCGGGGGTCGCCACCGACTACAAGCCGCTCATCACCACGATGTTGAGCGTGGCCGATGGCGTCTCGGTCGTCACCGAGAACCTGTTCGTCGGACGCTTTCGCTACGTCGACGAGCTGGTCCGTCTCGGCGCGAGTATCACCACCGAGGGGCACCACGCGATGATCCGTGGTGTCGACCACCTGACCGGGACGTCGGTACAGGCAAGTGACATTCGCGCCGCGGCGGCGTTGATCCTCGCCGGGCTCGTCGCCGAAGGCGAGACGACGGTCACGGGACTCGAACACATGGACCGCGGCTACGACGACTTCGTGGGACGACTACGCCAACTCGGCGCCAACATCGAACGGTTCTCGTGATCTCGAGTGATCCGGTTGAGCTGGTGGCGCAGGCCCGTGACGGTTCGCGCACGGCGCTCGCTCGTCTGTTGACCTTCGTCGAGTCCGGTGGGGACCAGCACTTGGCGACCGCGGCGCTGGCCTATCGCACGGACGCACCGTACGTCGTGGGGATCACCGGTCCTCCCGGTGCCGGGAAGTCGACGTTGACCGATCAGATGATCAACGTGGTGCTCGAACGCGGTTCGTTCGGTGGCGCCGACGCGTTCGAGCAAGTGAGCGTGTTGTGCGTCGATCCGAGTTCTCCGTTCACGGGTGGAGCGATCCTCGGTGACCGGATCCGGATGCAGGGTCACGCGACCAACGAGCACGTGTTCATCCGCTCGATGGCGACGAGGGGTCACCTCGGCGGACTCTCGTTGGCGGTGCCTGACGCCGTTCGCGTGCTGGGCGCGGCGAACTTCCGACTCGTCCTCGTCGAGACGGTCGGCGTCGGCCAGATGGAGGTCGAGATCGCCTCCGCGGCCGACACCACGATCGTCGTCGTGAATCCCGGGTGGGGCGACGCCATGCAGGCCAACAAGGCCGGTCTCCTCGAGGTCGCCGACATCTTCGTCATCAACAAGGCCGATCGTCCGGGGGTGCGTGAGACGCGACGCGACCTCGATCAGATGCTCGAACTCGGCGGCGCCCACGACTGGCGCCCACCAATACTCGAGACGACCGCCACCGACGCCGTAGGAATCGGCGAACTGTGGGACGCCATCGTCGAGCATCGGAGGTTCCTCGAGAGTGGGCAGTTAGAAGAACGTCGACGGGCCCGTATGCGCGTCGAACTCGACAAGGTGCTCTCGGTGATGGTGCGCTCGCGAGTCGGTGCGCTGGCCCGCGGTGACGCCTATGAGGGCCAGGTCGACGCACTGCTCGCGGGTGCGACCGATCCCTACCGCGCGGCGTCCGAGCTCTTGGCCGACGCGTGATCGCGACCTCGATTACCTACGACCTCGTTTTCCTGGTGCACGTCCTCGCGGCGGTCGACACGCTGATCGTCTTCATCGTGATGCGAAGCGGCGCACAAGCGATCGCACGCGGCGCCGACGCGTCGGTCCAACTGGCCCGTTTCCCGGATCGACGCAACTGGGCGGTGCGCGTGGTCCACGTGTTGCCGGTGACGGGTCTGATCATGTCGCTCAGTGGCGACAAGTCCGTTTCGATCACCAAGCCGTGGATCGGCGTCGGGATCCTCTGTTACCTCGCGATCGCCGGCCATCTGGAAGCGAGGACGTTGCCGCAAGAGCGCGCTCTCGCCAGGGTGATCGCGCGCGACGGTGTGGCGCCGCCGGAGAGCGGTCGAGCCTTCGTGAAATCCATCGACGTGCTGTTGACGCTCATCGCCGTGGCGTTCATCGCGATGCTGGTGCAGTTCTAGGTTCTAGAGGAAACTGGCGTGGCCCACCATGCCGGCCGCGACCGTGGCGTTCGTCGCCTCGTCGATCAACACGAAACTCCCGGTGACCCGATTCGAGCGGTAGTCGTCGACGACCAAGAGGTCGGCGGTCTGCAGCGTCGCCAGCCCGATGTCGTTGGTGGTCAGGGTCGTGGATTCGTCGATGTCGAGCTTCTCGATGTCGATCACGCCGTTGATCAACTTGACGCGCACCGGGGTGACCTTCGAGGTGTGCTTCATCTTGAGGCGCTGACCGATCACCAGCGGCTTCTCGCCGAACCAGCAGATCGTGGTCTTCAGTTCGTTCACGACCGAAGGCAGGGGAGCGGTGGCGATGAGGTCGCCGCGCCCGGCGTTGGTCTCGTCGGCCAACGCGATGTCCGCGGCAAGTCCGACGGTCGCCTCGCTGATCTCGTCGCCGCCGAAGTTCATCGCGGTGATGGTCGTCTCGATGTTGGCCGGCAACAGCGTGACGCGGTCACCGACGTGGAACGTGTCGCCGTTCACCATGCCGGCGTAGGTTCGACCGCCGCCCGATTGACGAAGCACCCACTGGATGGGCAAGCGCGCGCCGCGCGTGGTCGTGTGTTCCCAGGCGCCCGCCTCGGAGCTCTCGAGCGCCTCGAGCACCGTCGGTCCGTCGTACCACGGGAAGTGGACCGAGCTCTCGACGACGTTGTCGCCGAGCAGCGCCGAGACCGGGATGATCGAGACCGACGTGAAGTCGAGGTCGCGCGCCAGCGCCTGGATCTCGTCGACGACGCGCTCGAAGGCCAGCTTGGACCAGTCGACGGCGTCCATCTTGTTGACCGCGACGATGATCGAGCGCACGCCGAGGAGGGCCGCGATGCAGAGGTGTCGGCGGGTCTGCTCCTTGAGTCCGGAGGCGACGTCGAGCACGACGAGGGCGAGGTCGGCCGTCGAGGCACCGGTCGCCATGTTGCCGGTGTACTGCACGTGACCCGGGCAGTCCGCGATGATGAACTTGCGTGTCGGCGACGTCGCGTAGCGATAGGCCACGTCGATGGTGATGCCCTGCTCGCGCTCCGCGCGCAGGCCGTCGGTCACGAAACTGAGGTCGAGATCGCCGACGCCGCGCTTCTCGGAGGCTTCGGCGACGGCGTCGAGTTGGTCGTCGAAGAGCTGGCGCGTGTCCACGAGGATCCGACCGATCAACGTCGACTTGCCGTCGTCGACCGAGCCGATGGTCGCGAGGCGCAAGAGGTCCCTGGTGGCGAGTTCCACGACTAGAAGTACCCTTCGCGCTTGCGGTCTTCCATGGCGGTCTCGGAGAACTTGTCGTCGGCGCGCGTCGCGCCACGTTCCGAGACGTTGGCCAGCGCCACCTCATCGATGATCGCTTCGAGCGTCGCTGCGTGCGACTTCACGGCGCCGGTGCAGTTGGCGTCGCCGACGGTGCGAAAGCGAACGGACAGTCGTTCGACGGTCTCTGAGTCGCGCGGCTCCACGAACGGTCCGACCGCCAGGTACATGCCGTCACGCATGACCACGTCGCGGTCGTGGGCGAAGTAGATCGCCGGCAGCGCCATCTGTTCTCGCTGGATGTACTGCCACACGTCGAGCTCCGTCCAGTCCGAGAGGGGAAAGGCGCGCACGCTCTCACCGGGATTCACCTTGCCCTGATAGATCTGCCACAGCTCGGGACGCTGTTTGCGTGGGTCCCACTGCCCGAAGGTGTCGCGAAAGGAGAGAATCCGCTCCTTGGCGCGCGCCTTGTCTTCGTCGCGACGCGCCCCGCCGAAGGCGGCGTCGAAGTTGTTGTCGTTGATGGCGTCGAGCAACGTCACGGTCTGGAGTCGATTACGCGAACCCATGATGCCGGGGTCTTGGACCTTGCCCTGGTCGATCGTGTCCTGGACCTTGGCGACCACGAGGCGCGCTCCGACGCGCTCGACGGTCGCGTCGCGAAAGTCGATGACCTCCGGAAAGTTCTGGCCGGTGTCGATGTGCATCACCGGAAAGGGCAGTTGTTGTGGCGCGAAGGCCTTGACGGCGAGGTGCAAGAGGACCGCGGAGTCCTTGCCGCCGGAAAAGAGTAGGACCGGTCGTTCGCACTCCGCGACCACCTCTCGGAGGATGAAAATGGCGTGGGACTCCAGCAGGTCGAGGTGGTCGGTGGTGGTGGAGGTGGGCAAGGTTGTCGTCGTCATGGTCCGTTAGGTCTCCGTATATCCTAGTAAAACACTCGAGAATGTAAGACTGTTGAGACAAATGCCCTTGATTACACCGACTGGTGAACTGATCGATGAACTCGAATCGGCGAACGAGAGCTTCGAGCGTTCGACGCCGATCAAGATCCTGGAATGGACGTTCGATCGTTTCAACGACGACGTGGCGATGGCGTGCTCGTTCGAGGACGTCGCACTGCTCCACATGGTTCATCAACTTCGTCCCAACTCTGAGATCGTCTTTTTGGACACGGGCGGACACTTCCCCGAGACGCTCGAATTCGCGTCGCGAATCGAACGCGATTGGTCGCTCAACATGACGCGTACGACGCCGGGTCCGGAGGCGAACGCGTGGCCCTGCGGCACGGAACGATGCTGTGAACTGCGCAAAGTCGAGCCGCTCGGACGCGCCGTCGCCGGTCGATCGGCGTGGATCACGTCGGTGAAAAGGGTGGACGCGCCGTCGCGAACGCACATGAAAACCCTGATGTGGGATGAGAAATTCAAACTCGTGAAGGTGAACCCCTTGGCGACGTGGACCGACGACGACGTCGCGTACTACCTGTCGTCGAACAACCTGCCCGAACACCCCTTGTGGGCGCAGGGTTACGCCTCGATCGGGTGTGCCGCGATGACCGAGAAACCACTCGTGCCGGGGGACCGTCGCTCGGGCCGTTGGGTCGGTGCCGACAAGGAAGAGTGCGGCCTCCACGAGGCCTGACATCCACCAAAAACCCTTTAAACGCTTGTAACTTTGAGGGCAATGTCAAGGTGGCGTGTCGTGGGGTATGACGAATGCTTCTAATAGTCCTCGCCCTCTTCTGGGTGGCGCTCTTGGCGCCGATGGCCATCCGACGGCTCCGTGACGGCGGTGCCGAACGCTCGATCCAGTCTTTCCACGCCGAACACGAGGTCCTGAGCCGCCAGGAGTATGCCGTCAACCCGGCCCACCGTCTCGATCAGCCCGACGCCGTGGAAACGGCCCAGCCGGGCCCCGGGCGACGCTCGCGCCTGACCGTCGTTCACGCCGACGACACCTACCGCTCACTGGAGTCGCGCAGCTCGTGGGACGAGTGGAGCGAGGACTACGAGTACGACGACGAGCCGATCAACGAACGCGACTCGATGAACCGCTACGCGGCGGCCTACTCGTCGGTGCCCAACGAATCGACGGTGCGCCGCAGTTACGACGCGCCAATCCGTCAGCGGTCGATGAAGTCGCGACGCCAGATGATGTTCGTGCGACTGCTTCTCGCCTCGGCGGTCCTATCGATACTCGCCTTCACGCTGAGTTACTCACTGATCATGGACCTGGCCGTGGCGTCGTGGGTCTGCATCGTGACCTATGTCGCACTGGCGCTCTACTCGGTCTCCCAGGGTTATCTCAACGAGTCGTCGCTGCCACTTCGACTACCTCAGCCGCGCAAATTGGCGTCGGTGCAACGTCTCTATGACGCGGTCTCGCCGCGTTACGACGACCAGTACGAGTCCGAATACGACGAGGACGAGGAAGACGACGGCTGGCAGCGACAGGCCCAGCCGCGCCGGGCGTTGGGCTAAAGTAGAACCCTCTTCGGGGGTGTAGCTCAATTGGTAGAGCGCTACGTTCGCAATGTAGAGGCAGTGGGTTCGAATCCCATCACCTCCACCCATTGAGGAAATCAGGATCGTAAGGCAGGAGTTACGCCGTGGGCACACTCATCGTGACCGAATTCATGACACTCGATGGAGTGGGACAATCGGGAGGACGGCCTGAAGAGGACCGCGATGGCGATTTTGTGCACGGCGGTTGGATGGCGCCATTGGCGGACCAGGATCCGGATTCGGACGACGTCGTGTTCGAGCAAGCGAGCAGAATGGACGCCCTGCTCCTCGGGCGCAAGACGTATGACATCTTTGTCGGCTTCTGGCCAACTGCTCCACCCGAGATCCCGTTCACCAACCTCCTCAACGGCGTCCCCAAATACGTTGCCAGTCACACACTCGCTGGCTCTTTGGCCTGGCAGGGTTCGACGATCATCTCCGGCGACCTCGCAGAGAACGTCGCCGTCCTCAAGGAACGTCATGACGAGGTCCACGTGATCGGTAGCCTCAACCTCGTGCAGTCCCTGCTGCGTTTCGGTCTGGTCGATCGGTTGAGCCTGTGGGTGTTCCCGCTACTGCTCGGTAGCGGCAAGAAGATATTCGCTGAAGGGACCGTGCCCAAGGCGCTCCGTCTCACCGAATCGGTCACCTATCCAAGTGGCGCAGTCCATATCACCTACGAGACCGCCGGCGAGCCGACGTACGGCTCCATCGGAGAGTAAGCGCGTTCGCAACCCTTACCCGTGCGCCACGTGACCACTAATGAACTGTGCGATTCGAGCCCCGTCTGGGCAGCGGTCCCACCGATACCATTGGCCCTATGGAGGCCCTCAGGCGGAGACACCGCAATGTCTACGGCTCGTGCGACGAACGAGGGGTTGCGATGCTCGGCATCTTGCTCACCGTCATCATCTTGGGCGTGATGGTCGTGATCATGCTCAAGACCTTGGGAGCCTCGCCGTCGAGCACGGGTCCGACCACCACGATTGCCGGCGTGACCCCGACGACGGCGCCGGCGACACCCGCGAACGGTGCTCAAGAGGCCGCCGTCGCGGCCTGTCAGGCGAACTACCAGTCCCTCGTGACGGCACTCGCCGACTACGAATCCCTCAACGGTTCGAGACCCGCCGCCGGGGAAGCGTGGGCGACGGCGTCGGCAAACGGCGGGCCCTTCCTGCAGGCGTGGCCCGAGACCGCGACGTACTACACGATCACGTGGAACGGAACGCTGTTCAGCGTGATCCCGGTGAGAGGGGCTCCCTCGCACGGTTCCGACGGCGCAAGCTCTCCCAAGTCCGGCTGCTTCGCGGCCTAGAGGGATCAGCCAGCCTCGAAGAGTTCAACGAACTTCGGCGCTGTTTGTGGAAGCGGGCGCTCATCGCTCGCTTGCGTCGCCAATCGTTCGAGGTTGTCCAAACTCGTCACCATCGCTGGTCGCCAGAACTCGCCGTCCTCGATGAACCGTCGAAGATTCTCCGACAGTCGGCTCCCCTCGAAGAACGCGGTCACTCGAGTCCTCTCGTCACCAAGATCCTCGAGTTCCCATCCCCACGAACGCGGTTCGCGAGGTCCGGGACCGCGTGCTACCCATCGGGGATCCTCACTGGTCTGCGCGACGGGTTCCCACGCGATGCGACGGTCGTGGTCGAACTCGACAACATGGTTCTCCATGACGTAGTCACCCATGTCCCAGTGCGTCATGGACATGTAGAACACGTCTCCCACTTTGGTCATGACTTGATTGGCGTCGGCCGATCGCAACATCCCCGTTCCGTCGATAGCCGGGTGCTGTGCCGGATCGGACACGATTGAGAAGATTCGTGCCGCGGACGCGTTCATGTCGCGAGACTCGGTGACTGAGGCTTCCGTCATGATTTCAACTCCCTGGTCGTGCGTCAGTCGGCGCCACGGCTCGTACTCGCCGTCTCTACTTCTTCTTGGCGGCGCGCTCGGCGAGCGCGGTCTTGTTGGCCGCGACCGCGGCTTTGATCAGTTGCTTGAATGCAGCTTCGTTGATCTTGTCGCCTTCGTGAAAGTCAATGGCGCGACGCACGTTCCCTTCGAGACTCGAATTGAAGAGATTCTTCGGATCCTTCACGATCGCGCCTCGAAAGAACGTGAGTTTCACGACCGCCTTGTAGACCTCGCCGGTGCAGACGCCGCCGTCGTGGCTCCAAACGGGGACGCCCGGATTCGTGGGCTTCACCCATTTCCACTCCTCTTCCATTTCGGGGTCGGCGTCGAGGATGAGTTGACGAAGTCGCGCGAGCGTCACCCCGCGCCAATCGCCGTACTCCTGCGTTCGCTTGGTGATCTTGCTCGCGGCCGTCTCTTCTTTTGGAGCACTCTTCGGCACCGTGATTCCCTCCATTACGTTGCTCGTCACTGTATATGTCACAGGAGCGTTGGTGAATGTGACTAGGCAACGTTGCGTATCGAATTACGTGTCGTCGCCGGGCAGGGCGACGCTCAGCCACTCGGGTTTGCCCGCGGAGTCGAGGAGGAGTCGATCGAGGTCTTCGACGGCGAGCGGGCGCGCGAAGAGGAATCCCTGACCCGTGTCGACGTGCTCGGTCTCGAGTCGAGTGCGCTGATCACTCGTCTCGACGCCTTCGGCGATCGTCTCGATGCCGAGGACCTTGCCGAGTTGCACCAGCGTGTGCACGAGTGCGGCCGATTCCCTCGAGTCGGCGATGCCGGAGACGAACGTTCGATCGATCTTCAAGATGTCGATGGGGAACTGGCGCAGGTAGGCCAGGGACGAGTAGCCCGTGCCGAAATCGTCGATGGCGACGCGAACGCCGAGCGCCTTCAGCAACATGAGTCGCGACAGGGTCGAACCGGAGTCGTGCATCAGCGCCGTCTCGGTGAGTTCCAGGATCAGTTCGTCGGCGTCGAAGCCGCTGATCGTGATCGCCTCTCGGACGTCCGTGACCAGTTGGTCGCGTTCGAGCTGCTTGGCCGAGATGTTGACCGAGACCGTGAAGCGGTGGCCGCGTCCCTGCCAGAGAGCGCCCTGACGACAGGCCTCGTGCAGGACCCACGCGCCGACCGGGATGATGAGCCCCGACGATTCGAGAGCGGGGATGAAGTCGTTGGGCTGAACGATGCCGCGTTCGGGATGGTTCCATCGAAGGAGCGCCTCGACGCCGGTGAAGCCGCCGGTCGCGAGGTCCACCGTTGGCTGGTACATCAAGAAGAATTGGCTCTTTTCGAGCGCACCCTGCAGGTCCACTTCCAAGCGCCGATGGTGATCGACCGATTCCTGCATCGATGGGACGAACTTCACGGCCCGTTGTTTGCCGGCCGCCTTGGCCTGGTAGAGGGCGATGTCGGCGTCCTGGAGCAGCGCCTCCGGCGTCGAACGATCACCTTCGGCGATACCGATACTCGCCGAGACGTTCAACGGCACGCGGCTGGCGGAAATGATGAACGGCGTCGCCATGACGTCGAGCAGCCGATCGGCCACGACGTCTACGCCGGCGTCCAGCGAAATGCCGTCGGCGAGGACGACGAATTCATCGCCGCCGAGTCGTCCAACGGTGTCGTTATCGCGTACCGCGCTCTGCAACCGGACACCGACGCTGACGAGCAACTCGTCGCCCGCGCGGTGACCCAACGTGTCGTTGATGTCCTTGAAGTTATCGAGGTCGAGGAAGAGCGCGGCGACCTCCGTGTGCTCGCGTCTCGAGCGAGAGAGCATCCGATCGATCCGGTCGAGGATCAGCGCGCGGTTGGGCAAACCAGTCAGTGAGTCGTGCAGCGCCTGATGCTGCAACTGGTCGGTTCGTTCCTTGACGAGCTGCATGGCGCTCGATCGACTCGTGCCGAGAACGTAGATGAGCAGTCCCAGTAAGAGGCTGAGAAGCGCACCGCCGAGGAAGAGCAGTATTGAATCGTCCTGGCCGAAGACGCCGCCGGCGACCGCGGCGGCGAAGACCTGGACGTGCCAACCGTTATGAAGGCCGATGGAAGCCGAAATCGCATTCGTCGGTCGATGCCCCGCCTTGAAGGAGGCGTCCGATCCGCTCCGCTTATATTCGAACGCCACGGCGTCACCAGGGTGGCCAAGCAGTGCCGTCGTCAGGATCGTCTTCGGGAGGATCTCGGTGCCGGTGAAGCCTATGAGATTTGCTCGGCGC
>Ga0302157_10004328_pt1 | contig 15496 bp, 8 predicted proteins | sample I_Bog_N3_3_FD_193502 | JGI IMG/M metagenome (GOLD analysis project Ga0302157, IMG submission 193502) | Peat permafrost microbial communities from Stordalen Mire near Abisko, Sweden - I_Bog_N3_3 | ecosystem: Environmental > Terrestrial > Soil > Wetlands > Peat | place: Sweden: Abisko, Stordalen...
CTCCTTCGCTCTCGGCCCCATCTCGCTCAGCACAGGAGAGTCGGGGGCGAGGCGCTTCAGCCGGTTGACGAGCGCGTCGTAGTCGTAGTCGCTCAGCTCGGGCGCGTGCGAGTCCCAGTAGAGGTGGTTGTGATGGCGAATCTCGGCCTCGAGCTTCGCGATGGCCTCGGCGTTCTTGGCGGTCTCACTCATGGCGCGCCAAGACTACCCGTCCTCGAGCGACGGTTCATGACGAGATCGCCGACCACCGAAAGGGCCGTGACTGCTACGTTTTATCGCGCCGGACCGCGTCCACGTCGAGCCTGGCCACGGTTTCGTGGAGCCAGGCCACGTCCACGTCGAGCCGGACCATGGTTTCGTGGAGCCAGACGACGTCCACGTCGAGCCGGAGCATGGTTTCGTGGGCCAGATCGGTACAGACCGGGAGCCTGGGTAACACTTCGAGCCTCGGGCGCTTCCGATCGAGCGACGTCCGGCTTCTCACGAGTCCCGGTCGTCTTCGATCGAGCGACGTCCGGATTCTCCCGAGCCTCGGTCGTCTTCGATCGAGCGACGTCCGGCTTCTCACGAGTCCCGGTCGTCTTCGATCGAGCGACGTCCGGGTTCTCCCGAGTCTCGGTCGTCTTCGATCGAGCGACGTCCGGGTTCTCCCGAGCCTCCGTCGTCTTCGATCGAGCGACGTCCGGGTTCTCCCGAGCCTCCGTCGTCTTCGATCGAGCGACGTCCGGGTTCTCCCGAGTCTCCGTCGTCTTCGATCGAGCGACGTCCGGCTTCTCCCGAGTCTCCGTCGTCTTCGATCGAGCGACCTCCGGCTTCTCCCGAGCCTCGGTCGTTTTCGATCGAGCGCCGTCCGGGTTCTCCCGAGCTTCGGTCGTCTTCGATCGAGCGACGTCCGCATTCTCCCGAGGGTCGAGCCTTGCCGAGCAAGGGACGTCGCTGTTCTCCCGAACCTCGAGCCTTTCCGATCGAGGGACCTCGGCGTTCTCTCGCGCCTCGTTCCTCTCCGATCGAGCGAGGTCACAGTCGCCACGAGGGAAGCTCCTGCTGGCACGAGGCAACACCGCCCGTCGGCGAGTCGCGTCACGACGGCCACGAGGCATGTGCGCTCCGTCCTGTTCGTCGTCCCGACGCGAATGGGCGACGTTCGTCTCGCCTGTCGCGAGCGTCGTCCCCGCACGAGCCAACAGCCCGTCGTGTTGAGCCCCGCGCGCATCGGCGCGGCCTACGTTCGGTCGCTTCGTTCCTTTGTTCCGGCGCGATCGAGCCTCGCTCTCTTCCGCCGCTGCCACGGGACGCTTGTCACGAACGAGCAGAGGGTCGCACGAACGCTCGAGTCCGAGGACCGGAGCCACGCCGGCCCGGCTCTGTTCGTCGCTCGTCCCCGATCTTGCGGCGCTCCGATCTTCTCGAGGCAAGGGGCGACACTCACGACGTTTGCGCTTCAACGCGCTTCGCGTGTGCACGCGCGTCCGACGAACGCTCGAACGAGGCGGGGTCCCGTTGCGGGTGTCGCTTCGCACGACACCAGAGGTGGGGCGCTCGTTCTCTTTCGCGGTCCGTCGGGGGCGGAAGAATGTCCGGTGGACATGCAGCCCCGCGTCGGCCGCAAGAGAGCTCCGAACGCGACATCGAGGGCGACCTCGAACGCGAGAGCGACCTCGAACGCGACTCCGACCCCGACCCCGACCTCGAACGTCCGCGACATCCCCCGACAAGCTCTCGGCTGCTACGCTCGAAGAGCGAGCCCCATGGACAGTCGCCTCATCGCCCTCGCCATCCCCGTCTTCTTCCTCCTCATCGCGGTCGAAGCCGTCGTGTCGCGCGTCCAGAAGGTCCGTCGTTACCGCCTCCACGACACCCTCGCGAGCCTCGGCTGCGGCATCGGCGAGCAGGTCATCGTCGCCTTCACGGCGACCCTCGCGTTCGTCGGGTACCTCTTCCTCGAGAAGCACGCGGCCCTCCTCCACATCGGGACTGGCTCGGTGGTGGCCTGGGTGCTGGTGTTCGTCGTCGTCGACCACCAGTTCTACTGGTTCCACAGAGCCAGCCACCGCGTGAACTTCATGTGGGCCGGGCACGCGGTGCACCACCAGAGCGAGGACTACAACCTCTCGACGGCGCTCCGTCAGAGCTGGATCGAGAACCTCCTCGCCTGGCCGTTCTACCTCCCGATGGCGATCGTCGGCTTCCCGTTCGCGATGTTCGCCACGGCCAGCACCCTCAACACGCTCTACCAGTTCTGGGTCCACACCCGGCTCATCGGCAAGCTCGGCCCCGCCGAAGGGGTGCTCAACACGCCCTCGTCGCACCGCGTGCATCACGGCGTCGACCCCAAGTACGTCGACAAGAACTACGGCGGGATGTTCATGGTGTGGGACCGCCTCTACGGCACGTACACCGCCGAGGAAGAGGAGCCGATCTACGGCACGGTCAAGCCGCTCCGGAGCTGGAGCCCGCTCTGGGCGCAGATCGACGGCTGGGTGCGGCTCTGGACGATGGCGCGCGCGACGTCACGCTTCGGCGACAAGGTCCGCGTGTGGGTCGCCCCTCCGGACTGGCGCCCGGCAGACCTGGGAGGGCAGGTGATCATCCCGGAGGTCGATCGCGGCGCCTATCGCAAGTACGACTCCGAGGCCTCGAGCGCGGTCGACCGCTATGTCGTGTCTCAGTTCCTGTTCGTCGCGGCCGGCACCTCCGCGATCATGTGGTTCTCGCGGGCGATGTCGGCGCCGCTCCTCGCCGTGTCGTCCGGGTGGGTGCTCGTGGCGGTCGTCGGCTGGGGCGGGCTGTTCGAAGGCAGGCGGTGGGCCGTCCCGCTCGAGGTCGCGCGCCACGCCGCCGGCCTCGGGATCGCGTTCACGCTCCAGCGCCTCGGTACGCCCCCGCCGATCGTGGGGGCGATGGTGGTCGCGACCGTGGTCTCGCTCCTCTTTCTGGCGACCTCAGCCGCTGCGAGGCCAGTCCCCTCGGCCCAGTCACGCTCCACGCTCTGAGCGCAAAGACTGGGATATGACTGGAAGGTGAGGCCGACCGCTTGACAGCGCCGAACCGATCACGAAGCGACTGGGCGGGGCTCATCCTCGACGCGCTGCCCGACGCGGTGCTGCTCGTGAAGGACGGCGCGATCGTCGACTGCAACGAGTCTGCGGCGAAGGCGTTCGAGAGCGCCGGGCTGGTGGGGTCGTCGATCGTGAACCTCCTGCGCGACGGCGAGTGGGGGCGCCTCGAGCAGCTGGACGCGCAACGTGCGCAAGGGGAGCCCACGCCGTCCGCGTGCCGGCTCCGCTTCTCGCGCGGCGACGGGACGTCGATGATGGCGGACGTCCGCTGGCGCTCGCTCGACGGTCACGGGCTGCTCATCACGGCGCGCGACGTGACGGCGCTCACCCGCGCCGAGGCGCTGATGGGGAGGCTCGCGCACCTGCCGAGCGGGATGGATGGCGCCGGCACCTTGCTCGACGCGAGCGAGCCCATCTTTGCCGAGCTCGGATGGAAGGTCGCGTTCACCGAGGTCGTCCCCGGCGGCTCGATCACGCGGCGGATGATCGCGCCTGCGGGCGATCCCGTCGGGGACTACGGGCGGTCGCTCGTCGGTCGCGTCGTGGGCTTCGAGCACACGCCGGTCCTCGCCGAGATCCTGCGGACCGGCGAGCCGCTCTTCCTCGACAACCTGCCCTCCGCCCAGAAGGGGCCAGTCGGCGCCGCCGTCGCCCTCAGCGACAGCATGCTGCGAGGCGGGACCGCCCCCTCTGCGTGGTGCCCGATCCGCGTCTCGGGGAGGATCACCCACACGCTCGCGGTCACCGGGGCGGACATCACGGCGCACGACTTCGTCGCCATCCAGCTCTTCTCGGCCCGGCTCGCCGCAGCCCTGCGGCTCCAGGCGCTCCGGCTCGAGATGGTCCATCGCGAGCGGCTCGCGGCCGTCGGAGAGATGGCCGCGGTGCTCGCGCACGAGGTGAGGAACCCGCTCGGCGTCATGTTCACGGCGCTCGGCACGCTCAGCCGCGCGACGCCGGGTGACAGCCAGGCGTGGCACCCCCTCCTGTCGATCCTCCAGGAGGAGGCCGAGCGGCTCCAGCGTCTCGTCACCGATCTGCTCGAGTTCGCGAACCCGTCGACGCCGGTCTTCGAGTCGGTCGCGCTCCGCCCCATCGTGCAGGACGCGCTCCACGCCGCCCAGCACGACGCGTCGTTCGCGGTGGCGCAGCCCGTCGTCAAGCTCGGGGCGTTCGACGGGCTCCGCGTCCGCACCGATCGCGTCCTCCTGCGACGCGTGCTCGTCAACATCCTCGTCAACGCCTTCCAGCACGTGATCCCCGCGGGCACCGTGGAGATCTCCGCGGCCGCGTCGTCCTCGGAGGTCGTGCTCACCATCGGCAACGACGGCCCGTGCATCCCGAGAGAGCTGCTCGGCAAGGTCTTCGAGCCGTTCTTCACGACCAAGCCGAGGGGGACCGGGCTGGGGCTCGCGATCGTCCGCCGCATCTGCATCGACGTGGGAGCCCACGTGGACGTGGAGCCGAGGGAGAAGGGCGCCGCGTTCACGATCGCGCTGCCGTCGGGTTGAGGTGTGCTCTCGCGCGCGAAACACGCTCAGGCGTGCTCTAGTGGAGCCATGACGTCGCCCCTCGTTGACCCGGCTCATCTCGTCGCCTGCGGTGCGTGCTCGCGTCACGTGAGGGCGAGCTCGTCGTCGTGTCCCTTCTGCGAGGAGCCGCTCGGGGCGCCTGCCGAGCCTCATGTCGCGCCGCCTGCCGGGCTTAGCCGCGCAGCTCTCCATGCGTTCGGCGTCGGGGCGCTGTCGCTCGCGACGGTCGTCACTGGCTGCGGCCATGAGCAGATGAACACCGTGTATGGCGGTCCGCCCCCCGAGCTGCTCGCTCACGTCGACAGCGGGACCGACGCGCCGAAGCCGACGGTCGTCCCCGCGACCTCGGCGACGACGCCGATGAACGTGCCCGCGCCGGCCTACGGCGGCCCGCCGCCCATGCCCCGCTCGCCAGCCCCGCCGAGCAGCTCGCACTGACGACCTGCCTGGCCCTGCCCCCGCACGGCGGTTTGTGGGCCATTCCGTTGCGAGCGTGGTACGCCGCGGCACACCGCAATCATCTTGCGAGAGACCGATCGGGAGAGCGCATTGGCCAACGAGAAGCCGGGCAGCGGGGGGACGGGCGACGCGAGCAGCGCCGCGCCGAGGCTTGGGGGTGCGCGCGCCGATTTCGTGGCGTCTCTCGGACGAAAGATCGCGGACCTGCGGTCGGTGCTGACGACCCTGGAGGGGAACCCCGACTCGAGCCTCGCGCGGGACGATCTGCGGAGGAAGCTCCACGCGCTCGGGACCGGGGCGCGGATGCTGCACTTCGAGGGGATGGCCCGCTGCATCCTCGACACCGAGTCGGTGCTCGCGCGCGCTTCGGAGGACGGGCATGCCCGCGCGAACGACCTGGAACGCGTCGCGAGCGCGCTCGACGAGCTCCCCGCGCTCGCCTGGGGTGAAGAGCGCCCCGCGGATCTGCCGCACGCCTCCGCTCCGCCTCCGCCCCCGCCGGCCCTCGAGGAGGGAGAGGTCGGGGAGGAGCCGGCCCCGACCGCGCTCACCCCCAACACGATCTCGGTGCTGGTCATCGGCCCCGACGATCTCGCCGACATGCTCGTCGAGGACATGGGCGCAGAGGGCGCCGAGTCCGACTTCGAGGTCGAGCGCACGGAGGATCTCACCAAGGCGCGCTCCATCGCGCTCGCGTTCGCCCCCGACCTCGTCGTCCTGGACGGCGACATCAAAGGGGCGGCGGACTTCGCCCAGGCTCTGCTCGACGACCCCCTGACCGAGACAGCTCCGGTCCTCGTGGCGCTGACCCCCGGTCGCGGCGATGCGGCCACGCGGTACACGGCGCTCGGCGTGACGAAGATCCTGAACCGCCCGCTCCTCGCCGGGGCGCTCCGCTCGGCGTGCCAGGAAGCGGTCGACCAGCGCGACGGCAAGACGATCAAGATGACGCTCGGCGAGCCGACGGTGGCGCAGCTGGGCGAGCGGCTCGCGCAGGAGGTCCGTCGCGCGCTCATCGACGCCGTGGACGAGCATGGGCGCTCGACCAAGGTGAAGCTCGGCGACGGGGTCGAGGTCTGGGGCGCGCTCTGGGGTGCGATCGCGCGGGTGCGGGAGGTCGTGACGGCCAGCACGAACGGCGTCGTGCAGTTCAGCGGGCACGGGCCCGAAGGCGCGCTCGCGCTCGCGCCGATGCTGAGCCGGGCCAGCGGCGGGAGCCTGACGGCGCCGTCGGATCGCGCGGAGGGGGGCGGGCGCAACCGGGACGACTCGATGGACGTGAACCTCACGGGCCGCCGGGTGATTGTCGCGGACGACGACCCTGCGGTCACCTGGTTCATCGCCGATCTCCTGCGCACCGCGGGGTGCGTCGTGCACGAGGCGCTCGACGGGCGTACGGCGCTGCGGATGGCGTACGAGATTTCCCCCGAGCTGGTGGTGAGCGACATCCTCATGCCGGGCCTCGACGGCTTCGCGCTGTGCCGCGCGCTCAAGCGTGACGTCGCGCTCCGGGACACGCCCGTCATCCTGCTCTCGTGGAAGGAGGACCTCCTCCAGCGCGTGCGGGAGCTCGGAGCGAGCGCCGCCGCGTACCTCCGCAAGGAGAGCGACGCGCGAGCGATCCTCGCGCGTGTCCGCGAGGTCATGCGGCCGCGCGCTCGCATCGCGGCGCGGCTCCGGGGGGAGGGCGAGGTGCGTGGCCGGCTCGACGGGCTCACCGTGCGCACGCTCTTCGAGCTCGTGCTCGCGTCGCGACCTGCCGCGCGCGTGTCCGTGCGCGACGCTTCTTTCCTGTACGAGGTCGAGCTACGCGCCGGCGGCATTCACCGCTCGTCCCGGACGTCGGGCGACGGAAGCTTCCTCCGCGGCGATCGGGTGATCCCTGCCATGCTCGGCGTGGGGGCCGGGCGGTTCGTCGTCTCGTCGACCAAGCGCCCCGCGGGCGATGAACCGGGCGTTCCCCTCGCCGAGCAGTTCTCGCGGCCCATCGCGCAGGCACGATCGGCGCTTCACGCGACGACGGGCGCGCGCATGATGACCGTCGCCAAGCTCGTCCTCGACGACGACGACATCGCCGGTTACCTGCTCGCGACGCCGGAGCCGGCGCGCGAGCTCGTCCGCCGCCTCGCGCGAGGGACGTCGCCACGCGAGATCTTGCTGCACGGGGACGTCTCGCCCGCGCTGATGGAGGACGTGCTCGCCGACCTCGCGACCCGCGGGGCCGTGGTCGCGGTCTACCGTCAGGACGGCAGCGACGCGATGCGCGGCGAAGCGTTCGACGCGGGGTCGATCCTCCCCGACGCCGAGGGGACCCGTAGCTCGGTCGCCCCGAGCGCGGTCGCGTTCCACGCGACGACGCACGTCTCTCCCGCGAAGGACGACTCTCGAAAGATCGCGGCGATGGGCGCGTCGCTCGAGTCCGCCGTGATGGACGCGATGAGCACCGACTCCGAGGCTCCGCGCACCGAGGTGAGCGCCGCGCCGCCGGTGCCGTCGACAGAGACGCCGCCGCCGGCGACGACCGCGTCTGCCTCGTCCGCACCGGCGACGGCAGGCGACGCTTCCGCGACGCCACCTCCCGCGGCCGAGACGTCGATCCCCGTCACCGTCGAGCCCACCGCCGACCTGCGACCGAACGCGGCAGGAGCGCCGAGCGAGTCTGCCCCTCTTCCGCTGCGACCCCGCCCACCGAAGGCCGCTCCGGTGAAGGAGGAGACCGCCGAGTTCCCTCGCCCGCTCGCGATCGGGCTCGTCATCCTCGCGCTCCTCGTCGCCGCTCTCGGGGTTCGGAGCTACCTCGGACAGCACGCCGCGGAGCCTTCCGACCCGCACCCCCAGCCGCTCGTCACGGACACGGCCGGTGTCACGTTCGAGAACCTCCCGACGGGCGCGAACGTGCCGACGGGGCAGGGGCTCGTCAGCGTGACCGTCGGTGACGGCGTCCCCGTGCGCATCGACGGGAACGACGCGCCGAGGGGGCAGAAGGGGAAGCCCATTCGGCTCCCTCTGACCGTCGGCGTCCACCTGGTGTCCGTGGGCACCGGCGACCGCGCTCGCACGCGCATCGTCGAGGTCAAGGCCAACCGCGCGACGAACGTCACCCTCGACGAGCCGTGACACTGCGGACGCGGGCGTTCGTCCTCCTCGTGCTGCTCGCCGGATGCGGTCCACGCGCCCGGACCAAGCCGCGCGAGCTCCCGGGAGCGGCGAGCAGGGACGCCGAGATCGCCCCGCAAGCACCCGAGAAGAACGAACCGCCTCGCGCCATCGTGATCGACATGGCCGACCCGAAGGCGCCGTGTGTCTTCGGCTTCCGGGGCCCGGTGCTCGACATCGGGTCGCGGACCGCAGCCGCAGAGCTCGGATGGAAGCTGAAGGCGCCGACCGTCGACTGGGTCGAGCATGAAGGGTCGAGCTGGGCGGCGGTGCGCGGCAAGAGCCTCTCGGTCGACTTCTTCGTCGTCGTCGCCGCAGACGTGACTGCGGAAGGGCCGGAGGGGGCGACGCCGTTCGTGCTCGCGCGGGTGCGCGGCGGGGCTGCGCGCACGCTGTCGTTCTATCTGAACGGCCACGCGATCGGCTCGGCGACGGTGCCGCGAGGCGAGACGCGCGTCGTCGCGATCAGGGGGGCCTCGGCCCGGCCCGTCGCCGGGAGCAACGAGCTGACGATCCACTTCACCGGCATCGCGAAAGGGACCGTCGACCCGTCGGCCGAGATCGAGTGGGTCCACTTCGGCGTGGGCGAGCCCGACCCGCTCTACGCGGCGCCGACGCGACGCGACTCGTGGGTCAGTCGCACCTTCGCCGGTCAACCAGGGCGCGCGCTCTCGCTGCGCGGCCCGGGCTTCGCGCGCTGCGAAGGATGGCTGCCGAGCGGGAGCGTCGTGGAGACGCGCGCGACGCTGGAGGGGCCCGGCGCTGCGGACGCCGAGATCCGCGTCGTGCGCGATCGAGTGCCGCCGACGGTCATCGGCACGATGCACCTCGACTCGACGGACACGAGCACGCGCGTGCACTCCTGGCCCGTCGGAGACATCGGGCTCGCCGGGACGCTCGGCGCCATCGAGCTCTCCGTCGTGCGCGCGGCGAAGGGAGCTCGCGTGCTGTTCGGAGAGCCGCGCGTCGTCGCGCCCCCGGTTCTCACGGACGCCGTCCGCCCGGCGCAGGCGGTCGCGACTCCTGCGACCGGAGTGGTGCTGGTCGTGATGAGCCAGCTCGGCCCGCGCTCGCTTGCCCCGTACGGAGGAGCGCTCGACACGCCGGCGATCACCGCGCTCGCCTCGTCTGGCCTCGTGTTCGATGCGAGCCGCGCGACGACGGGGGTCGCGAGCGGCGCCGTCGGCTCGATGCTCACGGGCCTGACGGCGCGCGACCTCGGGCTCATCGACGGCGACTCTCGCCTCCCGGCGGCAGTGACGACACTCGCCGACGCCGTGAGGCAAGCCGGCATCGCGAGCGCGTTCTTCACCGCGAACCCGATGACATCGTCGGCATTCGGATTCGAGCGAGGGTGGTCGCACTTCGAGGCGCACGGCCCGACCGAGGACGGGCCCGCGACGCGTGTGTTCGACGCTGCGGTCACGTGGCTCGACGAGAACAAGAAGCGCCCGTTCTTCCTCGTCATCCACGCTCGCGGCGGCCATCCCCCGTGGGATGTCTCGCTCGAACGCATCAAGGCGCTCCCTCCCGAGGGCTACACGGGCGGCCTCGACGCGCGTCACGCGGGCGAGCTGCTCGGCCGGTCGCTGAAGACGCCAGGCTCCTACCACTTCGACGACGCCGATCGCGCGCGCGCGGGCGCGCTCTACGGTGCGGCGATGGAGGCCGAGGATGCGGGCCTCGATCGTGTCGTCCACGCGCTCAAGGCGGCGGGGGTGTTCGACAGCACGACGGTCATCGTGACGAGCGACGTCGGTCTGAACGACACCGCGCGGGTGCCGTTCGCGGAGTCCGAGTCCCTCGACGAGGCCGCGCTCGCGACGCCGCTCATCGCGCAATGGGCCCACGATCCGCCGCGAGGCACCCACGTCGCGCCCGCGGTGAGCGGCGAGGACATCGCCATGACGATCCTCGTCGCGTTCGGGCTCCCGGCGCCCGGCACGTTCCACGGCAAGGACCTCCATGCCCTCGCGGAGGACGCTGCATCGAGCCCGACCCGCCCGCTCCTCGCGATGGATCAGGATCGCTTCGCGCTGAGGTGGGGCCCGTTCGTCACGAGCGGCGCACGGGATCACGAGACCAAGCTCTGCGACATCTCGCTCGAGGCCGCCTGCGTGACCGATGTCCGCGAGAGCTACCCGCTCGTGTCACGCCTGCTCCACGGGACCCTCTTCAGCGACCTCGTCGTCGCGAAGCCCTCCTTCGCTCGCGAGCCCGCGTCCCTCGACGCGGCGACCCAGGCGGCGCTCAAGATGTGGGGGCGGTAGCGAGCCTGCGGAGTCGCCCGCGTGAGAATTCTCACTTGGTTTGGAATCATCGCGGCGCCGGGATACTCTCGAGCGGCACCCGAATGGCACAAGCACCCGTGACACGCTTCGACGACCTGCTGCTCGACGCCGTTACCGCAATCCAGGCGATGACGCGGCGCGGGAAGGGCTGGGACGAGGCTCCACCGGAGGAGAAGGGACAAGTGACCGAGCTCGGGCGCGGCCTCGCGGGCGAGCGCCGGTACGCAAAGCAGGTCGCGGACGAAGCGCTGGTCGCGAGCATCGACGCGCTCAAGGTGTCCGCCGAGGCTCAGCTGCGCATGCTCGGGGGTCGCACGACTCCGGGCGACGAGGAGCTCGCGGCACGTCTCGACGCGGACGTGGCCGCGTACAAGACTGCTGCGCACGCCAAGGACGAGCCCCCGCTCCTCGCTTGACGTCACGTCGCCCTGTCGTCATACGGTGCGCTGTGACGTCCCCTCCCTCCTCTCCTCCCGCCTCGCAGCGGTCTGCCACCGTCACGCGCCTCCTGAAGGCCGTGAAACCAAGGTCGCCCGCGCGTACGTTCGAGGCCCCGGAGGTGTTCGGGGGCGACGCGATCGCAAGGATCGCCCGCGCGTTGCCGCTGGTCGAGCGCGCGTACGCCAACATCCGCTTCTCGATCCTCCGCCCGAAGCTGCTTTCGGTCATGGACCTGCTCCTGCCCGACGAGGGGAGAATCCTCGACGTCGGCTGCGGCTTCGGGCTCTTCGCGTCGTACTTCGGGCAGATGCAGCCGCGACGCCGCATCCTCGGCGTCGACCCGAACGCGCGCAGGATCAAGCTCGCCGGGCATGTCGCGGAGGCGGTGGGCCTCGTCGGTCCGGATGCGCCGACCTTCCACGTCGGTGACGTGCGCGACGCCGAGCTCGTAGGGCCGTTCGCCGGGATCTACGTGCTCGACGTGATGCACCACATCCCCATGGCACATCAGGTGTCGGTGCTCGAGCGCCTCCGGGATCTCCTCCTCCCTGGCGGCGTTCTCGTCATCAAGGACATCACGACCGAGCCGCACTACCAGCTCCTCTTCACGAAGCTCCTCGACCGCGTCATGGTCGGGATGGACGAAGAGCTCGCGTATCGTCACCACCGCGACTGGGGTGAGCTCCTCGCGACGCTCGGCTTCAAGGTACGCATGGTGCGCGTGCCGGACGTGCTCCCATACCCGCACGTCGTGATCGCCGCCACCAAGATCTAGACGCCGCGCTGCTTCGAGCGGGAGGCCTGGAGTCGTGAGACGCCAGAGTTCTAACTGTGGTGGAGGATCTGTCCCGCTCCGCCCACGAGCCAGACGTCGCCGGGGCTGCTGCCGCTCACGGCGCTGAAGTACTCCGAGTCCGTGCTCGACGCCGAGAAGCTCGTCCCGTCCCAGTGCACGAGCGTCGGTTCGTTCGAGTCGTCGACGTTCGCGGCCACGATCCAAACGTCGTCGGTGCTCGTCCCCCAGATCGAGAAGCTCCCGTCCCCGCCCGATAGCGGCGAGGTGACGAGCGCGAGCCCGCTCGCGTTCCCGCGCAGGACGCCGCCGGACTGATCGAGGATCCAGACGTCGTCGGGGCCGCTCGCCCACACTCCCTCGAGGTTGTTCGAGTCCATCGCGACGATGCCCGTCCAGGCGGAGCCGTCCCAGTGCTCGATCGTGTCGTCGATGCCGACAGCCCAGACATCGGCAGGGTCGATCGCCCAGACCGCGAGGAGCTCCGAATCGCCCGAGTCTCCGGCGCCCGGAGGCACGGTGAGAACCGACGTCCACGCAGCGCCATCCCAGTGCACGACGACACCGCCCATCCCCGCGAAGCCGGCGCCCCACACGTCGTTCGAACCCGTCCCCGAGAGCGCGGCGATGTATACGAGCGGCGGTAGCGCTACCTCGCTCCAGACGTTCCCGTCCCAGTGCAGCGCGAACGCGCCCATCGCGGTGCCGGCTGCCCAGACATCGGCGGGACCGCTCCCCCAGACCGCCGAGAGCGCTCCGTTCAGGCTCGTGACCGAGGCAGGGAGGCTCGCAGGGGACCAGGTCGTCCCGTTCCAGTGGAGGATCGTCGCCGTCGTCGTCGCGTTGCTCGTCTCGGTCCCGCCCACGGCCCACGCGTCGTCAGGTGCATCAGCCCAGACCGCCGCGAGGTCCGCGTCGCTCCCGCTCGTCTGGCTCGCGAGCGCCGCGCCAGTGCCGGTCGCGACCGTGCCGTCGCTCCCCACCGCCCACAGCACGTCGCCTCCGCCGCCCGTCGTCGGCGCGATCCACAGCCCTGCCGGTCCCCCTTCGGGGAGCACGCGTGAGAAGCCTCCGAGCGGCGACTCTGACCATGCCGTCCCGTCCCAGTGCTCCGCGATTGCGGAGGAGCCCGTCGCGTCGACCCCGACGACCCAGACGTCGCCTGCGCTGGTCCCGCGAATCGACGACAGGTTCATCGGCGCCTGGAGCGACGTCGACCACGCCGTCCCCTCCCAGTGTGCAACGAGGCTTCCGACCGCTCCGGTGCTGGCCACTGCCCAGACGTCGGACGCGCTGCGCCCCCAGATCGCCCCGACTCCTTGCGCGCCCGGGATGCTCACGGAGGTCCATGCGCTGCCGTCGAAGTGCAGCAGCGCGGTGGGCGTCGAGCCCTGCGAGACCCCGAACCAGACGTCGCTCGGCCCGCTGCTCCACACGCTCCCGACCTCGTTGAACGAGACGCTCTCTGGCAGCTCGACGAGCGACCACGCGCTCCCGTCGAAGTGGAGGATCGCCGCGTGCCCCGCGTTCTCGTCCGCGGTATTGTAGAACCCCACGGCCCAGACGTCCGAAGGCCCGCTCCCGCCGACGCCGTAGAGTGCAAGGTTTGCGTCCGACGAGTACGACGGCGACCACGTCGTGCCGTCCCAGTGCTCCACCCTGTCGTAGCCGACCGTCCAGACGTCGTCCGCGGCGTCGCCCCACACGCTCGAGTAGCCGACGAAGTCGTCGGTGACCGCCGCGCACCACGCGCTCCCGTTCCAGTGGATGATCGTCGGTCCTCCCGCCGCCCAGATGTCGCTCTCGCTGCTCCCCCAGACCCCCACGAGCGAGTTGCCCTGGGGGAGCGGGTTCTGCCAGCACCAGCCGCCGGTGCTGCAGATGGGGCACACCGTCGGTCCGCCGTCCGCGCCCGTCACGGTGCTCGTGCTCGTTCCTGTGGTCGTTCCTGCGCTCGTCCCCGAGCCGCAGCAGCTCGAGCTGCTGTTGCCCTCACTGCCGGTCGTCGTGGTCCCGAAGAAGATCTCGCTGCGCGCCCCGCATCCCGCCCCTGTCGCGAGGGCAACCGCGAGGCTCGTCAGCCACCAGTGTCCTCCTCGTCGGCCCACCTCGCGGATCCTATCCTGGTTCGGTCGGTCACATGTCCTAGGCAACCACGCGCTCCACGTAAGGAGATAAGATGGGCGCGTGGTCCTCAAGGCGTCCCTCACTCGACCCGGCGCTGCGCGCTCGCGCTCGGTGCGCCCGTCCGCGCTCCCGCCGGAGATGGAGCGAGACACAGACGTCGACGTGACGTCACCCGTAGCGGCGGCCGCGCGCATCGCCGAGCTCGAGGCGGCGCTGGCGCGAGAGACTCGCTTCGGACGTGCGCTCCGTGAGGTCGGGCTCGCGCTGGGGGCGACGAACGACCTCGACCCGCTGCTCGAGCTGATCCTCGCGAAGATCACCGAGGCGCTCGAGGCCGATCGCGCGACGCTCTACCTCCGCGACGAAGCCACCGACGAGCTCCTCTCGCAGATCGTGCAGGGGGACGAGGTTCGCACCATCCGCCTGCGCGTAGGGCAGGGCATCGCCGGCCAGGTGGCGGAGACGGGCAAGCCGCTCCGCATCGACGACGCGTACGCCGACCCGAGGTTCAACCCGGAGTGGGACGTGCTCACGGGCTACCGCACCGAGACCATCCTCGCCGCGCCGATGAAGAACCACGAGGGGCGGACGATCGGCGTCGTGCAGGTGCTCAACAAGCGCAGCGGCCCGTTCAGCGACGTCGACGGCGTCATCCTCGCGGCGCTCGCGACGCAAGCAGCGGTGTCGATCGACAACTCGATGCTGTTCATCTCGGTGCGGCAGAAGAACCAGGAGCTGCTCGTCATCCAGGAGAAGCTCGAGCGACGCGTCCGCGACCTCAAGCTCCTCTTCGACCTCGAGAGCTCGATGGGGCGCGCGTCGAGCCTCGACGAGATCTTGCTGGCGGTGCTCGGCGAGGCGATGCGCTCGTGCGAGGCGCGGGGGGCGGCGGTGGCGCTTCGCGATTCGGCGTCGGGAGAGCTCTATCTCCACCTGGTCGGCGAGCCGCCGCCGTCGAAGAAGAAGCACGCTGTCGGGCTCCGGCGCGTGCCGATGGTCGAGGGGCGCGGCGTCATCGGCTACGCGATGAAGCACGGCGTCATCGTTCGGGTCCGATCGCGCGAGAGCGGCCCTCTCCTGCCCGTCGAGGTGGAGGGCCTCTTCGGCTTCGACTCGCAGACCGCGCTCGCCGTGCCTCTCGACGGCGAGGAGGGGCAGGCGCTCGGAGGCATCGCGCTCTACGGCAAGCGTGGACGGGGCACCTTCACCGACGAGGACTCGGCGCTGTGCGTCCTCATCGCGGCCAACGCCTCGACCGCCATCCGCCTCCAGCTCGCCCGCGAGGTGCGCGACCACGAAGCGCGCCTGACGACGATCGGACGCCTCCTGTCTGGTGTCATCCACGACCTCAAGACGCCGCTCACGGTGATCGGCGGGTACGTGCAGCTGATGAAGGGGGCGTCTCAGGCCGAGAAGCGGGCCGAGTACGCCGAGAAGGTGCTCCGGCAGTTCGAGTACATCCAGACGATGCAGCGCGAGGTGCTCGAGTTCGCCCGCGGCCAGCGGACGATTCTCGTCCGGAAAGTCTACCTCCAGAAGTTCTGGAGTGACGTGAGAGAGCAGATCGAGAAGGGGTTCGCGGCGCGCGGGATCGAGCTCGTGATCGACGTGCGCGATCGCGGCACGGCCCGGTTCGAC